>C688J18823_10003193_pt1 | contig 10362 bp, 10 predicted proteins | sample HopSoiMetagenom1_FD_18823 | JGI IMG/M metagenome (IMG submission 18823) | reverse complement strand
ATCTCCACCCCCGCCGTAGGCGGGCGCCGCGGCGTAAACCTCGTCGTAGCCGTCGTCATACGCATAAGGCCCATAGCCATATCCGTATCCGCGGTAATACGGCGCTGCCAGTGCGCTGCCGACGATGGCGCCGGTGGCGAAGCCCAGCCCGATGCCGGCGCCGCGCCAGCCGCCGCCATGGTGCCAGCCGCCGCCTCGCCACGCGGCAGAGGCCGGCGTCGCAATGGCCAGTGCGGTCGCCAACGCGGCAACCGCGGTGATTGCAGATTTACGATATTGCATAACCTTCTCCGGAATATACCGATGCAGCCCTTGAGACTGTAACCGCGCATGCGCCGGAGCGTTCCGCGGCTCCGCGCTAAGCATTCGTGGCGTTTTTGCGAAATCGATGGCGATCGGATGGCGCTATTTTGCCTGGGGGGAAAATGCCTTGGCGTAACGCTCCGCGATCTCCGGCGCGGTTGAGGCGATCTGCGCCACAATCTCATCGATCTGCGGCCCGGGCACGAAGTCGAACTCCATTTGGGCTTTGTCCATCTCGGCGAGGAACTCCTTGTCCTGCGCCAGAGCCTCGAATGCCTTGCGGAGCAGGGCGACCCGCTCCACCGGAACCTCCGGCGGGGTGACCAGAGGCCGCGCCGCGCTCTTCTGCGTGAAGTGCAATTCCATCACCTTGCGGTCCGCATCCGTCTTGATGAAGTCGAGCGCGTTCGGCAGGGAACCGAGCTCCGGCTCGTTCTTCAGCGCACCCTGCATCAGCAAGGTGACCTGCTTGTCGGCAAGCCAGTTCGGCCGCACCGCCTTCAGGCTCGACCACGACCAGTCGGCGATGCCCTGTACCTCGCCGCGCTCGACTGCGAGCGCGATCTGCGCGGTGCTGTTGTAGCCCGTGACCACCTTGAACTTGGTCCCGATCAGGGAGTTGTAGAGCCGCGGCGTGGTTTCCGGATCGACGCCCGTGATGCCGCCGACGATCAGCTCCTTGTCGAACAGGTCCTTGGTTTTTTTCTGCGGCGCCGTGTGCCACGCCAGCGTCACCGCGGTTTCGCTGTTGAGGCTGCCGAGCCAGTGAAATTTTTCGATCTCGAACCGCACCCCGGACGGATAGATCAGCTTGGCGAGCAGGATGCCCCGCTGCAGCAGCGCGATCGTAGTGCCGTCCTTCATTGCGGTGCTGAACATCATGTTCGCTGCCGCGATTCGCGACGGGATGTTCTGCACGATGATCGTGGGATTGCCGGGGATATGACGGCTGAGATGCCGCGCGGCGATCCGCGCCTGCAGGTCATAGCCGCCGCCGGGCCCGGCGCCGACGATGATGGTGAGCTGCTTGCCGGCGTAGAAGTCCTGCGCACCTTGGGCGCTCGCCGGCACGGCGCCCGACCATGCGGTGACAGCCAGCGTCAGCGTTGCGGCAAAATGGCGGACCATGGCGTGCCTCGGCGGTAGTGCATTATCGCGCATTTTCGCAGCCGTGCCATGCGATTGTCTGCCGCGCCCCCGTGCTAGGCTTTCGGCATGCAACTGATCGACGTGCACCATCACATCATGCCGCCGGCCTACGCCGAGGTGGTCGGCCCCCGCTTCCAGTCGCGCAACGAGGCCAACGCCGCGCAAGTGATGCGCTGGACGCCGGCCGAGTCGATCGAAGTGATGGACCGGTCCGGCATCGCAGTGTCGATCACCTCGATCTCCACGCCCGGCGTGTGGTTTGACGACGTCGCGCAAGCCACGCGGCTGTCGCGCGCCTGCAACGAATTCGCCGCCCGGATGGAGCAGGACTTTCCAGGGCGCTTCGGCTTTTTCGCCACCGTGCCGATGCCCGACGTCGACGCGTGCTTGGAGGAAATCCGCTATTCCTTCGACACGCTCCACGCCGACGGCGTGGGTATCATGAGCAACTACGGCCGGGTCTGGCCGGGCGATCCCAGGTTCGCTCCGGTGTTCGACGAGCTCAACCGCCGCAAGGCCATCGTCTACGTGCATCCGATCCTGCCGGACGCCTGCCATGACATGATGCCGGGCGTTGGCGAAAGCGCGCTGGAGTATCTGTTCGACACCGCGCGCGCCATCACGAGCCTGATTTACAACGGTTCGCTGCTGCGCTGGCCCGACATCCGGTTCATCTTTCCGCATGCCGGCGGCGCCATGCCGCCGCTCGCCGCGCGGATGACGCGGATGGCCGACCGCGATCGCAAGGTCGCACCGAAGCCCGCGCTAGGCTCGATGGCGGAGATGAAGAGCCTGTACTTCGACCTGGCGAGCTCGACCAATCCGGTCACGCTCGCCGGTCTGTTGCGGCTCGTGCCGGCCACGCAGGTGATGTTCGGCACCGACTTTCCGTTCCTGGCGTCGATTCCCTACACGGTCGATCCGCTGCGCAGCCATGGCCTGAACGGCGCCGATCTGGAAGCGATCGAGCGCGGCACCGCGCTCCGCCTGTTTCCGCGCTTCGCCAAGGCAATGGGATGACGGCGGTGCGATGATTCCCGTTTGTTGCTTTCTCCTCGGCTTGGCTGGATTGCTGGCATCGGCGCCGGCGCAAGCGCAGAGCTGGCCGACGCGTTTCGTCCGGATGGTCGTGCCCGGCGGCTCGGGCACCGCGGCCGACGTCTCGGCCCGCATCATCGCCCAGGGACTGTCCGAGCGATGGGGCCAGCAGGTCGTCGTCGAGAACCGGCCCGGCGCCGGCGGTGTCGCCGGCACCGTGCACATCGCCCAGTCGGCGCCTGACGGCTATTCGCTGCTGTTTGCTCAGGGCGCGCCGCTGTCGCTCACACCGCACGCGTTCAAGTCAGTGCCCTATGACGTGGAGCGCGATCTCGAGCCGATCATCTTCGCGACCTATGGTCCGCTGGTGCTGGCCACATCCGCAAAGTTGCCGGTCGCGAGCGTGGCGGAGCTGATCGAGCTGGCGCGCCGGCAACCGGGCAAGCTTTCGTTCGCCACCGCCTCGGCGCGCAGCATTCCGCATCTGGCGGGCGAGTATTTCTTGAAGGCGGCGAATGTCGAGATGGTCAACGTGCCTTACAACGGTTATCCGCGCGCGCTGCAGGACATCATCGCCGGCACGGTCGATGTGATCTTCGGCGGGGCGCAGATCATTCCGCAACGCGACGCCGGCAACCTGCGCATGCTCGGTGTCACGTCGGCCAAGCGCCTGCCCGACTATGCGGACATTCCGACCATCGGCGAGACCCTTCCGGGGTATGCGATTTCCGGCTGGGCGGCGTTGCTGGCGCCGAAGGGTACGCCGGCGCCGATCGTCGGCAAGATCAACGCCGACATGCGGCAGGTGCTGGAGGCGCCTGATGTCGTGAAGCGCCTCCACGCGCTCGGCAACTATCCCGACACCGCGGCGCTCGGCACGCCGGAGGCTCTCGTGCGATTCATCCGCGACGATTCGGGGCTGATGGCGCGGATTCTCAAGGCCGCCAATCTGCTGCCGGAGGACGCTGCTCCGAAGCAATGAGGCGGTGCTTGACCGCTGCGGCACGGTCCGGCCTTATCTCGCGCGGGCATGATCCCGAAAGTAGGCGCCGGTGTCCGGACAAGATCATGCTCAAAGGAGTACGGGAGGATTGCGTTGAAAGCCATTGTGATCCGCGAGTTCGGCCCGCCGAGCGTGATGAAGCTCGAAGAGGTTCCGACGCCGGAGCCGGGCCCGGGCGAGGTGCTGATCAAGGTCCACGCCGTGTCGGTGAACCGCACCCTCGATGCGGTGGTGCGCGCCGGCAAGTACGCGCGTCGCGTGACGTTGCCGCTGACGCCGGGCGTCGATCCGTCAGGCGTCGTCGCCAAGGTCGGGCCGGGCGTCACCGAGCGGAAGGTCGGCGACCGGGTTACGGTTCAGCTGCGCTTTGGCAGCGAGAGCGGCGCCGACTCGATCAGCGCGCTCGGCAACCACGCCTGGGGCGGCTATGCGGAATACGTTCGCGCTGTGGCGGACCGGACTGCAATCGTGCCGGACGGCCTTGATTTTGCGACTGCCACTGTGGTGGCGCGCCACACGCCGACGGCATTCACGCTGCTGCGAGACCGCGCCAAGCTGCAGCCCGGCGAATGGGTGCTGGTCATGGGCGCGGCCGGGGGGCTCGGCAGCGCCGGTGTGCAGGTGGCGAAATATCTCGGCGCCAAGGTGATCGCCGCAGCCGGCGCCGCCGATCGCGTCAAAGTCGGGCTCGATCTCGGCGCCGACGCCGGCGTGAATTATCGCGCGCAGGATTTGACCATCGAGGCGATGCGCATCACCGAAGGCAAGGGCGTCAACGTGGTGTTCGAGAACATCGGCGATCCCGAGCTGTTTCCCAAGGCGTTCGCGTCGCTGGCGCGGCGCGGCCGGCTGGTCACGGCCGGTGGCCACGGCGGTGGGATCGTACCGCTCGACGTCAACCGGCTCTATCAGAATCATCTCACCATCATCGGCGCGACCGGCGAAACACCGGACGATGTAACGCTTAGCCTCGATGCCGCGGTGAAGGGCCGCTTCAAGGTGGTGGTGGACCGCGTCATGCCGCTATCGCAGGCCGTGCAGGCGCATGAGCTGATCGAGAGCCGAACCGGGATCGGCAAGATCATTCTCGATCCGACCAAAATTTAATCGCGTGATGAAGATGGCAGGGCGAGTTTGCGGCTGAGACAAGGCGTTCGCCTGAACTTCCGGTAATCATTTTTCGACCTTATCGAATCCATTCCAATTTTTTATGCCGCTGCATCGAGCAATCAACATGAGTTGATCCGGCATTCCTTCGCGTGCGCTCCGTCCTATCTGACAGAAAAGTTGAAACAAGAAACCAAGCGGTGGGGGAAGCGTCGCCGGAAGAGCGAACGCAACCAACGTCATGAGAGAGACAACAATGAAAAAGCTTCAGATCTTTGCAACGGCGGCGGCGCTGTTGGTCGTGGCCTCGGCTCCGACGCTTGCGGCATCGCGCACGCATCGCGCGACGGACGCCTACGCGAGCGGCGCCGTGACCGCCGACCGCAGCGGCGCTTATTATTACGGCCCGCAGGACGCACAGGGCCGGGCTCCCGTCGCGCCGGCACAAACCGAGCCGTCCCGTCATAACCGTGGCCCGGGCGAGCCGTATGTCGATCGCCCGTACGGCGACCCGGACAACTGGTAAGCCTCTCACCGACGAAAACCCCGGCAGCAATGCCGGGGTTTTCCTCTTAGAGCTGCCAGCGCGCTGCTCAGATTTTCAAAAGCTTCTTGGCGTTGCCTTCGAAAATTAGCGCGCGATCCTTGTCGCTGATCGGCGCGGCGTTGAGCCATTTGGTGCCGAGCGTATTGTCGATGTAGGGCCAGTCCACCGCGAACATGATGCGCTCGACTCCCATCTCGGCGATGGCGCAGGCCAGCGCCGAGTTCGAGAACGCGCCGCTGGTGGTGAGCCAGAAGTGCGTCTTGTAATAGTCGCTGAACGACTTGGGTAGCTTCGTCACCTTGGCAAGATTGTGCTCGGTGCGCCACAGCGTGTAGGGCGCGGTCTCGCCGAGATGTCCGACGATGATTTTCAGGGTCGGATATTGGTCGAACAGCCCGGACGTGATCAGCCGGAACGTGTGCGTCAGCGTCTCAAGGCCAAAGCCGAGCGGCGACCCCTGCAGCGCGGCGCCGTGATCCTTGAAGAACGCCTCGGCGAGAGCGGGCTTCACCGGCGACGGGTGGATATAGACCGGCACGTCGAGCTTGGCGGCGCGTTCGAAAACCGGCCAGTACTTCTTGTCGTCGACGAACTGGCCTTTGGTGGTGCCCATGATCATCGCGCCGAGCAGCCCAAGCTTGGTGACGCCGCGCTCGAGCTCGTCGGCCGCGGCCTTCGGATCGGGCAGCGGCAGCGCGGCAAAGCCCTTGAAGCGTGCCGGGTTGGCTTGGATCTGCGCGTGGAGGAAATCGTTCGACGCCTTCGCCATCGTCACCGACGTCTCGGGGTCGAGGTTGTGCGCGGCCGGATTGTTTTCGGAGAGCACCGCGATGTCGATGCCGCCGTCGTCCATGTCCTTGATGAGCCGGGTGCTCATGTTGTCGAGCATGGCCTGGATCGGGCCTTCGCGCGGGGCAATCAGCTTGCGCAGTTCCGGCGAGGTGAAATGCTCTTCGATGGCGATGACGGCCATGGGGTTCCTCTTTGCTTTTCTAAAGAAGATGGCCGGGACATGCCCGGCCATCTGATTGATGAACGTCCGGCGCGATCAGGCGCTGACGTGTTCGATGAATTTCTGCGGTGGCGGATCGCCCCACTGCGAAACCAGCGCCTCTTCGGCGGAGAGCAGGTTCGAGCCGTTCTTGACGTTGAGCCGGTCGCTGTCGGCCCAGTGCTCGTGCACGCGGCGCCACGGATCGGCCCAGTAGTCATAGACCTGNCTGCCGAGCAGNTGCCGGCCGATGCCCCACATGTGCTCGTACTTGCCGGTGTCGCGCATGTGCTGGTGGCCCATGAACACGTCGTCCATGTCCTGCACCTCGAACGACACGTGGTTCAGGCCNGCGTGGCTGTGNTTGATNGCGAAGAANACGTGGTGGTCNACGAAGGTNTCNCCNCCGTCGATGCGGTTGAACGANCCNATCAGGTTNTCCTTCTNGCCGGCNTANACNTCNTCGGAGCAGATGAANCCGAGATGGTGGCGGAACCAGCCGACGGTGTCCTTCACCTTCGGCGTGCCGAGCACGGCATGGGCGATGCGCTTCACCCGTGACGGCCCCTTCGGCAGCCGCATCAGATCGCCGGGCCGCGCCAGCGGCGCGTAGCCGGTGTTCTGCACCTGGCGTGGCGCCGGCAAGGTCGGCACCTTCTCCATGCCCCATACCACTTCGATCTGATAGCCGTTCGGCTCGGTCAGGCGGACGCGCTTGCCGCCGCCCGGCTCATCCATGTTCTCGATGCCGGAGGCGCCTGGAACTTTCGCCAGCGTCTTGAGGTCGTCTTCGCTGGCCGCGTGATAGGCGATGCCGACGAACTTCGGCTCGCCCTTCTCCGTGATGTGGAGGTGATGAACCGGATCGGTGCCGCGATAGTAGATGGCGTTGCCGGTCTTAGCGCTCGGGACCAGCCCGAAATTGTCGAGGAACTCCGCTTGGAGATCGAGATCGGGCGCGCGCAAACGCGCGTAGGCGATGTCGGTGACCTTGATGACTGCCATTGTCGTTACTGTCCTTGGGTTATCGGACGCCGTTTAACCCCCCGGCGCCTGCTGCCGCGAAGATAACGCAGGCGAATGGCAGAGGCAATTTGCGCCCGATGCCGTTTGGCCGGCACGGGCCTGATATGCGCGCCGCGCGGGCGGCTGGCCGGGGTCGGGGGGATGTGCTGTATTCCCGCGCGATCGTTAGGGGAGGAATTCGTGAAGCTTGTGTTGTTCCAATCGGCTGCCAACGGGGAGATTCTGCCGGGCCTTTTCACCGACCGAGGCGTGGTCGACATCTCGGGCGCGGCGAAGAAAAGCACCACGCCGCAGCTCACCATGCAGGGCATCATCGACGATTACGACGGGCTGAAACCCGCGTTGGAGAAGCTTGCCGCCGAAGGTAAGGCGGTGCCGGCCGGTCAGGCCCAGCTCAAGCCGCCACTGCCGCGGCCGGGCAAGATCCTCTGCTGCATCGCCAACTACTGGGAGCACGCCCAGCGCGAGGCGCGTCCGCTCAATATGTTCATGAAGAACCCGGATGCCGTGGTCGGCCCGGGCGACACCATCATGCTGCCGGAATACACCGTGCCGTGGGCGTTCATGCACGAGGCCGAACTTGCGCTGGTGATCAAGGGACCGGCCAAGATGGTGAAGCAGAAGGACTGGAAGAGCGCGGTGTTCGGCTACACCACCCTGATCGACGTTTCGGCGCGCGAACTCGGCCGCCGCACCTGGCCTGCCATCCCGTTGACGAGTTGGCTCGGCAAGTCGTTCGATACTTTTGCGCCGATCGGCCCGTGCATCGCCACCGCCGACGAGGTTAAGGACCCCAACGATTTGATCGTGCGGTTCTGGGACGACGGCGTGCTGCGCCACAACTACAACACCGACGACATGGAGCACCGCGTCCCCGAGCTGGTCGAGTGGGCCACCACCGTGATGACGATGAACTCCGGCGACCTGATCGCCTGCGGCACCAATCACGAAGGGCTGGGCTTCCTCCAGGACGGCGAGACCGTCGACATCGAGATCCAGCACATCGGCAAGATGACCCTGAAGGTCAAGGACCCGCTGAAGCGGACCTGGGAGAAGGGCGTCTATATGGGCGTCGATTCGACCAATCCGGACGCGGTGAAGCGGCATCGTCCGCAGGGTGGGGCAACTGCAACCGGCGCGGTGTGAAGCCCGACGAGTTTTAATCTTCGAGCGCGCCGGTTTCGCGTGGAAGTAAGTCCGTGCGTTCCCGCGGAAGCGGGAACGCAGTTTTCGCGCCAAGTCTGGGTCCCCGCATCCGCGGGGACGAACGGAATTTGACGACCCCGCCTCAATAAGCCGATCGCACCTTAGCCCAGCGCGGTGACGCCAGCCTGCGCGACCTGCTCGTCCTCGTGGGACTGCACGCCCGACACCCCGATGGCGCCGACGCATTCGCCCTGATGCACGATCGGCACGCCGCCCTGGAACATCACGCCAGGCGTCGGGAAGGTCACGAAGCCCGGCCGCTCCTTGACGCGGTCCTCGAAGAACTTGCTCGGACGCTTGGTCAGCGCGGAGGTCTGCGCCTTCCCCATTGCGACCGTCGAGGCGATCGCCCCGCAGCCATCCAGGCGTTCGAGCAGCAGCGCGGCGCCGCTGTCATCGACGATGGCGATGGTGACGGCCCACTTGTTCTTCTGCGCTTCGGCTTTGCAGGCGGCCATCATCTTATGACAGTCGTCGGCGGTCAGGACGGGTTTTTGACGCATGACGTTTCCTCGTGAGGTTGAAGTATCAATAAGGCAACTGGTCGGTTATTCGAGTCCAGTCGGCACGTTTTTGTTCTCGCTTTCGAGCTTCATGCCGGATGACAGCGCCATGGTCTCCATCAGGGTGGCGAAGTCCTTGGCGAGATATTCTTCGGGATTCTTCTGCGCCATGGCGTGGCCCATGTGCATCTGCAGGATCGCGCGGGTCGCCGCGGTGATCGGCATCGGCACGTCGACCTCGTCGGCGAGGGCGAGGCCGAGGTCGAGATCCTTGCGCAACAGCTCCGGCGTGAATGTCGTGGTCCAATCGAGATTGACCAGCGCCGGCGATTTGTAGGCGGTGAACATCGAGCCCATGACGCCGTTGTTGAGAAACGACAGGAAGGCGTGGCGCGGCACGCCCATCTTGTTGGTCAAGAGCGTGATCTCGATCAAGTTCTGGATCACCACACCGAGCATGACGTTGTGCGCGATTTTGCAGACGCGGGCGAGCTCGCCGTCGCCGACGTAGGAGACGCCCTTCGGCGCGAACACCTTGATCATGTCCGCGACCTTCTTGTAGCTCGCCTCCGGCCCGGAGCAGACCGACGACAGCTTGCCGGCCTTGATCACCTTGGCGTTGCCGGACACCGGCGCGCAGATGAAGTCGGCGCCGCGGTCCTTCAACCGCTTGCGGATGTCGACCGATTCCTCGACCGAGATGGTCGAGCAGTCGACGAACACGCCCGGCGTCTTGTTGCCGGACAAGACGCCGTTGTTGCCGAGATAGACCTCTTCGACGTCCTTGCCCTCGGCGACGATCGAGAAAACGATATCCATGCCGGACAGATCGGAGAGCTTGTCGACCACCTTGCCGCCGAGCTTGGTGAGCGGCTCGGCCTTGGACCGGGTGCGATTCCAGATCGAGACGTCGTAGCCCGCCTTGAGCAGCCGCTCGGCCATCGGATAGCCCATGCGGCCCATCCCGATCCAGCCGACCTTTTCCGTGTGCTGTGCCATTCCAAACTCCCTCGCGCCGCGCGCTGCAAAATGATGAATTTTGCTAGCACGGCCGGAACTGCGCCCGCAACGTCGGCCAAAGCCGCGAATTCCGCGCCAGGCTTGCGATTCAACGATGAACGTGCAGGCTAGCGATGGAGCTGCAAGACCGATCCGCGGAGTGAAGAGAATGGCTGGCGAAAAAGCCGACGTCCTGCTGCTCGGGCCGAAGAAGGCCCTGATCGTGGATGCTCTGGCGGCTGCGTTCAATCTGCACATCGCGGCCGAGGCCAAGGATTTCGATGCCTTCACGGCGGAACTGGCGCCGCGCATCCGCGCGATCGCCATTAGCGCCACCACCGAAAAGGCTCCCGCGGCCCTGATGGCGCGGTTGCCGCGGCTGGAAACCATCTCGACCTTCGGTGTCGGCTACGACCACATCGAGACCAAATGGGCCGCCGAGCATGGCGTCACCGTCACCAACACGCCGGGTGTGCTCAACGAGGAGGTT
>C688J18823_10003192_pt1 | contig 10367 bp, 7 predicted proteins | sample HopSoiMetagenom1_FD_18823 | JGI IMG/M metagenome (IMG submission 18823) | reverse complement strand
CGCGGCCACCGCCGGACGCGACCTCACCTCGCGCGCCACGCGCGACGAAACCCTGGGCGACCGCATCGGGGAGCGCATGCGCTCGCGGCTGCATGAGATGTGCCGCATCGTCCACATCGAAGGCGAAGACGTCCGCCAGAAGATGCGCAGCGGCGCAACGCGTTAGACAGTACCCGGTACCCAGTACTCAGTACCCAGTTTTAATTTTGATTTCTCACCCCTCGTCCGCCATGGCGGACGAGGGACCTGCTTCTCTCTGCGTCCTCTGCGGTTAAAAGCTTTCCCTCTGTGTTCCTCCGCGTCCTCTGTGGTTCAATCTTTTGACTCTGATCATCGAAGAATGCCCTTTTCTCCGTGGACTCCGTGTCTCCGTGGTGAAAAAATGAACCTGTGCTGAGAGAGACGCTTCAGTTCACCCCAGAGGCCCTTGAGGGTCTGCCAGCAAGATCGGGCGTCTTCATCCTTCGCGGCGAAGAGGGCGCCGAGCCCTACGTCGCCAAATCCGCGAACCTGAAGCAGCGCCTGATGCGCCTTCTCGGCCCCGCCGAGGAAGGCAGCAAGCGTCTCAACCTGCGCGCGCAGACACGCACCATCGAATACTCCATCACCGGCTCGGATTTCGAGAGCCGTTTCCTGCTCTACCGCACTCTGCGCGAGATCTTCCCCGGCGACTACCGCGAGCGCCTCAAGCTTCGTCCTGCCCCGCTCATCCGCTTGAATCTCGATAACGCCTATCCTCGCGCTTACATTACGCGCAAGATCGGCCGGCTGAACGGGAGATCCATCTACTATGGGCCGTTCGCTTCGCGAGCGGCCGCTGAAAAATTCCTCAACGGCTCCCTCGACTTCTTCAAGATGCGCCGCTGCGACTTCGACCTGAATCCCGACCCCGCTTTCCCCGGCTGCATGTACTCGGAGATGAAGATGTGTCTCGCTCCCTGCTTCAAAGGCTGCACAGACGAGGCCTACGAAATCGAAGTCGGCCGGGTGCAGAGCTACTTGGATTCGGGCGGNGNGNCNNTNNGNCGCGAAATGGAAACCCAGCGGGACGCCGCCAGCGCGACGATGGAATTCGAGAACGCCGCCGCCATCCACGCGCGGATGGAAAAGCTAGCGCCGGTCGCGCATCTGCTGCCGGAGCTTGCGCGGCCCATTGAAAGATTGAACGGAGTGATGGTTCAGACCAGCGCCGAGCCAAACTCCGTCGCGCTGCTGCGGATCACCAAAGGAATGATCACTCCGCCCGCCGCCTTTGCGATCGAGCAAGCCGCTTCCGCCAAGTCGCAATCCATGGAATCGCGCCTCTCGGCGGCGATCACCGAGATCCCGCCAGCGAAATCCAACTCCGCGACCGAACTCACCGAGCACATCGCGCTGCTGAAGCGCTGGTTCTTCCGCAGCTCGCGACTGGGAGAGATTTTTCTGTGCGATGAAAAAGGCGAGCTGCCAATGCGCCGCCTGGTGCGCGGCGTCTCGCGGGTATTTAGAGGAGAGAAAGAACCAGAACAAAGTCCGATCGTGTGAACTCCGATGTGTGAAGTTAATTCTCAAAACATTTTTTCCGCGAGCTCTTACTTCATCCTTCACACAATCACACAATCGTACTTACTCGCGCAATCACACCATCGTCCTTCCTACGTGACTGAGCTTCCCGTCCTAGCATCTGCGACCGTGCTCACTCCGCCGCCTGCCGTCGCACTCGCGTCTTTTCCGGCGAGCAGTTGCCGCAAAACGAACTGCAGGATCCCGCCATGGCGGTAATAGAGCGCCTCTTGCGGAGTATCAATGCGAACCAGCGCGTGGAACTCAACCTTCTCACCCTTGGGACCGTGCGCCGTCACCTTAATTTTTTGTCCAGCCTTGAAGGTAGGCGCGTTGATGATGTCGGCGATTCCGATGATGTCGTAGGTCTCTTCCCCCGTGAGTCCGAGCGTATCGGGATCTTCGTCGTGGAGGAATTGCAGCGGCAGCACCCCCATACCGACTAGGTTTGAGCGATGGATGCGCTCGTAGCTTTCCGCGATCACTGCGCGCACGCCGAGCAGCGCCGGACCTTTCCCGGCCCAGTCGCGGGACGAGCCCGATCCGTACTCTTTACCCGCGAGCACTACGGTGGGCACGCCCTGGGCGCGATATTTTTCCGCCGCGTCGAAGATGGACATGCCTTCGCCATCCGGCAGATGCCGCGTGACTCCGCCTTCGGTTCCCGGAGCGATCTTGTTCTTCAGCCGGACGTTCGCGAATGTTCCGCGCACCATGACCTCATGATTTCCTCGCCGCGAGCCGTAGGAATTGAAATCAGGTTTATTAACGCCGAGTCCGAGCAGATATTTTCCGGCTGGCCCATCCGCTTTGATCGAACCTGCGGGCGAGATGTGGTCGGTGGTCACGCTGTGTCCCAGCTTTGCAAGAACGCGTGCGCCCTTGATGTCGGTCGCGGGCTGCGGCGTCTTCGGCATGTTGTCGAAATACGGCGCCCGCCGGATGTACGTGGATTTGTCGCTCCACGCGAACGTCTCGCCGCCTTCGACCTTCATTCCCTTCCAGTGCGCGTCGCCTTCGAAGATCGTCTCGTAGTTCTTGGTGTACATGCCCGAGTTGATGGCCTTCTTCAGTGTGTCGTCAACTTCCTTCTGCGTGGGCCATATGTCGCGCAGGTAGACGGGCTTGCCGTTGCTACCTTCCCCGATCGGATCGTGCAGCAGATTTTTTTCGATCGTCCCTGCAAGCGCGTACGCAACCACCAGCGGTGGCGACATCAGGTAGTTTGCTCGCACGTCAGAGTTGATGCGTCCTTCAAAATTGCGATTGCCTGACAGCACCGACGTAACTACAAGATCGTGCTCGGCGATCTCCTGCGTAATCTCTGCCGGCAGCGGCCCGGAGTTTCCGATGCAGGTCGTGCAGCCGTACCCGACGGTGTTGAAGCGCAGCTTGTCGAGGTAAGTGTCGAGTCCGGACTCGCGATAGTAGTCGGTGACCACGCGCGATCCCGGCGCAAGCGAAGTCTTCACATGCGGCGGAACCGTCAATCCCTTTTCCACGGCTTTTTTCGCCAACAATCCGGCAGCGATCATCACCGAAGGGTTCGAAGTGTTGGTGCAACTGGTGATCGCAGCAATGACAACGTCGCCATGCTTCAGGTCGCGCTCCATCTCGGCGACGACAGTCTTAGCGGCGGCAGGCGCATGCTCCACGTCGCCCGTGCCGACCGCGGTTCCTCCGCCACCTTCGCCCTTCAGGCGCTCGACCTGCTTATCAGGTGCTTTTCCCGGCTTGATGAGCGTAGGCAATGCTTGCGCGAACGATTGCGGGGCAGCCGATAACGGCACACGATCCTGTGGCCTCTTCGGTCCGGCGATACTGGGCTCGACCGTCGCAAGGTCCAGCTCCACCAGTTCCGAGTAGGTCGCCTCGCGCGTGTTCTCGTCGTGGAACATTCCCTGCGCTCGGCAGTAAGCTTCGACCAGCGCGATCTGCTCTTCGCTGCGCCCGCTGAGTCTCAGATAACGCAACGTCTCCGCGTCCACGGGGAAGATGCCGCATGTAGCGCCGTACTCCGGAGACATGTTCGCAATCGTCGCGCGATCCGCGAGCGGCAAGTTTTTCAGCCCGGGCCCGTAGTACTCCACAAATTTCCCGACCACGCCCACTTTGCGCAGCATCTCGGTCACGGTCAGTACTAGATCGGTCGCGGTGGAACCTTCACGCAGGTTTCCAGTGAGCTTGAATCCGACCACCTGCGGGATCAGCATGGAGACAGGCTGGCCGAGCATCGCCGCCTCCGCCTCAATACCGCCGACGCCCCAACCCAGCACGCCGAGTCCGTTGACCATCGTGGTGTGCGAATCCGTTCCGACCAAGGTGTCCGGATATGCACGCGCGGGCTTTCCACCTTCCGCTGGCGCAACGAACACTACGCGCGCCAGGTATTCCAGATTGATCTGATGAACGATGCCCATGTCCGGCGGGACGATCGCCAGGTTTCGGAAGGCGCTCTGACCCCACCGCAAGAACTCGTAGCGCTCACGATTGCGCAGAAATTCCAAGTCAGCATTGATCTGGAGCGAGTGCTGCGTTCCGAACTCATCCACCTGCACGGAGTGGTCGATCACAAGTTCCGCCGGCAGCAGCGGATTGATCTTCGTGGGATCGCCGCCGAGCGATTTCATCGCATCGCGCATCGCGGCGAGGTCAACGATGGCGGGCACGCCGGTGAAGTCCTGCATCAGCACGCGCGCCGGCATGAATGCGATTTCTTTGAATGGTGCGGCTTTGGCGTCCCAGTTGGCGAGAGCACGAATGTCCTCGGAAGAGACCGACTTGCCCTCATTCCGCAGCAGATTCTCCAGCAGGATGCGCAGCGAATACGGCAAATTACCGATCTTCAGCCCGGCTTTTTCCAGAACATCCAGGCGGTAAATCTCGTATTCTTTGCTTCCGACGCGCAACGTGGAACGGCTGGCAAAACTATCCATGCTGAAGGCTCCTCGCGAAACCTTCTATTTTACGCTGTCCAGCCGCGGAAAATCTGGACCAGCAGCCACGCGTTCAGTACCGCGATCAAAACCGCAGTCGTCCAGGCGAGCGCCTGCATCCAGCGCGCGTTCACGAACTCGCCCATCTTTCGCTTGTCGCTGGTGAACAGAACCAGCGGAAAAACCGCAAAACTCAGCTGCATCGACAGGACTACCTGGCTGAGGATCAGCAGCTTGGCGGTCCCGCGCGAGCCGTACCATGCCGTCACGATGATGGCCGGCACGATCGCCACCAGCCGCGTGATCAGCCGGCGTAGCCAGGGCTTGAGCCGCAGGTTCAAGAAGCCTTCCATCACGATCTGCCCCGCAAGGGTTCCGGTTAACGTGGAGTTCTGTCCGGACGCGAGCAGCGCGAACGCGAACAAGGTGCTCGCGCCGGTTACTCCGAGCAGCGGTGTCAGCAGTTTGTGGGCGTCTCCGATCTCCGCCACCTCGCCGTGTCCCGTTCGGTAGAACGTTGCCGCCGAGACGATTAATATCGCGGCATTCACGAACAGCGCGAGTGTCAGAGCCACAGCGGTATCAATGTTGCTGAACTTGATCGCCTCGCGCTTTCCCTCGGGCGTGCGTTCATAATTGCGCGTCTGCACCACGGAGGAATGCAGATAAAGATTGTGCGGCATCACCGTCGCGCCCAGGATTCCGATCGCGATGTACAGCATGCCGGGATCACTAAGGATGTTGCTCGACGGAACGAAGAATCCGCGCGCGATACCCGCAAGCTCTGGACGCGAGAAGATGATCTCCAGCGTGAAGCAGAATGCGATCACGCCAATGAGCGAGATCACCAGCGCCTCGATATAGCGGAAGCCGCGGCTCTGCAGGAAGAGGATGATCAAAACGTCGAGCGCCGTCAGGCAGACGCCGATCAGCAAAGGAATATGAAACAGTAACTGCAACGCGATCGCAGTGCCTATCACTTCCGCGAGATCACACGCTGCGATCGCGATCTCGCATCCGATCCAAAGTACGAACGATACCGGCTTGCTGTAGTGGTCGCGGCACGCCTGCGCCAGGTCGCGGCCAGTCACAACTCCCAGCTTCACCGCCAGGCTTTGCAGCAGCACCGCCATCAAGTTCGACAGCATGATCACGCTGAGCAGCGAGTAGTTGTACTTCGATCCTGCCGCTAGGTCCGTCGCCCAGTTCCCCGGATCCATGTATCCCACCGCGACCAGGAATCCCGGTCCGGCGAACGCGACCATCTTGCGCCAGAAGCTCGCCGTTCTTGGCACGGCAAGCGAGCGATGCACCTCGGGAAGGCTCGGTGTGAGCGCTTCCAGTCGCCACGGGCTGGTTTCTGGTTTCATGGTTGTGAGCGGTGTTGCGAGCGTTCCAGTTTACTGGAACTCGCAACCATACCGCCTACGCCGTTCCTTTATACTCATACCTCCATGAAAGTTCTGGTCATCGGCGGGGGCGGTCGCGAGCACGCAATCGTGTGGAAGCTGCGGCAGTCGCCGCGCGTGACCGAGCTCATCTGCACTCCGGGAAATGGTGGCATAGCGGAAGAAGCCACCTGCCTCCCGAGCGACCCGAAAGATATCTCGGCTCTCGTAGCGCTCGCGCAAAAGCTCGGTGTCGATCTCACCATTGTCGGGCCCGAGATCCCGCTCAATCTCGGCATCGTAGATGAGTTCCAGCGACGCGGTCTGCGTATCTTCGGCCCCACGAAAGCCGCTGCGCAGCTTGAAAGCAGTAAGAGCTTTGCAAAAGAGTTCATGCGGCGGCAGAACATTCCCACGCCGCATTACGCGGTCTGCCTCAGCATGGAGGACGTAAAGTCCGCGCTCCCGCTCTTTAAGACACCGCTCGTAGTCAAAGCCGACGGACTCGCTGCCGGCAAAGGGGTCGTCATCACGCAGACGCGCGAAGAGGCCGCGCAAACTGCTGAAGAGATGTTGAGCGGCAAGGTCCTTGCCGGAGCGGGCAGCCGCGTAGTGCTGGAAGAATTTTTGGAAGGCGAAGAGGTTTCGTTCCTCGTTCTCTCGGATGGCGAGCGCGTCGCCCCTCTCGTCGCCGCGCATGACCATAAGCGCATCGGCCACGGCGACACCGGGGCGAATACGGGCGGCATGGGCGCGTACTCCACCGATTCCTTACTGGACGCGCAAATGCGCGACTGGCTCATCACCCACATCGCCAAGCCGGTGGTCGCGGGCATGAAAGCCGAAGAGATGGAGTATCGCGGCATCCTCTATTGCGGTCTCATGATGACNGCNCGCGGCCCAATGGTGCTCGAATTCAACTGCCGCTTCGGTGATCCCGAGACCCAGCCTATCCTCATGCGTTTGGAAAGCGACCTTCTCGACCCATTCGAAGCATCCGTGGATGGACGCGTGAGCGATGGCGACTTCAAGTGGTCTACCGACGCGACCGCCTGCGTGGTGATTGCGTCAGGCGGGTACCCTGACGTCTTCGAGACTGGAAAAGTCATCACGGGATTGAAGGAAGCTGGGCAGGTCGAGGGCGTGAAGGTCTTCCACGCGGGAACCAGCAAGCGCGGCAACGACTTCATCACCTCCGGCGGACGCGTGCTCGGAGTCACCGCGCGCGCGGGTGACCTCGGTGTGGCGCTTGATCGCGCGTATGAAGCTGCCGCAAAGATCAACTTCGAAGGAATGTATTACCGCAAAGACATCGGCGCGCGAGCGCTAGTAAAAAAATAGGAGAGATAGCTTGAGCAAGCCGCTAGTTTCAATCGTCATGGGTTCGGATTCGGACCTCGAGATCATGAATGAATGTGCCAAGTCGCTCGAGGGCTTCGGCATTGCCTACGAGATTGATGTCACATCCGCCCACCGCGCCCCGCGCAAGACCTCTAAGTTCGCGAGTGAAGCTGCCGGACGCGGAATCAAGGTCATCATTGCCGCTGCCGGAGGCGCCGCGCACTTGGCTGGCGTGATCGCCGCCGAGACCACACTGCCCGTGATCGGCGTGCCGATTCCCTCAACTTCCTTGCAAGGAATGGATTCACTTCTCGCCACCGTGCAGATGCCTGCTGGCATTCCCGTTGCGACCGTTGCTATCGGTAAAGCCGGTGCTACCAACGCCGCTATCCTGGCCGCGCAGATTATCGCCCTCAGCGATGCTGAGATGGCGAACAAAATGAAGGCGCACAAAGAGAAGCTGGCAAAGGGCGTGGAAGAGAAGTCCCGTAAGCTGCAGGAATCCCGTTCGGCAAAACAATAAATGCTGCTAGTCCTCGACGTTGGCAACACCAACACGGTGCTCGGCCTTTACGACAAGGCCGAGCTGCGCGCTAATTGGCGCGTCTCGACAGCCAAGACGCAGACCGTCGACGAGTACGGCGTTCTCTTCCGCAACCTGTTTTCCATGGACGCAATGGATGCCAAACAAGTTCGCGGCATCATCATCTCCTCTGTCGTGCCGCCCATCGATTCGACTTTGCGCGAGGTCTGCGAAAAATATTTCAAGGTGAAGCCGCTCTTCGTAGAGCCCGGCGTTAAGACCGGCATGCCTGTGAAGTACGAGAACCCCGCCGAAGTCGGCGCCGACCGCATCGTGAACGGCGTAGCCGCTTTCGAGAAGCATGGCGGGCCTTGCATCGTGGTGGACTTTGGCACCGCAACCACCTTCGATGCCATCTCGAAAAACGGCGAGTACCTTGGCGGCGTCATCGCGCCGGGCCTCGGCATCAGCGCAGAGGCACTGTTCGAGCGCACCGCGCGTCTTCCCAGAATTGACGTCCGCAAGCCCGATCGCGTGATCGGTGCGACGACGGTCGGCAGCATTCAGTCCGGCCTCTACTTCGGATATCTTGGCCTAGTCGACGGTATCCTCGAGCGCCTGCTGAGTGAGATGGGGAAGCAGACGAAAGTGATCGCGACCGGCGGCCTCGCTGAGCTTATCTCCGGTGGCTCCAAGTACATCTCTGCCGTTGATGATCTGCTCACGCTCGAAGGCCTGCGCATCATCTGGGACCGCAACCAAAAGAAATAGCGTGGATCAGATTTGGCTTTGACCCTGATTTCTGAAAGTACCTGTTTTTTCTCCGCGACTCCATGCCTCCGCGGTGAAAACATTTGGTTTGATCGTGGAAAATTATTTCAATTACTTTACCGAGATCGAAGAGCACTTCCAGAAGCGTCGTGGATCCGCGCTCCTTCTCTCAACCCTCGACTGGGCACTCATCGAAACCTGGAAAGACGCCGGCATTCCTCTCGAGGCCGCACTCCGCGGCATCGATGAAACCTTTGACAAATACGACCGCCGTCCGTCCAAATCAAAAAAGGTGAACAGTCTCGCCTACTGCTCGCAGGGAGTGTTGTCTGCGGCTGAGGACATGAAAGAAGCTGCCATCGGAGCCGCCCCAACGAAGCCCGCTGATTCAGGCTCGCTGCGCATCGAGGATGTTCGCAGCTTCTTACAGAAAAACGCCGTGGCCATCGCCAAGCTCTCGATTCCCGGCGCGAAAAGTGCAGCCGAGAACCTGAACGCTGCCGCGAGTGAGCTCGCTGAGCCATCCCCCAATATGGAAGACCTTGAGCGCAAGCTCACGGTTATGGAAGAAAAGCTGTTCGCTGCTCTCTTCGCAGCGACATCCGACGAAGAGTTAGTCCAGGTCCGCCGTGAAGCCGACGCCGCGATGGCTCCTTACCGTAGCAAGATGCCCTCCTCTCAGATCGAGCAGCTGCAGAAACAGTTCGTCCACAAGCGCCTGCTGGAGAAACATGGCGTGCCTCGTCTCAGCCTCTTCTACATGTAGTCTGGTAGTGGATGAAACTCACGATTGAAAAAATGATTTACGGCGGGGACGGCCTCGCCCACTTGCCGCCCGACGGCTCCGGCCGCGGCAAGACCGTCTTCGTTCCCTTCGTGCTACCCGCGGAGCAAGTGGAGGTCACACCTACCGAACAGAAGCCTGGCTTCGTGCGCGCCCGCGCTGAAAAGATTCTCAGGCCTTCGCAAGAACGCACGGAGCCTCCCTGTCCTTATTTCCTACATTGCGGCGGCTGCCATTATCAGCACACCTCTTACGAGAACCAACTCTCGATCAAGTCACAGATCTTGCGCGAGACTCTTCTGCGCACCGCCAAGATCGATTGGAAAGGCGAGATCGAGATCCACTCCGCTGAGCCTCTGCACTACCGCAATCGGACGCGCATGAAGGTCCAGCACTCTCCTTTTGCTATCGGTTACTACAAGTTCAACTCGCACGAGCTGCTTCCGGTGGAGCAGTGCCCGATCAGTTCGCCGCTGATCAATTCGGCAGTCGCGGCGATCTGGAAGGTCGGCGAAACGGACGCAATCGCCAACACCATCGCCGAGATTGAATTCTTCGCCGATGCTGCCGACGAAAAGCTTCTGCTCAAGGTCTATTTGTCAGGAACCGGTAAGCCCTCTGACCTGGAGAGCTCTGCAGCCGATTTCTTCCGTGCGCTCACGCCGGAGTTGCCGCCGCTGAAAGGTGTTGCCGCATTCTTTCAGGGTCAACCGGCGCAAAGTTTTGGATACGAGGGCGTCGATTCCTTGCAGTACCGCACCAGCAACTCCGAATTTCGCGTGAGCGCGGGCTCGTTCTTCCAGGTCAACCGCTTTCTCATTGATGACCTTGTCGCAACCGCGACTGCCGGCGCAGAAGGGAAACTTGCCTGGGACCTTTACGCCGGTGTCGGCCTCTTCAGCTTGGCTCTCGCGAAGAGCTTCGAGCGTGTAGTTGCCGTTGAATCCTCTCCCGCCTCGTCCGACGACCTCTCGCATAACGCTCTGCGGAATACCAAACCGATTCAGTCCACAACGGAGCGTTTTCTCGAGCAAAACTCTGCTCGCGCCAAGTCTAGCAAGCCAGATTTCATCCTCGCCGAT
>C688J18823_10003191_pt1 | contig 10368 bp, 9 predicted proteins | sample HopSoiMetagenom1_FD_18823 | JGI IMG/M metagenome (IMG submission 18823) | reverse complement strand
GGCGACCTCGGCCGCCGATACCGCCCGGCGCGGCTCGGCGAGGAGCGCCGCGTGCAACGTACGCTCGGCGACGCAGGCGTCGGGTGGCGGAGCGAGCTCCGGCCGGGCCAGATAAACCTTCAGGAATTCGTCAGTCGCGATGAGCCCGCCCCCCGCGTCGCGATCGAGCAGGTGGTGGCCGCAGGAGACCCAGAAATCCTTGTTCGCCGAGGGAGCCATGATCTACCATCGATACTATCACGAGGTGCGAGCATGTCGGCGATACGTATTGTTGCTCTGGCGATCCTGGCGCTCGGCGCGGGCGGTTCCGCGACGGCGCAGACCTATCCCAGCAAGCCCATCCATATCGTCGTGCCGTTCGCGCCGGGCGGTATCACCGACATCCTGGCCCGATCGCTCGGCCAGAAGCTGACCGACGCCTGGGGCCAGCAGGTCGTGATCGAGAACAAGCCCGGCGCCAACAGCCAAATCGGCGCCGAACTTGTCGCGAAGGCCGCGCCGGACGGCTACACGCTGCTGGTCAGCGCGGACACCACCTTCGTGATGAACCCGCATCTCTACGCCAAGCTCAGCTATGATCCGCTCAAGGATTTTGCGCCGGTCACCGGCCTCGGCATCAGCCCGCAGGCGCTGGTGGTGCATCCGTCGGTGCCGGCGAACACGTTTGCCGAGCTGATCGACACCGCCAAGAAAAATCCGGGCGCGCTGAACTACGGCACCTTCGGCTCCGGCTCGACCGGTCATCTCAACATCGTGCTGCTGGAGATGCTGACCGGCGCGAAGTTCACCGCGGTTCACTACAAGGGCGCCAATCCCGCGATCACTGACGTGCTCGGCGGCCATATCCAGATGATCATCGTCAGCATCGGCTTGGTTCGCAAGCACTTCGAGGCCGGCACGCTGAAGCTCATCGGCTTCGGCAGCGCCGCGCGGCTGGCGGAATTTCCTAACGTGCCGACCATCGCCGAGAGCCTTCCGGGCTACGAGGCGGGTGCGTGGTATGGCTTGGTGGCGCCGAAGGGCACGCCGCGCGACATCGTGGACAAGCTCAATGCGGAAACGCAGAAGATCTTCAGCGATGCGGCGTTCCGCGACAAGTTCCTGGCGCCGGCAATGGCCTTCTCGATCGTGAGCTCCCCAGAGAAATTCGGCGAGCGCATCGAGGCCGACCTCGCAAAATGGGGCAGGGTCATCAAGGACGCCAAGGTGCAGGTCGAGTAGACGCCTACTTCTCGATCTTTCCTTGCTTCGCCATTGCCGCGAGGTCGACCTCCTCGGCCGGCTCGTCTTCGCCCTCGACGTCGAGGAAAGCGAAAGCGCGCAGCGGCTTCGGTCCGTCCTTCGGCCGCAGCGTGCGGAATGCCTCGCGGATTTCGCCGCCGTCGTACAAGCGGTGCATGGCGATCAAGGTGTCGAGCGGATGGTTGCAGAGCGAGGCCGCGAACTCGAATTCCTCTGTGGCCGCTGCAATCGCATCCTCGACGGTCGGTGCGCCAAAATGTGCGACCAGTTGCTCGGCCAGCGTGTCGACCGCGGCGAGACGATCTGCCTGGCTCACGTCGACGATCTGCACCAGGGTCGACCAGCCGAGCGAGGCGACGCCGAGAAAGCCCGATCGGAATGCCGCCCGGGCCTTGCCTTGCAGCGCTGAGGGATCGTCGTCGGCGTACATGAAGGTGCCGGTCACCGCCCATTCCCCGGGTTCCGCCGCGCGATCGAACACGAACGTGTCGGACGGATCGAGCCGGATGGTGCGCAACAGCTTCATGACCCTTATCTGGGCCCCCGTGTCTTGGGATCGAACCAGCTTGGCTTGGCCAGCGCCGCGATCAGCGAGCGCCGCTCGACGTTGGGCCGGTCCACCCGCCGCACCAGGAGATCGCCGTTGTCGTCGATGTCGCGGAGTGTCGACTTCTCCGGCGCGAGCCGCGCGAGATACGTCCTGGCGATTTCCTTGAAGCCGTGCTCCTGCCAAGCGTCGATCTGCATCATGAGATGCCGCGCGAAGCTGCCGACCAGTTCCGCGGCGCCGGCTTCGTCGAAACCTTCGTCCTCGATGGCGGTGGACAGCGGCCGCACGCCGGGCTCGCCTTCGGCCATCGACACGGTGCGGATCATACCGCCGAACACCAGCCAATCCGGCGGCTCGTCCTCGGGACCGTCGGACCAGGCGAACTGCGCGCCGCCGACCAGACCCTGATCAATATAAATCGAATCCGGCCACACGCAGGCGATCGGCTTCTCGGGCGGCGCATGTGCTATCAGCGCATCGGTCAAGGCCGCCATGCCGGCATAGAACGCGCGGCGCGCGGTGCGCAGCGGTTCATCAGGCTCCAGCACCACGGCGAATTCGGCGAGATCGAAACGGCCGACGAAGACCAGCGTGCCGGCGCCGAGCTCGGCGGCGTTCGCCTTGGCATGCGCGAAGGCGTCGCCGACCTCGCGCAGCGTGACCACGCGAAACCCCGGCGGCAGGTCGAGCGCCGTCGCGAACGGCGTGTTCAGGCGTGTTTCCGGCGGCATGCGGTCCCGGTTGGCGCTTTCAGATTGGGATCATTATAACCTAGCCCGTGTCGCGGTGAGCGGGGATTGCTGCGACCGTCAAAGCCGGAGCCGAAATGGCGGAAAAGCGCACCATCCTGGTGTGTTCCTGCGAAGACACCATGCCGCTCGACGCGGATGCGCTGGCGCGCGGTTGCCGCGGCGCGGAGGTGAAGACCGCCAATCAGCTTTGCCGTGCCGAGCTCGAACGCTTTCGCGCTGCCGCCAAGACGGGCGGCGATGTCGTCGTGGGCTGCACGCAGGAGGCGCCGCTGTTCTCTGAGGTCGCGGGCGAGCGCGCCGGCGCCTTGTCGTTCGCCAACGTGCGCGAGACCGCCGGCTGGTCGGCCGACGGCGCCAAAGCCGGGCCGAAGATGGCGGCGTTACTCGCGGTGGCCGCCGAGCCGCTGCCGGAAATTCCATTCGTCAGTCTCGAAAGCGACGGCGTCGTCCTGATCTATGGCCGCGACGAGGGTGCGATCGAGGCCGGCAAACTCCTGGCCGATCATTTGGACATCACCGTGCTGATCGCACGCTCCAAAGGCTTGACGCCGCCGCGCGTCAGCGCGTTTCCGGTGGTGCAGGGCACCATCAAATCGGCCAAGGGCCATCTCGGCGCGTTCGAGGTGGTGGTGGACGATTACGCGATGCCGGCGCCCTCGTCGCGCGGCGCGCTGTCATTCGGTGTGGCGCGCGACGGCGCGGTGTCACGCTGCGATCTGATCGTCGATCTGTCCGGAGGCGCGCCGCTGTTCTCCGCGCCCGATCTGCGCGACGGCTATCTGCGCGCCGATCCGGGCGATCCGGCGGCCGTCCTGCGCGCCGTGCTGAAAGCGCGCGATCTCACCGGCACGTTCGACAAGCCGCGCTACATCACCTTTGCTGAGGATCTATGCGCCCATTCGCGCTCGCGGATCGTCGGCTGCCACCGCTGTCTCGACCTGTGTCCGGCTGGCGCCATTACGCCGAACGGCGATCACGTTGCGATTGATCCGAAAATCTGCGCCGGTTGTGGGCAATGCGCCGCGGCCTGTCCGACCGGTGCCGCGTCATACGCATTGCCGCCGGCCGATGCGCTGATGCGGAGACTGCGCGTGCTGCTGTCGGCCTATCGCGGGGCCGGCGGCGGCAATCCCATCGTCCTGCTGCATGACGAGGCCCATGGCGCCGAGTTGATCGACGCGCTGGCGCGTCACGGCGACGGCCTGCCCTCCCATGTGCTGCCGGTTGCGGTCAATGAGGTCACCCAGGTCGGCCTTGAAGCGGTCGCGGCGGCTTTCGCCTATGGCGCGAGCGGCTTGCGGTTCTTGCTGCGCGCCCGGCGGCGTCACGACGTGACGGGATTGCGCAAGACCATTGCGCTGTCGGCGTCGATTCTGAGCGGGCTTGGCTTCGGTGCAGACCGCGTTGCCACCATCGAGACCGACGATCCGGATGCGCTTGGCGAAACGTTGCGCGCCATTGTTACGCAAGCACCGTCGCCGCGGCCGGCGAGCTTTGCTCCGGTCGGCGGCAAGCGCGACGTGATGCGGCTCGCGCTTCGCGAATTGCAACGCGCGGCGCCGGCGCCAATCGACGTCATCGTGCTGCCCCCTGATGCGCCATTCGGCGCGGTCGAGATCAATGTCGAGGGCTGCACGCTTTGCCTCGCTTGCGTCTCGGCTTGCCCGACTGGTGCGCTGTCGGCGGACACCGAGCGGCCGATGCTGCGCTTTGCCGAGGACGCCTGCGTGCAATGCGGACTGTGCAAGGCGACCTGTCCGGAAAAAGTCGTCACGCTCAAGCCGCAGCTCGACTTCCGCGCCGCCACCGCCGCCGCGCGCGTGCTCAAGGAGGAATCGCCGTTCGAGTGCATCCGCTGCAGCAAGCCGTTCGGCGTCAAAAGCACGATCGATCGCGTCTCGGCCAAGCTCGAAGCCAAGCACTGGATGTTCAAAGGCTCTGGGCGACGTCTCGATGTCATCAAGATGTGCGAGGACTGCCGCGTCGCCGCCATGGCGGAGGAGGATTTCGACCCCTACGGCAAGCCGCGCCCGCCGGTGCGAACCACCGAAGACTATTTGCGGGAGCGTGATGAGCAGAGCGATAAGCCCGGGTCTTGAGACAACGGCTCGCGATGCGACCGTCCCGGCGCATATTGTCCAATCGGACCAACACGGTCGCCGCTGAATCAGATTTATAACTATTCTAAAATATTGAAATATCATCGCTTTCTTGACAATGGAGCCGGTCCCCGGTTCCTTGCTGGCGGGGGTGACGCCACCGGCCATTGGCGGGGACCGGCGCACTTGGCAAGGAGACTGTTGATGAAAGCGCTGATCAAGGCATCGGTTGTGGTTGGAATTTCGGCCGCGGTGTTCGGAGCGGTCCCGGTTTTGGCGGATGGCTTCAAGGACTGCACCAAGCTCGACAAGGCGTCGTGGAAGCCGGCGAGCGAAGCCGAAGCCAAGGTCAGGGCTTTGGGTTATGAGGTGCGCCGGACCAAGATCGAAGGCTCGTGCTACGAGGTCTACGGCGTGAAAGAGGGCAAGCTGTTCGAATTGTTCTACAGCCCGGAAGACCTGAGCTTGAAAAAAACCATTGCCAAATAGCGCGCCGACCAAACCGCACACTGCCGCTTCGCCATCGCCGGTGCACGCAGATGCGCCGGCGATGGTCATTGTGTGGGATTGGCCGCTGCGGCTGTTTCACTGGATGCTGGCCGCATCGGTGCTGATCGCGTGGTTCACGCCGAACGCCTACGACACGGTGCACCGGCTTGCTGGCTACACCGTGCTCGGACTGATCGCGTTCCGATTGGTCTGGGGCTTTGCCGGCACGCGGTACTCGCGCTTTCGGAGCTTCATCCGCCTGTTGCGCGCCGCGCCGCGCTTTCTCTGGGGCCTCAGACACGGGCAGACCGGACGCTATCTCGGCCTCAATCCGGCCGGCGCTGCCATGTCGGTGGCGCTGCTGGTGACGCTCGCGGTTTCTACCATCAGCGGCTGGATGCAGGTGACGGTACGGTTCTTTGGCGTCGCCTGGGTCGAGGATATTCACACCTACTCGTCGGACTTGGTGATGATCCTGGTGATCGTGCACGTGCTCGGCGTGCTGACGATGTGCGTGCTGCAGAGGGAAAACTTGGTGCGCGCGATGATCACCGGCAGAAAGGGCGACCGCGGCGACTAAGCCGATTTATTTCGCGGTCGCCTTTTCGAGAAATTTCACCAGCGCGTTGCGATCCTCGGCCGCGCCGATGGTCTGCTCCGGCATCTTGGTACCGGGCGTGTACGCCATCGGTCCGATCTCGAACAGTTTCGACACCGTCTCCGGAGTCCAAACGATGTCGAGCTTCTTCAGCGCGGGCGAGAAGTTGTAGCCCGGCAGCGTTGCGATCCGCCGGCCGAACACGCCGTGCAGCGTCGGACCGGCGCGGTTGCCTTCGTCGGGGCTGAGCGTGTGACAGGCGACACAGGCTCGAAACACCTGCGAACCACGATCTTCGCCATAGGCCGCGAGCGGGTCGTCGGCGCCGGCCATCGCCACCTGGCCGATGTGATCGCCGGTGATAGCGTCCCAGCGGCGCACCATGCGGTCGGTACCGCCGGTGAGCAGCGTCCGATTATCGGGAAAGAACGCCGCCGACCACACCGGCAGTCCGGGGCCGACCAGCGTGCGCGCCACTCTGCGGCTGCGGCTGTCGATGATTGCGACCGAGCCGCGGATGCCGGCGGCCGCGATCAGTGCGCCATCGCCGGATACGGCGACCGTGACGATCGGCGTCTGGCCGCTGTCGATCTCGCCATGGGGTTCACCGGAGGCTGAGAAGAAGAACACGCGCCCATCGGCGCTGCCTGCGACGATCTCGCCCTCGCTGCTGACCGCGACCGAATTCAATGGCGTCGGCAGCGTGATGATGGTCGGCGGTCCGCCGTCAAGCGGCCAGATGCGGAGCGTCAGGTCGTAGGCGGCGCTCACCAGCGCCTTGCCATTCGGCGTGAACGCCACGCCGTTGACGTTCTGCTGATGGTCTTCCAACACCCGCGGCTCGCCGCCCGCAAGCGGCCACAGCCGGATGGTGCGGTCCCACGACGCGGACGCCAGTGTCGTGCCGTCCGGGGAGACCGCGAGACCAACGACCGGCGCGACATGCCCTTCCAGCACCCGTTGCGGCGCGGCTGAACCGGGTGCCCATAATGCGATTTTGCCGTCCTCGCCGCCGGTGACCGTGCGGCCGTCCGGCGTCAGCGCGACCGCATTCACCGCGCTCTGGTGGAAGCGCAGCACCTGCTCGGCTGTGTTGCGTGTCAGCGACCACCGGATTGCGGATGAATCGAAACTGCCGGAAACCGCGGTTCGGCCGTCGGGCGAAATCGCGAGCGCGCGCACCGCGCCGCCATGCCCGCGCAATTGCGCCTGCGCGGGATGGATCAGCAGCAGCAAGACGAATGCGAACGCGATCCTAGTCATCGGCCGGTTGCATACCCAAAGCCTTGATCCGGTCCTTTGTGCGGCGGTCGCGCAACGCCGCGAGGAAGGCCTGCACCGCCGGTCGATCGCGGCGGCTTTCGATCAGCAGGAAGTCGTAGTGCTCGGGAGCCAGCGGCAAAAAGCCGAGGCCATACATCTTGGCCACCGGTTCGATCGCGACGCCCCAGTCGGCGCGGGCCTGCGCGATGGCGGCGGCAACCGCGTTGTGTGAGCGCGGCTGGTTGGCGTAGCCGGGCGGCCGCGCACCGGCGACGAGCTTGTCGATCAGCACGCGCGTTCCGGCCCCGGTGTTGCGGTTGACCATCAGGCAGGACGGATCGGCTAGCGCCGCCTTGACCGCGTCCTCGGCGCGCCGGCCTTCGAAGCGCTGATCGCTGGGCCGGAACAGCACGCCCTGCATGCGCTGCCAGCCTTTAACGAGCGAAATCCCGGGCGAGACCAGGTCCTTGTTGTACGCGCCGGTTGCCGGATCGATCAGGTGCACCGGCGCCACGTCGCATTGGCCGCGCTCCGCCGCGGCGACGCCGCCCTGGCTGCCGACCGCGATGGTGCGCGCCGTGAACCCGCGCTCGGCCAGCGCGCCGACCACGACGTCGAGCGCGATGTCATGACTGCCCATGATGACGACATCAGGCGCGCGGGCGGTATCGCCGATCAGGGTGACGCACGCCTGCGTGCCGGCATCAAGCGATCCAGCCAGCGCATCGATCTCGATGAAGCCGTCGGCCTGCGAGAAGCTCGTCACCGCGCCGGAGCCTTTCGCCGATGGGAACGCCACGGCGCCATGTTCGCCAGACACCAGCGACACCAGCACGAACTCCTTGCGGCCCATTTCGGACGCGATCCGAATCGGCACCCGCGCCTCGATGGTTTGCGCGGCCTCGGCCGGCAGGCCGGCGCGGGCGCGGATTACCGGAGCGACGAAGGCGTGGAACGTAAAGATCGCCGAGGTCGGAAAGCCGGGCAGCACCGCGAGCGGCTTGCCGTCGACGACCGCGAGGCAGAGCGGCTTGCCGGGTTTCAGCGCCACGCCGTGCACCAGAATGCCGGGCTTGCCGAGTTGCGACACCACACGATGGGACAGGTCGCCGGCGCCCTTCGATGTGCCGCCCGACAGCACCACCATGTCGCATTCGCGGAGCGCGCGGCGGACGACCTGCCCGAGTTTTCCCGCGTCGTCGGGAAATGCGCCATAGGGCTTGGGCTCGCCACCGGCTTCTGTGATGGCGGCCGAAATGATGGCGCCGTTGGAATCGTAGACGCCCCCCGGACGCAGGCTTTCGCCGAGCGGCACCAGCTCGTCGCCGGTCGACAGCACCGCGACCTTCAGGCGCCGCACCACGTCGACGGCGGCAAGCCCGCAGGCCGCCAGCATGCCGATCTCGCGCGAGCCGATCACCTGGCCCTTACGCATCAATGTTTCGCCGCGCGCGATATCGGACCCGGCGTAGGAAATGAACTGCCCTGGCGCGACGCCGCGGCGCAGCTCGATCGCCGGGATGCTTTCGATCAGCTCGGTGTGCTCGATCATCACCACGGCGTCGGCGCCGCGCGGCACCACGCCGCCGGTGGCAATCGTCGTGGCGGTGCCGGGCGTCACTTCGATCTTCGGCGCGTGCCCGCAGGCGATCACTTCGGCGTTGAGCGCAATCTGCTTCGGCGAGCCATCCGCGGCGCCGGCCGACTCGGCGGCGCGCATCGCAAAGCCATCCACATTGGCGCGGTCGAACGGAGGCACGTCGATCGGCGCCGCGACATCACCGGCCAGCACGCGGCCGAGCGCCGCTGTCAGCGTCACGCGCTCGCCGGGCAGGGGCGTCAGATCCAGATGGCCTTCGAAGCGTTGCCTGGCCTCTTCGGCGGAAACCACTTCAAGGAATTGCTCCTGCCGGGCGGCGACACGAACCGCAGCCAGCAACTCGCTCTCGGCGGGCGACGCCTTCGGCTCGGAGCTCATGGCCACGGCCTCACCACGACGCGCGCGCCCGGTGCGTAGCCCTCGCTGTCGGCTGGCACCAGGAGCCAGCCTTCGGCGTGGCCCAGCGCCTGCATCGACAAGTATCCTTGCGCGACCGGCTCAACCCTGCCGAGCCGGCGCCGCACCGCGACGACTTCGGCGAGGCCCAAGGGAGAGGCGATCTTGCGGGCAAGCTCCGCGGCGAACGGCTGTTCCTCAATGAGCCGAAAGGCGCGGCGCGCCAGCATGCGCCGGCCGACGGTGAGCCAGCCGGCGAGTGCCGCGTCGAGCCGGCCCGGCAGCAGCAGCACCGGGCGCGCACCGACAAATCCCACGGCCGCGGTTTCGCCGGGTGTGATGCCGATGCCGTAGAACTGCACCGTCCCGACGCGGGCCAAGGTCCGCACGCTTTCGTCGTTGCGCCCGCTGCCGGTGCCGCCGATGGCGACCACCATGTCGGCGCTGGTGTCGTTCAGCGCGGTTTCGAGCGTACCATCGTCGGTGATGGCGATGCCGCTTTCGGATGCGACCGCGCTCGCAATGAACGTGGCGGCGCCGCGAATGATTTCTCCTGTGCCCGCTTGCACCACGCATACCCGCGGCTGGCGAACCAGCACGCGCTCGACGCTGAGCGCGGTGAGCAGCGCCACGTCGATCCGCCGCAAGCGCGCACCGGCCAGGCGTAATTGCAGATTGGCCGTCGCATCGGTGTTCGGCGCCAGCACGCCTTCGCCCGGCGCGACCGCGGCAAGTGCTTGAACCTCCGGCCCGCGCATCTGCACGGCATCGAATGCGGCCACGGCATCGGTGTCGACCGGCATCGTGTCGCCGACTTCGACCCGCGTGGGCGCAGGCGACAGCAGCGCCGGTGCATAGGAAGAAGCGTCAAGCGTGGCGTCGGAGCGCACCGCATAGCCGTCGCGCAACGCCAGCGCGGCCTTGGGATGTCCTGCCGCTATCATGGCGCTCGCCGCGAGGGTCAGGCCGAGCGCCTTCGAGACGGCTTCCTCGCGCGGCTCGACCGGCCCAACCGACAGGTCGAAGCTTGCCAGTACGTCAGCGAGCGGGGTCAGCCGCGCAATCCGCTGGATTTCGGAATCCGCAACCATGCGGGGAACTTGACGTGATCCGGCCGGGGTGTCCAGTGTCGCGCGATCACGGTCAAGAGACTGAAACCTATGGCGGAATCCAAGGCCAAAAAGCCCGCGGCGAGGCCTTCGGCCCAGACCGAAGCGGTCAACATGCGCGGGCTGAAATGCCCGCTGCCGACACTCAAGACGAAGAAGCTGCTGTCGAAGATGGCAGCGGGCGAGGTGCTGGTCATCGAATGCACCGACCCGCTGACCACGATCGACATTCCGAACCTGATCCGCGAGACCGGCGACAAGCTTGAGGAC
>C688J18823_10003190_pt1 | contig 10369 bp, 7 predicted proteins | sample HopSoiMetagenom1_FD_18823 | JGI IMG/M metagenome (IMG submission 18823) | reverse complement strand
AAGATTTGTAGGTCACACTGGAAGTGGATTTAATTTCGAACAACTTGATCATATTTATACCAAGCTAAAAGAAATGATCACAGATAAATGTCCAATCAAATATGTACCATATACAAATCGAGACCCAATCTGGATAAGACCTGAGCTTGTAGCGGAAATAAAGTATACCGGATGGACAAACGATAGGATTATGAGAGCACCTATTTTCATTAGATTTAGAGAAGATAAAAAACCTGAAGAATGCATAATAGAAAATGAAAGGCATGTAGAAGAAGTTGTTGTTACTAATGCCGAAGTTCAGTCAGGAGAGGCATTCAAGCAAAAAATGACAGTAAGACTAACTGATAATGATGAACAAAAAAAAGACACGAACTTATCATCACATTCCTTATCCTCAACATCCTCATCATCATACAGTGGGTTCTCCAATCTTGGAAAAGTATTCTGGCCAAAAACTAAAGAGCATTCGGAATTAACAAAGGGAAATTTAATTGAATACTATGATAAGGTCAGCAGATATATCCTTCCACACCTTAAGAATAGGCCTCTTTCATTAAGTAGATATCCTGATGGCATTGAAGGCAAACACTTTTATCATAAAAATTGGGATAAGGAAAAACCCATATATGTGCAGACAATAAAAATATATTCAAAGTCTGCCAATAATACCGTAAATTATCTAATTTGTAATAATAAAGATACGTTACTATGGATAGCTAATTTAGGATGTATTGAAATCCACCCATGGTATAGTAGAGTGAACAATTTTGATGCTTGCATCAAAGGAATAAATCAAAAGGAAATGCCAGTAGTTGACGAAAAAAAGTGTGGATTAGGATTCACAGACTTTATCGTCTTTGATCTAGATCCATACATATATTCAGGATTTGAACAAGAAGAAAATGGAGCTGCTGCAATAGAACCAGAATACAGTATTAAAGGCTTCAAAGCAGCCGTGGATATAGCATTTCATATGAAAGATCTTTTTGATCAGTTAAAGATCAGAAGCTACGTAAAAACGTCCGGGAAAACTGGCCTACACATCTACGTGCCAATTGAACCATCTACTTATACTTATAGCCAGACCAAAGGGTTTGCTAAGATCATCGGAACATTACTCCTCAAAAGATATCCTGACAAAATTACAATGCAGTGGGATACTGCACAGAGAAAAGGAAAAGTTTTCTTTGATTATAATCAGAATTCAAAAGGAAAAACAATAGCCTCTGTGTTTTCTGCTAGGCCTACTACTTTAGCAACCATATCTATGCCTGTAAGATGGGACAAGCTAAATGACATTTACCCTACTGATTTTACTATACTCAATGCTCCTGAAATTATAAACAAGTCTACGAATATAGACACTTGGAAAGATATATTGAATAATAGACAAGATATAATTAAAATATTGCAAGACCTAGACTTGGGTTAAGTTAACGTCTTGTTGCTGTAATTCACCATATCATACTGGTTCCAACTTACCATTCTTTCTATTTCAAATGCAGTCAACAAGTATTCCTTAAGACTGGACTGTAACTGACCCAATCTCCTACTATATTTGTACTGCTCGCACATTTTATTTGGATTCTCTTTTATCGTGTCTCGCGGATTGTTGCAAACTAGCTTTCAAAGCTGCAACTAGATCTTTGGTTTCAGCTATCGGTTCTGTTTCTTTCATAGTAAAGGTTTTGCCCTTTGACTCGGCCTCAATTAACTCTTTCAGCTCTGTTGCATAGGAATCGGAATATCGAGAAATATCAAACTGTTCTGTACTAAGATTTTGCACTAGAAGTTGTCCTAGCTCCAATTCTTTATTATCGATTTTGGCTGGAGTTGCTTCGGAGATCTCTTTGATATCTTCTACAGGTCTTATCTCGTCCATATAACGAAGTATGTGCATAACAATACCTCTTTGATATGCTCTTAAAGCTACAAGATGTTCTTTGTTTTCTCTTAGAGTAACTTTACCTATACATATCTTGTTATTTTCCTTTAATACTCTTACTAGCAAGCTATATGCTTTGTCTAATGTTGTACTAGTACCTTTCTTGACATCAGGTGCTACGTAATAGCTTTTTTCTACAAATAACGGATCAAATTCGCCTATATTTATGAATTCTTTTACATCAATCGTTCTTGTTGTTTTTAGCTTTATCTTGTCTAAATTTTCCTTTTCTATTATAATATATTTATCCTTTATTATTTCATAACCCTTCTTTATTTCTGCGTAAGAGAACTCCTTTTCATCTATAGGACACCATCTCTTGTACTGAATTTTGTGACCATTTGGACATAATTGATTGAAAGAAAATTCTTTATCGTATGTTGCATTATATAATCTTACTGGGATACTTACTAGTCCAAAACTTATACTTCCTTTCCATAGTGATCTTGGTGTTGAGGATTTGTTCTTCATTCCTTCTTTCTGTTTGGCAGACAAATATTATTGCCTCATTTTGTTACTAAGGCGTGTATACCGAGTACCAATTCCATATGCCAATATGAATAAGCCTATGAATATGAGAATTTCAAATATTAGCTGAGCTTGAGCTGGTGGGACACCATTAACTGTATTCGGTAGACCTGTTTGTGGATTCACATTATTTTTGACAACCTGGGTTACATTAATGGAACCAAAGTAAAGAGTACCAGATATCCCGATGACTAGAATGACTGCACCTATGGCAACAGCTATTCTCCATCTTTTCTGTGAATGCAAGATACCATCTATAAAATTGCCTTTATTAACTTTATCAGCCATAATCTTGTATTACACTACATTATACTTTTAAGTTACAAGGGTATTTCTCCGTTGCTAATATCTATCTTTGTGATATTAATTTTTTTAACAGATTTTGTATATATCTAGCATTTATGAGATGTATATAAAAATCAACATAGGAAATAGCAATATATCTAATGTATTAATTTATTTTAACCAGAAATGAATTGATTTCTCAATAAATAATATTAAGTGTAGTTTTTCGCTGGGTAATTAAAGATAACAAAAGCAATGCATAATAAATAAACCGTCTATAAAGGCACCACTAATGATTTACGAAATATGCTACCTTTATTTGCTGGTTACTTAAGCAGGACAGGCTGTGCATCAATACGCACACGAAATAAAGTGTACGGTTTGTTACGTAGATCTCGTCCCATATTGAACTTGGCCTGTCGATGCAATTGGTTAGCAGTCACATAAAGGTAACCGTCAGTAGCAAGCGATAATGTATCGGGCCATAATAGTCGTGAATCGTGTATTACTGTCTCCCATATGCCAGCTCGAGTTCTACGCATAATAGCATTATGCTCGTAATTGGTCGAGTAGATGTTTCCTGACGCATCTGATTCCAGCCCATCAGAAGCGCCTCCTTTGTCTCCCTCATCAATTATAGTTGTAGCGACCGCTTTATCATCAAGTGAGCGGTCCACTAAGGCATTCGCATCAACGCTGTACAGTCTTCTGCTACTTAGTGGACAGTAATACAAACGGGATCCATCAGAACTTATAGCAATACCATCTGAACCCATACTTGCACCTAGTTTTACAGACCCGTCTGGTTGATGCTCTAATAATGGCCTGCCCTCAACCATTGGAAGGAAGGTTTTCAAATCTTCTGGCTTGGTTGAAGGGTGATCATGAAGCCGGCGCCAGCTAGTGCTTGTGGCCAGGTCGACAACAATAATTCCATTAGGCCCATTTTGGGCAGAATCGGTGATATATGCGGTGCCTTCTTCACCACGTCGTAAATCAAAGCGTACATCATTAAGATAAGTAGTGGGGAGAGCAATGTATTCTGGGAAGAGAATCTTTTTAACGACCTTATTCGTACTGAGATCAACGCAGACTAATTTAGGCCCTCCACATTCGGTTGGCTGGAACATTGGACTACCGGTATCAAGAATCCATAGGCGATCTGCAGAATCAACTACGACGGACTGAACAGATACAAAGGCAGACGCCTGATCATTAGGATTGGTTTGATTCATAGCTTGGTCTGGATATGCAATTGCCTTATTGTCACGGATTTCACAAACTGTAAAAGCGACATCATCACCCCATTTTGGAAAGTTTACAAAAATACGTCCAGAGTGTGAAACAGCCACACCAGTAGGCATCGCATCATTAAAAAGAAATATTGGCTCCAATTCGCCTAGTGCTTCCTCTACAGGTAACCAGTCCTTAGCTTGTGTAACACCCATTGATGATTCTTTTTTTGATGACATTAAAAATATACCATCCTATTCCTTGTTCTGGTACGATGAAATATTGTAGTTAACAATGACCATATCTCCATTATTCATGTTTTAGCTATATGTATTTAGGGTATTCAAATGCTGCTGGTTGACTGCCTGGAAACTCGTAATATTAATTTCAACATGCAGTATGATCTCTTTTTTATAGAATAATGAATTATTCTGATTTAACATGAATTTCTCACTTGTATAGTGTTTCAACATAGAATTTTTCTGTAGCATATCATTTATAACAATTGCATATACGTTCATAAGAGATTTAGATTAATCAATTGTAAACTGATTAATTTAATTTAATTTTTTCAATATCATCTAATTCCACGAGGATGATATTGTAATCAAAGTGATCACACATGAGAATAAAATACTTTGGGTGAATGTCGTAAAGTAAGAATTTCTACAATACCACTATTCTCTTAAAAAAACTATGAAGGGTTCTCTCGAGAATATTCAATTCTATAATAAAACAACCAAAGATTTACATGTAGCTAGCAAGGAAGTTGATAACTTACAGTCCATATAATAATGGTTATAAGAAACAAGAAACTAATAATGCAATTATTTAAAAAAAGTAATCTAAAATAAGTTAAAACCTTATGCGAAGATTTGCTTATTAGTGCGTTTGATTATAGCGATTTATATTTTAAGGGCCTTTTTCACATCATAAATAGAGTGGTTTATTGAAAAGCCTATCTCCTTAAGCGAACTAGGTAGAATGATAATTGCACAAATATTTCATGTCCTAACTAACCTTGAATCAATTTTGTACATACTTCTCCTATGAATTGTGCAGTACAGGAACTAGCATGTGACAGAGGATACGATACTAGAAAATGTAGAGATTGCAGGTTTGCTATTCAGCTAGCAACGGCGATGCAACTTGTGGTACAATATAAATTTATTAGAAGTCTGTAAGTTAAGAAATATGTTCGCGTGGCCAAGGCTTGTCTGCTAATTTTTGCTAGTATTCAAAATTGGAGTATTTTTTAAGGATTGCATTCCTATTTGTGCAATGGTCAAAAAGATTCTAGTTGCGAGCGAACAGAATAATACCAATGATCAAACAATACTTATCTTACATAACCCAAAAGACTGATATTAAGATTGATATTATTTCGTACTTCCTGCCAGAATATTTCTGAAATCAATCTCGTGTTATCTGTCTTTAAATGAGGGTCTAGGAAAAGTAATTTTTATTGGATATCTAAATGCAGAGTGGATTATGACTAATTCACCTTTATTTAATCTTACAATATTCATTTTTGTACTTTCGTCTATCATGCTATAGAGAGCAGTAGATAGTTCAGATAAACCCATCTTTGCAATTATGTGCATTCCTGTACTTTCGTGTAAACTAGGATCTACTGTACTTTTGAACTGCTGAGCAGAAAATAAAATTGTACCTCGTGATCTACCAGCAATCACGGTCTTCACAATCTGTTCTCCAACCGGTTTCATTTTACCTGTTGGTTTAGAAATAGGCAAAAATCTATTTATTTCGTCTATGAAAACCAATACATACCTTGGCTTCTTTTTCTGATTTACTTCCTTGGCTGTACTCCTATCACCTTTGCTTGTAATGATAATTTCATTTGACGAATACATTTCATCAATACTTTTCATAACATCTCCTATGACAAATGATTGTTCCTCTACCGTAGAAAGCATGGCTATATCTACAACGAAAATATCGTGTGAATTTATTTGTCTAATTTCTTTTCCTAAATATTTACTAGTTACCTTTTTGTCAATGAATAAAGAAGATCTTCTAAAACGTTGTATGTGTCCTTGGAAATGTAATAATGATGATTTGTGTGTAATTATTTCCTCAGGATAGTCCCTAAAGTTAAATAGGTCAGTCCAGGTTTTGATGTATCCATGATTATCCCTCTTTATGCTAGAAGATTTCTTAATTGGCCAGAATTCATAAATATAGTTTATGATCGAAGACAGATTATAGCGGGGATCATATATTTCTGAAAAGAGTAATTCTAATCTATCATATACATCGTTTAATTCATAAGAATAAGTCTTGGAATTCGATGGAATATGCATTGAATTAGGTCTTCCATCTTTTCCTCGTGGAAGAAAATAGGTCACATTGTCAAACGGGGTTAAATCCAGATTAAGCATATGAAAGTACTTTTCTTTTGTCAGTCTTTTTTCTTCATCTTGTATTTCATCTATTTGCAGTAGATCTTTTTCTTTAGTGTTGAAAATTATTATTGCAAATTCTTGCTCATATTCTTTAAATTTTTGATGTATTGATTGCAGTAAAAAAAGCAGATAAGAAGTTTTTGCATTTCCTGAGATCCCTGCTGCATTTACATGGGCAGTATCAGGACCTACCAAATATGTAACGTCCAAAGAAACTGGAACCTGCTGCCCATTGCTCATTTCTATTATTCCGGCAGGGATAGGAAAAATCATTTCTGGTACTCCAAGGGCAAAAGTAACCTCTTCTGTTGTAGAAAATCTAACCGACCTTCCTAATCCAACAGGCATTCCTGTAGTAGACATACGACTTACAAGCCCTTCGTCCTTGTACTCGGAATTAGCAATAACCACAACCTTTACAACATTTATCCCATATTGAAAATCATAATCGCTGGTAGTTGACTTATTGCCCTGTGCCTCATTGGTTACATGATTAAGGAAATCTCTTGATTTGTCAGTTTTATCAAATGAGGCAATATGACCTTGATCGCTTGCAATCGTTTGTATATCTTGAATTATTCCAATGGTTTTAGTATCCTGTCTTGAATAGTCTATTGTAACAAAGTCAAATGGCCTTACGAATACGCCCGGTTTGAGGGCAAACCAGAATGAATCAATAGTATTGAGATGTCTATCAGAAGCGAACGTTATCCCAATTTCTTTTATGTCATCATCATCATTATTTGATTTCGAAGAATTTAGACTATTTGTATTAATAAAACGATTCTCGGTAGTACCATAATTGGTAGCAATATCAATACCACTATTGGTATTGTTAGAATTATCTTGATGATCTTTATCTGCTTGATTATTCATATAAACTCATTATTTAGTAGCATGTACATCATTCTTCATAAATCTTGTATGGTGACAGTACATGCCGGAATATAAGCGGGTGGCGAATATAGGTAGACTGTTATGTCACTTTAAGTACAAACATTCAGTCATTTGGGTCAGTTATATCAATAATTCGATATTTATTACGCTAATAGCAATTAAATGAAAAGATTATAATGGAAGTCTAAAAGATTTCAATACCTATAATTCTGAGCACATAGATACTTACTTAAATTGTGTGATATATTAATAACTTATGAGAATTGTTCAAATATCCGATCTTCATATTGGAGGCTTATTCAAACAGGACATCTTTGATATTCTAGTTGACGAAATAAATAACGAGCTTCAGCCTGATGTAATTATTGTATCTGGAGATTTAACTGATGATGGTCTGATCTTTCAGTTTGAACAAGCAAGAAGAGAAATTCAAAAATTCAAGTGTTCTAATCTTATAGTATTTCCAGGCAATCATGATTATAGACACACGGGCTATCTGCTTTTTGAGAAATATTTTCCTAAAGCAATCTCTTCTAATCAAGTCCATGAATTTGACGACAGGAAAAATAAAGACACCAAAGTTATATTAACCACAGTCGGTACCGCGGTACCAGATAAGGATGAAGGTGAAGTAGGATACAGACAGAATTTATGGCTAAACGATAATTTGGCTAGATATAATAACAGATTTCAAAATAACGGCCAAAGGATAACCAAAATAGTAGCTATGCATCATCATCTAATTTCTATACCAGATACTGGTTATACAAATGTTGTAGGAATTTCTGATGCTGGAGATGTTTTGAGAACCTGTCTTGAAAACGAAGTTGATTTAGTTATTTGTGGCCATAAACATAGACCATGGATCTGGAATTTAGGTAATATGAGGATTGTATATGCTGGAACAGCCTGTTCCTGGAGATATAGAGGCATATTCAAAGATACATACAATGTTATAGATATCGATAAAAATAATAAAATTAACATTGAAATGAAAGTGGTGGGAGAAAAAAGCATACCGTTATCTGAAGTAGTTAGAAGATATGAACCAGAGGCTAAAATCACTAACCTCTCGAGAATTATCACTTCAGCGGGATGATTAATATTTCTTCTAAATCGCAATATTAACTAGCATACAAAAGATATGATTTTAAATGTTCTCAAATTGAGAATTAGAAGAATATAGAATTTTATCTCAGGCTCAATGTCATCAATAGCTGGTTGATCTATTTTAAGGGTCAATTGAAAAATTAGTACTATTCCAGTACAAGCAAAGTATTGTGGCATCACATCATCATACATTTTCAGAATTCGTTTATCATACAATCATAGCTATGAAGTTTGACGTATTCCGGTCAAACTCAGAATATTAACTGACATTTCTAAATGACCGGTCAACCCTAGAAATAGGCAAAGATATTGGATTGATTTATAAGAATAGATATTCTCTTTGATTTGAAATATCACTAATGTTTTATAATTTATGTAGACTAATTATTGGTAAGGTATGACTCGCCGAAAGATAGAAAAAAGACATTAGGTTATGTCTATCATGTAAATCACCATTGCCATTGTCGGTATGGTTCACGACTGATATTATTGTTAGCGTGTGCCGCAGTTGGTAGACTAAAGCTAAAAGTAGCACCATTATCATTTTGGTTATTTTCAGCCCACATTCTGCCGCCATGGGCCTCAATAATATTTTTTGATATAAATAAACCGAGTCCGGTTCCACCTTGCGAGACTGAAGCAAATTTTGTAAATAGCTTGGGAAATATCTTTGCAGCTATACCAGTTCCACTATCCTTTATGGCAATAACCACGACCTTATCACCAACATCATCGTACTCTCTTTCTTTCGTTTCAGTTGTAATAGTAATAGTTCCTTTCTTAGTAAACCTGATCGCATTGACTAAGAGGTTTAAAATCACCTGATTAATTCTGTTCTTATCTGCTTCTAAATAAATATCTACTTTTTCCTTAAATATGGGCTCTATATTTATGTTATTATTGTTACTGCTCATATTTTCACTCGCAATATAATTTCTAGAATCTGTAACTGCATTCAGTATCAGCTGATTTAAATTGAATTTCTCCTTTTTAAGTGATAATGAATTACTCTCAATTCTTGCGACGTCTAGGAGATCTTCTGAAAGATTTTGTACTCTCTTAGCATTTCTTATTATTGCGTCTAAGATCTTATCTTGTTGTAACTGCCCTTCCAGCTTTCTGTGACGAAGAATCTCCGATAAGCCGATGATCGGTTGAATCGGAGTCCTTAGTTCGTGAGCAGCAATATTAATAAAGTCCTTTTGGGCCTTATCATTAGCTTTTAGTTTTTCATTTAATACTCGTTCATTCCAGAGAATATCAAATATCGATCTAAATGAGTCTACTGCAAGCTTTCTGGTAGAATAAAGCGCAAAATCAATTGCCTTTGAAAAGCTATCTGTATCCGAATGTCGAACTTCTATTCCCAGGATCTTCATTCTATCAATTATACACATACAGAAGAACGAATTATTCTCAGCATTTAGTATTTTAATAGATGGAGCCTCTTCATTTATTTTATTTATTAGTTTTATGTTTTTTTCGCTAACAGGACAAATGATTTTTATCGTTGCCTCTTTTTCCATAGATGCTTTTATAATATGTTTAATAATTCCTAACTTATCCAACCCAATCATAATCCTGTCAGTTGGAATCAATATTAGGGCCTCGTTTTCCATAGATTCTACTATATGAGTAAAGACTTGACTTACTTTTTTTTGGTTAGAAATTACCTGAAAAAATTCGTGTTCAATACCTTCATCTAGTTGTTCAATTCTCTGCACCCCGGGCACGGATACGTTCCATAGTGTCTCAAAGAGACATAGTTGATGTTCTACGACTTCCTTGATATCACTGTAAATACCTTTTGAGGCAGGTACTCCTTTCTCATGAATAGTTGCAGGAGAAAGGCATCCTATATCATTTAAGTACAGATTACTTTTGATTCCATCTAAATGTCTGAGCTCATCTACCATTGTCAGCATTTGTTTACAGTACGAAAGGT
>C688J18823_10003188_pt1 | contig 10375 bp, 5 predicted proteins | sample HopSoiMetagenom1_FD_18823 | JGI IMG/M metagenome (IMG submission 18823) | reverse complement strand
GTAGACGAGCGTCCGGCCGCCGTCGCCGCTCTGGAGGATCAGGCCGTCGGGCTTGATCCCCCACTGCGCCACGAAGCGGTCGTAATCCCGCCGCGAGTAGCGGACGTCGAGGTCCCAGGCGAGGCTCTGGGCCTGCATGAGATACGTCGCCTCGTCGCCGACCAGCCCCGGCCAGCTCCGCCGGTCGAAGGTGAGCGCCCCGACCAGCGTCGCCGTCAGGAGGAGGCTGAGGAGGGCCCAACTCGCGTAGCGCTGCATGGGCGGGGATTATAGGGGCGGACGCTCATCCTGGCTCCTCCCTCCTCGAAAGCACCATTCTTTAACCCCAGAGGAGACCCCTAAACATTCAGACTACGGAGGTGTCTGATTCCCTGACACCTTGCATCAAGGCGCCCTCGCCGAGCCGTTTGGGAACGAAAGGACCTATGAGCACCACGGAGAGCGTGACGGTCGCTTCTCTGGAAGCGAGCATCAACTTCGACGGGCACTCCGAATTCCTGTCCGCGCTACACGCCAGGGAGGATCTCGACTCAGCGCGGAGGGACTCGTGGAAGGCCAGGCTGGACGAGGCACGGGCACGCAGCCAGGATCCGGATCTCTATTTGGCTGTGGTCGGCGAGTTTTCCAGTGGCAAGAGCACGCTGGTCAACGCCCTGATCCGGGAGGCTCTCTTGCCTGCCGACGTGCTGCCCGCGACCACCGCCACAGCGGTGCTGGTCCGTTCCGGTCCGCAACGCCAATTGCGGGTGGAATATGTCGACGGCCGCACGGAGGAGATCACGGACGGCGAGGTCATTCGCGAACGAGTTGAGCGGCTGATCACCATCGAGGAGATCGCCCGCACGGTCACCAGGCTCACGATCGATCACCCGGCAGAGGCGCTTCGGGACGGGCTCGTCGCCGTCGATCTGCCAGGATCGAACGTCGAGAACGCACGCCATGTAGCCGTCGCGGGACAGACGATCCGCGATCTCTGTGATACGGCGCTCGTGGCCATTCCAGCGACGATTCCGGTTTCGGAGACGTTGGCGGAGTTCCTGCACATACACCTCGATGAGGTCCTGCATCGCTGCATCTTTATCGTCACCAAGATCGACTGCCTTCCCGTCGGTGACCGCGCGCGGATCCTCGCCACTGTGCAAGGGCGGTTGGCCGCGAAGCTGGGGGTCTCCTCGCCTGTCGTGCTGGGGGCGAGCGCATCCGCCGTGTTGGGCGAGCCATTGCTGGACGGCACCGACCCGAGCGCTCCCCTGGCCGCTGGTGAGGCCTACGGAGAGCTCCGGGAGCAGTTCCTGGAAACCGAGCGGCGGATAGTCCGCTTTTTTCAGGAGCGGCGGAAGCTCATCCTCCTCGAACGATCCGCCACTCTCCTGGCAGCTCGGCTCGACGAGGTCCAGGAGGATCTGCGAGCCGCCGGAGACCGCTGCCAGCAAGACCGGGACGCGGTGGCGGCCAGCCTCCCTCCTCCTCTGGGCCCGTTCCTTACCGAACGCAGAGCCCGTCATGGTCAGGCTGTGGAGGCAAGGTTGCAGGCCTTGGCGGACCACCTCCTGAAGGCCTGTACCGCCTTCCGGCAGCAGACCCTCCAGGCATTATGGAGCTCTCTGGCCGCTGCTCGAAACCGGGCCCAGGTCATCCATGCCGCAACGTATGGAGCGGACACCCTGGTCAAGAGAGCTCGCGGGTCGACCCGTGAGGAATTGCAGAAGGTTTCCGTACGGATCGGGCCGGCGATCCGTGAAGAGATCGCCACGTTCGAGGCATGTTTCCGGGAGCGCTATGAGGCCGTGGCCGCTCCCGAAAGCTTCGTCGCGGACGCGAATTTCTCAGAGTCGATGTCGAATGATTGGGCTGAATGGACGAGGCCGGCGCCAACCCATGTTAAACAGGAACAAAAACACCAGAGCTCTCAAAGAGCTGGCGGCGCGCTTCTGGGCGCCGTTGTAGGCTTTCTGGTGTTCTTATTTGTGCTCGACAAGGGAGGTTGCAATTCCTGCGGCATCGCTCTATTGATCCTAGCCGCCAGCCCTTTCATCGGTGCGCAGCTTGCCGGCAATCAACCTGCTCTGGTCGATTCTCTGCGCAAAGCATACTGGTCTGATTTGGGTCCCTCTATTGAGGCGTTTTTCTCGCAGATCGATTCCGTCGTTCTGAAGCACTTCGGAGAAGCCCAAGGCGCTGCGAACGAGCAGATCGACTCCGTAATCAATCACTGCCTGACGCGGTACGACGCTCTCGTCCAGGATTCGATCACGAGAGGTGAGTCCCGGATTGCGGAGATCGTCCGAGTCGAGCGCCGCATCAACGGCGACCTCGCCGATCTCGAACGGCGGCGACTGGATCTCCAACGGGCCCGGAATGGTCTCCAGCAGATCCAGAAACTATAAAGGAACCGATATGGAACATCTGCCTCTCAACTCAGCTCCAAAACCGTTACAGCCGGAAGTCGATCCGGCGGCTCCACATGGACGAATCGATGTGGCGGACCTCATAACTGACGCTCGGCGACTCGTTGGTGATGCCGGATCGCAGGTGCTTAGCCGCGAGTGGAAGCGCCTCTATGAACGTATAAACGAGCCGCATTTTTCCGTTGTGGTGGTCGGCGAGTTCTCGCGTGGCAAGAGCACTCTGATCAACAGGATGCTCGGCGTGGAGATCCTGCCGGTCGGCTCCATCCCAACGACCGCCATGCTCACACGGGTGCTCTACGCGCCGGAGCCCTCGCTCGCGGGAGTGCGGCCCGACGGCGGCCGGGAGCGCCTGGACGCCGCTCCGGAGAGCTGGCAGCCGCTGCTCGCCGGTGCGGAAGCGCCGCGTTGGGACATGCTTCAGTGCGGCGCTCCGAACGACTGGCTGCGTGCCTCAGGCATCCAGTTGTTCGACACGCCCGGCGCGGGCGATCTGGAGCCGGCGCGGATGGAGCAGGTGATCGATGCGATCTCCGTCGCCGATGCGACGCTGATCGCGATCGACGCACGGATGGCGCTTAGCCTGACGGAGCGGGCCTTCATCGAGCAGCACGTGCTGGGACGCCAGGTGCCGCACATCGTCGCCGTGCTCACTCATCTCGATGCAATTCAACCGGCGAGCCGCGCGGCCGTTCTGCGCCACGTGCGTGAACGCCTCAACACGCTCCATCCCCAGATCGTCTTTGCCAGCGCGCACGATCGCTCGGTTCTCCCGGCGGACGTCGAGGTCGAAATTGCCGGACCTGAAGCGATCACCTCTGTCCTCTCCGTTTGGGCCGCGGAGCCGGAGCACAGGGAGCGCGTCCGCCGGCAGCTACTGGCCAATCTGCGGCGCTTCCTGGCGCTCGCCGGGAGCGAGCTGTCGACGCGCCAGGCCGCGGCGGAGATGGAGCTGGAGGAAAAGCATCGCGAGCTGGAGGCGGAGAGGTTCCGCTTCGATCACAGCCGGTTGGATTGGGAGGATCTGCGCCTCGCCTTGCATGAGCGTTGCGAGGCCGCCGTGGAGTGGATGGAGGGGCAACTCGCGGCGGCGGAGACGGCGATCGGCGAAAAGCTGGAGCATGGGCTTCGGCGTGCCTCCGACCCCGGGCAGTGGTGGCAGCAGGATCTTCCCTACCGTTTGCGGAAAGAGCTCGCCGCGGTGGCCACGGCTACGGGAGAGCCTCTCCACCAGCGCGTCCTGGCGGACCTCGGCTGGTTGGCTCATGAGGTGGATACCCGCTTCGGCCGGAACTTGGGAGATCTGCGGATCGATCCGTTCACCGGCTTCGAGGGCGAGCCTGCCACCGCCAGCAATGTCGGCCCGGTCCGCGATCTCAACCTCGTACGGATAATCACTCGCATCGGAGCGGGGGCTGCTACCTTGCTGGGATATTGGCTCTATGGCCCCATGGGAATGGCGGCGAGCGTCGGCGCGGGCCTGGTCGGGGAGTACGTGATCACGCGGCATGCTGACGAGCAGCGCACCTCCCTGGCCCGTGCTCTTCATCCCATCATTCAACGCTCTCTGCGGCACGGAGCCACTACCGTTCGGCGCCGGCTCGGGGACGCATACGAGACGCTTTTCGCGGAAACCCGCCGCGCGGAGGAGCTGTGGTCCGCGGCGCGCCGGGAAGCCCTGGAAAGCGCCGTTCCGGTGGGGCAAGGCGGGGAAGAACGGTTGGCCGCGAGCCTGGATCTGCTTAAAAAGCTTGAATCCCAAGTAAACAACGAAATAGAGGAGGGCTGAGATGGTCGAGCCTCAGGTTCGAGATTCTGGAGCTGCAAGTGGATACGAGATTTTCCAACGCAATCGGCAGGAGCTGTCCCAACTCATTGTGCGTCTGATCGCGGCGGTCGATCAACTCGGCGTCGAGACCCGGTCCAAAGCTCTCGCGTTGCTACGAGAGCGACTGGATTCCGACCGCTTCAAGGTCATGGTGCTCGGCGAGTTCAAACGCGGGAAGAGCACCTTCATCAACGCTCTGCTTGGCGAGGAGGTCCTACCTTCCTCGGCCGTCCCCTGTACGGCGGTGATCAACGAGATCAAATGGGGAGAGGAGAAACGGGCGATTCTCCACTTCCGCTCCCCCATGCCATCCCCTCTGACGTCGCCGGTCCCCGCCGAGATCCATGAGCATGTCGAGCGGCAAGGTGAAGGACCTATGCCGCCGCTTGAGATCCCGATTGAAAGTCTGGAGCGATACGTTGCCATCCCTGAGCCGGAGAAGGACCAGGCGGATTCGGTCTCCGAGTCGCCCTACGCAAAGGTCGAAGTTTTCTGGCCTCTAGGTTTGTGCCGTAACGGCATCGAAATCATCGACTCCCCAGGCCTCAACGAGAACGTCACCCGCGCCCGCGTCGCCAAGGAGTATATCGCCAACGTCGATGCCATCCTTTTTGTAATGTCGTGCAGCGCCCTTGCCGCGGAGTCGGAGTTGCGTGTGATCGACAGCGATCTTCGCGGCGTAGGCCATGAGTATCTCTTCTTCATCTGTAACCGTTTCGACGAGATTCGGCCCGGGGATCGCGCAAGGCTCCAGGAGTTCGGCCGCCGCAAGCTAATGGAGCGCACAGAGCTGCGTGAGAACGGTGTTTACTTTCTGTCAGCCTTGCTGGCTTTGGAGGGACGGCTTCAAGGAGACTCCGAGCGTTTCGAGCGTTCCGGCATGGCTGATCTTGAGAAATCCCTCACGCTGTTTCTCACTCATGATCGTGGCAAGGTCAAGCTGCTCCAACCGGCTCGCGAGCTCGTCTACTCGCTCGACGAGGCACGCAATCGGATTTTGCCCACCCAACGAGCCATGCTCGACGAGAGCCTTGCCGATCTAGAAAGGAAGCTCGATCAAATGCGACCACGACTCACTGATGCTGAGCGCACCAGAGATCAGGTTCTCACGAATATTCAATACCACCGGAAATCGTTGCGTTCGGAGGTCCGCCTCGAATTCGAAACGTTTCTCCGCACTGTTGCTGACGAACTCGAGGACTGGGTTCAGGAACTAGAGCTGGAGAATCGTATCAAGTTCTTTTCATTCAGTCAGAAGCAACAGATCGATGAGCTAAGCAAGGAGATATGCGCCAAAGTTGGTATTCTTTTCGAAGTAAGGGTCGAGGGGTGGAAAAAGGAGACCCTGGACCCGTTAATTCAATCGAAGCTTCTAGCTATGCAGGAGGCAGTTCAGCTCCAAGTGGTAGATTTCTGCCTCCGGATAGACCAAGCGCGAGCGGTGTTTTTTAGACCTGCTGTGCGGGTCGAAGACGAGCTGAAAGATCCTTCGACCTCTGAGCGGGTGATGGCGATTCTTGGCTGTCTGCTGATCCAAGACTTGACCGCAATTCCTAATAGTGCTCGTTTTGGTTTCCGTGGGTTGGGCGTTAACGTCTTGGCGCAGGTCGCCACGATAGGGCTCCTGCTTGCGCTCCACGTAACAAACCCCGTATTTTTTGCCGCGGCGCTGGTTGGTTGTGGGAGTCTCGTGAGTTATTGGAAAACGGGAGTCCTCAACGAAAAGGCTAAAAAAGAAATTGCGCGTTCTCTCGCCGAGCAGTTCCGGGCTGAGCTAACGACTGCGGCACATAACGTTGCAACCGATGTCTATAATAAGCTGGAAGAATTTGTGAAATCGGCCGAGCAGGGCCTCAACCTGGAGATCCAAGTGCTGCGCGAGCAGGTGGCAGCCGTTCTCGAAACCAAGAAAGCGGGAGAGGTCCAGGTCCAGGCAAAGCGGCGGGTGCTCAGCGATCTCGAAGCGGAGTTGCGTGACATCGATACATCGGTCAAGGATCTGATCTTCGCTGTGGCTGGACGGTAGCCGAAAGAGGCCATGATCGAGATGCCATCGCAGCTTGAAGTATTCCAAGAGAGCCGCCGCGCCCTCGCCCGGCTTGCGGCGAGGCTCGCGGCTGCATTCGCCCGGCTGGGAAGCGACAGCCGGGCAGAGGCGCTCTCCAGGTTGCAGGGCAAGCTCGAATCCGAGCGTTTCAAGATCCTGGTCCTCGGCGAGCTCAAGCGCGGCAAGAGCTCGCTGGTCAACGCGCTGCTGGGCGAAGAGGTGCTCCCCGCGAGCACGGTCCCGTGCACTGCCGTGATTCAGGAGATCCAATGGGGAGAGCCTCGGCGCGCCGTCCTCCATTTTCGGCATCCGCTTCCGGCGCCGCTGCCGGACGTGCTCCCCCCTGAGGTGAAGGTCCATCTCTGCCTGGCTGAAGACGGTCTGGTGCCTCCTCTAGAGGTTCCGATCGATCGTCTGGCCGAGTATGCGGTGATCCGGGAGGAAGAGGCAGGCGGGGAGACGCCTTACGCGAAGATCGAGATCTTCTGGCCCCTTGCGCTCTGCCGCAACGGGATCGAGATCATCGATTCTCCCGGCCTCAACGAGAGCGCGCTGCGGACGCGCATCACCAGTGAGTATATTCCCGAGGCCGACGCCATCCTGTTCGTCCTGTCGTGCAGCCTTCTCGGCGCGGCAACGGAGATGAATCTCGTCGATCGAGACCTGCGCGAGATCGGTCACAAATACCTGTTTTTCGTCTGCAACCGTTTCGACGAGATCCGGCGGTGTGAGCGCGAGCGGGTGACCTCGTTCGGGAAAAGAAAGCTTGCCGACTATACAGAGTTGGGTGAGTCGGGAGTCTGGTTCGTCTCGGCGCTCCAGGCACTGGACGCGAAGAGAACGGGCAACGCGGTGGATCTCGCGGAATCGGGGCTGCCCTCCTTCGAACGTGCGCTCCTCGACTTCCTGCACCGGGAGCGGGGTCGGGTCAAGCTGTTACAGCCGACGCTGAAGCTGCTCCAGGCCATCGATGAGCTCCGCAATAAGGTGCTGCCGGAGCAGTGCGAAATGCTGGCCGAAAGTCTCGCAGACCTGGAAGCCAAGGTCGAGGCGGCCCGCCCACAGCTCGTCGAGGTGGAGCGCACCAACCGCCAGATTCTCGCCGATCTCGAGAGCCACCGGCAGAGGCTGCGGGCCGAGGTCCGTGCCCTGGCAGGGGCCTTCCTGCGTGAGGTCGCCGGCCAGGTCGCCGGTTGGATCGAAAGCTTCAAGCTGGAGAACGGCATCAGGACCTTATCCCTTCAATACAGGAAACAGGTGGAGGCACTGGCGGAGGAGGTTTGCGCAAAAGTCGGGGCTCGCCTGGAAGCCGAGCTCGCGGCCTGGAAGGAAAAGAGCCTGGTACCTCAGGTCAACGTCCGGGTAGAGACGATGATGGAGGACGTGAGCCTGCGGGTGGACGAGGCCTGCTTCCGCGTCGATCAGATTCGCAGCGTTGTCACGCAGGTGCGATTCCCTGTCCATACCACAGGAGAGCCCTCGGAACAGGAGCGGATCACGGCGGCCATCGGTGGTTTCATGATCGCCGGTATTTACGGTGGGGCTCACGGAGCGCGCTTCGGATTCAAGGGGCTGGGTGCGACCATCCTGACTCAAGTCGCTCTCTATGCGATCCTCTACGGCCTGCTCGGGATCACGAATCCTATTATTCTCCTGCCAACCCTGCTCGGTGCCGGCTTCGGGATGACTTGGTCCAGGGTCGGCGCCCTGACAAGAGAGGCGAAACGCGAGATTTCCCGATCGCTGACCACGCAGATCCAGAGCAACGTCGAGTCCGCGGCTCAGGCGCTCGCCGATGCGGTCTACGAAAAGACGGAGGAGCTGGTGCACCGGACCGAGGAGCGGCTCGAGCATGAGATCCGGGGCATTCGCGAGCAGATGCAGGCTATTCTGGAAGACAAGCAGGCCGGAGAAGAACGGGTGCAGGCGAGGCAGGAGCTTCTCGTGAGCTTGGACAGAGAGCTGCGGGAGATCGATTCCACCTTCAATCCTCTATTATCGGTGGCGCTCGCAGACCGGGGTGGGACCAACCTGTCCACCCGGTCTGTGCCTCGCGAGAGGGCCTCAGATCCTGTCCCGCCCGCTTTACGCATCTTGTTTTTGGCTTCGGACCCCAAATCCGATCTCCGTGATCGATTACGGCTTGACCGTGAATTGCGAGAGATCCTGGAGCAGAAGGGTCTCGCTCGTCTGCGGGATCGTTTGGATCTCAGGTCCGAGACGGCGGTGCGTCCCAAGGACGTCACCCGGGCTCTCCACGAGTATGAGCCGCACATCGTGCATTTCTCTGGACATGGCAACAGAGCAGGTGCAATTTTCGTGGACGGGGAGAACGGCGAGGCACATCCCATTCAGCCGCGGGCCCTGGCCAGCTTGTTCGAGTTATTCGCAGATCAGGTGCAGTGTGTCATTCTCAATGCCTGCTACTCTCACAAGCAGGCACGCGCGGTCAGCCAGAAGATCCGTTATGTCATCGGGATGAGGCACGCGATTCAAGACAATGCGGCGATCACGTTCTCCATCGGCTTCTATCAGGCGCTCGGCGCTGGCTGTTCGATCGAAAAATCTTTCACCTCCGGCTGCGCTCTACTCGGATTGGAGGGCTCGCAAGATTTCAACACGCCTATTATTTGGAAGGACGGAGAGACGACGCAGGTAGACGCGCAAGAGCAGGTTTGAAAAGGAGCGGGCAGCCTACGCCATCGCATGCTCCGCCGCCCGCATCTCCGCCTCCTCGTGGTTCTCTAAAAACCACTGGTAGGTGCCCCGGATCCCCTCCCGCAACTCGATGCGGTGGCGCCAGCCGAGGGCGTGGAGGCGGGAGACGTCGAGGAGCTTGCGGGGCATGCCGTCCGGCTTGGTGGGATCGAAGGCGAGACGCATGCCGGGGGCCACGATGTCGCGCACGGTCTCGGCGAGCTCGCGGATGCTCAGGTCCTCGCCCGTGCCGACGTTGATGTGGCCATCCTCGTCGTACTGGCGCATCAGGAACAGGCAGGCGTCGGCGAGGTCGTCCACGTGCAGGAATTCGCGATTGGGGGAGCCGGTGCCCCAGACCTCGACCTCGTCCCGCCCCGCGACCCGGGCGTCGTGGAATTTCCGCATCAGCGCCGGCAGCACGTGCGAGCTCTTGAGATCGAAGTTGTCGTGCGGGCCGTAGAGGTTGGTCGGCATCGCCGAGATGAAGTCGCAGCCGTATTGCAGGCGGTAGGCCTGGCAGAGCTTGATGCCGGAGATCTTGGCGATGGCGTAGGCCTCGTTGGTGGGCTCCAGCAGGCCGGTGAGGAGATACTCTTCGCGGATCGGCTGCGGGCACTCGCGCGGATAGATGCAGGAGCTCCCCAGGTAGAGCAGGCGCTTCACCCCGTGCAGGTAGGCCGCGTGCACCACGGTGCCGTGGATCATCAGGTTGTCGTAGATGAACTCGGCCGGCCGGGTGGAGTTGGCGAGGATGCCGCCGACCGTGCCCGCCACCAGGAAGACGTGGTCGGGGCGGTTGGCCCGGAACCAGTAGTTGACCGCCGCCTGGTCACGCAGGTCGAGTTGGTCGCGGGTGGCGGTGAGGAGGTTCTCGAACCCCTCCGCGCGTAGGCGGCGGAGGATGGCGGAGCCCACCAGGCCGCGATGGCCGGCGACGTAGATGCGGGCGGAGCGGGGGATCTCGAGCGCCATAGATTGTAAAGAAATGTACCACGGTCATCGCGCGCCGAAAGGGTCTTCCAGAAAGCGCCAGAAGGACGCCCCGTAACAGACCCCCAATGGCTATGCCTTGGACGGGCAGAGGGTGAGCGCTCGCAGCAGATCCGCGGCCCGGCGGTCCCAGCTCTCCCCTTCGGCCACCCGCCGGCGCTCGCGGGCGATCTCGGGGCTCTGCTCGGCCACCGCGCGGCGGATCTGGCGGACGAAGCCTTCCGGATCGTCGTAGAGATAGACGAGCGGCTCGGACCAGCGCGCGGTCTCGGGGAGCCGGCGGGCCACGACCGGCAGGCCCATGGCCAGCGCCTCGTAGAGCTTGACCGGATCGACCGCGCGGGTGAGGGGCAGGTCGCGGAAGGGGACGAGGGCCACGTCGAGCCCGGAGAGGAAGCCGGG
>C688J18823_10003186_pt1 | contig 10377 bp, 8 predicted proteins | sample HopSoiMetagenom1_FD_18823 | JGI IMG/M metagenome (IMG submission 18823) | reverse complement strand
CTGGGCGAGTTCGCCATCTTTAACCGCTCCCATTACGAGGACGTGCTGGCCGTGCGGGTGCACGACCTGGTGCCAAAGGCGCTGTGGAAGCTGCGCTACGACCACATTGCCGAGTTCGAGGCGCTGCTTGCCCAACAAGGCACCATCGTCCTCAAGTATTTCCTGCACATCACGAAGGACGAGCAGAAGGGGCGGTTGCTCGAGCGCGAAAAGGANCCGGCGANCGCCTGGAAGCTCAATCCCAACGATTGGAAGGAGCGTGACTACTGGGACGAGTACACCGAGGCGTACGACGACGCGATCTCAANGACCGCCGCGAAGCACGCGCCCTGGAGCGTGGTCCCGGCGAACGCCAAGTGGTACCGCAACCTCGTCATCGCCGAGTCGATCGTCNAGGCCCTGCGCGCCCAGCGAAAGGACTGGGGCAAGAAGCTGGCGCAAGTCGCCGCCGAGGCAAAAGCAGCGCTCGCGGCCTATCGGCGGCAGCGCAAGAAATAGATCTTAGCGAGGCGCCGTGTCGGCGAAGGCCGGGCGCTCGAGGAGCTTCTGATAGTGCCGTGCGAGCACCGGATACTCGGCCGGCCAGTCGACGTTGCCCGGCTTGCGGAAGCCGAGCCAGCCGACGCAGCAGCCGAGAGCGACGTCGGCGAGCGAATAGCGCTCGCCCTGGCACCAGGCCCGGCCCTGCAGTTCCGCGGCGAGGCGCGCGGTGGCGCGGCGGATCCGCGCCAGCTGCTTCTCGACCTGGAACCCGTTGCGCGCCAGGATGCCCGCATCGAGCACGCCGTCGGCAAGGGCCTCCCACCGGCGCACCTGCACACGCTCGCGGAAATCGGCGGGAATGAGGCGATTGAGCGGCGACGCCTGGTCGAGGAACTCGACGATGACGCGCGAGTCGTAGAGCGCGGTGCCGTCGTCAAGCACCAGCGTCGGGATCTTGCCGAGCGGATTGTGCGCGTTGACCGGGTTTTCCGCCGGCGCGACGTCGACCAGCTCCATGTCGAAGTCGATCTTTTTCTCGGCCAGCACCACGCGCACCTTGCGCGTGTACGGGCTGGCGAGGGAAGCGAGGAGCTTCATCGGGTCCAGGCGATCACGGGAGTGAGGCGATTATAGCGGCGCCATGCACCTGCGCACCCGTCGCCGCAGCGCCGGAATCACCTCGTCTGCGAACCAGGGGTTCTTCTTCAGCCAGGCCTTGTTGCGCCAGCTCGGATGCGGCAGGACGAAGAATTCGGGCAAATAATCGCGGAACGCGCGCACGGTTTCGGCGACGCTCTTCTTTCTCCGGTGCTTCAAATGGAAGGATTGTGCATACGTGCCGACGAGCAATGTCAGCCTGATGTCGGGAAGCGCGGCGCGAAAGCGCGGCTGCCACTGCGGCGCGCACTCGCGGCACGGCGGCAAGTCGGCGCCGTCGACCGTGCCCGGATAGCAAAGGCCGGCCGGCACGATGGCGATGCGGGAGGTGTCATAGAAGCGCGCGCGGTCGAGGCCCAGCCAGTCGCGCAGCACCTCGCCCGAGGGATCGTTCCATGGGATCCCGGTCTCGTGGACCCTGCGGCCGGGCGCCTGCCCGACGATCAGCAAACGCGCGCGGCGCCCGACGAGGAACACCGGCTTCGGCCCGAAGGGCAGCGACGCCGCGCACAGCGTGCACGCGCGCGCTTCGGCACTCACGCGGGAAAGCGAAATCGCCATCCCCTTATAATAGAGGCCCATGCCCTCGCCGCTCGCCGCGCTCTCGCCGCTCGACGGGCGATACGCCAGGACCGCGGACCCGCTGCGCAATTATTTCAGCGAGCAGGCCCTCATTCGCTACAGGGTGCGGGTCGAGCTCGCCTGGCTCGAGGCGCTCGCCGCCGAGCGCTCGATCAAGGAATTGAAGCCCTTCTCGGCGCAGACCCGGGCCGCGTTCCAGAAGCTGGCCGGGGGGTTCTCCGAGGCGGACGCCGAAAAGATCAAGGCGATCGAGGCCGAGACCAACCACGACGTCAAGGCGATCGAGTACTGGCTGAAGGGAAAGCTGGGCGAGAACGCCGAGGCGAACCGCTCGCTCGAGTTCATCCACTTCGCCTGCACCTCGGAGGACATCAACAACCTCGCGTATGCGCTGATGGTGCGGGAGTCGCGGGATGCGGTCATGCTGCCGCGCCTGGACGAAATCGTCGAAACGCTGAAGCGCCTGGCGCACCGCCACGCGGGCCTGGCGATGCTCTCTCGCACCCACGGCCAGGCCGCCACGCCGACTACGCTCGGAAAGGAAATGGCGAACTTCGCCTACCGCCTCGCGCGCGCCCGCGGCCGCATCGCCGAGGTCGCGGTGCTGGGTAAGGCAAATGGCGCGGTCGGCAACTACAACGCCCACCTTGTCGCCTATCCCGACTTCGACTGGGAGCGCTTCAGCCGCCGCCTGGTGGAGCGTCTGAACCTCGAGTTCAACCCCTACACTACTCAGATCGAGCCGCACGACTGGCTCGCCGAGCTTCTNGACGCGTACGCGCGCGCGAACAGCATCTTGCTCGATCTCGACCGNGACCTGTGGGGCTACATCTCGCTCGGGTACTTCCGCCAAAAGACCAAAAAGGGCGAAGTGGGCTCTTCNACCATGCCGCACAAGGTGAACCCGATCGACTTCGAGAACTCGGAGGGCAACGCCGGCGTGGCNAACGCGCTGCTGCGCCACCTCNCCGACAAGCTNCCGGTGTCGCGCTGGCAGCGCGATCTTTCGGATTCGACCGCGCAGCGCAATCTCGGCACGGCGCTGGGGCACAGCCTGCTCGCCTATGNCTCGTGCCTGCGGGGCCTCGCCAAGCTCGAGGCCGATCCCGAGCGCCTCGCCGGCGACCTGGAGGCGAACTGGCAGGTGCTCGCCGAAGCGGTGCAGCAGGTGATGCGCCGCCACGGCGTGCCCGAGGCCTACGAGAAGCTGAAGGACATGACCCGCGGCCGGCGCCTCGACCGCGCGCACCTCGCCGCATTCATCAAGGCGCTCGCGATTCCGGAGGAGGCGAAGAAGCGCCTGCTCGCCCTCACGCCGGCCAAGTACACCGGCCTCGCCGCCGAGCTCGCCAAGCGCCTCTAGGTTCCCAGAAAAGCTTCGGATGATCTACGCCGCGACCATTTTCCTGTCCTCGTTTTTGCTTTTTCTGGTGCAGCCCCTGGTCGCGAAGCTGATCCTCCCCTGGTTCGGCGGCAGCGCGGCGGTATGGACGACCTGCATGCTGTTCTTCCAGGCACTGCTGCTCGCCGGCTACGGCTATGCTCACCTGCTCGAGAAGAAGCTGGGACCAGGCCGGCTCAAGCCGGTCATTCATGTGGCGCTGCTCGCCGCGGCGGTGGCGACGCTGCCGATCGCTCCCTCGGCGGCGTGGAAGCCGGGCGGCGATGAAGAGCCGATCAGCCGCATCCTGCTCCTCCTCGGCGTATCGGTCGGGCTGCCGTACCTTCTCGTCGCTTCCACCAGCCCGCTGCTCCAGGCCTGGTTCGCCCGTGCCCGGCCCGGCGAGAACCCCTACCGGCTATTTGCCGTGTCGAACCTTGCCTCGCTCATCGCGCTCGTAGGCTACCCCTTCCTGGTCGAGCCTTTTCTCGCCGCGCATGAGCAGGTGAAGCTCTGGTCGTGGCTCTTCGCCGCATTTGCTGTCCTGTGCGCCTTCGTGGCCTGGCGAACCCCTCACGCCCAGATCGGAGTCGAAACTATGCCGGTCGCACCGCCGGTCGCCAAACAGCAGGTCGGGCTATGGCTCGCGCTTTCGGCCACCGGCTCGGTGCTCCTGCTCGCGACCACCAACCACCTCACGCAGAACGTCGCCTCGATCCCGCTCCTTTGGCTCGCGCCGCTCACCCTGTACCTCCTCACCTTCATCATCGCCTTCGAGGGACGCAATTGGTACCGGCCGCAGTTCGTATGGCCGTTCGTGCTGGCCTGGCTCGGTGGAATGGCGTGGCTGCTGGTCGATTCGGACCACCACTACAACCTGCCGCTGCAGCTCGGCATGTTCCTTCCGGGGCTCTTCCTCGCCTGCCTCTTCTGCCACGGCGAGATCTACCGGCTGCGGCCCGAGCCGCGGCAGCTCACCAAGTTCTACCTCGTGGTCTCGGCCGGCGGGGCGCTCGGCGGCCTGTTCGTGGCGGTGGTGGCGCCGCTCGCGTTCGACGCCTACTACGAGCTCGGTATCGGGATGACGGTGCTGGCGGTCCTCGCGGCCACGCGGTTCGCCCAGCTCGGCCGCTTCCAGAGCCTGGCGAGCCTTGCGGTCCTGATGGGCGTCGCGGCCTGCGCTGCCTACGACGCCTTCTCCTACCACCGCGACGTGCGCGTGTCCGAGCGCGGGTTCTACGGCGTGCTGCGGGTAAAGGAGTACGGCGCCCCCGGGGAGCAGGGACACCTGCGCCGCCTCGTGCACGGCACCATCATGCACGGCGAGCAGTACCTCGAGCGGCGCCGGTTCATCACCACCTACTACCAGGAGACCTCGGGCATCGGCGTTGCGATCAAGTCGCGCCAGGAGCGTGGCCCGATCCGCGTCGGCGTCATCGGTCTGGGGACCGGGACCATCGCCGCGTACGGCAGGCCCGGCGACGTCTACCGCTTCTATGATATCGATCAGCGCGTGGTGCAGCTGGCGAGGCAGGAGTTCAGCTACCTCGCCGACAGCCCGGCGAAGGTGGAGGTCGCGCTGGGCGATGCGCGGCTCACGCTCGAGCGCGAGCCGGCGCAGAACTTCGACGTGCTAGCGGTCGACGCTTTCTCGAGCGACGCCATCCCGGTGCACCTCATCACCCGCGAGGCACTCGGCATCTATCTCAAGCACATGAAGAGCGACGGCATCGTCGCCTTCCATGTCTCGAACCGCTTCCTCGACCTCATCCCGGTCGTGGCCCGCATCGCCAAAGAGCAGGGCGCGCATGCGGTGCTGGTGAACGACGATCCGGACGACGAGGATGACAGCCTGCGCTCGCGCAGCGACTGGGTGCTGGTGTCGCGGGACCCGGCCGCGCTCGAGCGCGAGCCGATCGTAGAGGGCGGCGGCAGGGAGGCGGAGGACCAGCCGAGCTGGCGCACCTGGACCGACGACTACTCGAATCTGGTCCAGATCCTGAAGTAATTAGACCAGGTAATCAAACTACGGTAATTAAACCACGGCGCCTTCGTGCTCGTCGCGGCTGCGGTCCTTGCGCGCGGCCTTGACGAACTGCTCGCGGCTTGCGCCGAGCCACATGAGGAGCGGGCTCGCGACCAGCACCGAGGAGTAGATGCCGAAGCAGATGCCGATGGTGAGGGCGAGGGCGAAGTAGTGCAGGGCTGGGCCGCCGAAGACGAGCATGGTGGTGACCATCATCTGGGTGCACAGGTGGGTGATGATGGTGCGCGAGATCACCCCGGTGATGGCCGAGTCGATCACCTCGGTGGTCGAGGCCTTGCGCATCTTGCGGAAGTTCTCGCGCACCCGGTCGAAGACCACCACCGATTCGTTCACCGAGTAGCCCAGCACCGCGAGCACCGCGGCTAGCACGGGCAGCGAGAACTCCCACTGGAAAAAGGCGAAGCACCCCAGGATGATGATGACGTCGTGCAGGTTGGCGACGATCGCCGAGAGGCCGAAGCGCCACTCGAAGCGGATCCAGAGGTACAGGACGATGAACACCGCCGTGGTCAGCAGCGCGAGCGCGCCGTACTCGACCAGCTCCTTGCCCACCTGCGGGCCGACGAACTCGACGCGCCGCAGCTCGGCGCTCGCGTCCTGCTCCTTCAGCGCCGCGTGCACCTTCTGGGAGAGATCCGCGCTCGACTGGTTCTTCTCGAGGTGCAGCCGCAGCAGCACGTCGCGCGACGAGCCGAAGTTCTGCACCTCGGCCTTGTAGCCCGCCTTGTCGAGCGTCTGGCGGATCTTCTCGGTCTCCGCCGGCCTGGAGTAGGCGACCTCCATCAGCGTGCCGCCGGTGAACTCGATCGAGAAATTGAGCCCGCGATGCAGCAGGAAAAAGACGGCGGCCAGGAACGTGATCAGCGACAGCACGTTGAACACGAGCGCGTGCCGCATGAACGGAATGGTGCGCCGGATCTTGAAGAATTCCATGGCTATTTCCAGGCCGTGTTGCCGATGGCGAGGCGGGCGAGCCGGCGCCGGTGCCCGTAGAGGAGGTTCACCATGGCGCGCGACACCATCACGGCCGAGAACATCGAGGTAAGGATGCCGAGGCAGTGCACCACGGCGAAGCCGCGCACGGCGCCCGGCACCATGAGCAGCGACAGTCCGACGATGAAGGTGGTGACGTTGGAGTCGAGGATCGTGGCCCAGGCGCGCTCGTACCCGGCCGCGATGGCGGCCTGGGGTGTAGCGCCACCTCGAAGTTCCTCCCTGATCCGCTCATTGATGAGCACGTTCGCGTCGATGGCCATGCCGAGCGTGAGCGCGATCGCCGCGATGCCCGGCAGCGTCAGGGTCGCCTGGAGGAGCGAAAGCAGCGCGACGAGCAGCAGCAGGTTCACGCCGAGCGCAACCGAGGAAATCAGGCCAAAGAGGACGTAGTAGACCGACATGAACACCACGATGGCGACGAAGCCCCACTTGGTGGCGTTGAACCCTTTCTCGATGTTGTCGCGGCCGAGGCTCGGCCCGATCGTGCGCTCCTCGATGATCTCCATCGGCGCCGCGAGGGCGCCGGCGCGGATGAGCAGCGCGAGGTTGTTGGTCTCCACGGGCGTAAACGAGCCCGTGATCTGGAAGCGGCTGCCGAACTCGCCTTGGATGGTGGCGACCGAGATTGCCTCGCCCTTGCCCTTCTCGAACAGCACGATGGCCATCAGGCGCTTGAGGTTCTCGCGCGTCGTGTTGCGCATGGAGCGGCCGCCGGCCTGGTCGAGCTCAACAGCTACCGCCGGCCGATGGTCCTGGTCGAACGTGGCCTGCGCGCCGACGAATTGGTCGCCGGTGACGATGACCTGCTTCTTGGTCGGGACCTGGCCGACGCTGCCGTCGCGGCGGCGCTCCGGGAAAACGTCGGTGCCGATGGTGTTGCCGCTGCTCATCGCCTGCTCGTCCACGAGGCGCACTTCCAGCGTNGCCGTGCGGCCCAGGATTTCCTTGGCGCGCGCGATGTCCTGGACCCCGGGCAGCTGCACCACGATGCGATCGGCACCCTGCTGCTGGATGACCGGCTCGGCCACGCCGAGCTCGTTGACCCGGTTATGCAGGGTGCTGATGTTCTGCTGCACCGCCGTCTCCTGGACGCGCTTGAGCACCTCGGGTCGCAGCGTACCGACGAGGAGCAGGTCCTGGCCGTCGTCGCGCTCGGCGAGCGCGAGGTCGGGCACGTTCGCGAGGATGACGCCGCGCGCCGCTTCGCGCGTGGCCGGGTCGCGGAAGCGGACCCGGATCGCCTGCCCTTCGCGCGTCACGCCACCGTGCCGGATGTTCTTTTCGCGCAACTGGCTGCGAACGTCGGCCGCGAGATTCTCGATGCGCTTGAGGCTCGCCGCGGGCATGTCGATCTGCAGCAGGAAGTGCACCCCGCCGCGCAGGTCGAGGCCGAGGTACATCGGCAGGGCGTTGATGCTCGCGAGCCAGCTCGGCGAGGCCGGCAGCAGATTGAGCGCGACCGTGTAGGCACCGTCGTCGGCGCCGGTGTTGAGCGCGCGCTCGATCAGGTCCTTCGCCCTGAGCTGCGTGTCAGGGTCGGCGAAGCGCACGCGCGCGCCGGTCGCGTCGACCAGAGCGCCGCTGTAGGCAATGCCGTCCTTCTTGAGGATGTCCTCGACGCGGCCGAGCAGCGCGGTATCGACCTTGACCGTCGACTTGGCGCTCGACACCTGCACCGCCGGCGACTCGCCGAAGAAGTTCGGCACCGTGTACAGGAAGGCAGCCAGCACGACCACCGCGATCAGCACGTACTTCCAGGTGGGAAAGCGGTTCACCTTAGGTCAACCCTCGGCTATTGGAGGCTCTTCAGCGTGCCCTTCGGCAGGAGCATTTGCACCGCCGCCTTTTGCACGCTGATCTCCGTGTTGGGCGCGATCTCGAGGCTCACGTACTGCTCCCCCATCTTCGAGATCCGGCCCACGATTCCGCCCGCGGTTACCACCTCGTCGCCCTTCTGCAGCGCCTCGATCATCGTCTTGGTTTCCTTCGAGCGCTTCATCTGCGGCCGGATCATGAGGAAGTACAGCAGCACGAACATCAGGATGATCGGCAGGAAGCCGAGGAATCCCGAGTCGCCGCCGATGGCGGCCTGGGCGTAGGCGGGCGAAATCAACAGGAACTCCGGAAACATTTGAATAGACGAAAAATTATACACGGCGGGGCGCGTCGTCCTACGCGCCGTCCTGCGCGTCGAGCGAGCGGCGTTGCGCGATCAGCCGCGCCGTCGTCGCGGCGAACGATCCGGAGTCGATCGCCGCGCGCAGCTCGCCCATGAGCTCCTGATAGTAGTGCAGGTTGTGCAGCGTGTTGAGCCGGGCGCCCAAGATCTCGTTGGTCTTCTGCAGATGGTAGAGATAGGCGCGCGTGAAATTGCGACAGGTGTAGCAGGCGCAGCGCTCGTCGAGTGGCGCGAGATCGTCACGGTAGCGTGCATTGCGGATGCGGATGTTGCCGTTGCGTGTGAATAGCCAGCCGTTGCGCGCATTGCGCGTGGGAAGCACGCAATCCATCATGTCGATGCCCGCGGCGACGGCTTCGACGATGTCCTCTGGCGTGCCCATGCCCATCAGGTAGCGCGGCCGCTCGTTCGGCATGCGCGCTGCGAGATGGGCAAGGATGCGGCTACGCTCCTCCTTCGGCTCGCCGACGGCGAGGCCGCCCACCGCGTAGCCGTCGAAGCCTATGTTTTTCAGTTCCTCGAGCGATTCATCCCGGAGCGGCTCGTACATTCCGCCTTGGACGATCCCAAAAAGGGCATTTCTGCCTCCGAATGAAGCTTTGGAGCGCCGGGCCCAGCGCATCGAGAGGCGCATCGAAGCCGCGGCTTGCGCCTCGGTGACCGGATAGCCGGTGCACTCGTCGAACGCCATGGCGATATCCGAATCGAGGATCGCCTGGATGCGCATCGACTCCTCGGGCGTGAGGAGCAGCCGGTCGCCGTTGATCGGGGAGGCGAAACGCACCCCTTCCTCGGAGATCTTGCGCAGCGCGCCGAGGCTGAACACCTGAAACCCGCCGGAGTCGGTGAGGATTGGACCGCGCCATCCCATGAAGCGGTGCAGGCCGCCGTGCTTTGCAATGACCTCGAGGCCGGGACGCAGCCACAGGTGGAAGGTATTGCCGAGCACGATCTGCGCGCCGGTTTCGGTGAGCTCGGCCGGCGAGGTCGCCTTGACCGCACCATAGGTCCCGACCGGCATGAACGCCGGCGTGTCGACGCGCCCACAAGCGAGCTCGAGCACGCCGCGCCGCGCCGCGGCGTCGGTGGCCACCACGCTGAAGTTCATCTTTCGATCAGCATAGCGTCGCCGTAGGAGAAAAAGCGGTAACGCAGGGCAATGGCATGGTGATAAGCCTCAAGCAGGCGGTCCTTTCCGGCGAAGGCGCAGACCAGCATCAGCAGCGTCGACTTCGGCAGGTGGAAGTTCGTGAGCAGGCGCCCGACGACGCTGAATTCGAATCCGGGATAGATGAATAGATCGGTCTCGCCCTCGAGCTCGCCGCTACGCGCCGCGCCCTCGAGCGCGCGGAGCGACGTCGTGCCCACCGCGAGCACCCGCCGATTCTCTAGGGACTTCATTGTCTGGGGCGGAATCGAATAGCGCTCCTTGTGCATGCGGTGCGCCTCGACGGTGTCGCTGCGCACCGGCTGGAAGGTTCCGGCGCCAACATGCAGGGTGAGCCGCGCCAGCGCGGCGCCGCGCGCCTCGATTGCGCCGAGAAGCGCCTTGTCGAAGTGCAGGCCGGCCGTGGGCGCCGCTACCGCGCCCGGCGCACGGGCGTACACGGTCTGGTAGCGCTCGGCATCGGCTTCTTCCGGATCGTGCGAGATGTAGGGCGGCAGTGGCACGGCGCCGAAGCGCTCCAGCACCCCCTCGACCTCCTCATCGAACGCGACCCGGTACAGGTCCTGCTCGCGAGAAACGACGGTTACGCGAAGCGCGCCACCCACGAGGACTACGGAGCCCGGCGCCGGGGGATGGCTCGCCCGGATGAGCGCCAGGGCTTCGCGCGGCGCGATGATGCGCTCGACAAAGAGCTCCACCCTGCCGCCGCTCGCCTTGCGCCCGGCGAGACGCGCCTTTATCACGCGGGTATCGTTCAGGACCAGCACGTCGCCGCCGCCAACCAGGCTGGGCAGGTCGGCAAATGCAAGGTCCTCGATCGCGCCGTCGGCGCGCAGGTGAAGCAGCCGGCTCCCGCGGCGCTCGCGCGGGGGATGCTGCGCGAT
>C688J18823_10003185_pt1 | contig 10378 bp, 9 predicted proteins | sample HopSoiMetagenom1_FD_18823 | JGI IMG/M metagenome (IMG submission 18823) | reverse complement strand
CTATTGCGCCGGCGCGAACTACAAGGACCACGTCGCCGAGATGGATCGCGCGCAGGGCCGCGAGCCCGGACCGACGATGAAGGATCTCGGCGAGAAGCCGTGGCACTTCGTCAAGACCTCGCGCAGCTCGGTGGTGGGCCCCGGCGCGAAGGTGAAGCTGCCGGCCTTCTCCAAGTCGGTCGATTGGGAGATCGAACTCGCCGCCGTGATCGGCAAGCGCGCCAAGGACGTGAGCGTCGACAAGGCGCTCGGCTGCGTCGCGGGCTACACCATCGCGAACGACCTATCGGCGCGCGATGCGATGCGCCGCGAGCTCAATCCGCCGACCTCGCCGTTCCATTTCGACTGGGTGAGCCAGAAGTGCTTCGACGGTGCGTGCCCGCTCGGACCGTGGATCGTGCCGGCGAGCGAGATCAAGGACCCGCACAAGCTCGGCCTCAAGCTCTGGATCAACGACGAGCTGATGCAAGACTCGAGCACCGACCAGATGATCTTCGACACGGCGGAGCAGATCGCGATGCTCTCGACCCGCGTCACCCTCAATCCGGGTGACGTCGTCCTCACCGGCACACCGGCCGGCGTCGGCATGGGTCGCAAGCGCTTCTTGAAGCCCGGCGAGCGCCTCAAGCTGTGGATCGAGGGCATCGGCGAGCTGAACCACAGCATCACCTAAATGGGGTCAGATCAAGATTCCTGGACGACGAGCAAAGCATTCTTGGCTCAGCGTCCTGAAATGTTCATCTGACCCCAATTATCGGAACCACTTCTCCCGAATAGCCTTCGCCTCTTCGGCGGTGAGGGCGGAGGTGCGCGGGTAGCGATCGCGCCAGCCGAAAGGCTTGCAGGCGTCGATGATGAGCTTGGAGTGCGAGGTTTCGCCGCGTGCGCGAGCTTCGGGCGTGATGCGCGGATCGAGGCCGGAGCTCCAGGCACTTTTCACGATGTCGACCTGCTCCGAAGGCTCGCAGCGCGTGGTGATGGCCCACATCACGTCGGCGAGGTTCGACGGATCGACGTCCTCGTCGACCGTGACCACGATGCGTCCCATGTAGCTCTGAGCCGCGGCGATGAGGGCTGCGCGCTTGGCGTGGCCAGCATAGCGTTGCCGCAGCGCAATCACGGTCATGAGCTGCGCCACGTGCTGCCACGCGCCCACCACGTCCGTGACACCGACCGCCTCGAGCTGCGACCACATGCTTGCGGCGCGAAACGGCAGGCCGAAGTGAAAGCGCGGCGGCTTCATCGGCGGCGAGCCGAGGAGGACCGGATCGTTTCGCCAGTGCACGGCGGCCACGTTCATCACCGGAGCCGGGCGCTTGTCGGCGGCGTAATAGCCGGTGAATTCACCGAAGGGCCCTTCCGGCAGCGTCTCCGGGACGAGATGGCCTTCCAGCACGATCTCCGCACGTGCGGGCACCGGCAGTCCGGTCAGCGGCGCATTCAGCACTTCGAGCGGCCGGCCGCGGATCGCACCGGCGAAGTCGTACTCCGATGCGCCTTCCGGCAGGTACTCGAAGCCGGCGATGAAAAGCGAAGGGTCCGGACCATTCACCACCGCAACCGGGCAGGGCTTGCCCGCGTCCCAGTAGCGCTTGGCGATGATGGCGCCGTGCCGGCCCTGGTGATCGAACTGCACCGTGACGCGGCTCCTGTCGTGCACTTGTACGCGATAGATCGACGCGTTCACCCAGCCCGAGTCCGGGTCGCGCATGACGACGATGCTGCCCGAGCCGATGTACGGCCCGCCGTCGTCCTTGTGCCAGACCGGCGCCGGGAAGCGGCCGAGGTCGACCCCTTTCGCCTCCGAGTTCTGCAGGAGCGGTCCGTCCTTCACCATCACCGGCTTGTGCATGACGAGGCGCTCGCGCCGCGCGCGCCATTCCTTCAGCGCTTCGACCGGCGTCAGGTGCGGATCGATGCCGAGCGCCAGCGCCGCCCGCTGCGCGCTCACCGTGGAGTTGGTGAAGATCCGCACGCCGTGCGGAAATCCCTTCAAGTCGTCGAAGAGAAGCGCCGGGCATTCGGGCGAGCCCGCCGCGACCTCGGTGATGCCGCCTACCTCGTAGAGCGGATCGGCGCCTTGGATGCGGCGCAGCGCACCGAGCTCCTCCACCTGGTGGATGAACTCGCGCAGGTCTTGGTACGGCTCATTCATCCGGCAGGTGGAGCGCGCGATCGACCATCTCCGTGGCGCGCTTGAAGTCGTAGTTGCGGAACATGTTCATCTTCACGATAAACGACGCGCCGCCGTAGAACTTCTCGTACTGCTGGTGGCGGCTGCCGAACTCGGTGCCGATGAAATCCCAGGCGAGCCGCATGAGCGCGATGCGCTCGCGCGCACCGACCGACGCCGACTGGAAGTAGCGTTCGATGTCGCGGCGGGTTTCGGGACTCTCGAAATCCTTTACAGACGACGGCAGCGTGATCATCCCGGCACCCGTGAGCTCCCGCACGATGTCGATCATGTGCGGGTTGATGGAGGACTGCAGCGCCATCACCGAGTAGAGCGCGGTGCGGCTCGGCCACAGGACGCCGTCGGCATCGATCGTCGCGGCCGTCTCGTGCGAATGCAGCATGTGCTCGACGATCGACGCATATGAGGCGAGCTCGCCCATCTCCACCATCACCGGCGGCGCGGCGTCATTGCCGGTCGCCTCGTTCATGCGCTTGGCGAGGCCGAGGAGGAAGCGCAGCTTCGTCGCGTAGCGCGCCTGCGCTTGGTGGTTGCCATAGAGGTGCGAGGGCGTCTTCCACCACTGGTCGCGGGCGCGCTCGAGGTCCCGATATACGAAGACCCGTTCCCAGGGCACGAAGCAGTTGTCGAGCACCAGGAAGCAGTCGGCTTCGTCGAAGCGGCTGGAAAGCGGGTAGTCGAACGCGTTGGTGGCGCCGAGCGCGAAGGGCCGGCGCGCATACATGCGCAAGCCCGGATCGTCGGCCGGGATGGCGACGTTGAAGGCGTAGTTCTCGTCGCCCGGCGCGAGCGGGTGGATGCAGCTCACCTGGACGTAATCGGAATACACGCCGGCGGTGGCGAGCTGCTGGCCACCCGAGAGGAAGATGCCGGCGTCGTTTTCCTTCACCACCCCGGCATAGAGCGTGGGATCGGACTGCTTGTGCGCGGGCTTGGAGCGGTCGATCTGCGGCGGCACGATCGCGTAGCTCAGGTAGGCGTGCGTGTTGCGCGCGTGGCAGTAGAACTTCTCCAAGCTTTTCGCGTGCGGGCCGAAGAAAGCGGGCTTCGCGGCGTAGCCGGCGAAGAAGTTGGCCACGTGGTCGGGCGTGCGTCCCATCAGGCCAAAGGAGAGCTCGGCCCATTTCTCCGCCGCGATGCGCTTCGCGCGCAGGTCGGCGTGCGAGCGCGGGATCTGCCAGCAGCGCCACGCCGGTGCGCCGTCGTCGGGCACGTACGTCATGGTGTCGCGGTTCTCCGGCGCGGCGGCGAAGTCGAAGAGGCGTGCGAGCGAGCGCGCGCCGCCGCGGAATGCGTGATGCCCGGCGACGTTCGTCACCCGCTCACCGTCGACGTACACGGTGCGCGGCTTGTTTCGCAGGTCCGACAGGAAGTCCGCGCCGGTTCTCAAACGCTGAGCGGCCATGGGCTTATTATCCTTTCGACATCGAATGATCGAGGGGGAATTGATGAAACGCTGGCTGCTCGTCTTGGTTTTGCAATGCATCGCCTGCGCGGCCACCGCCCAGGAGTGGCCGAGCCGCGCGCTGCGCGTCATCGTGCCGTTCGCGCCCGGCGGAGCGACCGACATTCCCGCGCGGCTGCTCGCACCGAAGCTGCAGGAAGCGCTCGGCCAGCCGGTGGTGATCGAGAACCGCACCGGCGCGGGCGGCATCATCGGCATGCAGGCCGGCGCGCAAGCGGCGCCCGACGGCTACACGCTCCTCATGGCCACCAATGCCGAGATCGTCATGCATCCGTCGATCTACCCGAAGCTGCCCTACGATCCGCTGAAAGACCTGGCGCCGGTGTCGATCATCGTGGAGAGCCCGATGCTGCTCGTGGTCCCGCCCGAGAGCCCATTCCACACGGTGGCGGATCTCCTCGCGGCCGCGAAGGCGAAGCCCGGCGCGCTCACCTTCTCGACCGCCGGCACCGGGTCGACCAGCCACGTCCTCACCGAGATGATGGCGCAGCAGGCGCACGTCCAGTTCCTGCATGTCCCTTACAAGGGGGGCGCGCCCGCATCGACGGCGGTGTCCACCGGAGAGGTCAACTTCGCGCTGCTCAATCTCGGCTCGGCGGTGAACTTCGTGAAGGGCGGCAAGGCGAAGGCGCTGGCGGTGACGAGCGGCAAGCGCAACCCGAGCTTTCCCGACTGGCCGACTGCGATCGAAGCCGGTGTGCCGGGTTTCAACGAGCACATCTGGATCGGCATGGCCGTGCCGGCGGGGACACCGCGTCCGATCGTCGAGCGCTTGAGCACGGAAGTGGCGAAGGCGCTCAAGGCGCCCGATGTGCGCGAGCGACTGGTGCAGCTCGGCAACGAGCCGCTCGGCACCACGCCGGAGGAAGCCGCGGCGCGCATCAAGCGCGAATTCCCGAAATATGCCGCTGCCATCAAAGCGGCCAACATCAAGGCTGAATGACCATGGGCAAGAAAACCAAGGAGTTCGTGACGCATTGGGGCCCGTCGATCGCCGACTGGGGCGACGGCACCGAGCAGCGCTTCGTCATCGAGCGCGACGAGGACGACCTGAAGAAGGGCGCGAAGGGTGGGCGCAAGATGGAGAAGATCTCGCTCAACGACATCTTCAAGGAAGGCGTGGTCACCGGCGTGGACATGGAGAACGGCTATCTGCCGCTCGTCCTCTACGCCAACGACGACATCATCATCGAGGTGGCGAACTGCGACCGCGAGCAGGGCGGCTGGCACCGCAACCTCGGTGCCGACGAATGGGCGTTCCAGTACAAGGGCGCGCGCACGCTCAACTCGGAGACCGGCCCGATCACCATCAACGAGGGCGAGATGACGGTGATCCCGCGCGGTGTCGCGCACCAGAACGTCGGCCACGGTCCGAACATCGAGATCACCATCTATGCGCGCAAGCCGCTAAAGCGGCTGTGTCCCACCAGCGCGGATGAAGCGCGCAAGCGCATGAAGATCAAGGACGGCAAACCGGTCGTGCCGCCGGTGCAATTGGAAGACGGCAAATGAGCGGGACCATGCGGTGATCGACTTCGCAGTAGAGAACCGCGTGGCGCGGCTCGTGCTGCAGCGCCCGTCGGCGTCGAACGCCTTCACGACCGAGATGCTCTCGCAACTCCTGGCGGCGCTCGGGCGCGCGGCAAGCGAGGCGGACATTCTCGCCATCTCGGCCGCCGGCGCCGACTTCTCGCTCGGCCGCGACCGGCAGGATGCCAAGGCGGGTGGCGCGCCGTTCGAAGCCTTCAAGCTGATCACTGATGTGAATTCCGCGCTTTCCAACTTTCCNGGGGTAGCGGTGTGCAGCGTGCAGGGCCGCGCCTTCGGCTTCGCCGTGGGCATGGTGATGAAATGCGACATCGCGCTGGCGGCCGCGGACGCACGCTTCATGCTCGATGAAGTGAAGCTCGGCATCGCGCCGATGTTCATTCTGGCCGAGATGGGCGAGCACCTCGCGCCAAAGGCCGCGCTCGACATCGTGCTCTCGAGCCGTGAATTCGGCGCCGCGGAGGCGCGGGAGCTGGGCCTGGTGTCCCGTGTGGTCGCCGACCTAAAAGCCGAGACCGAGACCCTGCTGCGGGAGCTGCGCTCGCGCGACGCCGAGGTGTTGAAGGCGAGCAAGCGTTATTTCGGTGCCGTGCGCCGCGTGGCGCCGGAGGCGCGCAGCGCGTATGCGCTGGTGGAGCAAACGCGCTTCGCCGAGCGGAGGAAGCACTGAACTGGCCAGCCGAGGGCGATTCGCGCGTCCCGTATTGGGTCTATACCGACGAGGCGATCTACCGGCGCGAGGTCGAGCGCATCTTCGAGGGGCCGACGTGGAGCTACGTTGCGCTCGAGTGCGAGCTGCCGAAGGCGGGCGACTGGAAGCGGAGCTGGATCGGCGAGAAGTCGGTGCTCGTCGTGCGCGGCGAGGACGGCGTCATCCGCGGCTTCCTCAACCGCTGCGCGCACCGCGGCGTCCAGCTCTGCCAGGAGGCGAGCGGGCACGTGCGGCAATTCCGCTGCCCGTACCACCAGTGGACCTACGACCTCGACGGCCGCCTGATGGGCATGCCGTTTCGCCATGGCGTGAAGGGCGTGGGCGGCATGCCGGCCGAGTTCGACTTTTCGCAGCACGGGCTGATGCCGATCCGCATTGCGGTTCGCCGCGGCGGCGTGTTCGGATCTTTGAATGCTCAAACGCCGGAGCTGGAAGCTTATTTCGGCGAGAAGATGCTCGGCTTCTACGACCGCGTGTTCGACGGCCGCGAGCTTCGCGTGCTCGGCTATTCGCGCCAGCGCCTGCGGGCGAACTGGAAGCTGATCCTCGAGAACATCAAGGACACCTGCCACGCGAGCCTGTTGCATGTCTTCTTCGTCACCTTCGGGCTCTTTCGCGTCGACAACCCATCGAAGGTGCGCATGGACGAGACGGGTCTCCATACGGCGCTCATCTCCGAGCGCGGCCGCCAGGAGCTGAACGAGGGGACGCGCCAGATGCATTCGTTCAAGCAGCAGCTCGCGCTGCAGGACCCGAGGCTTCTCGACACGGTGCGCGAGTTCCCGGGCGATGCCACCGTGATCATGCATACCTTCTGGCCGAACCTCATCCTGCAGCAGCAATCGAACACCCTCGCCACGCGCCAGATCGTGGCGCGCGGGCCGCGGGAGTTCGACCTGCACTGGACCTTCTTCGGCTACGCCACGGACGACGACGAGATGACGCGACGGCGCCTGCGGCAGGCGAACCTGATGGGCCCGGGCGGCCTCGTCTCCATGGACGACGGCGAGATCATCGAGCGGGCGCAGCAAAGCTTTGCGGCAGCGGCTGCGGACGCGGCCGGCATCAACGAGATGGGCGGGCGCGATTACGCCGACTGCGACCACATGGTGACCGACGTCGCGCTGCGCGCCTTCTACCGCGGCTACCGCAACGTCATGGGTCTATGAGCCTGCGTGAGGAGCTCGAGGATTTCTACGCCGAGTACAGCGAGGTCATCGACGGCGGCGCGCTCGAGCGCTGGCCCGATCTTTTCGTCGAGCCCTGCCTCTACCGCATCGTCTCCAAGGAGAACCACGACAAAGGCCTGCCGCTCAGCCTGATGTTATGCGAGAGCGTCGGCATGCTGAAGGACCGCGCGCAGGCCTCGAAGGAGCTCAACGTCTACGCGCCGCGCGCCTGGCGCCACAGCATCACGCAGGTCCGCGGCCGCGAGGAGGGCGGCACGATCGCGGCGCAGGCGAACTTCATGGTGCTGGAGTCACTTCCCGACCAGCACACGCGCATCCTGTGCGCGGGGCGCTACAGGGACACGCTGGTGAGGACCGAAGCCGGGCTAAGGCTGCGCGAGAAGATCTGCATCTACGACGCCGCCCTCATCCCCGGCTCCATCGTCATGCCACTGTAATTCGGGGACAGAGCCCTAACTAATTAGGGCTCCGTCCCCGAACTCTACTTCTCCGTTGCTTTCGCCCGCTCGACCATCAGGTGGTACGCATCCTTGATGCGCGGGTTCTTGTTCGCGACCTCGTCGGCCGCCGCGCGCATGCGTTTCTGGAACTCCGCCTGGTCGGGACCGGTGATGCGGTGGATCTGCCCGCCGTGCTGCTTCCACTGCGCTTCGGCCTTGGCGATCTCCTCGATGCTCCACTGGTTCATCTCCGGCTCGAGCTTGGCCGAAGTGTCCAGCACCGCCTTGCGCACGTCGGCCGGCAGGCCGTCGAACCATTTCTTGCCGACGTAGAACATCGACAGGATGGTGCCATCGCCGTCGACGGCGGTGACGTCCTTGACGATGTCGTAGTACTTGAAGGTGGTGAAGATGGTGATGCCGGTACGCACGCCGTCGATCGCGCCGGAGGAGAGCGCCTGCACCGCCTCCGAAGGCGCCATCGGCACGCCGGTCACGCCGATGTGCTGCAGCGGCACGGTATGCATCTGCGAAGCCAGCACGCGGACCTTCATTCCCTTGAAGTCGGCGAGGCTCTGCACCGGCTTGCGCGTGGCCCAGACGTTCGCGCCGTACAGGACCAGGCCGAGGCCCTTGATGCCCTTCTCCTCGCCGTAGTTTAGAAACGCCTCGCGGAATTTCGCGTCCTGGGTGAGGCGCACGGCATGGTGCGTGTCCTTGATCAGCCCCGGCGCGCCGACGATCTGGAAGCGCGGGTCGACGCCGACGATGAACTCCGGCGGTCCGATCACCCCCTCGACGGTGCCGAGCGCCAGGCCTTCGAGCATGCGCGCATTGTTGCCGAGCTGCTCGGCCGGGTAGACCTCCACTTTCACCTTGCCGGCGAGCTGCTTGTTCATGCGCTCGGCGAGGCGCTTGATGTACTCGTGCTGCACATCGTTGATCGTCGCCGTGCCGAGCTTGATCACCGTCTGCGCGACGGCCGGCGTGGCGGCAAGGCTCAGGCTCAACGCGCCGAGCGCAATAAGACGTCCTAGCTTCATGCTTCTTCCTCCCTCGTTTGAGTTCATTACTGCCTTGGATCGATCGGCGTCTTCACCGTCGTCCTCGACTCTATGGCTTCGGCCGCCGCGAACAGCATCTCCTCGCCGTAGCGCGGCCCGACGAGCTGCACGCCGACCGGCACGCCGTCGGCGAGTGTCGCAGGGCAGGCAAGGCCGGGCAAGCCGAGCGTGGAGCAGGCGAGGATCGGGACCTGCGCGCGCAGGAGCGCCGCCATGGCGGCATCGCCCTTTTGATCCTCATCGGCCGGGAATGGGCGCTGCCACGAGACCGGCAGCAGGACGAGCTGGTAGCGCTCGAAGAAAACCATCCAGCGCCGCAGCAGCGCGGCGCGTCGGGCGAGGGCGGCCACGTAGCCCTCGTAGTCGAGCGGCGGGATCGACGCCACGGTTGAGCGCCGGGCGCGCTTGCACGCCTCGTCGCCGAGCGCCTCGATGGCCTTCGTCGTGCCGGCGCGATCGTCCGTGGACACTGCGTTCTCGCTCACCACCAGGGTGAAGAAGAGCGATCCCGCCTCGTGCAGGTGCGGCGGCGCCGCTTCTTCGACCTCGTAGCCGGCGTCCGCCAGCCATTTGCCCGCCTGCTTCACGGCCGCGGCGACCGCCGGGTCGGCCTCCGCTTCCGGGATCGCGCTGCACATCGCCACGCGGCCCGGGCGCGGGACGCTGTCGGAAAGAGGAACCGGCACCCACCACGGGTCGCGTGCGTCGCGTCCCGTCATCGCCGAGGTGCCGAGGCGCAGGTCGCGCACCGAGCGGGCGAGCGGTCCCTGCGTATTGGCGAGCTGCGTGGCGATGGCGAGCGTCTCCGGCACGCCCGGCTCGAAGGTGGCGATGCGTCCCAGCGTAGGCCGCAGGCCGTAGACGCCGCAGGCATACGACGGGTAGCGAATCGAGCCGGCGCGATCGTTGCCGTGCGCGAGCGCGCCCATGCCTGTCGCGACCGCCGCCGCCGCACCGCCGCTCGAGCCGCCCGGCGTGCGCTTCGGATCCCAGGGATTGAGCGTGCGGCCATGCAGCGCGTTGTCCGTGAAGTACCGCGTGCTGAACGCCGGTACGTTGGTGCGGCCGACGAAGATGGCGCCGGCGTTTCGCCACTGGATGACGCACGGACTTTCCTCGCTCGGCACCTTGTCCTTGAAGGCCACCACGCCATTGGTGGTCGGCCGTCCCGCAACGTCGACGTTAATCTTCAGCGTGACCGGCACGCCGTGCAGCGGTCCGAGCGGCGCGCCTTTCTTCACCGCGTCATCGGCGCGCTCGGCAGCCTGCAGCGCCTCGTCCGCCATCAAATCGACGATGGCGTTGATGTGAGGATTGACGGCGTCGATGCGCGCGAGACAGCTTTCCACCGCCTCGCGCGACGAAATCTCGCGCGCGCGGATGGCGCGCGCGAGATCGGCCGCGCCCCAGCGCCATAGCTCCCTCATGCAGGCATGGTACGCCGCGATGCGCGCGGGATAGAGAGCCGTTTCGAAGCTAAGATCGATCATGTTCGAGTTTTTCCCCGGGCACTACCGCTGGTCTTACAACACGCTGCTCGCCTTCGCCGCCGGCGGCCAGCTCGGCGATCTCGCGCTCATCCAGCCGAGCCTCTCCAAGGAACCGGGCAAGGACGAAGCCTGGCATCGCGAATGGGCGCGTCTCGCCGACATCCTGGAACAGCGTGCCAAGGCGGGTTCGCGATTCGCCGCGACGGAGAACTACTTCCTCTCGAGCCTCTATCACACGATCTCGGAGCACTTCATCCCGCCGGCGTCGCCGGAGC
>C688J18823_10003184_pt1 | contig 10379 bp, 14 predicted proteins | sample HopSoiMetagenom1_FD_18823 | JGI IMG/M metagenome (IMG submission 18823) | reverse complement strand
CGTCCGGTTCTCGTTCCTCGCCGGCTGACGGCGGGCTGACGGCGGTGGGAGGGCCTCCCCCTCTGCCGTCCTGTCAGCAGGACACGGCAGGATACCGGTCATGACCGACACCGACAGCGGGACCGATACGGCACCCGTCCGCCTGGCCTCGGGCGACCCGGCACCGGCGTTCACGCTGCCCGACGCCGACGGCAAGCCGGTGTCCCTGGCCGACTACCGCGGCCGCCGGGTGATCGTCTACTGCTACCCGGCAGCGTTGACCCCCGGCTGCACCACCCAGGCCGTCGACTTCACCGCCGCGGCGGGTGACCTCGCCGAGGCAGGGCTCGACATCATCGGGATCTCACCCGACGAGCCGGGCAAGCTGCTGCGGTTCCGGGAGAAGGAGAACCTGGGCATCACGCTCGTCTCCGACCCCGAGAAGGCCGTGCTGCGCGCGTACGGCGCCTACGGGCCCAAGAAGCTCTACGGCAAGGAGGTCGTCGGCGTGATCCGGTCCACCTTCATCGTCGACGCCGAGGGTCGCATCGAGCGGGCCTCCTACAACGTCAAGGCCACCGGCCACGTCGCCAAGCTGCTTCGCGACCTGGGAGTCGACTGACTCACGCGTGGGCGAACTCGGCCCCGCGGCGTGCGCCTGATTGCCCTGCCGCACGTAGCCGGACCCGAATCGGCGCACGGCAGTGGCCGGAAGCCGCCGACTCAGGCCCGCCAGGTGCCCGGCCGCGGCTGACACTCCGGCCCGCACGGGTAGTCGTCGTCCCACGGGAAGTAGCCACCGGTGTGGGCCCAGGTCAGCTGGTAGGCGGGCACGGAGTACTCGGCCGGCCGCTGGTAGAACCGGTTCGCGGCGAGCACCACCTCCCCCGGGTTGGGCAGCACCTCGACGACGAGCTGCCCCTCCCGGTCCGGCCCCGTCAGCAGCTCGCCCACCACCAGATCGCGGCCCTCGGCCACCAGGCCGGCGATCCGGCCGAGGATCCCGTGGACACCGTCCGCGCTGAGACCGACGACGACCAGCTCGGGGTGTCCCAGCCCGTAGAGGCCGATCGTGTAGCCGAACGCCGGCTCTCCGGGCTCCTCGCCTTCACTGACGTACTGCACCGCGAAGCGATGGGCCCGGATGGTCTGCGCGAGGTGGGCGTCCTCCTGGTCCAGCCAGGCGATGGTCTGCGGGTCGGTCGTCATGCGGCACAGCGTCCGACACGGGACCGACAGAACCGGGTCCCCGCACCCGTTCTGTGGATACCGGCGTGACCGGTGGATCAGTCGCCGCCCGAGGCCTCGCGCTCGGCCCGCTTCCGCCGTTTGCCCTCGTGCATGGCCTGCACCCGGGCGACCGGGATCGTGTGGCCCTCGGCGACCAGGTCGGCGGGCAGATCCTGGGGTTCCGGCAGGAGGACGGCCCAGGGGTCGCCGTCCCCGAAGCGCTCCCCCGCCGTCGTCACGGTGATGTCCTGCGGGCGCACCTCGGCCAGTTCCACCCAGCTCACCGGCGTCGACACCGGAAGGCCGGGACGGATGCGGGGGCTGTAGGCGGCCACGATCGTGCCCTGCCCGGCCCGGGTGGAGTCCAGGAAGACCCGGCCGTGCCGGTCGTCCTTGATGTACGCGGTGGTGGCCAGCTCGGGGTCCAGCCGCTCGGCACGCTTGGCCAGTGCACGGGTCGCCGCCGCGGCATCCTCGGGGCTGGTGCCGGTCACCGGGACGACGATGTGGACCCCCTTGGACCCGCTGGTCTTCACCGCCCCGGACAGGCCGGCGTCGGTCAGGGCTCGCCGCACGAGCTGCGCGGCCCGCACGACCACGGCGAAGTCCGCGCCGTCGGGCGGGTCGAGGTCGAGCACGATGCCGGTGGGCCGGTCCTCCCCGGCGCGGAGGAATGGGACGTGGAACTCGACCGCCCGCTGGTTGGCCAGCCACAGCAGCGTCCGCCGGTCGTCGCAGAGGACCTGCTGCACCTCGCGGTGCGCCCCGAACGACCAGACCGCGACCGTGCGCACCCAATCCGGTGCGCCCTTGGAGACGTTGCGCTGCATGAACGGCGGCTGCCCGGGCCGCACCCGTTTGACCGACAACGGCCGGCCGGCGAGGAGCGGCACCAACCGGTCGGCCACGGAGTCGAGGTAGTCGACCAGGTCGCCCTTGGTCACCTCCAGGCCGTCACCCAGCGGCTGGTCGAGGCTGGTCAGCCGGACGCCGTCCCGCTCCTCCTCGGCCATGTCACCCCTCAGATCTCGTAGGTGGCGCCGGACCGCACGAGCTCGGTCTCGGAGAACACCGCGCTGGCCGCGAACAGCTGCCCGATCTCGTCGACCCAGGGCGGCACGTGGGTGAGGAGCAACCGGCCGACCCCGGCGGCAGCGGCGTGCTCGCCGGCCTCCCGCCCGGTGAGGTGCAGGCCCATGGGCATGCCGGGGCCCGGCGGGTGAGCGGCCTCGGCGAGCAGCACGTCGGCCCCGCGCGCCAGGTCGACCACCTGCTCGCAGGGCCCGGTGTCACCGGTGTAGACCAGCGAGCGGCCGCCCACGGCCAGCCGCACGGCGTTGCACTCGACCGGGTGGGCGGTGCGGGCGATGTCGACGGCGAAGGGCCCGATCGTCATGGAGCCGGGCGTGACCACAGCGAAGTCGAAGACGTCGGTCAACGCGGCACCGTCGCCGTCGTAGGCCAGCGCCAGCCGGCTGTCGGCACCGGCGGGGGCGAACAACGGGATACGCCGCCCCGACGCCCGGCCCGAGTACCGGTGCCAGACGACGAAGGGGGCGATGTCCAGGCAGTGGTCGGCGTGCAGATGGGTGAGGAAGACCGCGTCGACGGTGTCCGGGTCGACCAGCCCCTGCAGCGCACCGAAGGCGCCGTTGCCGAGATCCAGCAACAGGCGGAACCCGTCGTGCTCGACCAGATAGGAGGAGGCCGGCGACTTCGGCCCGGGGCCGCTGCCCGAGCAGCCGACGACGGTGAGCTTCACGGGGCCACCCGATCGCCGCGCGGTCGGACGGCGACCNNCCNGNCCACCGTGGGNCCACCGATGATGCCGATCGACGCGTCTGCTCNACGCCCGTCCGTCGTCCCCATGTCGCGCGCCAGGCTAACCGTCGGTACTGACGCCGCACAGGAGGAGTCGCTGCGCTGNTCGTCACACGCGCCGAGGGNCTCCCCTCTGNTGGGAGAGAAGACCCTCGGCGTGTGACGGAAGGATCAGCCGCTGATCCGGTTGCGGAGCATCTGCTTGCCCTGCTCACCGCCCTTGCGGCTGTCCGACTGGGCCCGCCGGAAGAGATCGGCCAGTTCCGAGTCCCCATCGCGGTCGGCGTCCTGGATGTAGGTCTCCAGGCGCAAGGCGTTGCTGAGACAGGTCTCGGTGAACCAGAGAAGGTTGTAGTCCTTGTCCTTGGTGCCGGTGACGTTGCCGGTTTCGCTGCTGGTCATTCCGCTGCTCCTCGCTGACGACGGGACCTAGGCACCGGTGCTCCGGCGACCTGGCACCGCCGCCCGCGAGCACCGACGCCGGCCAGTCCAGCGCATTCGGGCGATGGACGCCAGACCGTTGCGCCCGGTACGGCCGGAGTGCCGGTCTCAGGCCCAGAGCTGGCCCTCCAGCGAGGAGGTGGCCTCCTCCAGCGAACCGGCGTAGGCGCCCGTGGAGAGGTACTTCCAGCCGCCGTCGCAGACGATGAAGACGATGTCGGCGTGCCGGCCCGCGGCGACCTCCTTGTCGGCGATGCCGAGGGCCGCGTGCAGGATCGCGCCGGTCGAGATTCCGGCGAAGATGCCTTCGCGCTCCACCAGCTGGCGGGTGCGGTGGATGGCGTCCTCGGGCCCCACCGAGAAGCGGGAGTCCAGCAGCGTGGGGTCGTAGAGCTCGGGGATGAAACCCTCGTCGATGTTGCGCAGGCCGTAGACGAGCTCCCCGTAGCGCGGCTCGGCGGCGATGACCTGGACGCCGGGCTTGTGCTCGCGCAGGAAGCGGGAGACGCCCATGAGCGTGCCCGTCGTCCCCAGCCCGGCGACGAAGTGCGTGATCGACGGCAGGTCCGCGACGATCTCCGGGCCGGTGCCCTCGTAGTGCGCCTGGGCGTTGGCCGGGTTGCCGTACTGGTACAGCATCACCCAGTCCTCGTGCTCGGCCGCGAGCCCCTTCGCGACGGCGACGGCCTGGTTCGAGCCGCCCGCCGCCGGGGAGAAGATGATCCGCGCGCCGTACATCTCGAGCAGCTGCCGGCGCTCGACCGAGGTGTTCTCCGGCATGACGCATACCAGCTTGTAGCCGCGCTGCCGGGCCACCATGGCCAGGGAGATGCCGGTGTTCCCGCTGGTGGGCTCCAGGATCGTGGCCCCCGGCTGCAGCGAGCCGTCCTTCTCCGCCGCCTCGATCATCGCGATGGCGGCGCGGTCCTTGATGGACCCGGTGGGGTTGTGGTCCTCGAGCTTGGCCCACAGCCGGACGTCAGAGGTCGGCGACAGATTGGGCAGCCCCACGAGCGGGGTGCCGCCCAGGGAGTCGACGAGAGAGGCGAAGCGGGCCATCAGAACTCTTCCGTGTCAGGGAAGCGGTCGGCGGTCAGCCGCCCGCCACCGCTGGGAGGATCGTCACCGAGTCGCCGTCCTTGACCGCGGTGTCGAGCGCACCGGTGAAGCGCACGTCCTCGTCGTTGACGTAGACGTTGACGAAGCGGTGCAGCTTGCCCTCCTCGGTGACGAGGCGGTTCTTCAGGCCCGGGTGCTTGCTGTCCAGGTCGTCGACGAGCGCGCCGAGCGTGGCGCCGCTGCCCTCGATGGTCTTGTTGCCGCCGGTGTGGGTGCGCAGGATGGTCGGGATCCGGACCTCGATGGCCATGGCGTGCGGTTCTCCTCGGGTGTTCGGTTCAGGGGCGCCACGAAAGGGCGGGAGTGGTGCGTCCAGTGGGGCCAACGCCCGGTCGCCGTCCGCGATTCCGAACAGCGGCCGGCCCTCCTGCAGGGGCCCGCCGCGAGCCTGCGAGCACTGGGGGCAGGAGGGTCCTTTTTCAGTCGTAGACGACGGTCGTCGGCGAGTGGCCGAAGAGGTAGGACTCGACGACCTCGACCTCCTCCTCGCGCACCTCGCCGTCCACGATCCGGAAGCTGCGGAACTCCACCTCATCACCGGCCAGGCCGGTCTGCGGACCGTGGTGCCGGGTGGACACCAGCACGTAGTGGGCGTTCGGCTCGGCGGCCAGGCCGATGTCGGTGCGCGAGGGATGGGCCTCGGTCGCGGTGTGCGAGTGGTAGATGACCACCGGCTCCTCGCCGCGGTCGTCCATCTCTCGGTAGAGCTTCAGCAGGTCGGCCGAGTCGAACTCGTAGAAGGTCGGGGACCGTGCCGCGTTGAGCATGGGGATGAACCGCTCGGGCGGTCACTGCCCTCGGGACCGGCGACGACGCCACAGGCCTCGTCCGGATGGTCCTTCCGGGCGTGGGCCACGATGGCGTCGTAGGTCGCGCGGTCGATGCGCAGCACGGCACCAGTCTAAGCGGCGTCTTCCCGCGCCCCCGGCCGCGGTCCCGGGGTGGCTCGGCCCCCGTCCTCCCCCGCGGGCTCACCCGATACGGTCCGGGACGTGCTGGTGAAGCTTCTCGTGGCCGCCGGGGTGGTGTTCTTCCCCCTCCCCGCGCTGGTCCTGGGCGCGCGGGGCCTGACCAGGCACCCCGGCTACAGCACCGACGAGCGGGCCGACCGGGTGTCCTACATCCTGCTGGTCGCCCTGCGCGGCCTCGTGCTGCTGCTCGTCGTCGCCCTGTCGATCACCATCCTGGTGTCGAGCATCGGTGCGACGGTCGTCGACGTCCAGCTGCACGGGATGGTCTACGTCCTCTTCGGCCTCGACGTCCTCCTGGGGCTGTTGATCGTGTTCAGCTTCGGGCGGCGCGTCCGGCGACCAGCGCGTCGACGAGTGATCCCTGCAGGGCGGTGAGCCAGTAGTAGACCGCCATCTGGTGGTCCTCATCCCCGGTGATCTCCTCCGGCGGTTCACTGTCCTCGCTGATGTCCAGCCGGGTGCCCAGCGCCAGCCGCAGGTCGTTGGTGGTGCGCAGCCAGGCCGCGGCCTGGTCGGCGTCCAGGCGGACCTCGCCTCCGCCGTCGGGCAGCGTGGCCCGCACCGTCGCCAGGTCGTCGGCCTTGCCGGTGCGCAGCGACGCCTCCGTCAGCTCCCGGTAGTCGGCGGCGATCTCGGGATCCCCCCGGTGCCCGTCGGGGAGCAGCCGCACCATCACCGGGTCGTCGCCCACGTCGTCGACGTCGGCCTCCAGCAGCTGCTCGAGCTGGTCGAGGAGCAGCCCCACGATCCCGGCCTCCGCGCGGTCCAGGCGAGCCACGACGTGACCCCCACGCGCGGCACGGAAGGGTTTCACGAGTCCCGCTGGAAGCTGGCCCACAGCCCGTAGGCGTGCAGCCGGCTGGTGTCGTGCTCCATCCGCTCGCGCGGACCGGAGCTCACGATCGCCTTGCCCTCGTGGTGGACCTGGAGCATCAGCTTCGTGGCCGTGGGCTCGTCGTAGCCGAACAGCTCCTGCAGCACGAAGGTCACGTAGGTCATGAGGTTGACGGGGTCGTTCCACACGATCGTCACCCACGGACGGTCGAGGTCTCCCTGCTCCTCGTCCGTGGTCTCGGGCGTCCGAGTCGGAGCGAGCGGTCCGGCCACGGCTCCACCTTAGGACGCCGATCTGCCCCTTTCCGAGTCCCCGCCTACGCTTCCCGATCATGGCTGTGGACACCGGGCTGACTCCCCCACCGGCCCCCGCGTTCTTCACCGACCGCTACGAGCTCACGATGGTGGCCGCCGCCCTCGCCGACGGCACCGCCGAGCGCGATTGCGTCTTCGAGGTGTTCGCCCGGCGGCTGCCCTTCGGCCGCCGCTACGGCGTCCTCGCCGGCACCGGCCGTTTGCTCGAGGCGCTGCCGCACTTCCGCTTCGGGGACGACGAGCTGACCGCCCTGCACGAGCAGGGCCTCACCGACGAGCGGCTGCTCGACTGGCTGGCCGGCTACCGGTTCTCGGGCGACATCGACGGCTACGCCGAGGGTGACCTGTACTTCCCCGGCTCGCCGGTGCTCACGGTCCGCGCGCCGTTCGCCGAGGGGGTGCTGCTGGAGACCCTCGCCCTGTCGGTGCTCAACCACGACAGCGCGATCGCCTCGGCCGCCGCCCGGATGGTGGCCGCGGCCTGCGAGCGCCCCTGCATCGAGATGGGATCCCGGCGCACCCACGAGGAGGCCGCGGTCGCCGCGGCGCGCGCCGCCTACCTGGTGGGTTTCGCGTCCAGCTCCAACCTGGAGGCCGGCCGGCGCTACGGCGTCCCGACGACGGGCACGAGCGCGCACGCCTTCACGCTGCTGCACGACGACGAGCGGTCGGCCTTCCAGGCCCAGGTGGACACCCTCGGCCCCGGGACGACGCTGCTCGTGGACACCTACGACATCGATCAGGGCATCCGGACGGCGGTCGAGGTGGCCGGGCCGGAGCTCGGTGCGATCCGCCTGGACTCCGGTGACCTGCCGACGCTGGCCACGCACGCCCGCGAGCTGCTCGACTCCCTCGGTGCGACGAAGACCCGCATCATGGTGACCAGCGACCTGGACGAGTACGCGATCGCCGGGCTCATGGCGGCTCCCGTGGACGGTTATGGCGTCGGCACGTCGCTGGTGACCGGCTCGGGCGCCCCGACGATGGGCATGGTCTACAAGCTCGTCCTGCGCGACGGAGTGCCGGTCGCGAAGAAGTCCAAGGACAAGGTGTCGGTCGGCGGCCGGAAGCACGCCGTCCGCCGTCACGACGCCGACGGCCTCGCGGTCGCCGAGGTGGTCACCAGCACGCCGGTGGTCCCTCGGGACGGGGACCGGGATCTGGTGGTTCCCCTGGTGCGCGCCGGTGAGATCTGCGACGACGCGAGCCCCACCGACACCCTTGCCCAGGCGCGGGCCCACCACGAGAAGGTCCGCCAGGCGATCCCACCGGAGGGCTGGGCGCTCTCCCGGGGGGAGCCGGTGTTGGAGACGGTCTCATCCTGACAGGAACGGACATGACCCGCGCACTGCTCGTGGTGGACGTCCAGAACGACTTCTGCGAGGGCGGCAGCCTCGCCGTCGCGGGGGGTTCGGCGGTCGCCGCGGCGATCACCGAACACACCCGGGCCTACGGCCGGGAGTACGCGCACGTGGTCGCCACCCGCGACCACCACGTCGAACCGGGACACCACTTCGCGGAGCGGCCCGACTTCGTCGACACGTGGCCGCCGCACTGCGTCGTCGGGACCGGCGGTGCGGAGCTGCACCCGGCGCTGGACCGCGAACCGTTCGAGGCGATCTTCGACAAGGGCGAATTCGCGGCGGCCTACTCGGGGTTCGAGGGGCGGTCCGGCGGTGTGCACCTGGCGGAGTGGCTTCGCGAGCGCGGGGTGGACGCCGTCGACATCGTGGGCATCGCGACCGACCACTGCGTCCGGGCCACGGCGCTGGACGCCGTCGCCGCGGGCTTCGCCGCCCGGGTGCTGCTACCGCTGACGGCGGGCGTCGCCGAGGCCACGACCGAGGCGGCGCTCGAGCAACTGCGGACTGCGGGAGTGGAGCTGGCGGGTCAGGTCTCCCGCCCGTAGCGGCCGAAGTGGCCACTTCGGCCGCTACGGTGCGGCGTCCAGGACCTCGTCGCGGGTGAACCCGAGGACCTGGAGCACCGCGTCCAGGTAGGGCTGATTGAGCGCCGTGTGGGCCTGCTGGCGCACGAAGGGCTTGGCATTGAACGCGATGCCCAGGCCGGCCGTGTTCAGCATGTCCAGGTCGTTGGCGCCGTCGCCCACCGCGACGGTCTGCTCCAGCGGGATCCCGTACTGCGCGGCGAACCTGGCCAGCGCGCGGGCCTTGCCGGGACGGTCGACGATCTCACCCACCAGACCACCCGTCAGCCGGCCGTCGACGACCTCGAGGGTGTTGGCGGCGGAGAAGTCCAGCCCGAGGGTCTCGGCCAGCGGGTCGGTGATCTGCGTGAAGCCGCCGCTGACGATGCCGCACCGGAAGCCGAGGCGTTGCAGCGTGCGGATCAGCGTGCGCGCACCCGGGGTGAGTACCAGGTGCTCGCGCACCTCGTCGAGGACCTCGGCCGGCAGCCCGGCGAGCACGGCCACGCGGGCACGCAGCGACTCGGCGAAGTCCAGCTCCCCGTTCATCGCCGCGGCGGTGATGCGGGCGACGTCGGCGGCCCGGCCGGCCCGTGCAGCGAGCTCGTCGATGACCTCGCCGCGCACGAGGGTCGAGTCGACGTCCAGCACGATCAGCCGCTTGCTCCGGCGGGCGAGGCCCACCTGCTCGACGGCGATGTCGGCGCCGGTGGCGGCCGCGACCGACGCCAGCGCGGTCCGCAGCGCCGTGGCCTCGGTGCCGGAGACGGTGAGTTCGAAGCTCGTCACGGGGTAGTCGGAGAGGCGCCGGATCGCGTCGATGTTGCCGCCGATCCCGGCGATCGCGCGGGCGGCTCCGGCCACTGCGCCGGGCGGTACCGGCCGGCCAAGCACGATGACGTGATGCGGGCGGCCGGCGGAGGGCTCGGGCTGGGGCTCGGACGCCGACTCGACGTCGACGCTGACTCCCATGGCGCCGGAGACGTCACTGGCCACGGTGGACAGGAAGCCGAGGAGCGCCGTCTCGTCGGCTGTGGGCCCGTCCCCGTCGGCCAGGGCCCCGACCACGACACCGAGCACCAGGTGGCCGTGCACGACCACCTGCTCGACATCGAGCACCTCGACAGCGGGCGCGCCGTTGCCGACGGCCAGGGCCGAGAAGAGCCGCGCCGTCACGCCGGGCCGGTCGGCGCCGTTGACGGTCAGGAGGGCCCGTGGCGCCTGCGCGGGCGGGACCATCGGAGGACGGGGGGTCGGGTCGAGCGGCACGGCGTCATCGTGCCGCACGCCGTACCGGCCGCATGTACCTGGAGGGTTGAACCGGAGAGGCCCAGAACCATGACGGTTCTGGGCCTCTCCGGTTCACTTCCCGTGTCTCAGGTGGGGTCGGGGTCGTTGGGACCCTGCCGCGTCCCCGTGCCGCCCACCAGCTCGCCGGCGTACGGCTGGTGCCGCTTGCCGGCGTGCGCCTCGTCCTGCAGCCGCTGGAGGAGGTGCGGGTAGTGCGCCTCGAAGGCCGGGCGCTCCGAGCGGATCTTCGGGATCTCGACGAAGTTGTGCCGCGGTGGCGGCGACGAGGTCGCCCACTCCAGCGAGTTGCCGTGGCCCCAGGGATCGTCGCGCAGCGCCAGCTCGCCGTACTTCCAGGACTTCGCCACGTTGTAGAGGAACGGGACGACGGAGGCGCCGAGGATGAACGAGCCGATCGTCGAGACCATGTTCAGCGTCGTGAACGTGTCAGT
>C688J18823_10003183_pt1 | contig 10379 bp, 14 predicted proteins | sample HopSoiMetagenom1_FD_18823 | JGI IMG/M metagenome (IMG submission 18823) | reverse complement strand
CGGCTGGGACGTGACGTTCGAGGCGCTGGTCGCCCGCATCGTGGCAGACTTTGCTGAGCGCCGAAATGGTGAACGTGAGGCGGCGTGGATCGCCGAGCTGGACGGGGAACGGGTCGGCTGCGTCTTCTGCACGGCCAGCGACGCCTCAGATTCGCCGGACACTGCACAGCTACGGCTGCTGCTCGTCGAGCCGTCGGCCCGCGGAGCGGGTGTCGGGACCCGGCTGGTGGACGAGTGCCTTCGATTCGCCCGGCGATCCGGCTATCGGCGAATCACGTTGTGGACCAACGATGTGCTGGTCGCCGCGCGCCGGGTCTACGAGCGCGCCGGCTTTCACTGCGACCGGCGCGAGCCCCACCACAGCTTCGGGCACGATCTCGTCGGCGAGTACTGGTCACGAGACCTCTGAACTCATGCCGTCGGCGTGGCGCCCAGCACCCGCTGAATGTCCGGTTTCATCGCCTGCAGCTGACCACCCCAGTAGCCCCAGCTGTGCGTGCCATTGGGCGGGAAGTTGAACACCCCGTTGCTGCCGCCGGCTCGCGCGTAGGCCGCCTGGAAATCCTTGTTGGTCCGGATCGTCAGGCCCTCCAGGAACTGCGCGGGAATCTGCGCGTTGCCCAGCCCTGCGTCGAGGTCTGTCGGGTTGCCGTTGCCGCTGTACACCCAGATGCGGGTGCCGTTGGACACCAAGCGCCCGATCTGCAGCATGGGGTCGTTGCGCTGCCACGCCGGCCCGCCGTAGGGACCCCACATGTCGAGCGCATTGAAGCCACCCGCATCGCCCATCGAGATGCCCACCAGCACAGGCCATAGCCCGGCGGAAAGGTTCAGGAAGCCTGACAGCGATCCGGCGTATATGAACTGTCCCGGGTGATAAGCAGCAAGGATCAGCGCGGAACTGCCCGACATCGACAGGCCGACTACGGCGTTGCCTGTGGAGCTGACGCCCTTGTTGGCGGCCAGCCACGCCGGCAGCTCCGACGTCAGGAAGGTCTCCCACTTGTAGGTCTGGGTGGTGCCGTTGCCGACGGCAGGCCGGTACCAGTCGGTGTAGAAGCTGGACATGCCGCCGACCGGCGCCACTACCGAGAGGCCGGAACCGTCGAACCAACTGAATGCGCCGGTCTCGATGTCCCAGCCGTTGCGGTCGTCGCGGGCGCGCAGACCGTCGAGAAGGTAGACCGCCCTGGGGCCACCGCCCTGGAATTGAACGGTGATGTCACGACCCATCGACGGCGACGGAACACTGAGGACTTCGACCGCCGCGCCGGCCGTTGGAGTACCCCCGATCACCCCGACCAGCCCGGGCAGCAACGCCGCCACTGCCATCGCCGCCGTCAGTCGGCGGATCCACTTGCTTGGTGCCTGGTGGTAAATCTTCATAGCCCTCGTCCCATCGTGCGTATACGGACTTAATCGCGGGCCACGAACGGTCGGTTACACCTTTCCGGCGCGCGCGATCAGAGGACAATTGCCGTCAGACAAACCGTCAAGCGGCCAACACCAAGGAAAGGGGCGGACGATGAAGGCCAAAGTGGGCGACTTCCTGGTGGTCAAGGGAACGACGGTCGAACAGCACGATCAGCGGGGAGAGATCACCGAGGTCCGCTCGGCTGACGGCTCGCCGCCGTATGTGGTCCGGTGGCTCAGCACCGACCACATCACGACGGTGTATCCCGGCCCGGACGCACTCGTCGTCACGGCCGCCGAACAGGAGGCGGCAGACGCTCGGCACCGGCAGCCGTAGTCATCGCCCGCAGCGCGGTCGAACAACTCATCGTCGTCCCTGACGACTGCTGAGAAGTCGGTTGTGCGTGGCTGACGATTCCTTGAGAAGAAGCCCGTAGCCGTTGCAGCACAGGCTGACTCGCAGAGGCTGGCTGGCCGTATGGATTGCAAGCCAGGCGCGCAGCGCGGGCTTCTGTTTCGCGACCGAAGCCTGTTTCACCCCGAGTTCGCTCAGCAGCTCCGGCAGGCTGCTGGGTTCTGTTGTGACGGTCATGGCTCTCCCTTTTGCCTGACGCGTCAATTCTATGGCGGTCGCATTCGCCGCGTAGCGGTTTGCTGCGCGAGCCTATGTTCTGGGTATGCAGTCGTAGGCGAATATGGACCCATGGCGCTTCTTGACGGCATCCGACGCTTCGCGGTCGGGTTATGCGCGTTGACGGCCCTGGCGATCGCGCCGACGACCGCCACCGCACACGGCGATGACGCCAATCCGCTTCTCGGCCTGGTTGATGCGGCCGCTCAACGGCTGCAAACGGCAGAGCCGGTGGCGGCCAACAAGTGGTTGACGGGCGGCGCGATCGATGATCCTCCACGGGTTGAGCAGGTGTTGGCAGCGGTGAGCGCCGATGCGACGGGCCGGGGCGTTGACTCTGCCTACGTCAGGCAGATCTTCACCGATCAGATCGATGCCACCGAGGCCATTGAATACACCCGGTTCGCGCAATGGAAGCTCGATCCCGCATCGGCGTCGCGCGTAGCGCCCGACCTCGCGGCATCACGCGCGATCATCGACCAGTTGAACACCGAGATGGTGGAGCAAGTCGCGCTGCACTGGACGGTACTGCACTCCCCCGACTGCACCGGCACGCTCGATGACGCCAAGACCGCGGTCACCGACGCACGGATGCTGGATCCGCTCTATCAGCAGGCGCTCACGTTCTCGACGCATTCATATTGCGCGCCTTGACATTTGACCGGTGATCACATGAGGACTCGCTCATCGCCGACGTCGTACTCGGCGACCGCCGCGGCGAGGATCGCGGCGCCCTGCTCGTCGCTGGGACCGCTCCCGCGGAACGTCTCAACCGCGGCCTGGGACTCCCACCGTTCGAAGATGTTGACCCGCCCGGGCTCGAGCAGGTCGGCCGACAGCGCGAAGTCGAGGCAGCCCGATGTGCGGCGCGCCTGGCGCACCACTTCGACGCAGCCCGACAAATAGTCGTCGCGTTGCTGCGGGTCGACCACGACGTGTCCGGCGACGATCACCATCGCAGGCCTCCTTCGTCTGTTCGATTGAACTATCACCTGATATGACTGCAGTTCGGGTCAGAAATCACCGCATATCACCCGGCGGTAGTAATGGGGAGGCCATGAACCTTCGAGAGGCACGACAAGTCATCGGCTCGCTCGAGGCCGATCCCGACGCCGCGCGCGTGTTCGGGGAGGTGTACGAGACCGCCGACGGAGCAACGGTCATCCCGGTCACGAATGTGCGCGGAGCGTCGAAGCCCGGCGTGAACGACGGCCGATTTGCGTTGAGCGCCAAGCCGGCCGGAGTGTTCGTGATCAAGAACGGTAAGGCCGCATGGGTGCCGGCGGTCGACGCGGGCCGCATCGCAATGATGGGAATTCTGGTCGGGCTGGTGTCGGCGGCGCTGGCCGGCGTGGCTATGGTTCGTCGCCCGCCCTGGCCCGATCTGCACGGCGATATCTCCCGCTTGCACTGGCGCGCCACGCCGCTGCGACCGCGGCGATGATCAGCACCGCCAGTGCGGCCAGCCATGGCCAGGCACCGTGCTGGTGGACCCAGCCGGCGATCGCACCCTGCACCCGGCCTGCGACCGCGATCACCGGGTCTTCGGGATTGCCGTTACGCGTGAACAGCCGGATCTCGTAGAACCCGTAATAGCCGACATAGACGCCGACAACGACGAGCAGCGCGCCGCTGATCCGGTTGATGTACGGCACAATTCGGCGCATCCGGTCGGCGGCTGCCGAGCTGGCCAACGCGGCGGCCACTGCGAGTACCCCGACAACGAGCGTGAAACCGGCGGCATAGGCGACGTAGACGGCCACTGCTCCGACAACCGATCCGCCTCGGAGTCCGGCGGCCGTAACCGCGAGAAACGGCCCGACCGTGCACGATAACGACGCGAGCGCGTAGCTGATCCCGTAGCCGAACATCGAACCCAGCTGCGCCGTCGGCGCCCAGCGTGCGTCCCGTGCCAAGCCGCGCACCGCACTGATCTCGCGCCCCGCGAGCAACCAAATGCCAAGGGCGACAAGGACGATGCCGATGGCCACGGTGCCATACGGCAAGTACGGCTGCACCGTCGCGGCTGCCGACACGGTGAGCGCACCGAACCCGCCGAACACCACGACGAATCCGAGCGCCATCGCGGCGGTCGCCGCCAGCGCTCGGCCCACTGCGGCGCTCCGGCTCACGTCCTCGCCTCGCACCACCAGAGCCAGATATGCCGGCAGCATCGCGAAGCCGCAGGGGTTCAGCGCGGCCACCAATCCGGCGCCGAAGGCCAAGCCCACCAGGTCTTGGTCCACGGTGCGTGACGACCTACGACAGCGCCGCTACCCGGTCGGACAGCTCCTGGGTGGGCATGGCCGCGGTCGGGTTGTTCACGAACGTCGACGAGCCGTCGGCACGGTAGAACACGTAGGCCGGCTGCCATGGGACGTTGTAGCGGGCCCAGATCGACCCGTCGGCGTCGTTGAGGTTGGAGAAGTTGAGGTTGTACTTGGACACGAAGCCCTGCATGGCCGCGACATCGGAGCGCGCCGCGACCCCGACGAAGGTCACGTTGGGATTGGCCGCGGCGACCTGGCCGACGCCCGGCGCCTCGGCGTTGCAGAACGGGCACCACGGCGTCCAGAACCACAGCACCGCTGGCTTGCCGACGAGACTCGCCCCGCTGAACGGCGCGCCCGACAGGGTCGTCCCGGTGAACTGCAGGCGGTCGTCCGCGATCGCGGCAGGCGGACTGATAAGCCCGAACGTCAGCGCGGCAGCCACCGAGCCGAACACGAGCGACCTGGTCAGTCGCGAGAATCGAGTGCTCATCCCCCATCTCCTTTGTTCATGCCGGCACCGCGTGGATCACCTGCGATACACACTTCTAAACACGACGGCACCCACGTGGCGGTTCATTTCTGCAGTTTCACCAGTGAGCCCTCGGGTACGCGGTGAGCATGAGTACTGACAGCGGCGCCGACTACCAGTTCGGCGAAGATCCCGATCGCGACCCGGACATGGTGCACTCCGCGTGACGTGCGGTCTAGTTCTGCCTCGGTACCAGTTCCGCCACGAACCGATCGATGAAGTCATCGATGTTCGCCTGCAGGGCCGGCCGGATCACGAACTTGGTCAAACCCGCCGCCAGGTACGCGTCGAGCTGGCGGTGCAGTTGCGCCCAGTCGGCCGCGATCAGGTCGGCGGCATCGACATCGGGCCTGCGCCGTTCGACAGCGGCAACCAATCCGTCAGGCACGTCGCCGTCGCTGACCGCGAGGTTGATCCCGAAATGATCGGATTCGATCTCGCGGCCCGCTTCGGCGGCCGACCGCTGTATCTGCTCGCGGCCACCGCGTGCTTCGTCCGGCGTGAGGAAGCTTCCGAGCCACCCGTCCCCAAGCTGGCCGATGCGGCGAAACGCCGCCGGTGCGGAACCGCCGAGCCAGATGTCGAGCGGTTTGAGTGGCCGCGGTTCGACGCCGGCGGAAGTGACCGCGAAGTAGTCGCCCGCGAACGCGACATCTTGTTGTTCCAGAACCGATCTGAGCAGCCGCAGCGATTCGTCGAAGACGGCGGCGCGCTCCCCGTCCGGCACGACGAAAATCTCGCGTTCCGCGGGAATCGCCGACCGCAGGCCGAAGACCGGGAGCACCCGCTTGGGCGCCAGACCGGCCAGCGACGCCAGCTGCTTCGCCACCAGCACGGGATGGCGGCCGGGAAGCACCGCGACCGAGGTGCCGACCTTCAGATTCGTCGTCCTGGCCAGTGCATACGCCATCCCGACGAACGGATCGACCGCCTTGGAGTACACCAACTCGGAAAACCACAGCGAATCGACACCGGTCGCCTCCAGATGGTCGACGATGCTCGCCAGTTGCTCCGGACCGGTATCCGCACCAAGCCCGATGCCGAACCGAATCTTCACGTCCACCTCCAGGCCCCTTCGCCGATCGTACGGAAACTGACGCCATGGGCCTTGTGCGCAGTTGCGCGACGGACCAGAGTGAAAAAATGACCGAACCGTGGATCCGGGGCTGTGTGGTCCAGCGGATCATGTTTCGCGGTGGTCTCGTGCTCAACCTCGACGACAACGAACTCGTCATCGCGGTGCCGTTCCATCTGACGCTTCCGGCGACGGACCGCGACGACGAAGAGGCGGTGCTCATCGATCCGAAGGCCGCCCGGGCCGAGGAGCGTGCGCTGTTCAACTTCGCGGGTTCGATGTGCACCCACGCGAATTGGGACGAGGACGGCAGCCTGCATCTCGGATTCTCGGACGGCCACGAGATCCACGCCCACAGCGACGAGCGCGGCACGGCGTGGGAGCTGTATGGCAAGCACCACGGCTATGCGGCCTGCCTGGCGCATGGCGAGGTGCGCGTCGTCAGGCACGACCTGCCGGAGGACGAATCGGCTGAGCGCTGAGCGGCCTTGCGCATAGTGTGGCAGCCGATGAATACACGGATGACCATCCTCGCGGTGATTGCGGTGCTGCTGGCAGCGGGTTGCGGCAACCAGCCGACGACGCCGCAGCCGTCGGCCGGCGCTCCGGCGGCCTCGTCGAGTGCCGACAAACCGATGAACGACGCTGTCGCGCAACGGCTGGATGCCGCCGTCAACCAGGCCATGACAACGGCCAAGGTTCCTGGCGCGATCGTCGGCATCTGGGGGCCCGACGGCACCTACGTTCGGGCGTTCGGAGTGGCCGACAAGTCCACCGGCGCGCCGATGAAGGCCGACTTCTACAGCCGAATCGGCAGCGTGACAAAGACATTCACCGTCACCGGGATACTGCAGCTTGCCGATCAGGGAAAGCTCGGTCTCGACGATCCGATCGCGAAGTACATCGACGGCGTGCCGGAAGGCGACAAGATCACGCTTCGCCAACTGGCCCGCATGCAGAGCGGATTGTTCAACTACTCGGCCTCGACGGCGTTCCAGAACGCGTTGATCGCCGATCCGCAGCGCCCCTTCACGCCGCAGCAGCTCCTCGGCTATGCATTCGCCGAGCCCAACGTGTTCCCACCGGGTGAGGGATTCCTCTACTGCAACACCAACACCGTGCTGCTTGGCCTGGTGGTGGAGAAGCTCAGCGGTCAACCGCTGCACGAGTACATCCGTGACCACATCTTGACGCCATTGGGCATGAGCCACACCAACTTTCCGACCGACAACGCCTTTCCAGAGCCACACGCGCAGGGATACACCGACACGACGGCCGACGGTAGCGAGACCACCGCCACCAATTGGGACCCGACCTGGGGATGGGCGGCGGGCGCCATGATCTCCACCCTTGACGACATGCACACCTGGGTGCCCGCATTGGCGACCGGGAAGCTACTCACGCCGGAGATGCAGAAGCAGCGGCTGCAGACGGTGGGCGCCCCCGGCATGCCTGCGCAGGACGGATACGGCCTAGGCATCTTCAACCTCGGCGGATGGATCGGCCATAACGGCAGCCTGCCCGGCTACCAGACCGTGGCGGTCTACCTGCCCGAGAAACAAATCACGCTGGTCATGTTCACCAACACCGACATCGCATACCAGGGCAGCGAGCCAAGCACCACACTGGCAACCGCGATTACCAACGTCATCACGCCCAACCACATTTACAAGCTCGGCGCGGGCGTGCAGGAGCCCGACGTGACGCCGTCACCGACGCCGACGACCAAGCCGCGGTAAATCGCACAGAAAAGAGGCGAAGCCATGCAGGGATCCGCGACGGTGTCCATGTCGGCTCCTGCCGACAAGATCTGGAATCTCATCGCCGACGTCCGCAATACCGGCAAGTTCTCACCGGAGGTGATCGAGGCCGAATGGCTCGACGGTGCTACCGGGCCTGAGTTGGGCGCGCGGTTCCGCGGACACGTGAGACGCAACGAGATCGGCCCGGTGTACTGGACCACCTGCCGCGTCACCGCGTGCGAACCCGGGCGAGAATTCGGCTTCGACGTGCTTGTCGGCAACACGGCCGCGAATACCTGGCACTACCGATTGACGCCGGTCGAGCGCGGCACCGAGGTGACCGAGTCGTTCCGGATGCCCGACAGTGCCTTCACCAAGCTTTTCTCGGTGTTGGGCGGTCAGCTACGCCAGCGGCGCAACGTCCGCGACATGCGCACGACCCTCGAGCGCATCAAAGCTGTTGTTGAGGCGCCCGAGGGTGCGTGACTGGATCGGTTAGCTCACGCCGATGCCGAAGATCGGGATCCAGAGCCCGAAGAGCCAGATCCCCCACTGGCGGAAGCCGTCGTCCCATACCGGATTGACGTCGTATCCCCAGTAGTTGAATGGGTGCGGCGGGCCGCCAGCCCACTGATACGCCGGCGGTGGGCCCCAGCCCCACGGCGGCGCGCCTTTGCGATCGTCCCACCATTCGTGGCGGTTGTTGGCCCACCAGGGACCCTTGTCCCATCCACCGCCGTTGAAGTCGGGACCGTGCCCGTTGCCGTTTCCGTTGCCGTTTCCATTGCCGCACCAGGGTGGACAGAAATCGTCGTGTGGCTTCAGCGGTGCGGGCGCAACTGGGTCGGCGGATGCGACGGCCCCGCCAGGCCCGATGGCCCCGAAGCCGAGGGCACCGACGATCATGGCTGCGGACACAAATTTCGACAGCCTCATCGTGTATTTTCTCCTACCTTGCGGCCCCGACGTCCAACTTCGACGTTGGGCCGCGACTATTCATTCCCTAGACCGGAGAGAACGCATGTGTCTGCTCCTAGGTGGATATCGGCCGCGGAGGCTATGCCGTTACCAAGCCGATGTTGTTGGCGGCCAGCGCTTTGCGGTGATTAGAGGGTGCCCAGGCGACGCACGCGATCGCCGATTGCTCGCCGCGACACGTCCGCCTTGCGGGCCAGTGCCTCGAATGCGTGGGGGCAGCCCGGATGCAGATGCAACTCCGTTGGAACCCCTGCATCCGACAGGCGCTGGGCATAGGTGATGTCCTCGTCGCGGAAGATGTCCAGGTCGCCGACGTCAATGTAGGTGTCGGGCAGACCGGTCAGGTCCCTGGCGCGGGCGGGCGCGGCATAAGGCGGCACAGTGTCGCTGCCCGCGCTGTCGCCGAGCAGCGCCGCCCAGCCTGTGATGTTGTCGTCGTAGGTCCACGTCAAGAACGGCAGCAGCTGCGCGTCGGGCGGGTGGATACGGTCGTCGAGCATCGGATAGATCAACAGCTGCGCAGCGACGGGCGGACCACCACGGTCGCGGGCCACCAGGGACACGCCCGCCGCCAGGCCGCCACCGGCGCTGTCCCCCATCACGCCGATGCGGGCGGGATCCACCCCCAGCGTGCCGGCATTGTCGGCGAGCCAGCGAAGTGCCGCGTAACAGTCCTCCACCGGAGTGGGGTGCGGATGCTCCGGGGCGATCCGGTAGTCCACCACCAGCATGGGCACGCCGGACGTGGCGACGTACTCGCGCACGGCCAGGTCGTAGACGCGGCCCAGGTGCTCCAGGCCGAAGATCATGCCGCCGCCATGCAGGTACAGCACCGCACTGCCCGGCTGACCCGCGGGCGTGTGGTACCAGCCGAGGTTCACCGTCGCGCCATCCGCCGTCGTCAGCGTGTGCCGGTCGACCTCCACCCCGGGGACCGGAGCCCACGTGGACGCCACATAGTCGAACATTCGGTGGCCACTGACCCGGCGGCCCTCGACATCGCCGATCGGCAGCGGCTCGGTTGCCCCGATGGCCTCCAACAACGGATCGAGCTCCGCCAGGACTTGCGCGTCGATACCGAGTGCCATGGCGCCGACAGTAACGTGGACGCACGTGACGAGCGCACAATCCGACACTGCCGCCCGTCAGCGCATCTCACCGTTCGCCGCGGGTGTGGTTCTGCCGATTGCGGCTGTTACTGCTGTATTGCATTGCATTGCAAGTGCATTCGGCGACGGGTACTGGTTCGACGAGGTGTACATGTTGGCCATCGGCCGCAATCACCTTGACTGGGGATCCGCCGATCAGCCGCCAATGGCACCTGCGCTGGCGGTACTGATGGATGCGGCGGCGCCAGGTTCGCTGATCGCGCTGCGCTTGCTCCTGTGGCGGCGACCGCCGGCGCCGTCGTGGTTGCCGGGCTCATCGCGCGCGAAATCGGATGTGACCGACGCGCGCAGGGACTCGTCGCCGCCGCGCAAGCCACCGGCGCGTGGACGACGTTTGCCGGTCACTGGCTGACCCCGTACAGCCTTGAACCCGTGCAGTGGCTGTTGTTGTTCTGGTTGCTAGTGCGCTGGATTCGGCTGCGCGACGATCGATTGCTGATCGCATCAGGTGTGGTTGTCGGCATCGCCGCACAGACGAAGTTCCAAGTGCTGCTGCTGTGCGTCGTGCTGCTCGCGTCCGTGGCGGTCTTTGGCCCGCGAGAGAGTTGTTGCGGCGGCCGTTGCTGTGG
>C688J18823_10003182_pt1 | contig 10379 bp, 14 predicted proteins | sample HopSoiMetagenom1_FD_18823 | JGI IMG/M metagenome (IMG submission 18823) | reverse complement strand
TAGTCCTGCGGCGTGACCTGCGCCATGTCGAGCATCTTCTCGACCAACGCGTACGGCGTGGGCACCCAGACCACGTCCTTGCCCGGCTGCCCCGACGCCGGCTGATACGCTTCGCCGCTGCCGGTCTGTGCAGGGACGCTGCCGGATGCGAGCAGCGCAACGCAAAGCAGGAACACGCGAACCAAGGCAGCCTCCTCGTCGATCGGCGGGGGGCGGTAATTATAATAAGTCGATGTTGCGTCGATCGACGTTGCAGCGAGCGTGGCCCGCCGAGGGCGCGACCCGGGTTCCGTACTGGGTGTACCAGGATGAGGACGTCTACCGGGAGGAGCAGGAGAGGATCTGGCGCGGCGCGGCGTGGAGCTATCTGTGCCTCGAGGCCGAGCTCCCGGAGCCGCAGAGCTTCATTACCACTTTCGTCGGCGACATGCCGGTGGTGGTGACGCGCGACGCCAACGGCGCGCTCCACGCCTGGGAGAACCGCTGCGCGCACCGCGGCGCGCTGGTCTGCATGGAGGCCCGCGGCAAGGCCGAGCGCTTCGCGTGCATCTACCACAACTGGGTCTACGACCACGAGGGCAATCTCGCCACCGTCGCGTTCCGCCGCGGCATCGCGGGCAAAGGCGGCCTGCCCGCCGACTCTAAGCCCGAGACGCAGGCGCCGAAGAAGCTGCGCGTCGCTTCGCTGCACGGCCTGGTCTTCGGCACGCTCTCGCCTTCGGCACCGTCGCTCGAGGATTACATCGGCCCGGACATCCTCCCGCGCATCCGCCGCGTGATGAAGAAGCCCGTGAAGGTGCTGGGCACCTACACCCAGATCCTGCCGAACAACTGGAAGCTCTACATGGACAACGTGAAGGACACGTACCATGCGAGCCTGTTGCACCTCTTCTTCACCCGCTTCCGCATCAACCGCCTGACGCAAAAAGGAGGCGTGTTCGTGTCGAAGGACGGCGCGCATCACTGCACTTTCACCGAGATGGTGGAAGACACCGGGGATGCCTACGAGAAGGACGGGATGCGCTCGGCCGGTTCGTCAAAGGACTTCAGGCTGGAAAACCCTGAACTGCTGGAGCAGGCCGACGAGTTCGGCGACCGCGTGTCGATCCAGATCCTGTCGCTCTTCCCCGGCTTCGTCCTGCACCAGATCCGCAATTCGCTCGCTGCCCGCCAGGTGGTGCCCAAGGGGGTCGAGCGCACCGAGCTCCACTGGACGCTGTTCGGCTTCGAGGACGACGATCCTGCAATGCAGCGCCGGCGCATCCTGCAGGCGAACCTGGTCGGCCCGGCGGGCTATATCTCGATGGAGGACGGCGCCGCGACCGGCTTCGTGCAGCGCGGCGTGGCGGCATCCGCCGACCGCGCGTCGGTGATCGAGATGGGCGGCTCGACCATCGGCTCGAGCGACTCGCGCGTCACCGAGACCGCGGTGCGCGGCCTGTGGCAGACCTGGCGGCGCTACATGGACCTGTAGATGGAGCCGCAGCTCCAGCTCGTGGTTGAGCACCTGCACGCCCGTTATGCGCACGCGCTCGATGCCGACCGGCTCGAGGAATGGCCGCAGTTCTTCACCGAGCACGGCACTTACCGCATCACGACCGCGGAGAACGAGGAGCGCGGGCTGCCGCTGCCGGTGCTCTACGCCGAGGGACGGGCGATGCTGCGCGACCGCGTGGCATCCCTGCGTCATGCCAACATCTACGAGCCGCAGCGCTACCGCCACCTCGTGTCGTCCGTTCTGGTCGAGCGCACCGGCGAGCACACCGCGACCTCGCGCGCCAATTTCCTCGTGGTGCGCATCATGCAGAACAGCGAAAGCCTGCTCTTCGCGAGCGGCCGCTACCTCGACCGCATCGCGCTCGCGCCGGAGCCGCGCTACGAGGAGCGCGTCGTGATCTGCGACAGCCGCGCCTTTGACACGCTGCTCGCGATCCCGCTGTAGGGCCCGGATTACAATGCGGCATGGCCTCCTGGCTTATTCCCGCCTTGAAAGCGGTACTGCCGCACGTCAAGACCATCTACGACACCGCGGCACCGGTGTTCACCAGCAAGCGAGCCGAAGCGGTACCCGATCCGACGCAGCTCCTGCAGCAGCAGATCGCCGAGCTGCAGTCGGCCGCGGCGCAGAATACCGCGCACGTGAAGGAGCTCGCCGCGCAGCTTCAGAGCACGGTCGCGGCGCTGCAGGAAGCCGCGCAGCTCGCCGAGCATCGCATGCGGCGCGTCACCATCCTCGCGTCGGTCGCGGGCGCGCTTGCGCTCTGCGCCCTGGCGGTGGCGGCCGTCGCGCTCCTGCGTTAGGCCGCTAGCGCGGCGGCGCGAGCTGGAATTTCTCCATCCGGTAGCGCATCGTGTCGCGCGACACCCCGAGAAGGCGCGCCGCGCGGCTCACATTCCACTGGGTGGTCTCGAGCGATTCGAGCATCAGCGCGCGCTCGGCGCGGTCGAGCCGCGAGGATTCCGGCGCCGCATCGGCCGCCGCCGCGGCGCTTTGCGCTGGGGCGGGCTGCGGCGCGCCAGCCAGCGGCGACAAGCTCGTGGGCTCGAGCTCGAGCGTCGGCCCGGCTGCGAGCAGCACCGCCTGCTCGACGACGTTGCGCAGCTCGCGCACGTTGCCCGGCCATCCGTGCGCGGCGAGCAGCCGCTCGGTCGCGGCAGACAGGCGCAGACCCGGCTTGCCGTAGCGCGCGCCATGCACGGCCAGGAAGTGGCGCGCGAGCAGCAGGATGTCCCCGCCGCGCTCGCGCAGCGGCGGCACCGCGAGCTCCACCACGCGCAAGCGGAAATACAGGTCGGAGCGGAAGCGCTGCTCCTTCACCAGGGTCTCGAGCGGCCGATGGGTCGCGGCGACGATGCGCACGTCTACCTTCTGGTCGCGCAGGCTGCCGACGCGGCGCACCGACTTCTCCTCGAGCAGCTTGAGAAGCTTCGCCTGCAGGCCGAGATCCATGTCGCCGATCTCGTCGAGGAACAGCGTTCCGCCCGCCGCGGTCTCGACCAGCCCGAGCTTGCGCTCGCGCGCGTCGGTGAACGCGCCGCGCTCGTGTCCGAAGAGCTCGGACTCGAGGAGCTGCGCCGGGATCGACGCGCAGTTGATCTCCACGAACGGCTTGTCGGCACGCCGGCCCGAGTAGTGCAGCGCACGCGCGACGACCTCCTTGCCGACCCCGGTTTCTCCCGTCACGAGGACCGCCGGCGCGTCGGTGTCGGTGAGGCGCATTTCCGCGTCGATCACCTGCGCGAGGCGGCTCTTCAGCGCGCGCATCGGCTCGGACTCGCCGAGCAGATTCTCCAGTCCGGCGTGTGCGGCGTGGCGCCGCTCGTGATAATGCAGCGTCTCCTCGCGGCGCACTTCACCCAGCGCCTTTTCGAGAAGCAGGGTCAGCTTGCCGAGCGACACCGGCTTGGTGAGGAAGTCGTAGGCGCCTGCCTTCATCGCCTCGACCGCGGTCTCCACGCTGCCGTGCCCGGTGAGCATGACGACAATGAGGCTCGGATCCGAGGCGCGCAGTCGGGTGAGCGCGGCGAGCCCGTCCATGCCGGGCAGCCGCAAGTCGAGCACCACGGCGTCGGGCTTGAAGCGGTCGAAGGCGGCGAGCCCTTCCTCCGCGCTGCCCGCGGTCTCGGCATCGTAGCCGTTGCGTTGCAGGTAGGTCTTGATGTTGCGCGCAAGCGTCGCTTCATCTTCGACCACCAGGACGGCGCAGGGCATTGCGGTCTCCTTATGGGGCCGGCAGCAGCACGTCGACCGTGGTGCCGGCGCCCGGCGTGCTCGCCAGCGCGATCGACCCGCCGAAGCGGTGCACGATGCGCCGGGCGAGCGGAAGGCCGATGCCGATGCCTTTCGGCTTGCTTGTGTGGAACGGCTTGAAGGCGCCCTGCACGTCCTTCGGAGTCATGCCCGGGCCGTCGTCGCGCACGCTCACACGCAGACCGTGCTCGCCATCGCGCTGCACCGCAACGCCGATGCTGCCGTCGCGCTCGATCGCCTCCATCGCGTTGGCGATCAGGCTGGTGAACACATGCTCCAGCATCAGAGCGTCCGCCTTGACCGGCGGCAGCGGTGCGTCGATGTCCACGGTGGCGCGGATGTGGCGCCGCTCGAGCTCGCGCTCGAAGCCGGCAAGGCTTGCCTGCACCAGCGCGCCGATCTGGACGGGCTCGGCCTTGTCGCCGAGCGGCTGCGAGTAGGAGAGCAGCCGCCGAATCCACGACTCCAGCCTGTCCACCTGCTCCACGATGTCGCGCGCCTCATCACGCCAATCGGTCGGCCGCGAGTCGAGCGCCAGCTCGGCGGAGGATCGGATCGAGGCCAGCGGATTGCGAATACCGTGCGCGACGGCCGAGCTCATCTCGCCAATCGCGGCGAAGGTCTCCGACTGGACCAGGCGCTCGCGCTGCGCGCGGATCGTAGCGTCGGCGCGGCGAACCAGCCAGAAGAGCGTCGCATAAAGGAACAGGCCGGCGAGCGCTGCACCTACCCAGATGGCGCGCTCCCCCGCCGCGATCGCCTCGAACAGCGCCTGCGGCGTCTTGTAGAGCTCCACGACTCCCACCACTTCGCCAGTAGCGCTCGCGCGAACCGGCGTGTAGATCTCGAAGAAATACCGGTAGCGCGGATCGAGCGCCTCGTGCTCGGTCTTCACCCGCTCGCCGCCGTGCGCGACCACCTTGCCTGCGAGCGCGTCCTCGAGCTCGTCGTTATCTGCGAAATGGCGGCCGATGAGCGCCGGGTCCGAGGACCAGATCACGCGGCGCTCACGCGAATAGACGTTCGCCCGCAGCACGTCGGGCAGCGCGGCGATATGGGCGACGAACTCCTTATATTCCCCGGTTCGCGCGACGGTGCCGGCGAAGTAGCCTGCCGCCTGCTCAACGTCCACCAGGCTATCGATGACTTCCGCGGTCAGGCGCGCCTCCTGCTGAAGCATGCGCTGCGTCAGGAAGCCGGACAGGAGCCAGCCGCTCACCACGCTGATCGAGGCGATTGATACCAGCCCGACCGCAGCGAACCAGCGGCTCAGGTTGAACGGGTTGCTTTGCATTCCAAGCACAGTCTAGGTCCGCTACTTCGGCCTTTTTTGACCTACATCAAAGCGGACGGCGAGCCTCGCTTGCGGGCTCGCCGTCCGTATGGCTGCGACCGTGAAAGGATTAGCCCAGGATGAAGTCGACGCCATGGTCGTCTTCGCCGTCGACGAGATCATCCGCGCCGTGCTTGGCGAGGATGACATCCACACCGTGGTCGTCGAACGGGTCGGCAGCGTCATCCGCGCCGTGCTTCGCGAGTGTGCTGATCGCCGAGACCGCGGCGGCGGCAGGGGCGATTTCAGTACGGGTTGCGGCGGAAGCGCCGGAGGAAATGAGGGCGAGCGTCGAAAGGACTGCGGAAAGAAGGGCGGTCTTGCTGTTCATGAGAGGCTCCGTGAGTTGTGGTTGGGTCGATCCCCGCGCGCTCTCCTTTACGCACCTCGCATGCCAGCGCCTTCCCGGCGCTTCGATTTCACCCTAAACGCGTCAGCGCAAAGAAGATTTCCAACCGCCACGGTCTTCACCGGGTAAGCGCCCGGAGCGCGGCCTGGGGCATATCCCCCACCAAGTGGTGGGCCTGCCCCAGGGCTAGGACCTCACGAGGTCAGTTCGCGGCGAAGCAGTAGAAGTAGCCGTTGCCGCCGGTGCCGTTCAGCGCCTCGAGGCTGCAGCCGCGCGAGGGATGCGAAGAGTTCCAGGACTTAGAAGCGGCGTCGTCGCGCAATCCCTCGCGGTCATGGTGGCCGACGAACGCCGAGCCGTCGCCGCCGCTCGTCCAGTTGCGACACGTGGAGTCGCCTTTGTCCGCAGGAAACGCGCGCCCATCGGCCTGCGAGCCAGTGAGGATGTCGTGGTAGTTCGGCTTCATGCGCCGGCTATTCACCGGCTCGCCTTTAGCCGTCAGCGCGGTATCGAAGTTGATGTTCGGATTGCCGTGCAGCTCTTCCACGTCCTTCGCCACGACCACGCCTTTCGCGTTGCGCCAGGGCCCCTTGCCGATCCGGTCGCGCGCGTTCACCGCCGCCTGCCCGTCTGCCCCCGCCGTGCTGAGATACGCACGCCACGTCTTCCCGCCCGCATTCGCTTCCTTCGCAAGCGCCTGGCAGCGCGCATCCGCCCCCGTCAGGCCGCCAAGATCTCCGCCTTTGCCCGGGTTGGTCGCGAGAAAGAAGCTCATGCCGGAGTCCTGCCCCTGCGCCGCACCACCAACAGCCATTGCCGCAACGCACAGCGCGCTTAGAAGCTTTCGATTCATGATTGCACTCCTCCATTGGGTTTGAGTGACTGATTCATTTTGTCCACATCGTTCTGATGGGCCAAGATATACGAAAATGTTTCGGGATACGACACATGGAGCGCCGCCCTGTTTGGAACATCGTCGCCTGTATCAGCTGCGTGGCCGCGGTGTTAGGCCTCGCGGGGGTGGTGAATTATTCGGCTCACTACGGCAGTAACAACCCCACGGTCGCAGACCCGAGCAGCGGTCGAATACACGGGTACAGCCACCACGGGAGGGTCGTGTATCTGAACGATAGCGAGTTGTTGCGCATTCGCTTGGCGCAGGGCGCGCTCATTATTGGTGGTTTCGGGTTCGTCGTTGCCGGAAGTTTCGGGCGTATTTTTCGGTCAAATCGATAGATGTGCTGCCTGACTGCGCGTTGTTGACCGACGGTGCTTGCCGTCACTATCGCCGTCGCCTCGGAAGAGGAAGTGCGCGCCATCGCGCTGTGGCGGCGCCTGCGCGAATTCAACTACGGGATTGTCGGTAAATATCCGCAAGGCCAGAACGTCTGGCTGAACGCGAAGGACAACGCAGGCAATGTCCTCGGTGGATTTCGCGGCGAAGTCTATTTCAACTGGCTTTTCGTCAACATCCTCTTCGTCGAGGACTCCCAAAGGCGCCAGGGAATCGGGACCCGGCTGCTCGCTGAAGGGGAAGCTCAGGCGACGACGCTTGGTGCGCGTCGGGCGCGCCTAGAAACGTTCGACTGGCAGGCGCCGGCGTTCTATGAAAAGCACGGGTACCGTGAGCTGATCAAGCTGCCTGGCTACTATCTCGACCACTCGTTGTCGCTCATGGTGAAGGAGCTCTGAAATGAAAGCGGCTTTCGTGGTGTTCAACCGGCTTACATCGCTCGATTTTGTCGGCTTCTACGACCCGATCACGCGGTTGAAGTCCATGAAGATCCTCCAGGATTTCGACTGGCGCCTCTGCTCTACTACGCGCTCGGTGGTCGATGATCGCGGCCTGGCGATGGAGGCCACCGCGGTTGAGGAGCCCCTCGATTCTTACGACATGCTGTTCGTCCCCGGCGGAATCGGCACGCGAGACCTGCGGTACGACCGCGGTTTCATCGACTGGCTGAAAACGGCCCGCGCGGTGCCACTCAAGGTCTCGGTGTGCACCGGCGCTTTGCTGATGGGCGCTGCCGGGTTTCTGCAAGGCCGCCGTGCAACGACCCATCCCGGCGCCTACAAGGAGCTCGAGCCCTATTGCGGCGAGGTCGTGCGCGAGCGGGTCGTCGATGAAGGAGACGTCATTACCGCCGGCGGTGTCTCCGCCTCGATCGACCTCGGCCTGCACGTGGTCCAAAGGCTGGCCGGGGCAGACGCCCGCCAGCGCATCGCCGCACAGATGGACTATCCCTATCTCGCAGCGATCAGGCCATGAAGCTCTACATCACGCCGGGTTCGCCGTACGCGCGCATGGCACGTATCGTGGTGCTGGAGAAGAAGCTGCAAAGCCGGGTGGAGATCGTGTTCGCGAAAACCCGGGCAACCGACAGTCCCTATTACGCGATCAATCCGTCGGGACGCGTGCCCTATCTCGTGCGCGACGACGGCGTCGGGATGGAGGAATCGGCGCTCATCTGCGATTACCTGGACCGCCTCGAGGATAAACCGGCGTTCGACCTGCCCTCCGGCGGTGCAGGGCTGGAAGCGCGGCGGCTCGAGGCGCTGGCGCGGAGCCTGGTCGACGGCCTGGCGGTCTGGGGCCGCGAGCTTGCGCGCCCCGAGGACGAGCGTTCCCCCGGCGTGATCGCGCACGAAACCGAGCGCGCCCGGCGCATGGTGAACCTCTGGGAGAAGGAGATCGCCCATGCCTACATGCGCGGGCCGCTCAACATGGCACAGATAACCCTCGGCGTCGCGCTCGGCCTGGAGCTGCGCAATCCCGAGTTTCTGTGGCGACCGGCGCATCCGAAGCTCGCTGGCTGGTACGACGGACTCGCGGCGCGGGCGTCGTTCACGGCCACCGCGCCGCCGCGCGCTTGAGCGGCCGGCGGTGAACAGGCTCGAAGCCGCGGCGCTCACGCTCTACGCGGCCACGGTCCTTCTTTGCACGATTCTCGTCGTGGGCTATGGCGACGGCAATTTCTTGGGCGCCCTCGTCGGGCTGACGCTGCCCTGGAGCCTGATCTCGATCGCTTTCATCTGGTCTCTGGCACACGGCGCGTCGCTGTGGCTTTTCTGGCTGATCTATCTCGGCGGCGGCGCGGTGAATGTTTATCTCCTGCACCGCTACCTGCCGAAGCTGTACGCCCGCCTGCGCCGCTAGGACGCGGCAGTGGCCGCGGCCCTGCGCCAGGCCGCCGGCGGCATGCCGAACTCGCGCTTGAACGCGCGGCTGAACGCGGCCTCGGACTCGTAGCCGCTTCGCTCGGCGACGTGCGCGATCGCGTCTCCGCCCGAGCGCAGTGCCTGCGCTGCGAGCGCGAGGCGCCAGCGCATGAGGTACTGGATCGGCGGTTCGCCGACCAACGATGTGAAGCGCTCGGCGAGCGCCGAGCGCGAAACCGCGGCCTCGCGCGCCAGCTCGTCGACGGTCCAGTGCCGGCCGGGCGCGGCGTGCAGAAGTGCGAGCGCGCGGCCGACGTGTGAGTCGCGCACTCCGGCGAGCCAACCCTTGCCGCCGGGTGGCAGGCGCGCGATGTAGCAACGCATCGCTTCGACGAAGAGGAGCTCTGCAAGCTTTGCGAGCATGGAGCCCGCGCCCGGCCGCAGGGCCGCGGACTCGCGCACGCCGGCGCGGAAAAGCTCGCGCAGCATCGCCGCGGCGGGCCCCGCGCCCATCTGTATGCAGAGGAGCCGGGGCAGCGCCTCGAACAGCGGCCGGAACACACTACGGCTCAACGCGAGGTAGCCGCAGACAAAGCGCGTCGCCGTGCCGCCTCCACCGTGGCGCATGTTGAAAAGCTCGGCGCCGCTTTCGGGCTCCGGGTCGGGGGTGAGCACGGCCTGCGCTTCCATCGGCGCAAGCTGCAAGTCAGTGCCCATCAGGTGCTTGCCTTCCTTCGGGAAGAGGATCAGGTCGCCGGCCGACGCCTCGAGCACCTCCCCGCCGTCGGCGAGGCGCACTTTGCAGCGGCCCTCGGTGAGGAAATGGAAGAACGCGACGTGCTCGGAGGCAACGAGGCGCTGCCGCACGCTCGCGAGGCCGAGCTCGCCGCGGATGCACCACGGTGCGGTGAACTCCGCGTTGAGGTACACCGCGCCCTCGAGGCGCACGGAATTCAGAACGTCCGACAGGGCATCCATGGAGTTGCAGTCAATAAACGCGGAGTCACGGCCAAGATGCCGACCCCGGTGCCGCCGACACTAGCATCCGACCACGCCAACCGAAAAGGATCGGATCATGACAACTGCAACCGAAACCCGCTCCGCCGATCAAGCGCTCCACGCGAAATCCTACGAGGGGAGCTGCTTCTGCGGCGCCGTGCACTTTACCGTAACCGGCGAGCCCGCCGCCATGGGCTATTGCCACTGCGAGTCCTGCCGCACCTGGTCCGCCGGGCCGGTGAATGCATTCACCCTCTGGAAGCCCGATGCGGTGCGCATCACGCTCGGTGCGGAGAACATCGGCACGTTCAACAAGACGCCGAGGAGCCATCGCAAGTGGTGCAAGCGCTGCGGCGGCCACCTCTTTACCGAACATCCCGGCTGGGGCGTCACCGACGTGTATTCCGCGGTCATCCCGGAGTTTCCGTTCCGGCCGGGGGTCCACGTCAACTACCAGGAGACGAAGCTGCGCATGCACGACGGCCTGCCGAAGCTGAAGGACTACCCGAAGGAGATGGGCGGCTCGGGCATCGCCATCCCGGAATGACCTATGATTCAGGCCAATGCTTGAGCTCAGGCCGAACTGCGAGCACTGCAACAAGCCTTTGCCTCCGGCCGCGCCCGACGCGCGCATTTGCAGCTACGAGTGCACCTTCTGCGCTGCGTGCGTCGAGAAGGTTCTGTTCAACGTCTGCCCCAATTGCGGCGGGGGTTTCGTCCCCCGCCCCATCAGGCCGGAGCGCAATTGGAACGGCAGCAATTTCCTCGGTCAGGATCCTGCAAGCACG
>C688J18823_10003180_pt1 | contig 10379 bp, 7 predicted proteins | sample HopSoiMetagenom1_FD_18823 | JGI IMG/M metagenome (IMG submission 18823) | reverse complement strand
CATCCACCCAGGAATCGGCCGCTGCCGGCGCGAGGCCGTCGAGCTGCCCGATCACGTCGGCGTTCACGCCGATCGGCGACGCCACCGCCGGCAACCCGGCAGCACCGTACTGCAGCAGCTTGTAGGCGCACTTGCCACGGCTGAACGGGTTGTCGGGCAGCGGCATGATGCCGCAGTCGGCGTCGGCCAGTAGGGCGTCGGTCCGCGATCCGTCCCACGTCACCCGGTCGGTCATGACGTCGAGCTCCTCCAGCGAACGCTGCCCCCCGCTGACCACGGTCAGCCGGGCGCCGGTGAGCCGGTGCACCTGGAGGAGGGCGGACGCGACCGCCTGGAGGTAGGGCTCGGTGGAGGGTGAGCCCAACCAGATCAACCGCGGTACGGCTCCGATCGTGTACGAGCTCTTGCGGGGATAGGCCTGGGGGTCCACGCAGCTCGGGATCACCCGGACCTCGGGATTGAGCGCGGCGGCGGCCTCGGCCAGGGTCACGTTGCCGGCGATGACGAGGTCCGCGCCGCGCACGGCGGTCGACCACCCGGCGGCTTCCCCGAAGAAGCGATGGACGCCGCCTCGCGTATCCGCGTAGAGCGCGTCGTCGAAGTCGTAGACGCCCCAGCCGGCCCGTTCCAGCAGGATGGCCTCCAACCGACCTCGCGTGAAGGGGCTCAGCGAGCGGGAGACCAGGAACCGTTCCCACGGGCCCTCTCGCCGGAGGCTGCGCAACCGCCGTTCCGCGGTGACGACGCCCCACGGCTGCCGGAGCAGCGTGCCCGGCCGGACGTTGGGCGTGCCCAGGTAGTCCAGGACCTGCGCCTCCAGGCCCAGGAACCGCAACCAGTCGAGGGCCCGGACGCGCGTGCTCGCGCCCGCCGGCCCGTAGGACGACCCGATGACGAGCTGCCCCCCGGCCATGGGCGCCATAGTAGCTACGGCCTCGGACGGTTCCGCCGACAGGAGCCGGTGACGGGGCATGGTGTCGTCCACGTCAGCCGCAGCTCACAGGCTCGGTGAACTCCACGATCACGGTGCGGTTGAGCGCCGCGGCCGCCGGGTCGAGGTGGCCGGCGGAGTCACGGTCGGGCACGTACTCCGGGAAGTCGCTCCCCCAGCCCTTCACCCGCAGCTGATCGACCGGCACGCCGAGGGCGATGAACACGTTGGCGACCTGCTGGGCCCGCAGCTCGCTCAGCGCCCGCCGGGCCTCGGGGTCGCCGACGTCGGCGTACCTGCCGAAGACCTCCCCGATGACGGCGCCGTTGGTCAGCTGCTGGGCATATGGGCGGAGGACCTCCGCGACACGGCTGGGATCGAGCAGCACCGCCTCGCCGGGCCGGAAACCGAGCGCGCCGCCGGAGAGCGTCAGGCGTCTGGGCGTGCACGCGAAGCCGGGATCGACCGCGACGGACCGGACGGCAGGCAGCCCGGCTTGCGGCGTCCCCGCGAGCGGCGAGACCTCGACGTCCACGGCGTCGGCACCCGCCCGCTCGACGACGGCCGTCCACAGCTCCACCAGCTGGGTGCGACGGGCAGCGTCGAGGGGCTGCTGCGGCGCAGCGGTGTCCCCCAGGCCCTGGAAGACCACGGAGACGCCGTCCAGAGAGGGCAGCTGCCCGAAGTCGGCGAGGGTGTCGGCGACCTCCCGCGGATCCGCGTCCAGCATCCCGGGCCGGCCGAAGTCGATGGCGCCGGCGGTGGAGAGCCCCGAGTCGACCACCACGAGGGTCCGCAGCCCGGACCGGTCGGCGATGCTGTTCCCGGCCACGGTCAGGGCGGCGAGGAGGTCCGTCTCCGGCGTCCTGGCCCGTGCCGCGGCGACGGCGTCGTCGACCCGTCGCCGGTTGGCCGCGCGCTGCTCGCCGCGATAGGTCTCGTCCGCGGCGTCGGCGGTCAACGGCCCGGGCCGGCCGAGCATGTAAGGAGCCCCGTCGGCGACGACCACGGAGAGATGGGATTGTTGCGCCACGGCCACGTCGCGTGCTGCTGCCGCGGCGCCCTCCAACGTCGGCCGTGGCATGTTGCCGTGCGCCCCGACGACGACGGCCAGGGCGCCGCTGGGCGCCGCCGCGGCCGAACTGCCCGCGTTGACGACGGCGCCGACCGCCAGGCCGCCGGCGATGAGCGCGACGAACGCGACCAGCGCGGCCGACCAACGATGCAGGACGGCGAACCCGGTCACGTGCGATCTCCTCGTCAACGGTCGTGGCTCCCGGGCGAGGGGAGGCGTCGAGGCCGTCGGGCGACCGCTACGGAGCCTCGGGCGCTCCCGGAGCATCGCCCGTGGCCGCCCAGCCGCCGGGATAGCGTCGAAATATAACCACTCGCGCAGAACTTCGGTGTCTCGGCCGCGCCGTTGCGCGACGAGCACCGCACGATGAGCGAGCACGACGGTCGGTGCCCCGTGAGGACGACCATGCTTTCGGGGGACGTAAGGGGTTAACGATGCAGCGTTCGCATAGGTACCTTGGTTCGGCCTCCGGCCGCCAGGACAAGGCTGCAGGCTGCCGGAACCACGACGACGGACGGGCTCGTCATCTCGAGCGGGGGCACACGTGACGCTGACGAACGCGCTGCAGGCGGTGCGCTCCCGGTGGTTGCTTCTGGTCGCCGGCCTCCTCGTGGGGCTCGCCGCCGCGGCGGCCGTGTCCTGGACCGCCGTACCCGTCTACACGTCGTCTACCCGGCTGTTCCTGGGGGCGACCGGTACCACGGACAGCGCCGAGGGCTACGCGTCGAGCCTCTTCTCCGAGCAGCGTGCGCAGTCCTACGTGCGGGTGCTGGAGGGAGACCGCCTCAGCCGCCGGGTCATCGACGAGGTGGGCCTGGACCTGACGCCTTCCGAGTTCGCCGCCAGGGTCACGGTCCGGGCGGTCCCGAAGACGGCGATCCTCGAGGTGACCGCCGCCGACGGCTCGCCGGAACGGGCACAGAAGATCGCTGACTCGTTCGGCCGCCACGCCATCGAGGAGCTCACCGCCCTGGAGACGACCACGGGGGCGGTCGACCCGGCCGTCCACGTGACGACGTTGGACGGGGCCTCGTTCGACCCCCAGCCGGTGAGCCCCAACGTGGCACGCAACCTCGCCTTCGGGGGCCTGCTCGGGCTGCTGGCGGGCCTCCTGGGCGTCCTTCTGCCCGCACGGTTCGGGCGCGCGGTCACGAGCCGGGCCGACATCCGCGACGGCACCGGGCGAGAGGTCCTCGGCACGCTCGTGGACGACCCCCGGCTCCACCGGGACGTCCCACTGGTGGACCTGCACGCCGACTCCCCCAACCGGGAGGCGCTCCGTGCGATCGGCCGCAGCGTGCGGCACGCCGGCCGGGACACCCGGCCGCGGGTGGTCGTCGTCACGAGCACGGTGCGCGGCGAAGGGTCGTCGACGGTCGCCGTGAACCTGGCCGCGACCCTCGCCCGGGCAGGGACCAGGACGCTGCTGATCGACGCCGACCTGCGTTGCCCCGGAGTCACCCGCTACCTGGGCCTGACCGAGGGCCTCGGGCTGACCGACGTGCTGAGCGGGCGGGCGCCCCTCGAGGAGGCGGCCCGGCCGTGGGGAGAGGGGGCGCTGACCGTCCTCTCCGCGGGTTCGGTCCCGCTGGACCCGAGCGCCCTGCACGACTCACCGGCCCTGCGCACCCTCGTGGGCATGCTCACGGACAGCCGGGACGTCGTGATCATCGATGCGCCGGCGCTCGCCCCGGCGGCCGACGCCGCTGTGCTCGCCGCGGAGGCCGACGGCTGCATCGTGGTCACGCGTTACGGCGCCACACGACGCGAGCAGCTCGCCGACGCGGTCGCCGTGCTGGCACGGGAACAGGCCGAGCTGCTCGGTGTCGTCCTCAACCGGGTTCCGGAGAGGACCGCCCGCTCCTGGCGGTACCGCCACCTCTACCCGGCCGACCCGGACCGCACGGCACCGGGCGGAACGACCGGCCGGCGACCCGACCCCACCAATCCGCCGCACCGCGCGGGTCGAGCCACCACCTCCCCCCTGACCGTCCCACCCGGCGCGTTCCCGGAGCGTTCGTGAGCACCGAGCAGCGGGTCCCGACGGTCCTGCCGGACCGGGACACGGGTGGACAGCGGACCGAGGGGTCGTCCGGGGGCTCGTCGTCCCAGGCCGGCCGCCTTCTCCGGGGGGCGCTGGCCCTGCTCCGCTCCGGTGGGTTCCTCGATCTGCTGATCGCCCAGGTCGTCCCCCTGGGGGTCAGCTTCGCCCTCACCCTGGTGACGGCGGCCCTGCTGGGACCGGAGCTGCGCGGCGTCCTCACGTACCTGATGACCGGCGCACTGCTCTGCGGCGCTCTGGCCTACGGCAGCCTGCACGTGCCCGTGGTGGAGAACCTGCGCAGCGGGGACCGCAGCGCCTTCCGGCACGGCGTCCGGCTGGTCGGGGGGCTGTCGGCCGGCCTCTCCGTCACCGGCCTGGTGCTGGTGCTCGCCGGCGGCCCCGGCGACACCGCGTCCACCGTCACCGACGACGGGCTGGGCTCTCGTCGGCGGCGCCCTCGTCGTCGTCCAACTCTTCGCCGGCCGTGTCCTGCAGGGGCTCGCGCGCAACCGCCAGTACCAGACCACGGTCGTCGTCCAGAGCCTGGTCTACCTGCTCGGCGCGGGCGCGACCCTGCTCACCACACGGTCGCCGCTGCTGGTGTTCGCGGCCTGGTCCCTGTCGGTCGTCACCGGCGTCGCCGTGGCCGCGTTCCACCTCCGGCGGCACTTCCGCGAGGCCGGCCCCTGGATCTGGAGCGGGAGCCCGTGGGGCCGCTTCCTGCGCTCGGCGACGGCCAACAACATCGGCAGCATCGGCCAGATGGTCATGCTGCGGGCCGACGTGCTGGTCGTGGCGCTCGTCCTGGGCCCGGCGCAGGCCGGCGTCTACGGCCTCGCGTTGTCGCTCACCGAGCTGTCGCTCATCGTGCCCGAGGTCTTCGCCCTGTCCGTGTTCGCCGGCCGGGCCCGCCTCGACCGGGACCAGTGGGTGAGCCGGCTGCGCCGGACGTTCCGGCTGAACGCGGCCCTCTCGCTGGCCGCGGCGGTGGCGATCCTCCTGGCGGCCCTGCTCCTCGTCCTCGGGCCGCTGTCGGCCTACGACGGGCTGGTGACGCTGGTGCTCATCGTGCTCCCCGGGGCGATCGTCGCCGGGTACTCGCGCGTCGCGCTCAGCGCACTGCAGGCGCTGGGGTCGAGCTCCTCCGTGTGGGTGTTCGGGGTACTGGCGCTGGCGCTGGCCGCGGGCTACGTCCCGGCGACGGTTCTCGGCGGCGCTCTCGGCACGGCCGTGATGTCCAGCGTCGCGTACGCCGTGACGGCGGTCTTCCTGCGGCGGAGCCTGCGGTCGGCACTGTCCCGGAGCGCCCGATGACCCGGACGTCGGTGGTCGTGGTGGCGTTCCGCTCCGCGGCGTACCTCGAGCAGGGGCTACCGCGCGTCATGGATGACCCGGACGTCGGTGACGTCGTCGTCGTCGACAACAGCAGCGACCCGCGCACCGCCGAGGTGGTCGAGCGGACCGCCGGCCGCGTCCGCTACGTGGACCCCGGCGCCAACCTCGGCTTCGCGACGGCGTGCAACCTCGGGTACCGCTCCACCGGGGACCCGGTCGTCACCTTCCTCAATCCCGACGTGCTCCTCGATCGCGGGCTGGGCGACCTCGTGAAGGCCTGCCTCGCCGACAGCAGTGTGGTGGTCGGCGGCGGTCTGGCGGGCGGACCGGCCGAGACCGCGCTGGGCAACGCGCGCCGCCGGGTCACCCTGTGGACCGAACTGCACCGCGCCGTCCTCGGTGCGCGCGCGTCGCTCGACCGTCGTCCGTTCGGCACAGGGATGACGCCCGTCGCGCAGGTGGACGGCGCCTTCCTCATGGCCGCGCGGACGTTCCTGGACGCGCTCGACGGCTTCGACGAGCGCTTCGAGCTCTACTTCGAGGACGTGGACCTCTGCGACCGCACGCGCGCCGGTGGCCAGGTCCTCATGGACACCCAGCGGTACGGCACCCACGCCGGTGGCGCGAGCTCACGGACGGTTGCCGCCCCCTCGTACTGCGTCTTCCGCGTCTCCCGGATCCGCTATTTCGCCGCGCGTGCGGGCGTGCTCGGTGCCGCGGCGGCCGTGGCGATCACTGCGGTCGAGGTGATCATCCGCACCCTCACGCGGCAGCCGGAGGGCTTGCGGGTGCGGCTGCGGGCCCTGCGCCTAGCCGGCCGGGAACTGCTCCGACCGGGCTCGGTGAGGGTGCTGTCGTGAGTCTCGGCTGCCGGCGCGGCCGGCCGACGACCGGGCGGTCGCACGCGTGGGCCCGCCCCGGCCGAGCGTAAGGAGAGCCATGTCGACCGCCCTTCTCATCATCGGGTGCATCGCCCTGCTGGTGCCGTGCTACGCCAGGTTCGGGCTTCTCCACCCGTTGACCCTCACGGTCGCGCTCTGGCTGTCCATCGCCCTGCTCTTCGCGGCCCAGCCGGTCGACCTGGTGCCGCCCCGCATGCGGGTCGTGGTCGCGATCCTGCTGGCTCTGAGTGCCCTCGCCATCCCCCCGCTGCTGCTCGGCAGGTCACGTCGCGGGGACGGGTCACCCCGCCGGGAGGGGGACGCCCGGGCCCCGGTGCCCGTGACCTTCCACCCCGGACGCCTGGTGCTCGTGACCGTCGTCGTCCTGGGTGCCGTCGGCTGGGGCGTCCTGCAGTACCGCAGCGCCGTCTCGGCAGCGGTGGGGCAGCCGTTCGGCCAGGTCGACGCGAAGCTGGTCCGCTGGACCGAGCTCTACGGGAACCTGGCGCTGAGCGGCAGTGCCGGCGCGGCGCAGGCGCTGGCCCCCCTGCTCGGGGCCTTCGCCGTCATCGGCGGACTGTGCCATCGCTGGTGGTGGTACCTGCTGCTCCCCGTAGCCCTCACCGCGACCATGCAGTCGCCGTCGCGGACGGCCACCCTGACGGTGGTCGTCACCAGCATCTTCTTCTTCGTCCTGCTGTCCAGGACGCCCGGAGTGCCGCTCAGAAGGCCTCGCGCCGCGCCTGCGCCCTGGCGCACGGTCGGCACGTTCTCGCTGGCGGGCGCGCTGGGGCTGGTCTACTTCGCCTTCATCGGGCAGCAGCTGGACAAGGCCGACGTCGTGCCCGGGCTTCGTGTCGCCGGCTGGCTGCCGGACTTCCTGGTGCAGCCGCTGCTGTACCAGCTGGGCAGCGTCAGCGCCTTCTCGGCCGCCCTCGGCGAGCCGTCCGGCGGCGACGGTCCGTACGGCGCGTTCGGCCGGTCCATCTACGGAATCGTGAAGCTGGCGCAGGTCCTGGGCATGCACGTGCCCACTCCTGACCCGTTCGCCAGTTACGTCGAGATCCCGGTGCCGTTCAACACCTACACCGCGGTCGGGGACGCCTACTTCGATTTCGGGCTGGCCGGCGTCCTCGTCGTCTTCCTCGTCACGGGTCTGATCCTGCACGCCGCGAGCGTCTGGCCGCGGCGCGGGCACCCCGCCTCGGTGTGGGCGCTGAGCCTGATGACGGCGGTCCTGACCGCCACACCCATCCACATGCGACTCCTCGACGGCGACATCCTCATCCCCGCTGTCGTCGGGTGCGCCATGGTCGCCTTCGTCCTCCGCCCGTCACGGACCGGCGCGCCGGGGGGCAGCCGGGACGGGGAATCCGGGGCCACACCGCGGGCAGTGCCGCCGGCCGGGGGCCTGGACGGCCGGGACGCGATCCCGTCCGGACGTGAGATGAAGGCGGAGAGCCGGTGAGGGCCGACCACGGAGAAGGGAACGGCGTGAGGGATCGACCGGTGCGGGTGGGCCTGGTGACGAGCGTGGGCCGCACGCTGGACGCCTTCTTCCCGGCGATCGTGGACCGCCTCGAGGAACAGTGGGGGTTCGCGGTCTCCTCGGCGAGCGGCACGGATTCCCGGCTGCGCGCCTGGAGCCGTCTGGAGGGCTTCAGTCAGCGGCCGTCCCTGCGCGTGCCGACCGCCCTGCGCGCCGTCCGGACGTGGTCGCGGGAGCTGGACCACGACGTCGTCATCACCAACACCGCCACGGCCTCCGCACTGGTCCGGATCGCCGGCCTGCGCGCTCCCGTCATCTACTTCTGCCACGGCCTGCACTGGGGCCAGGACACTGCGCCCGGAGCGCGCCCGTGGCAGATCGTGGAGAAGGCCCTGCTCCGCCGGACGGCCGCGGTGATCACGATCAATCGCGACGACCAGGCCTGGTTCGCACGGCACGGGGGGCCGCGGGTGCACCGGCTCCCCTACGGCGTGGGTGTCCCGCTGGAGGACTACCCGGCGGCCGGCGCCCCGGACGACGGTCTCGACCTGGTATGGGTCGGCGACTTCACGCCCCGCAAGCGGCCCCTCCTGGCCGTCGCGGTGATCCGGCGGCTGATCGAGCAGGGCTGCGCCGTCCGGCTGCGCATGCTGGGCGACGGGCCGCTGCACGCCGCGGTCGTCGAGGAGATCGCCCGGCAGGGGCTCGACGGGATCATCCGGGCGGACGGCCGGGACCGCGTGGCCCCGGCCCTGGCGTCGGCCACCGCCCTGCTCCACACCGCCGAGTGGGAGGGACTCCCGCGGGTGGCGCTCGAAGCGGCGGCGGTGGGGCGCTGGACCTACGGCTTCGACGTGAAGGGCCTCCGCGACGCGCCACTGGTCCAGCTGGCCCCTGACGGTGACGTCGAGATCCTGGCGCGGCTGATCCACGACGACTCGGCGCGGGGTGCCATCCGGAAGGTGCCGGACGTGCGGAGTGCGCTCAGCGTGACCGCCGCCGCCGACGGCATCGGCAGCGCGATCCTGGAGACGCTGGGCCGCCCCCAGCCGGCCCACCAGGACGGCGGCCCGCCGCCTCGGTGACCCGGCGGTCGAGCTCGCCGTCCCCCGTGGTTCCCCATGCCGGAGGACGGGTCAGGAGCTCCGGCGCCAGGGCGGGAAGAAGCCCTCCGTGCCGTCGGTCCCGGCGAGCTCCCGGTAGCGATCCGGGTCGTGCACCCACTTGGCGATGTGAAACGGCAGCGGGTTGCTGCCCGGGTCGTAGCGGTGCTTGAAGACGTAGAGCGGGGAAGCGTCAGATCCGCCGACTCCCCCACCCAGGTGGAACCGCGTCATGCCGCGGGCCTGCGCCCACTCGGCTGCGGCGAGAAAGCAGCGGTTGGACGCACCGTTCGAGCGCGCTACCTCGTCCGAGGCGCCCAGGTGGTAGTGCAGCCGGGAGCCCTCGGCGAAGCAGAGCAGCGAGGCGACCAATCGACCCTCGATGCGGCCCTCGACGAGCACGGGCCGCAGGGTCTCGGCGTCTGCCAGCAGGGAGTCCCAGTACCCGGTCGGGAAGTAGAAGAAGGGATCCGCGTGCTGGCGCTGCATGGTGGTGACGTAGAGCTCGCGGAAGGCGGCCAGCGAGACCGGCCGCGGAACGACAGTGACCTCGAGGCCGGCGCGGTTGGCCCGGCGGGCCGCCCGGCGGTGGTGCGCGTGCATGGCCGCCATGAGGTCCCGCCCTGGCGACACGTCCCACGCCACGGTCGCCCCGACGGGGACGAGGTCAGCCCTGGCGGGGACCCATCGGTAGTTGCCGAGCAAGGGGTGCAGCCGCAGGAACGTCGCCACGACGCCGTTGGCGCGCGCCCACACGTCGAGGGCGCGTCCGAAGCCGTCGCGACCGCCGCGCGTCCCGCCAACGGGTCCTCCATATCCATAGGCGCTGGTGGCGTCCCAGCCCGTCCCGTCCGGCAGCGGCCGCAGCAGCAGCGGCAGGGCGATCTCGTGGCCTCCGCGTCGATAGTGCAGCAGGATCGGCTCGGTGCCGGGCACCTCGAGCAGTGCCGAGACACGGTGGTAGGCCGCTCGGGTGTAGGTGTCGAGGCCTCCGAGACGGGCGATCAGCGCGTCCCATTCGTCCACTGGGACACGTGCATGTCACCAACCGGCACCGCAGGTGCCGGTTCAGACGCTGCCTGCGGCGACTGACATTTCGGGCTTACCGCTGTCACCGGCGCTCGACTCCACCGGGGCCGGCAGTAGGGTCGGTCAGCCGCCGTCCCGCAGGAAACCGAGAAGAGTCCACGCCCGGAGGCTAATGCCGGTGTGTGCCGCCCATAAGGGCTCATGCTGCAGGAATACCAGAACGGGACTCCGATGACCCAGTCGCGTGACTTGCGAGACGGACGTCGTCACAGCCGACAAGACTCCGAAGGGCCGCTGGAGTGGCGGCCTTCACCTTACCCGAACGACATATCCAGGGACTCTGCGTAGCGACGTGCTTTTATGACCCTTAGTATTTCATCAATGACTCTCCGTGATTTCAGCAGGTGAGCCCTCCTTTCCTGTGAACACCGGTATCCGCAACGCGACGTTCGCTGACTAAGCATGCGGCAGGAAGGCCACAAAAGCCCCGAA
>C688J18823_10003178_pt1 | contig 10380 bp, 9 predicted proteins | sample HopSoiMetagenom1_FD_18823 | JGI IMG/M metagenome (IMG submission 18823) | reverse complement strand
GAAGCGGTGGGCGGACACCCTCAACACCGCCGGCGCGGCGGCGCGGAAGGCGCATCTCTGGGTCGCATTTCACAACGAGCCAGATCACATGAAGCCGATCGAGGGTCAAATCCCGTACGACGTCTTCATCCAGCGGCTCGATCCGAAGGTGGTCCGGCTGCAGCTCGACGTCGGCAACATGGTGATGGGTGGCGGCGATCCGATGGCCTATCTCACCAAGCACCCGAACTGGTACTGGACCTTCCATTTGAAAGACGTCGTTCCCGACAAGTCGGCGGACACGGAGCTTGGCGCCGGAACGGTCAATCTCAAAAAGCTACTCGCCGCCGTGCCGAATCTCTCGTCGAAGCCGTGCTATGTCGAGCAGGAACAGCCGAAGGACGAGCTGGCGAGCGCGAAGCAGAATTGCTCGTACCTCAAGAAGCTGACCTTCTAGGAGTTCAGCATCTTATCAACATTCGTCGCCGCCGCGCGCTCGTAGACCAGCGCCGCGGCGGCGACGTCCTCGATGGCAAGGCCGGTGCTGTCGAAGACGATGATCTCGTCGTCGTCGAGTCGTCCGGGCTTCGTCCCGGCGACGATCTGATCGAGGGAGGCACGGACATCCTCGCGCCGCATGATACCAGCCGCGAGCGCGTGATGGAGATCGCCGAAGCGGGCGCACTGCTCGAGATCGTCGACCACGACCGCCGCGGTGCGGAGGAGCGCGGGTGCGATCTCCTGCTTGTGCTCATTGTCCGCGCCGACAGCAGCGATGAAGCCGCCGGGAGAGACGTCGCCGACGTCGAGCAGCGCGCTCCTCGACGGAGTCGTCGTCACGATGATGTCGCTCGCGCGCGCGGCCGCGGCGAGTGACGACGCGACCGACGCGTCGGCGTCGCAAGCGGAGCGTGCGAAAACGCTGAACTCCTCGGCGATGGCAGGTCGCGTGTCGAGGGCGAAGATCCGAGTCAGCTTTCGCACGTGGCAAAGCGCATCGAGGTGCGCCCGCGCCTGCACGCCGCAGCCGATGAAGGTCACCGTCGACGCATCGGTACGCGCGAGCAGCGATGCGCCGACCGCGCTCGCCGCGGCCGTGCGAATCGTCGTCAGAACCGCCGAGTCCATGATCGCGAGAGGAACTCCGTTCGCGCCGTCGAACAGCACGACCACGCCCTGAATCGTGGGGAGACCGTACTCGAGCGGATTGCGTGGGAAGTTTGCATTGACTTTCGCGACCGCGTATGAGCGCGACAACTCCAGGCTCGCCATTTTCGCGTGCAGGCTTCCGCGCGCGAACTCGAGGCCGGACATCGTGGACGGCACTGGCCTTCCCTCGCCACGGGCGCGGAAGGCCTGCTCGACGCCACGAATACACGATGGCATGTCGAGGAGCCGGATAACCGAGTCTGCATCGAGCATGCGCATGGAGCCTCACCGGAGAATGTCTTGACGCGCGAACGCCGCGATGATACAGTTGAATCAATGAATGATCCAGCAGAAGCGACTGCGCAAGGCTCGCTCGGCGGCCGGCGCTGGCTGCTCTTCATTCATCAGCTGCCGCCTAAGCCAGACTACCTGCGGGTGAAGACACGGCGGCGACTGCGGCGCATCGGCGCCGTCGCGATCAAGCAGACCGTCTACGCTCTCGCGAGCAGCGATGAGGCGCTCGAGGATCTGCAGTGGCTGAGGCAGGAGATCGAGGCCGAGGGCGGGAGTGCCGTGATCGTTGAAGGCCATCTGGTCGAAGGAGTCACCGACGAGGAGCTGGACGCGATGCTCGAGGCCGAGCGCGGCAAGGGGGCCGGTGAAGGCGACGACGCTGTAACGGCGGCAATCGATCGGGTGGAACGCGGTCGCACATGGGTGACGCGAACAGGGGTGCACGTCGACCGGATCGCGAGCGCGTGGCTCATACGGCGCTTCATCGACCCCGACGCGCGATTCAAGTTCGTGGCGCCGCGCGGCTACGCACAAAAGTCGGGCGAGCTTCGCTTCGACATGTTCGAGGCCGAGTACACGCACGTCGGCGAGGACTGCACGTTCCAGACGCTCGTCAGGCGCTTCGGTCTTCGTGATCGGGCGCTGGTGGCGCTCGGAGAGGTCGTTCACGACATCGACTGCAAGGATGACCGCTATGGTCGTCCCGAGACAGCGGGCTTGGCCGCGCTCATTCGCGGGCTCGTCGACGCGCACGAGGCCGACCGGACGCGAATCGATCGCGGCGCCGCGGTGCTGGACGATCTCTACACTTACTTCCGTAAGCGCCGCGGCTGAGCCGACGAGCAACGCGAGGAGCGATCATTAAATGGGTGACGAGAGCGCGGCCCAAGATCGACCGCGTGGCGTGTCCGTGGCTGATTGCCAGGTTCATCGACGCGGACGCGGAGTTTCTTTTCGTCGCGCCTAACGAGGTGGCGCGCGTCGTGGCTGAATCGGGAGCAATGCCGTTCGACGTCGACGGAGTGGAGCTCTCACACGTCGGTGCTCGGTGCAGCTTCGACGCCTTTCTCGACAAGTACGAGCTGCGTGAACCAGCGCTCGTTGAGCTGGCGCGGATCGTCAGAGGCGCGGATACGGACCGGCTCGACCTGGCGCCGCAGTGTGCCGGGCTGCTCGCAGTATCGCTCGGCCTGTCGCGTCTCTTCGCCGATGATCACGAGCAACTGGCGCACGGGCTCGTTATGTACGACGCGCTGTACGCGTGGCTTCGCGACGCCAAGGACGAGCGCCACGACTGGAAGCTCGCTCGCTGGCGCTTCGCGAAAGCTTATTTGAAGTCGCTCGCGCTTTGCGCTCGCTCCAGTCTGTCGCGGACAGGGGCCGGAGCCGGCGCACTCCGTTGCGGAGGCTCGCTCGCTGGCGGTCGCGAAAGTCGATTCGGGCGTAGTCTTTGCACCCTCGCGGTGTCGGAGGTGCCTCGCGATGAAGATCATCCTACTGTCCGACGACGCAATTCGCCTCGAGCCGATACCAGGGCCTATGACGATCGAGGCGGTGTCTGCCGAGCAGAGCTATTCCCCCTTCCACATGCTCGCGAGTGGACTGGCGACGTGCACGTTCTCGGTGATGCACGCCTGGGCGACGCACGCGAGTCTCGCCATCGACGATCTCGCGGTCGAGGTCCGATGGACGTTCGCCGAGGACCCGCATCGTGTCGATACCATGCACGTCGCTTTCGAGTGGCCGTCGCTACCGGCGAAGCGTCATGCGGCGGCGAGACGCGTCGCCGAGATGTGCACGATCCACGCGACGCTGCTTAATCCGCCGACGATCACGGTCGGGTTGGCCGAGGGACCGGGCGCAACCAGCGACCACTCGCATGTCGACGAGGTGACGGGCGTTCCGTCGGAGGCGATCCACTCGGAGAGCACGCTGTGACGTCCGCGGCACTCGCGCACACGCACCCCGTCGTCGTCTTCACCGTTCGTGGCCAGCGCGCCGAGCAGGAGTGCGAGACCTGCGAGTACACGGTGGTCTACGACGGGATGTGCAAGGTCTGCACGCGACTCGCGAATCTGTTGAGAAAGTGGGATCGTCCGGACAAGCTCGAGGTAGTCTCCTCGCAGATGCCTGGCGTGATGGCGCGCTTTCCGTGGATACCACCGCGCGCGTTCGCCGAAGCGCTGCAGATGGTCGCTCGTGACGGAACGACCTGGTCCGGCGCAGCCGCAATTGAGCATTTGCTCGACGTTCTGCCCAAGGGGCGTCTCATCTCGTGGCTCTTCAAGATCCCATTCGCGCGGCGGCTCGCCGACAAGTTCTATCGCTGGTTCGCGCGGAACCGCTACAAGCTCGGTTGCGGCGAGCACTGCATGACGCGACCGCCGGACGTGATGTTCCGCGAGGCGGAAGGCGGCTGACGCCGCCGCCGCGGCTACACGCCGGCGTCGTGCTGCTTCCGAAGGAGCACGAGCTCCTCCGCCCAGCGCTGCACCACCGCCGCTTCGCTCTCCGAAAGAGATTCCGTGCTTTGACGGATATCCAGGGTGCGGCCACCCGATGCCTTCACGACATTCTCGATGAGCTGGATCCAAGCGCGATCCTGAAGCGTGTCGCCTAACGTGCGCATGATCACGAGATCGGGAACCGAAGCCGCGCGGTCGTAGACCTGCACCTCGAACCGAACGGTGCCATCGACGGGCTCGGACTGAATGCGCACCGCGCCCGCCAGAGGGTGGCCTTCGAGCGTCATGAGGGTAAATCGCCGCTCGTCCACCTCGGCCACTCGTACCTGGACGTGGCCACGCATAGGGAGGTCAAGCGTGAGCGTGACACCCTCTTCGACGAGTTGCGGCGTGCCCGGTTCGGCAGACGCCGACATGATCGCCGGAGCGAGCGTGGAAAAGTTGAGCCGCACGTAGTCGAGTAGGCGGTCGGGATCAAAGCGGCTGCCGGCGATGTCGGCCCAGAATCGCTTTCGCGTGAGCGGTCCGACTCCATCGTTAGGCAGCTGTTCCGGTTGCGCGTCGGCGAGACGACGCAAGCCTTCGTCGAGCGGGAGCGGAGCGATGCCGAAGACCCGCGTCAACGCGTTGTTGGCATCGGGCGGCAATGCGCTCCCTTCTTTCAGCATCTGCAGCTGACTATCGCTGAAACCAAGGTCGAGGCCCATAGCGCCCGCGGCCCGGATGCCGAACTGCGCGAGCAGCTCCGGTACGGGAATGTCCACGCTCGCGCGATTCGTCAGGCGTCTGAAGCGATCAACGAGATCGCGTTGCGAGGTGAGCTCCTCGCCCGCGAGGTCGTACACTCCGCCGTTCACATCGTCGCGCTCCACAGCGATCGCGATCGCCGCTGCCGCGTCCTCATGCCAGAGAGGCTGCACGGGCTGGTTCCCATCTCCGATTATCGGAACCGCGGGAAGGGTGCGGACCATTCGCAGCAGGACGGAGAGGTGCTCGTCGCCGGGGCCGTATACGGCGCCAGGCCGAAGGACGACCCACTCACCCGCAAAGCCGCGCACGATCTCCTCAGCGGCGAGCTTCGACCGATGGTAGGGCGATTGACCGTGCTCGCAGCCTAACGAGGAGACGTAGACGAGTTTGCCGGCGCCAGCGCGCTCCGCCTCGGCAACGATGTTCCGCGTCCCCTCGACGTTGACGCGCTGAAACGTGACGTCCGGCGGCGACTCGTCGACGATGGCAACAAGATGGACGACTGCCTCGCAGCCATCGGCAGCCCCGGTGATCGACGCGGGATCCGAGACATCACCCTCGATGGCCGTGACACTGTTCGGCCAAGCGCGCGCATCGTGCTCGGCGTGCCGGGACAGGAGGCGAACCTGATGGCCCCGCTCGAGCAAAGCCGAAACGGTCGACGCGCCGACGACGCCCGTACCACCCGTGACCAGAATCTGCACTGCCCATTCTCCTCGACGAGAACTGCGAACGCCCCGCGCGGACGCGCCCGAGGCCGTTCTGGCTCAAAAAGGCAGGATGAATGCCAGTCGAAGGGACGGATACCAGTTCCTCACTCGGTGCGGAGCGCGTCCGAGGGGTCGACGCGGGTCGCTCGGCGGGCCGGAACAAGGGTCGCGAGTAGCGCGATCGAAAGCAGGAGCGCCGGCATGACGAGGAAGGTGAGGGGATCGGTCGCCGTGACGCCGTAGAGCTGTGACGTCAGCAGTCGGGCCGTCACAAGCGCCACAAGCAGCCCGATGCCCGCGCCGATGAGGACGACACGCATCGACTGGCGTGCCATGAGCAGGACGAGATCGCGGGCGGTGGCGCCGAGCGCCGAACGGATGCCCATCTCGCGTGTGCGCTGCGCGACCGAGTATGAGGTAACTCCATAGATCCCGACGCTCGCGAGTAGGAGCGCGAGGAGGCCGAACGCGCCGAGCAGTCCCGCGCCGAGCTCCGATGGAAGGAGCACGATGCGCATATCCTCACCGAGGGAGGTGACGGGCGACGGCGGGAGCCGCGGGTCGAGCGTATGGACGAGGTCGCGCAGCGTCGTCGCGAGTGCCGGTGTCGCGCCGGCGGTACGCACCTGCAGAATCATCTCCGATCGATAGTGCTGCGCGAACGGGAGGTACATGAAGTCGGGCGCTCGTTCGCCGAGGGAGTTGTAGCGCGTGTTGCGCACGACGCCGACGATGGTGAGCCATGGGCCCGTGGGCCCCTCGATGCTGACGCGCCTGCCGATCGCCGACTCGTTAGGCCAGAGGTGCTTCGCCATTTGTTCATTGACAACGGCGACGCCCGGCGCGGTTGGCCGATCGTCCGAGCCGATCGACCGGCCGCCGATGACTGGAATGCCCAGGGTTTCGAAGTAATGAGGTCCGACGATGTTGAACGAGGGCACGAATGGCGCCCGCGGTCCGGTTGCCGGCCGTCCTTCGACCCAGAGCCCGACCTGCATGTTCGATCCGCCTAACGGGATGAGCGCCGCGATGGCGGCCTCGCGCGCGCCGGGGAGCGCGGCAGCCCGAGCCTGGAGCTCGTCGAAAAACGCGCGGGCCTGGTCGTGCGGGAGATTTCGACTCGACACGTTGACGGCGACATCCATGATTCCGGTGGGATTAAAACCCGGATCGATGACGCGAGCGTTGGCGAGGCTGTGGAGGAAGAGCGTGGAGCAGGCGAGGAGAACAGTGCAGAGCGCGACCTGGGCACCGATGAGAATGCCGCGGGCGCGCGACCGGCCGGTTGTCTGTGTCGCCTCCTCGCGGAGGACCGGGGAGACGTCGACGCTCGTTGCCCGGAGCGCTGGCAGCAACCCGAAGGCGAGCGCGCTGACGACGCTGATCGCGAGCGCGAAGAGCAGAACGTGGGCATCGGGGGCGACGTCGATGGAGATCGGCTCCGGTGAGCGCGCGACGAGGAGGCGCGTGAGCAGCTCCGCCAGCCACGAGGCGCCCAGCAGGCCGATAGTCCCACCAGCGGCGGCGATGAGGAGACTCTCAATGAGCAGCTGCCGAATGAGGCGCGCGCGACCGGCGCCGAGCGCGGCGCGAACGCCCAGCTCGCGACGTCGGGCGGTGGCGCGCGCGAGGAGCAGATTCGCCACGTTCGCACAGGCAATGAGCAAGACCATCGCGACCACGATCATGAGGAAGCTCGACGCGAGCACCGTCGGGCCGCGGAGCTCGACGACAATGCCTCGTGCGGCTTCGATACGAAACGAGACCCGCTCCCCGGCTCGTGCACTGTCGGCCATGAGCCGTGCCGCTACGGTCGCAACCGTGGACCGCGCGCGGTCGAGCGAGACGCCCTCGGCCAGCCGGGCCGTCGCGTAGAGGCTGCCGCCCCATTTGTTGAACGGACCGCCAATGAACATCGGCGCGAGGCTCGGCGGGACCCACAGGTCCGCACGCCAAAGAAAGATCGAGCTCGCGAACTCCGGCGGCGCCACGCCGATGATGGTGAGCGGTCGATCGTTCACGTGAAGCGCTCGACCGATTACGGATGAGTCGCCGCCGAGCCGATCGCGCCAGAACGCGTGCGAGATCACGATCACTGGCGCCGCCTCCGACGAATCGCGAGCGTCGAAGAGCCTTCCGAGCTCGGGACGGACCTTCAGCATTGCGAAATAGCCGTCGGTGACGAGCGACGCCTGCGCCCGCTGGATCGTGCCGCCGACGTCGACCGCGACAGCGTTGAGACGCTCTCCGGCGAGCCCGGAAAAGACCGCGCGCTCTGCCTTCAGCCGCTGGAGCTCCGGGTACATGAGCGGACTATGATCCCCGCGATACACACGCACGAGGCGATCAGCGTCCCTCGCGCCGCCGATGGGCTGATCAAGAAAGGCGTTCGCGATCGTGTAGATCGTGACGTTCGCGCCGATGCCGAGCGCGAGCGAAAGAATCGCCAGCACGGTAACGGTGGGCGTCCGGAAGAGGACGCGAATGGCGTAGCGAAGATCGGTGAGCACAGCGCGACGGAAGTAGGTGGCGATCTAAAGTGAACGGCCCGCCTAAGGGAAGCTCCATGCCGGAGTCTGTATCCGCCAAGCTTCCGCGTCCCTTCAGCTTATCTCACCCGCACGAATTACTTCGGCGTTCCGGTTGTTCGCGAGTGGGACTCGGTGTGCGAATACGAACGCCGATCCTTTCCAGGTCGAGCGAACGAATCGCGGTCCGATAGTTGTTCTGCCCGCTACATCAATCGAGATTCGTGGATGACCTCTCTGCTCGCGATTCTCGCCTTGGGCTTCATGCTGGGGATGCGGCATGCGACCGATCCGGATCACGTGGTCGCGGTGACGACGATCGTCAGTGGACAACGCAGTGTGAAGCGGGCGGCGCTGATCGGCGCAGCATGGGGCGTCGGCCACACCCTAACGATTTTGCTCGTTGGCAGCGGAATCATTCTGTTCAAATGGGCGATTCCGGCGCGGGTGGGCCTGGCGATGGAGCTCGCGGTCGCGTTGATGCTCATCATCCTCGGCGTGGCGAGCCTCACCGGAACCGTACGCTGGATGCGCCGCACGGCGCGTTTGAGGGTCGGCCAGGTTCACTCGCACCCGCACTTCCACGGCGACTACGTCCACACGCACCCACACGGTCACGCGCCCGAGTCGCACCCTCACGCGGAAGACGAAACGCCGCTCGCGCGAATAGATCGCCATCTGGGTCGGATCGGGAGCTACCGGCTGGCCCGGCCGCTCATCGTCGGCGTTGTCCACGGGTTGGCCGGATCGGCCGCCGTAACACTGCTGGTGCTCGCGGCGATTTCGACGCCGCTCTGGTCCGTTGCGTATCTCGTCATCTTCGGCATCGGTACGATCACCGGGATGATGATTATCACGGCCGCGATCAGCATCCCATTCGTATTGGGCAGCGCTGGACAATTCCTGCGACTGCAGCGCGGGCTCCGCGTCGCGAGTGGCTTGATCAGCCTCGGCTTCGGCCTCCTCGTGGCCTATCGAATTGGGGTCGTGGACGGGCTGTTCGGCGCAGAGGCTCACTGGACGCCGAAGTAGCGTCACGCCGAGGTCATGACCGTGCCCGCAGTCGTGTCGCCGTCCCGCAGGCAGGACAACCTTCCCGAGCCGGACGATACCGCCTATTGTCGCCGCCGATGCCTAACGCATAGCGCGAACGACGGTTGGCCGCGATCATAGCGCCGACTATCAAGCAGCACATCACGCGGCGCCCGGCTTGCTCGGCTGGCGAGCATGTGTGGCCGTCAATCTCCTACCGTGTCCCCCCAAACGTTGTAGGTGTATCATGCGCTTCAATGCGATATCAGTAGCCGCCCTCGTCTGCCTTGTCCCTCGGCTCGCGAGCGCGCAGGAACGAACCGGGAAAGCAGCGGTGATCTCGATTCAGCCGATCAGCGCCATGCTCACCGTGTACTCGGGCGAAGCGGAGCTGGCGATGTCGCGCTCCGCGACGATCGGCTTCGGCGCGACCTACTGGAGCCCGGATGTCATCGATGCTGACTTCAACTATCTCTCGGGCGACTTGAAGTTCCGTTACTACCCAGAGGGACGCCCTTTTCAGGGGTTCTCGTTCGGCGGCAGCGTCGGGGTGACGCATCTAAGCGCCAACGACAATTCGACCAGCGGCAGCGCGACCGGACCATCGATCGGCGTGATGCTCGACTACAACTGGCTTCTCGGCACCGAGAAGGCGTTCTACATCGGTCTGGGTCTCGGCGCGAAGACATTGTTCATCAGCGACAAGTCCGTTGCCGAGACGGCGACTCTTCACTACCCGACGATGCGCCTGTCGGTGGGGTGGGCGTTCTAGCTGGTGGTCGGTGCACCGCGCACGGTGCACGGTGAACAGTGCATCGACAACCGAGCACCGCCACGAGCCTAACGAGGACAGGGCGTTTGTTGGCGGCTGGGTGACCAGTGACTACTAGTGGGGTGATGATGGCCGATGGCTGCGCGATCGGACTTGGTGACAGCGCCCATCACCGAACATCGGCTACGGACCACTTCCACTAGATTCGCTGGTCTTGCCCTTGCACCAACGGCGTCATCCATGACCACCGACACCAAGCAGCACACGCTCACCGGCGAATTCCGGACGCACGAGCGTTTTCGCTCCCGCTTTTTGCCGCATGAGCGAACCATCCTCGTGTATCTGCCGCCGGGCTATAAGGCGCGGGCGGCTCGACGGTACCCCGTTCTGTATCTCCAGGACGGACAGAATGTCTTCGACAAGGCGACCTCGATCGGCGAGGAATGGCACGTCGACGAGACGGCACAGGCCCTCATAGAGAAAGGCCAGATCGAGCCGTTGATCGTCGTCGCGGTTTACAACACCGGCGAGCACCGCATCGACGAGTACGCTCCGACCAAGGTGCCGGAGAAGGGTGGAGGTGGGAGTGCCGACCTCTATGGCCGGATGCTGGTGGAGGAGCTCAAGCCACTCATCGACCAGAAGTACAAGACGCTGCCCAGCGCCGCCAGCACGGGGCTGGGTGGATCGTCGCTCGGCGG
>C688J18823_10003177_pt1 | contig 10381 bp, 9 predicted proteins | sample HopSoiMetagenom1_FD_18823 | JGI IMG/M metagenome (IMG submission 18823) | reverse complement strand
CTCTCGACCCCTGACTCCCGACACCCGAATCCTGGCTCGCGACTCCTGACCCCAGGCTCCTGACTCCCGCCGTCCGACTCGCGGCTCGTGACTCACGACTCACGACGTTGTGATCCGTTACGAACACGACGTTGAAGCCCGCCCGCGCATGCCAGCGCAGGTTTGCCGCGAGGTCGTAGCCGGACATCCAGGTGCCGCCCACGTCGTGCGAGGCTGTTGTGTGGCTGTGAAAGTCCACCACCTGATAGCCCCAGGGCACCCCGCTTAACGAAAGCATTGGCCGATGCCAGATCGCTCCGGCCACGATGAATGCGAGCAGCCCTCCGAGCGAGAAGAGCAGGGTCAGAATTTCGTCGAGCCAGGTTCTCCAGCTTTTCAGCGGTGGGCGAGTCAGGATATGTCGCCCGATTCGCCACAGCACGAAGATCCCGGCCAATCCGATCAAGAACCCGTTCAGCCGGCTCATGCTCAGCATGGAGATCCCGTCCCAGAGCGTGAAGAGCGGAGCCAGCACGAGGTAGAGCGGTGGGACCGACAGCTGCAGCGAGTCGGGAAGCTGCCCGCCGAGCGGATCGGAAAGAGGCGGTGCCAAGCTCACCCTGCTGGCCAGCAGGAGCAGCGTCAACACCCACGGTGTGGCCCCGCGAATCCCGTCAGCTCGCCGGGTCATGTATCATGCTGAGATGATTATTCCCGACGACGATCTGGATGCGGAGTTCCCTCCGGGTGACGGCACCGCCGATCTGGGGGCCGAGGTTCGTTGTCCCTACTGCGGGGAGCTGAGTGAGATCGGCCTCGACCCGGGAAGTGGAGCTCATCAGGAGTACGTAGAGGACTGCCCGGTGTGTTGCCAGCCGTGGCGGATCGAGGTGCACTACGACGACACCGGCGCTGCAGACGTTTCGGTAGAACCGGAAAATCTCTCCTGACGCCCCCGTGGCTCGCTCTGCCGTCAGGTCCGCAGCAACGCCTCGGCTGAGCGAATGCCGCTGGTGAAGGCACCCGGCACTGTGGCATTTCTTCCCTCATCCACCAGCGCTTCACCCGAGAGAAAGAGTGTCCCGGACACGGGCCGGCGCAGCAGCTCCCGGGCTCGAGCGGCGCCCACTCCGCCGTAACTGTAGGCTCCGCGCGCGTACGGATCGCTGGTCCAATCGTGGGAATACGCTGCTCGGAGCTCGCGGGCAAGCTCTCTTACCTCTCGGCCGAATATCCTGGCCGCCGACCCCAGAGCGAGTGGGATCAGTTGTTTTACTGTTTGTCCCGCCAGCCGCAAGGCCTGCGGGCCGCCGGCCCAGCCGGTTAGGAACGGCGCCTCCGGCGGTGAGCCGGTCCACCAGACCGGGACGGGCTCGCCTCTTCCGTGCACGAACACTGGCGGCGGCTCGCCCTGCTCCATCCACCAGGCGCTCTCGAACCGAAGCACGATGTGCTGGGCCGCGCCCATTTCCAGGTGGGCCAGCGCCTCGGTCCACCCGGCCGGCGCCGGGTCGGGCAACAGAGCGCCCTCCTCGGAGCGGCTGGCCTTGAGTGTGGTCAGAGGCACGGCAAGCACCGCCTGCGCCGCTTGCAACCGAAGGATCTCTCCCTCTGCGGTTCGGGCATCCACCTCAACCGATCCCCGCTTCCATGCCAGACGAGTGACCACCGTGTTGGTGTGAATCTGGACCAGCTCCGGCTTGAGGCTACGGGCGAGTTGCTGCACCACCTGCCCGTATCCGCCGGCCAGGCGCGCGATGTGACCGGCGTCCTGCTCCTCGGCCGTTTGGTTATCCGCCAGCGCGGCGGTGCCGAAGCGCTCGAGGTCTGCTGCATGAAAGCCCTCGAGGTACCCGGTGATTGCCTCCAGCTCATCGGGCTGGAACTTCCCGGTGCACTGCCGGATGAGGTTAGCCACCGGTCTGTCACGGCGATTGGGATTACAGGCCAGGAGCCGGTCGACCAGACTCTCCACGTCGGGAAAGTCTCTGCGGCGTCCCTCCCTGGCTCGCTCGTGCCATTCGGGAATTTGTTGAAGAGTGAGGCCGGCACTCCGGATGACCTCGAGAAGAGCCTCGGGCTGTCCCTGCAAGAACTCGGCGCCCAGCTCGACCGCGTGGCCGGTTGGCTGATCCAGGACCGTATGCACCCGCCCACCCAACCGCGGCCGAGCCTCGAGCAATACGACAGTCCGGCCTGCTTGGGCCAGCCGGCGCGCGGCAGCGAGGCCAGCCACACCGCCCCCCACCACGATGACATCACTCAAAGTGTCGGGGCTATTCGTATCGGAGAGCAACTATGGGATCGAGCCGCGAGGCGCGTCGAGCCGGCCACAACCCGAAGAAGAGGCCCACGGCGGCGCTGAACCCAAAGGCCAGCGCGACCGCGGTTGGTGAGATAAGGGTGTTCCAGTGCATGACCTTCGACAGTGTGACAGCGGCGCCGACGCCTAGCAGGATTCCCAGCATTCCTCCCAGCAGGCAGAGCGTCAGGGCCTCGATCAGGAACTGCATCAGGATATTCACCCGGGTAGCGCCGAGGGCCTTGCGCACGCCGATCTCGCGGGTGCGCTCGGTGACCGAGACCAACATGATATTCATGATCCCGATGCCGCCCACCAGGAGGCTCACCGCGGCAATGCTGGCGAGCAGGCTGGTGAATACCTGAGTGGCCTGCTGCTGCGTGGCCAGCACATCCTGCTGGTTACGTATGGTGAAGTCATTCTCTCCGCCGGGGCGAATCTTGTGCTGCCGGCGCAGCACCCGCTCCAGATCGACCATCCCTTGTTCCACCGGCACGCTGTCCTTGACCTGAATCGAGAATGACCGGACCCGGTTGCTGCCGAAAACCCGGTAGCGCGCCGTCTGCAGCGGGATCAGAATCTGCTCGTCCGGATTGCCGAACCCGCCGGCCGAGCCTTTCTCTCCCAGAACGCCAATGATCTCGAAGGGTATGGACCGAATCAGCAGCGTCTGGTGGATCATCCCAGCCGGGTTGCCACCCAGCATACGGGGCACGGCGGCGCCCAACACGGCGTACCGCTGCCGGGCTTCGTCCTCTCCCTGGGTGAACATCCGGCCGTAGGGGATGGTGTAGTTGCGGACGTCGGTGTAGTTGGAGGTGGTGCCGACGATATTCACGTTGCTGTTCTGGTTCCCATACTTCACTTGCAACGCCTGCTGCATCTCGGGGACGATCGCCTTGAGCAGCCGGGCGTCACGGCGCAGTGCGTCGTAATCGTCGGTGCTGAGGATGGTGCGGTCAGTAATCCGGATGCCGCCCTGGCTGGCCTGCCCGGCAAAGACCGTGAACACGTTGGCGCCCAGGGCGGCGATTCGGTCCTGCACCGCCTTTTGGGCGCCGCTTCCCAGGGCCACCATGGTGATCACCGCCGCCACCCCGATGATGATGCCGAGCATGGTGAGCACGGATCGCAGCATATTGGCCCGGATCGACTGCAGCGCCACCGCGATCGTCTCGCCCAACAGCATAGGTCACGGCCTCGTTGTGCCGCGGCTGGACTGACCGCTCTGCTGCTGCATGCCCGGGACGGCGCCGCCGCCGGTTGCCCGGGTAAATCGCTCGCGCATGTCCTGCTGCGATTGCACCAGGCTGGCACTGGGCAGAACCAGCACCGAGTCTGATTCGCTCAGCCCACTCAGGATTTCGCTGTAATCCATGTCGGTGAGGCCGGTTCTGACCCAGACCGGCTCCGGCCGCCCACTGCGCTTCACGAAAACGATGTACTGGGAGCCCACACCCTGTGCCTGTCCCCGCCGGCCCCCGCCGGCCGTGAAACCGCGGCGCGCAGGACTGGACGACCCGTCTGTTCCACCCGAAGCGGTAGGGCTGGCACCGAGGGTTGCGTGTGCGGCGGAGTCCCGGCCAGCGGCAGAGTCTCTCACGGTAGACGAGTCTCTCGACTGACCGGGACGGGTGGCTGCCAGCTGTTTCTGAACAGCATCCGGTGACAGACCGAGCACCTGCGCCGCGGAGGCCACGTCGCGCTGGGTTCGGAGGGCGGCATTGGGTACCGCGAGCACGTTCTCCCGGCGGCCCACGTGAACCTCCACCTCTGCATTCATCCCCGGCCGGAGCAGGCCCTCCTTGTTGTCGATCCGGATCAACACCGGAAACATGGTGACGTTCTGCTCGGTTTGGGCTTGCGGCTCGATCTTGAGCACAGTGCCGTTGAACGGGTGCTGCGGGTACGCATCGACCGTGACCGAGGCAAGCTGCCCCGGCTGCAGCTTCCCGATGTCGGTCTCATCCACCAGGGCCCGAACCTGCACCTGGTTCAGATTCGCCATCTTCATCAGGGTGGTACCGCCGCTCACGTTCGACGTGGCTGAGGCGATCACGCTGCCCCGCTCAACATCCTTTTCCAGGATGGTTCCCGTAATGGGGGCGCGCACGTCGGTGTCTTCCAGCTGGATCCGCGCATTGTCCACCGAGACCTGCGACCGAACTACCTGAGACTTGGCGTCGGCGTAGTCCAGCAGGGCCTGCTCGTGCTCCTGCTCGGTGATCGACTGTGACTTGTAGAGCGCGTCGGCTCGCTGCTTCTGGCTGGCCGTGTTGGTGAGCTTGGCCTTGGCGACATCGAGATCGGCTTGAGCCTGGGCGAGGGCGTTCCGGGCGTTGCGAGGATCGATGCGCACCAGGGGCGCTCCTCGTTGCACTACCTGACCAGTTTCGGCGGAGAGCTGGAGAATTTCGCCGGAGGCCTTCGACTTGACCTCGACCGTGGTGTCGGGCTGAATGGCGCCGGAAGCTTGCGCCGAGACCACGATGTCCCGCCGCTCCACCGGCACGGCCTCGTAGGTGATGGGTGGCGTTTCCTTCTTGCAACCCGCGGCGACACCGGCAAGCAATAGTGTCAGGGTAACAGATCGGGCCAGGATCATGCCTGCCGGCCCGCCGTCTGGAAGTCCCGCTCCAGCCTTCCGTCCTTCAAGTGCACCTGGCGCAAGGCATGCTCGGCGATGTCCTGTTCGTGAGTCACCAGCACGATCGTCTGACCCGTGCCATACAGCGACGCGAACAGCGCCATGATTTCCTCGCTGGTGGTGCTGTCGAGATTGCCGGTTGGCTCGTCGGCAAGCAGAATGCTGGGGCTGTTGACCAGCGCCCGGGCGATGGCCACTCGCTGCCGCTGTCCGCCGGATAGCTCGTTGGGACGATGATTCATCCGGTCGGCCAGTCCCACTTTGGTCAAGGCCTGAGTGGCCAGATCCCGACGTTGCTTGGCGCCTATGCCGGCGTAGACCAGCGGCAGCTCCACATTGTGCAGGCTGGTGGCCCGGGGCAGCAGGTTAAAGGTCTGAAAGACGAAGCCGATCTCCTTGTTCCGGATGCGGGCCAGCTCGTCGTCCTCCAGCTCGGAGACCCGGTGTCCGTTGAGCCAGTACTCGCCGGCTGTGGGGCTGTCCAGGCAGCCGATCAGGTTCATCAGGGTCGACTTGCCGGAGCCCGATGGCCCCATGACCGCAACGAACTCATTCTTCCTGATCGTCANATCGACGCCTCTCAGTGCTCTCACGATCTCGCCACCCATGTCGTACTCCCGCTGGAGATTGCGGGTTACGATCACGGCATCGCGAGGAACGTCGGATGGCAACATGGCCATCCGTTCCTCGGTATTCAGCATGGTGCTGGTCACAGTTTCCGTCCGATCAGCGCTTCGATTTGCGCCCTGGCCCGGAGATAATCGAAGCGGGCATTGACCACGTCGACCTCTGCCTGGTTGAGTGCCTCCTGCGAGGTCAGCACGTCTACGATGGTTGCGGCTCCGAGGCGGTATCGCTCTTGTTGCACTCGCAGGTCCTCGCCGGCTGCGACGACGCTCGTCCGGGTGATGTCGATCCGGGATTTGGCTGCGTCCAGTTCCGCCAGCCGGAGCTCGAGGTCGGCCGCCACCCCCAGCCGGGCGTCGGCTGCGTTTGCCTCGGCCACGTCACGATCGGCTTCACGCTGAGTGATGGCGAGCTCCCGGTCAAATCGATCGAAAAGATTCCAGCGGAAGCCAAGACTCACCTGACTCTGGTTCAGGAAGTCGTAGTCGTTACTCTGGCTCCCGCTCCAGTTGGTATTCCCTGACAGCGCCAGAGTTGGCCAGTACGCCGATCTGGACGCACTTACCGATGACCGGGCGGCTGCGGCGTTGGCCACGGCACTCTGAACCCGGGGCGACTTGGATTCCGCCTCGGCTCGGAGTGCCTGTGCATCCAGGTCGGGGACCATCGCATAGAAGGCAGAGTCGTCGGCCGCCTTCACCCGCCCGGTCTCCCCGATGAGGCGCGCAAGATTGGCCTCCGCGGCCGCCAAGTCGGTTTGAGTGGTGAGCTGATCCAGGCGGGCGTTACCCAAGGTTACCAGCGACCTGAGCGAGTCCGAGCGGGTGGCCGAACCGGTGTGGAGCTTGGCCACCGATACCTTGAGCTGCTCCTCGGCCCGCCGAACACTCGACTCCCGAACCCGGAGGAGCTGGCCCGCGGCCAGGGCGGCGAGAAACTGGTTGGTTGTGGTGAGGGCCTGCTGAAATCGGGCATCTATAAAGGAAGCTTCTGCCGCGTCCTCTCCGGCCCGAGCCGACCGCAACTCAGCTCTGCGGCGAAACCCGGTAAAGAGATCGACGCTGGCCGAAAGGCCGGTGCTGACGCTCCGGTTACTGCTGTTCCCCCCGGTAATCTGCCCGGTTACCGGGTCGAGTCGGGGGGCGCCCTCGGTGTAAAACTCGTTGGCCGAAGAGTTCGCCGTGAGGGTGGGAAGGAAGGATCCCCATGCGTTTCGCCGCTGAGCCCCCGCTGTTCTGATGGCNGAGGAAGCGCGCACGACATCGGGCTGAACCCGTTCGGACAGCCGGAGCGCATCGGCCAGGGTGACCACGCGCTGCTGGGCAGAGACTACTCCCGTCGCGCAGAAGAGCAGGGCACAGGCTGAGATGGATCGGAACATGGCCATAAGGGTCGGACTCGACGAAAGGGTCAGACTCAACGAGCTGAATGGGCCCAAAGTTTCAATTTGCAATGCTATCGATCCACCCGCCGACGGAAAGCCTCGCGGCCGGCTCCCAAAGCCAGCCACGCGCAAAGCGCAGCCAGGACATACGCCGAAATCTTGGGGAGTGCCACGAACAGGAGGCCCAGCGCCACGAAGATCCCGCTGATCGGGATGAACACTGAGCGGCGGGCGTGGCTGGCGACCGCACGAAGCATAAGGCCGGCCCGCCTTCGCCGTTCTTGCCGACTTCCCCGGTATACGGCCCGCGGCTCGGCCCGTTGGTACGCCAGCGCGGAAGGCAAGGCCTGGCTGATCCGCTTCGGGCCGCGCAGTGGCCGGCTGGTTACTTCCCGGCTCTGGCCCATGTCCAGCCGGAACTGGTCTTCCAAGGTCTGGGCCAGGTTGGGGTCCTCGACCAAGACGTCGAGCTCGTAATTCCCCAGCAGGCTCGAGGGGTTCAGATTGCTCGAGCCGATGCGCACCCAGCGGTGATCGCACACGATGGTCTTGGCATGAAGCATGGGACCATCCCATTCAAAGATACGGACTCCGCTGCGCAGCAGGTCCCGGTAGCCAATCCTGGAGAGATTTCGGATCAGAGGGATATCGCTGGAGCCGGGAACCAGCAACCGGACATCCACGCCGTCCCGAGCCGAGTCGCGCAGGGCCTGAAACAACCGCGGTGGCGCGATCAGGTACGCATCCGTGATCCAGAGCCGCTGCACGCTGCCTGTGGCCAGCAGCTCGATTACCCGGTAGGCCCGTTCCCGCCCGGGCTCTCCACTGATAACCCGAACTTCCGCGTTGCCCACCGGTGGTATCACGCCGGCAACCTGGTCGGTGGGGACCTTTCCCCCGCTCAGCTTCCAGACGTTGACGAAGGTTTGATCCAACACCGCGGCAGCAGGACCCCTCACGTGCACCGCCGTGTCTCGCCAGGGCTCACCGCCCTTATGGCTCTCACCGGTCCATTCGCAGCCGATACACAGCCCGCCGAGAATAGCACGGGACCCGTCGCCCACCACCAGCTTGCGGTGATTTCGCGCGATGTTGGATACCAGGTCGATCAGCTCCGGCGGGTGGAACGATCGCACCTCGACGCCGGCCTTCCGGAGGTAGCGCCAGAACCCCCGTGACGTGCTCATCGAGCCGAACCAGTCGTAGAGCACCCGGACGTGAATGCCTTCCCGCGCCCGTCTTGCCAGCAGCTCGGCAAAGCGCCATCCGGCGGCGTCGCTGCGGATGATGTAGTTCTCGAAATGGATCCACTGCCGGGCCTGAGCGATGGTTTCCAGCATGGCCCGGTAGCTGTCGGGTCCGTCGATCAGGACATCGACCCTGTTGCCGGGTACCGGCCGTCCTCCGGCTGCACGATTGATGGCGCAGGTGACCGATTGTTCGGCCGGGATCAGCCCGGGGCCGGTCACGGTGTTCCCAGGCCGAGCCTCTTCTCGTGAGGGCGGAGGGCCTCGAGCACGAAGGCGATGTGTTGGTCCAGCGGGACCCCCAGCTCCGCTGCTCCCTGCAGCACGTCCTCGCGGCTCACGCCGCGGGCAAACGCCTTGTCCTTGAGCTTCTTCTTGACGCTGGAGACCTCGAGATCCTGAAGGCTGCGGGAGGGACGCACGAGGGCACACGCCACGAGGAACCCGGCTAGCTCGTCCACCGCAAACAGCGCCTGCGCCATAGGGGTATCCCGAGGAACGCCGCTGTAGGTGGCGTGACCCAGAATTGCGCGCTGCATCGGTTCGGGGAACCCGCGGGCAGCCAGCAGCCGGACGCCTTCGGCGGGATGACCTTCGGTTGGCGAATGCTCCTGGTTGGGGTAGCGCTCATAATCGAAGTCGTGCAGCAGACCAACCAGGCCCCATTCATCCGGGTTCTCGCCGGCGCGCTCGGCCATGGCCCTCATGGCAATCTCCACGGCGTACATGTGCTTTCGGAGCGCGTCCGATGCGGTGTACTCGTGCATGAGGCCAACTGCTTCGTCGCGGGTCATGGTGACCATCATCAGTTTCCCGTCACTGCTGAGGGGGCTGGGGATAGCCCGCCGAGAGCGCCACCCGGCTGGCCAGCTCGCCGTCGAGGCTGATCTCGAAAGCATACTGGCCGGGGCGCGGGAGGGGAACATCGAATACCAGCACCGCTCCGGCCTCGACGTCCACCACTCCAGCCGGTGGTTCGCCGAACTGAACGGTGCCCTCGCCGCCTAGCAGCTCGTTTCCTCCCTCATCAACGAACCGGATGCGGATGGTATGGACACCGATCTCGGTGCGCCGGCCCCGTACCCGCAGAACGAGGTGGGTGCGGGGATACACCGCCGGAAAGTTGGAGAGCCAGACGTGCTGAAAGATGCCAAGTACGCTCAGCTTGCCCTGCTGATCGATCAGGGCATAATCGGCCACCACGGCAAAATCGAGATGCAGCTCAGTTGACCCGGATGGATGTGATGACGTCGTTTTGACGAATCGAATTCACGACGTCCATACCCTTGGTGACCTGGCCGAAGACGGTGTGAACCTTGTCGAGATGCGGCTGGGGGCTGTGGGTGATGAAGAACTGACTGCCGCCCGTATCCTTGCCGGCGTGGGCCATGGAGAGGGTGCCGGCCGTGTGCTTGTGGGTGTTGAGGTGGGTTTCACACTTGATCTTGTAGCCGGGCCCACCGGTCCCGACCCGCGGGTTGTTGGGCTCCTTCGACAGCGGATCGCCGCCTTGAATCATGAAGTTGGAGATCACCCGATGGAACCGGGTCCCATCATAAAACTTACTGTTGGCCAGCTTCTCGAAGTTCTGGACCGTGCCGGGAACCTCCTTGTCGAACAGCTCGGCCACAATGGTTCCCTTGCTCGTCTCAATGGTAGCAGTCTTCGGCATGGACGCTTTCTCCTGAGGGGAATTGCTGGAGCTAATTTAATCCAGACCTACGCCGTAACGGCGGCTCGAAGCGATTCCAGAGTGGCTTGCCACGAGGATGGGTCTCCAGCGGGTGGAGAACAGCTGTTCCCGGTGCAGGCGTAACCGCGGGGGGATTGTGCTGCGGCCAGCATTCCCTGGAGTGCAGGCGGAAGGCCTTCACCAGCGACATCCGGGGGCAACAGTTGCACGGCCCGGCGAGGGACAAAGCCTGCCAGCGCAGCCAGGTGCATGTTCTGCACGGCAGGGTCATGGTGCTTCCCGACCACCACCAGGTGAGTTACAGGGTTCAGATACCAATCAACCGCCAGCAGGTAGCTCGCGGCATAGATCCCGAGTTCGGCGGCACGCCCGGCAAACGCGGCGAGAACCGCTGTCGCGCGCTCCCGCCACTCGGCCTGCCCGGTAAGCGCATGCAGCCGTAGCGCAACCACTCCCGCCACACCGTTGGCCGAAGGCGTGGGTGTATCCTGCACCGGCTTGG
>C688J18823_10003176_pt1 | contig 10381 bp, 7 predicted proteins | sample HopSoiMetagenom1_FD_18823 | JGI IMG/M metagenome (IMG submission 18823) | reverse complement strand
CCCGGGGCGCGCAGATGGAGGGCGGCGGCGTGGCTGCGCCCGGCGACTCGGCCCGTCCGGCCGACACCGCCGCCGCCTCGGCCTCGGCGGACCAGATGTATGAGGCGTCACTCGCCCAGCTGCGGAGGGGAAGCCTGAGCACCGCCCGGCTCGGCCTGCGCGAGCTGCTGCGCCAGTATCCGACCAGCGAACGGGTCCCCGACGCGCTCTACTTCATCGGGCAGAGCTACGCGTCGGAGAACCCCGACTCGGCCCAGGCCTACTATGGTCAGGTCGTGGAGAAGTATCCCAAGTCGCCGCGGGCCGGGTCGGCGCTGTACAACCTCGGGCTGCTGGCGGAGCGGCGGAAGGACAACGCCAAGGCGCGCGAGGCGTACCAGCGGGTGGTGCAGCAGTATCCCCAGTCCGACGAAGCCGCCCTCGCCCGCGACCGGCTGAAGACCGTCGGGCACTGAGCCCGGGGGTCGTCCCCGCCCATGACCGGCGCCCCGGGGGAAATGCCGTTCCTCGACCACCTCGAGGAGCTTCGGCAGCGGATCCTGCGGTCGCTGGGCGCGGTGGTCGTCGGCTTCGCCGTCGGGCTGTGGGTGGTGCAGCAGTTCCAGCTGGTGAGCCTGCTCAAGCGGCCGATCGCGCCCTACCTGCTCGGCGGTAAGCTGGTGGTGACCAGCCCCACAGAGCCGGTCATGATCGTATTCAAGCTCGGGTTCATGGTCGGGCTGGTGCTGGCCTCGCCGATCATTCTCTGGCAGACCTGGGCGTTTCTCGCCCCGGCGTTGTACGAGCGGGAAAAGCGGGCCCTGGTGCCCGCGCTTTTCGTCGGGCTGGCGCTCTTCCTCACCGGATCCATCCTGGCCTACCTGTTCGTGGTGCCGCAGGCGCTCCGGGTGCTGTTCAGCTTCCAGAGCGAGGCCATCGCCCCGTTCATCACCTACGACAATTACTTCGGGTTCGTGCTCCAGGTCTGCCTGGCGCTGGGCGTCAGCTTCGAGCTGCCGCTGGTGCTGGTGATCCTCTCCTGGCTCGGCGTCATCGGCCCGGGTGAGCTGCACCGGTTTCGCCGCTACGCCATCGTGATCGCGTGCATCGCGGGCGCCGTGCTCTCGCCGGGTGCGGACGTCCTCTCGATGATCATGATGACGGTGCCGCTGCTCCTGCTGTACGAGGTGGGGGTCGCCGGGTCGGCGCTGGTGCACCGGCGCCGGAAGGCCGCGATGGCGGCGGGAGTGGTGCTGTTGGCGCTCATGGGTTGGCCGAGCGGACAGGCGTCGGCGCAGGTACCTGGCAAGAAGACGCCCGCGCAGCTCGACTCGATCCGCGCGGCCCGCGCCGCGCAGGGCGATACTGCCGGCACGGGGCAGGGGGCGATCGCGCCCGGGCAATCGCTCGACAGCGCCACCGCCAAACGCCTCGGGATCCCGACGGCGCCGACCCGGAGCTTCGCGTCGCCGGACTCGGTGACCCAGTCGCTGCTCGACCGCCCGGGCTACCGCGCGACCCGCTACCGTGCCGACACGGCCACGGTCTTCGTCCGGGAGCAGCGGGTTCATCTCCAGGGGCAGGCCTTGACCGAGCGGCAGGGCGCCTCACTCGAGGCCGATTCCATCACCTACCTGCGGGACAGCTGCACCCTCGACGCCGCGGGCGATCCACACCTTTTCGATCGGGGGCAGGTACTGGTCGGCGTCGGCATCCGGTACGACACCTGCCGTCGCCGAGGAACCGTCCTGGAGGCGCTGACCAACTTCACCGAAGGGTCCACCGTCTGGTTCCTGCGCGGCAACGTGGCCCAGGACTCGAGCTCGAGCCGGATCTACGCCGGATCGAGCCAGATGACCAGCTGCGACCTGCCAACGCCGCACTATCACTTCTCCGCCCGCGAAGTGAAGTGGACCTCCCGCTCCACCCTGGTGGCGCGACCGGTCACCCTGTACGTGCGCGATGTCCCGATTCTCTGGCTGCCGTTCATCTTTCAGGATCTTCGACCGGGGCGGCACTCGGGGGTCCTGGTCCCGCAGTTCGGCATCAACGATCTGGTCCGGCCGACCCGCGACTACAACCGGCAGGTCGCCAACATCGGGTATTACTGGGCGCCCAGCGACTATTTCGACCTGACCGGCCGACTGGACTGGTTCGCCAACCGGTACGTGCAGTACGGGGTGAGCGGACAGTATCGCTGGCTGAATCGATTCGTGGACGGCACGTTCGGGGTCAATCAGCAGCGGGAGTCCGGCGGCGGCTCAGGGCTGGCGGTTCGGTGGGACCACCGCCAGGCGTTCAACCTCTCGACCAGTCTCAATCTCAGCCTCAATTACGCGAGCGACACCCGGATCATCCGGAACAACGCCATCGATCCACTGCAGAACACGCAGCAGATCACGAGCTCGCTCAATTTCACCAAGCGCTACAACTGGGGCACCTTCACGGTGGGCGGCAACCGCCGTCAGAGCCTGAGCGACCGGAGCGTTCAGCAGCTGCTTCCGGCGGTGACCCTGGCCCCGGTCCCGATCGGAATCGGCAACAGCATCACCTGGTCACCCGGACTCAGCTTCACCAATAACACCAACTCCCGGACCCTGCTGCCCGACGTGGTTCAGGTGCTTCCCGGAGGCGGCCTCGATACCATCGCGCAGACCGGGAGCAACCGGGTCACTGCCCTCAACTTCGACACGCCGATCAGGCTCGGCGGGTTCAACTGGCAGAACTCGCTGCAGGCCACCGATCAGCGGACCACCGCCCGCGACTCGGTCACCTTCAGCCTCCCCGACGAGTCCACCCCCGATCCGAATGACTCCGTCAGGGTGACCCGGGTGTTCGCGGAGGATTTCAGCAGCACGCTCGACTGGGACACCGGGATCAACCTGCCCGTGCTCTTCCGCGGCAGCTGGAAGTTCCAGCCCGTGCTCGGCATCGCCAATGCGGCCGCGGGCCAGCCCTTCATGCTCCGGAACCGCAACACCAACGGCACCTGGGTTCAGCAGTCCAAGCGCTTCCGCTTCGGCGTGAGCTCCTCCCCGACCCTGTTCGCGTTCTTCCCCGGGATCGGCCCGCTGTCGCGCATCCGGCACAGCTTCTCGCCCGTCATCACCTGGAATTACGAGCCCGCGGCGGACGTCCCGGCGGAGTTCGCCCGCGCGATCGCGGGGCCCGGGGATTCCGTGGTACTCCGGAGCGACGCCCGCCAGCAGCTTACGGTGGGACTGAGCCAGGTGTTCGAGGGAAAGGAGCGGCCGGCCGCAGGGGATACCGCGTCGAGCAACGACCGCAAGCTCCGAATTCTCAGCATCAGCACCAGCGCGATGACCTACGACTTCGAGCAGGCCAAGCAGCCGGGGCGGACGGGGTGGGTGAACGACGCCATCACCAACTCCTTCCTGAGCGACCTGCTGCCCGGCTTCAACCTGAGCCTGACGCACGACCTCTGGCGGGGGCAGGTCGGCACCGACACCGCGTCCTTCGATCCCTTCCTGCAGAACGTGAGCGCGAGCTTCGCGATCTCGGGCAACACCCTGCGCGCAGTCGGCTCCATCTTCGGACTCGGCGGGAAAGCGAAGGAGGGGGGACGGGAACAGATCATCCCGCCTTACGTGGCTCAGTCGGGGCGGCGGCAGCGCCCGGGCAGCTTCTACAGCACCAACGACGTGCCGATCGCGACCAGCCGGACCTTTTCGGCAAGCTTCAATTATTCGCTGACCCGCATTCGCCCGATCCCGGGTCGGCCGAGGACGCCCGAGACGCAGAACCTCGGCATGACGACCGGCTTCTCGCCCACGCCGTTCTGGACCGTGAGCTGGTCCACCCAGTACAACATCACCGATGGCCAGTTCGAGTCGCAGGTGGTGCGGCTGGAGCGGGAGCTTCACGAGTGGCGGGCCGGCTTCAACTTCGTGAAGAACCCGAACGGCAACTTCGCGTTCTACTTCTCCATCTTCCTGACCGATCTGCCCGATCTCAAGTTTGACTACGACCAGACGACGTTCGAGCAGTGATCCGACTGCAAATGCTAACTCTTTCCGTCACTGACCATTGTGGCCTGATGGAGGAGCTCGGGCGCCGGTCTGCCGCTGGCATGGCTTGTGCAAGAGGAGTGCGAATTCCCCTTCGGAGACGACTCATGCGCGGCTGGTGGCTTCCCCTCCTGGCGGTCCTGGTGGCCTGCGGCGATGACAACGGCGGCACCGGCACCGGTACACCGCCCGAGGCTCCCAACAGCCTTTCGAGCGTGAGCCTCGACGGAGCCATCGCGCTCACCTGGTCCGACAATCCGTTCCAGGCCGATCGAAATCTCTTCCAGAACTACCGCGTCTACACCGCCAGCTACGATCTCGACCACGATCAGTGCGGCACGGACTGGCAGCTGGAGGGGACGACGGTCGCGCCCGAGTTTCTGGTCGGCGCGCTCGAAAACGGCGTGTCTCGCTGCTTCAGCGTGACGGCCTTCAGCGTGGAGGGAGCGGAGAGTGACCGGTCGCCGGTCCGACCCGACACCCCTCGGCCGGATGCGCGGAATGTCGTCCTCTTCGCGGTGCAGGCGCGTCCGGATGTGAGCGGGTTCCGGTTCTGGCAGGACCTCAATACCGACGGCGAGTCGCAGAGCGCCGAGCTGGGTTTGATCCGCAACGGCCACGACGGCAGCATCGACTTCTTCGTGGATCGGGACTCGAACGGGGACCTGTTTTTGACGCCGCTCCGACCCGGAACCGGTGTCGAGTACGCGGACGACACGGGTCCGGTCGAGGACCTGACCAGCATCGACTTCGCCCCAGACCAATCCTACGAGACGAGCGGGATCCAGGCGGTCCCCGGCTTCGGCTACATCTTCGAGATGGACGGTCAGGACGGGTTCAAGCGCTACGGCGCGCTCCGCGTCACTCACGTGGGCCAGGACTTCCTGATCTTCGACTGGGCGTTCCAGACCGATCCCGGCAACCCCGAGCTCATGGTCGCATCGGGCGGCCGGCTTCTCCGACACACCCGAATGCCTTCCTAACGCGCCTTGTCTCTCCCGCCCCGGGCAGCGATGTTCGGGGCGATGTCCATCCCCACTCTCACGCTCGACGGTCGCTCGCTCACCGTGGCGGAGGTCGCTCGCGCCGCCCGGACCCCCGGCGTCCGGGTGGTCCTCGATTCCGCCGCGCGCGCCGAGCTGGTTCGCAGCCGGAGCCTGGTCGAGGCCGCGATCGCCTCGGGCCAGACGATCTACGGGATCAACACCGGCTTCGGCAAGCTGGCGAACGTCCGGATCGCGCCCGACCAGCTCGACCAGCTGCAGGTCAACCTGATCCGCAGTCACTCCGCCGGGGTCGGTGACCCGCTCCCCGACGACGTGGTCCGGGCACTCATGCTCCTCCGGGCCAACGTGCTGCTCCGGCCCACCAGTGGCGTCCGCCCGGAGCTGGTGGAGGCGCTACTCGGCATGCTCAACGCCNGGGTTCTGCCCCTGGTCCCGGAGCAGGGGAGCGTGGGGGCGAGCGGCGATCTCGCACCGCTGAGTCACGTGGCGCTCGCGCTCATGGGAGAGGGACAGGTCGCGGGCTCCAGCGGGCCGGCCCCCGCGCGGGCGGCGCTCGCCGCCGCCGGGCTCGCTCCGGTCCGCTTCGCCCCTAAGGAGGGGCTGGCGTTCATCAACGGCACCCAGGCGCAGACCGCGATGCTGGCCCTGCTGGTGCACGACGCGAGCGTCCTCTGGCGAACCGCGGTCGGCGCAGCGGCGATGAGTCTCGAAGCGTTGCGGGGGACGCCGGTGCCGCTCGACTCGAGAATTCACCAGGCCCGCCCTCACCGCGGGCAGATCCAGGCAGCGGACCTGATGCGGCGCCTGTTGGCCGACAGCGAGATCCGGGAATCGCACCGCGAGGGGGACCCGCGGGTGCAGGACGCCTACAGCCTCCGTTGCGCGCCCCAGGTGCTCGGTGCCGTGGCGGACGCCATCCGGTTCGCCGGGGAAACCGTGGATGTCGAGCTCAACGCGTCCACCGACAACCCGCTGGTCTTTCCCGATGGCGACGTGATCTCTGGCGGCAACTTTCACGGCCAGCCGGTGGCGCAGGCACTGGATGTCCTGGCCATGACGCTCACCACCCTCCAGGCCATTGCCGAGCGGCGGATCGAGCGGCTGGTCAATCCGGACCTGTCCCAGGGTCTTCCGGCCTTTCTCACCCGGGACCCGGGGCTCTGCTCCGGTTACATGATGGTGCAGATCACTGCGGCCTCGCTCGTCGCGGAGTCCCGAGCGCTGGCCATGCCGGCCAGCATCGGCTCGATTCCGACCGACGCGAACCAGGAGGACTTCGTACCGATGGGCATGGCCGCCGCCTACAAGGCGCGGCGGATCCTGGCCAATGCCCGCCGGGTGGTCGGCGCCGAGCTCCTGTGCGCGGCCCAGGGCCTCGAGTTCCTCCGGCCGCTTCGGCCCGGAAAGGGAGTGGAGCGGCTGCACGGCCGGCTCCGGGCGCTGGAGCCGCCGGTGATGCTGCTCGACGCCGACCGGCCACCGGCGCCCGACCTCGAGCGCCTGGCCCGGGCCGTCGCCGAGGGTGAGCTGGACCCGGGGACCGACTAGCCTACCGCGCTCTGGGCCGACCCGGTATGTTTCGCCGATTCCTGCCTTTATACCCCGGATTCCCCTTCTCCGCCCGAGTCGCATGAATCTGGAAAAGCTCAAGGACACCGCGCGGAAGTTCGAGCAGAAGGAGGATTGGCGGCGGGCGATCGAGGTCTACCTCAAGGCCATCCAGCAGATCGAGTCGGGCCAGGAGACCTCTCCCGACTTATCGCTCTACAACCGCGTCGGCGACCTCTACCTCAAGACCAACGACACCTCCTCCGCGGTCCGCTCCTATGAGCGGGCGGTCGATCTCTACGCCGATCAGGGCTTCTTCAACAACGCCATCGCGCTCTGCGGGAAGATCCTCCGGGTCAATCCGGGACGGACCCAGACCTACCTCAAGCTGGCCCAGTTGCATGCGCGCAAGAACGTGGTCATCGAGGCCAAGCGGAACCTGATCGAGTTCCTCGAGCGCATGAACGCGCTGGGTCAGCTCGACCAGGCCTTTCAGTCGGTGAACGAGTTCGCCGACCAGTTCTCCGGCAGTCAGGAGATCCGGCTGATGCTGGTGGAGCTGCTCCGGGCCGCTTCCCGGGAGGATGAGGCGCGGGAGCAGCTGGAGAAGTTGGCCGGGGAGATCGAGGGGCGGGACCGCGCGGACGCGAGGCGCTCCCAGGAAATCTCCGAGATGGACCTCGACGAGAGCCTGCCGCCCAAGGCCCGCGGCTCACTCGCCGGACTGGTCTTCCTCGACACCGGGCTCGACCTGCCCGCGAGCCCACCCCGCGTTGAGGAGGTGGAGCGCATCGTCGAGACCCCGCCGATGGTGGAGGCGGACGAAGTGGTCGCCCCGGCCGAGGGACTCATCCTCCCCGAAACCGTGGCCGATGGCGAATCCGAGGAGGTCCCGGGGCTGGAGCCGGCCGGCGCGATGGACCTGGGAGGGGCCGAGCTGATCACCGGCGGCTTCGACGACGATCTGGGCCTGCAGCCAACCGAAGAAGCGTCCGCCGAGTTCGGCGGCGAGTTCCTCGCCGGCATCGAGGAGCCCGTGGCGACGGTGGAAGAGGAGGCGCTCCTCACCGACGAGGCCGACCTCATGGTGGACCTCGCCGTCGAACCCGCGCCGGCGGGCTCCAACGAGGAAGACATCGACCTGGACCTGGTGGACGGCGACGGCCTGGCCGAGCTGCAGGACGCCATCCTGGACAATCCAGACGATCCTGCACTGCACCGCCGTCTCGCCGAGGCCCTGGCGGCCGGCGGAGAGGAGGAGCGGGCGCTGGAGGAGCTGGAGCTCGCGCTGGACGGTTACGAGCGTGGTGGCGACTATTCCGCCGCCGCCGGGGTGGCCGAGCGGCTGGTGGCGATCGCACCGGACGTGATCCGCCACCATCAGAAGCGGGTGGAGCTGGCGTTCCGGGGCGGAGAGCGCGAGCCGCTCCTGGATGCCTATCTCGCGCTGGGCGACGCGCTGGCGCGGGCAGGTGCGGGCGACAAGGCCGCCGCCGTGTACAGCAGGGTGCAGGAGCACGATCCCGGCAACGAACGCGCCGCGGGCGCCTTGGCGACCCTGGCCAGCATGCCCGCGCTTCGTCCGTCGCGTCCAGCCAGCCGGCCGGCACCCGCGGCCTCGCCCTCGGAAGCCGCTTCCCCTCCTCCGGCCCCGTCGCCGCCTGCCCCCGAGCCACCGAAGGTCGTCACCGCCGGCGCCGCCGGAGCCGATTTCGTGGATTTCGCCTCCATGGTGCTGGAGGAGAAGGGGCCCCGCGATACCCGCATGCGGGTGGATCGGCGGGAGCCGGAAGGAGACGACGAGCAGCGGGAGTTCAAGGAGATCCTTGAGCAGTTCAAGCGGGGTATCGATCAGAACCTGGAGAGCGACGACTACCAGGCCCACTACGACCTCGGCGTGGCCTTCAAGGAAATGGGCCTGCTCGATGAAGCGATCGCCGAGTTCCAGAAGGCACTGCGCTCGCCGGAGGGACGGCTCCGCACCTCGGAGGCGCTGGGTATCTGCTTCTACGACAAAGCCCAGTACGCCATCTCGGAGACGGTACTCCGCCGCGCTGCCGAGACCGTGGGTGGGGGCGACGATGCCAAGATCGGCCTGCTCTACTGGTTGGGGCGCGCGGCCGAGGCCCAGGGGAAGACGATCGACGCGCTGGGCGCCTACGAGCGGGCGCTGGCGGTGGACATCCGCTTCATGGATCTGAGCGAGCGCATGCACCGACTGGGCGCGGGACGCCGGGAATGACGTCGGGGACGGCGCCCATCTCCCTGGCCGACATTCAGCGCCCGCTCCGCCCGCGGCTGGAGCGGGTGCAGCTGGAGCTGCGGCGTATCGTCGAGGCCGACTTCGGCCTCATCGCCCAGGTGAACGCGCATCTGTTCCAGATGCAGGGCAAGCTCTTCCGGCCCACTCTTCTGCTGCTCGCCGACGAGGCGACCGGCGCTCCCGATCCGCGGGCCACCACACTCGCGGCNATCGTCGAGCTGATCCACCTGGCCACCCTGGTGCACGACGACTCGGTGGACCACTCGGTCCTCCGTCGGGGCATGCCGACGATCAACGCCCTGTTCAGTCACCAGATCTCGGTGATCATGGGCGACTACCTGTACTCCCGCGCCGTGATCGAGCTGGTCGGGCTGGACGACCTGGAGCCGCTCCGGGTGATGAGCCGGGTCACCAACGAGATGACNGTCGGCGAGATGCGTCAGCTCCTGGCGCACGACCCGCTCCAGTTCAGCGAGGAGGAGTACGACCTGCTGATCCAATCCAAGACCGCCTCGCTGGTGTCCGGCGCCTGCGAGCTCGGCGCACTCCGCGCCGCCCCGGGTGAGCGTGAGGGGCTCCGGCGCTTCGGCCAGGCGCTCGGCATGGCCTTCCAGATCGTGGACGACCTGCTGGACTACGTGGGCGACGCGACCGTCACCGGCAAGCCGAGCGGCTCGGATCTGCGGGAGCACAAGGTGACGTTGCCGCTCATCGCCGCGCTGCAGCGGTTCGGCGAGTGCGACCGGGCCCGGGTGGCGGAGCTGCTCCACACGCCCGAGCCCACGGACGAGCAGATCCAGTCCGTGGTCGCGGCCGTGGCAGACGCGGGCGGTCTCGACTACGCCCGGGGCCGAGCGCTCAGACTGGCGGAACAGGCCGACCGGGAGCTCGACTGCCTCACCCCGTCGCCGGCCCGGGAGGCGCTCCGCGCGAGCATCACCTACGTCGTGGACCGCAGGCGCTGATGGCCAGCGGCCCGCACCGGCCCGGCTTCTACCTGGGTGTGCTCATCGCCGGCTTCGTCGCCGGCGGCGCCCTGACGTCGCTGCTGCGGCAGACGCTGCCCGACAGCGCCGCCCGCACCTTCTTCACCAGCACCTGGACGGCGAGCTTCGGCCCTGTCTCCGCCGACCTGCTGGTGATAAGCTTCACCCTGGGGCCGATCGGGCTGCACGTCTCCCTGCTCAGCCTGCTTGGCGTCCTGCTCGCGTACCTGATCGCGCGCTCGCTCTTCTAGGAGGTCCCGTGGGCAATCTCGGCTTCACGGAAATCATGGTGATCCTGCTGGTGGTCCTGCTCCTGTTCGGCGCCAAGCGGCTGCCGGAAGTCGGCTCCTCCATCGGCAAGGGTATCCGGGAGTTCAAGCGGAGTCTCTCCGACACCCAGGACGCCATCATGGGGTCGGACGAGTCCCGCAATCTGTCGTCCCGCCCGCCGGAGCCTCCGGCCCAGAACCAGTCGTCCTCGGGCGAGCCGAAGCGGCTCTCCCAGTAACCGGCCGACCCGGAACGCAACGAGCCCGCACCGAAGTGCGGGCTCGTTTCGCCTGGGACCGG
>C688J18823_10003175_pt1 | contig 10381 bp, 9 predicted proteins | sample HopSoiMetagenom1_FD_18823 | JGI IMG/M metagenome (IMG submission 18823) | reverse complement strand
TCGCCGTGCCGATGGACAAGATCGTCCGCATCCACGCGTCGTCCGGTACGACCGGCAAGCCGACGGTCGTCGGCTATACCAAGCTCGATATCCGCACCTGGGCGGACGTGTGCGCGCGCTCGATTTACGCGAGCGGCGGCCGGCCCGGCATGAAGATCCACAATGCCTATGGCTACGGCCTTTTCACCGGCGGCCTCGGCATTCATTACGGCGCCGAGAAACTCGGCTGTGTAACCATCCCGATCTCTGGTGGCATGACCGAGCGCCAGGTCAAGCTGCTCGTCGATTTCGAGCCCGAGCTCATCACGGTGACGCCGAGCTACATGTTGGCAATTCTCGACGAATTTCGGGCCCAGAAGATCGACCCGCGCACGTCGTCACTCAAGGTCGGCATCTTCGGCGCCGAGCCCTGGACCAATGCGATGCGCGCCGAGATCGAGGATGCGTTCGACATGCATGCGGTCGACATCTACGGGCTCTCCGAGGTGATGGGGCCGGGGGTAGCCAACGAGTGCGTCGAGACCAAGGATGGCCTGCATGTTTGGGAGGATCATTTCTATCCGGAGGTAATCGATCCCGAGACGGGGGAGGTGTTGCCGGACGGTGAGGCGGGCGAACTGGTGTTTACCTCGCTCACCAAGGAGGCGATGCCGGTCATCCGCTATCGCACGCGCGATCTCACGCGCCTGCTGCCCGGCACGGCGCGTTCGATGCGTCGGATCGAGAAGATCACCGGCCGCTCGGACGACATGATGATCGTGCGCGGCGTCAACGTGTTTCCGACGCAGATTGAGGAGCTGATCCTGCGCGACGAGCGGCTCGCGCCGCACTTCTTGATCGAGTTGCGGCGTCAGGACCGTCTCGACGAGATGACCGTGAAGGTCGAGACGCGCGCGGGCGCCGACAATTCGGTGCGCGCGGCATGCAGCAAGGACCTGGCGCACCAGATCAAGGCCCTGATCGGCGTGACGGCGGCGGTGGAGACAACAACGCCCGGCGGTGTCGAGCGCTCTGCCGGCAAGGCGAAACGAATTGTGGACTTGAGGGGGAACGACTAACCGCTCGTCGTCTCCGCTCTCGCTTCGCTTGGCCGGGATGACAGCGTCACGTATGCTCGATCAGCTCTCGCCGCGGCCCCGCAATGCGCTTGTGCACGTGGGTCATGAACGCCATCCCGAACAGCGGGGTCGCGAGATTCAAAATCGGGATCGAAACGAATGCCGCGATGAAGGCGCCGGCCAGCATCACGGTGCCGTGGTGCCGCGTGCGCAGGCGCTTCGCCTCCTCCACAGAGTGAAAACGCATTGCGGCAAGCAGGAAGTATTCGCGGCCGAGCAGGAATGTGTTCGCCACAAAGAAGATCAAGAAACCAATTCCGGCAAACAGCAGGAATGGCACCGCGATCAGATAGACGAGCAGCGCCAGCAGCGCGGTCTTGATACCCTGCAGCGTCGCCGTCCAGACCGGCACAGCGACGCCCGGAGAATCGGCGGGGTAATGCACGTGCTCGACTTCGACGGCAATGTCGTCGGAGAAGAAGCTCGCGACGAAAGCTGTGACTGCCGGCATGACGAAGATCGCGCCCGCGAACAGTCCGACGCCGAGGGTGACCGTCACGATCCAGAGGAGCACCCGCAGCGGTGTGTGCCAGCCAGCTCCGGTGACGCTCTCCAGATACCCTGCGCCTTCTGCGGATAGCCAGGCGAACACCCGTTCCAATCCGATGCCGAGCATGACCAGCAGCAGGAGCGCGAGCCCGACGGATTTCAACAGCACCGTGCGAAACGGCGGCGTGAACACCTGCGCGAGGGCTTTCGCGGCATCGGAGAACATAAGGGCAGAAGTAATGGGGGTTCTCGGCGCGAGCAAGTGTCGTACCCGCGAAGGCGGGGACCCATAATCACTGTCGGCCCGAGTCTGGTACGGACAGTGCATCATCTCTTGCTTTATGGTTATGGATTCCGGCCTTCGCTGTGCTCGGCCGGAATGACCAGTTCAGAGCGTCAGGACCACGTAATCGCGCGCCGGCGCCGTCGAACCGGAAACAGCGGCGCCAATGTTGCATCTCCCGCCTCGACCGCCGGTGGAGCCTCTTCCTCGAGAGGTATTGGCAGATCAGCCCAGTGCAGCTTCTTGTACTCGAAGCCGTTCTCGATGGTGGGCTTCACCACCGCGAAATAGGGCGATATGTCGAAATCGCGCGGTGCATAGAGCGAATGATGACGTATCTCGAGCAGCTCGCGCCGCGCTGCGCGGCTTTCGGTCTTCGTCACTCTCGGCAGGATGGGATAACGAACGGACTCGAACGCCTGCGCGATCAATGCCGAGCAGATGATGCGCGTCGGGTCGCCTGAACCGAGCGCGAGCGCGCGCCGCCGCCAGCGCTGCGGCACCGGCATCGGCATCAGGTAGCGCATCAGGTCGGTGATATTTTTCAGGTCGTAGGCGAGCCCGATGCGCTCGACCGCGTAGGCGCATACCTTGCGGCAGTCGTCCTCGATGAGACCGATCGGCCGGCACACGCGGGTATGGAAGCGCGAATATTTCGAGAGCGGCGCGGAATCGACGCCGATGCCGAGTTCCGCCTCGATCAGGGTGTGCGGCTCGCCGTGCGTGCCACGATTATCGAGCGGCCCGACATAAAGCGCCGCGTGCGACCAGGTGGACTGCGTCAGATACTTGATGACGCCGGAGATATGATTGTTCCCCTCGACCAGCAATACGTCGCCGGGGCGGAGCGAGGCGGCCAGAGCGGTCGGATCGCTCGGCGTGAACGGCTCGTAGCCCGAGACGGGCTTCTCCAGATAGCGGGCAAGCATCTGCCCGATGCGGTCGGTCACGTGACCCATGCGTTTCCCCGTCACGCGCGAGGTTGAGCCTCGTCTCGTTGGGACGACGTTAGCTGCGAGCCCTTGCGTTTCAGTTCACGCACGGGGTGAACGAAACCGCAATGGCGCGCACTTGCGAATTGCGAGGCGCGGTTTGATCAGGCAATGTCGTGCCGCGGAAACAATCTGGAAACCATGTTCGTCAGTCGGCGAAGTTTCATCGCGGGCGCGGCTTCCCTTGCGGCGGCGCCGGCGCTCGGCGCGGTCTCGTCATCGGGCGAGACCGATGTGGCGATCATTGGCGCCGGTGCGGCCGGGATTGCGGCGGCACGAAAGGTCGCGGCTGCAGGCCGGCGCTTTGCGCTGATCGAGGCGAGCGATCATGTGGGCGGGCGCTGCGTCACCGACACGCGCACCTTCGGCGTGCCGTTCGATCGCGGTGCGCGCTGGGTGCGCTTTCCCGATAGCAATCCAGTGGCAAGGCTTAGCGGCCGCAGCGGCCTTGAGATTTATCCGGCGCCGCCCGGTCAGAAACTGCGCATCGGCAAGCGCAATGCGCGCGAAGGCGAGATGGAGGATTATCTCGCCGCGCTGGTGCGCACCAACCGCGCCATTCAGGAGGCCGCGAGGGGGAAGGCAGATGTTTCCTGCATGCAGGCGGTGCCTAAGGATCTCGGCGACTGGCGCGCGGCCGTAGAATTCGTGCTGGGACCTTTCGCCTGCGGCAAGGGCCTTGATGAAATCTCCGCGATGGATTTTTCGCGCGCGCTGGAGCGCGATGCCGATGCGTATTGTCGGCAGGGCTACGGCGCGCTGCTGGGGAAGCTCGCCGCCGATCTGCCGGTGCAATTTGGCATCACGGCGCAACGATTGCTCTCGACGCGGAGCTCGGTCGAGATCGAAACGACGCGCGGGCGCATCGTGGCACGCGCCGCGATTGTCACGGTGTCAACTGGCGTACTCGGTGCTGAGAGGATCAAGTTCGAACCCGCGCTCCCGCCACGCCAGCGTGATGCTATCGCGAAGCTTTCGCTCGGCACTTACGAGCATGTTGCGCTGGAGCTGAAGGGCAATCCGCTGCAGGCACAGAACGACGATCTCATTTTCGAAAAGCCGAGCGGCCCGCGTACCGCGGCGCTGCTCGCTAACGTCTCAGGCACGCCGCTCTGTATCGTCGAGGTGGCCGGCAAGGTCGCGCGCGAGCTCCAGGGCGAAGCCGCAATGGCAGACTTTGCAACGGGTTGGCTCGCCGGCCTCTACGGCGCCGATATTAAGAAGGCAGTCGGCAAGACTGCCGTGACGGCTTGGACCCGCGACCCCTTCACGCTCGGTGCGTTCTCGGCCGCGGCGCCGGGCGGGCAGCCGGGGCGGCGCACGCTGATGGAGCCGGTGCGCGAGCGCCTGTTCTTCGCCGGTGAGGCCGTGCACGAGACGTTGTGGGGCACAGTCAATGGCGCTTGGGAGTCGGGCGAGCGGGCCGCCGATGCGGCGTTGCGGCTGTGGAGCGGTGCACCGAGCACGCCGCGGCGGCGATGAGCAAGCCCAAAGCCCTCATCGCCTGGTCGAGCGGCAAGGATTCCGCCTGGGCGCTGCACGAGGTGCGGCGCGCGGGCGACTACGAGGTTGTCGGGGCACTCACGACCGTCACCGAGACATTCGGACGCGTCAGCATGCATGGCGTGCGCGAGGAAATCCTGCGGGCGCAACATCAGGCAATCGGCGTGCCCTCGACGATCGTGCCGATCCCCTATCCATGTCCGAACGAAATCTACGAAGCCCGCATGGCGACGGCGCTTGATCAGGCAAAACGCGACGGCGTCACGCATGTGATCTTCGGCGACCTGTTCCTCGAAGACGTACGCGCCTACCGCGAGCAGAAACTCGCCGGGACCGGCATCACGCCACTGTTTCCATTGTGGCAGCGCCCGACCGATGCGCTCGCGCGCGAGATGATCGCCGCAGGCGTGGAGACTTATCTCGTCTGCGTCGATCTCAAGCAGCTGCCGAAGTCATTCGCGGGGCGGCGGTTCGATGCGACGCTGCTCGCCGATTTACCTGCTGGCGTCGATCCGTGCGGGGAGAAGGGCGAGTTTCACTCATGCCTGGTGGCGGGGCCGATGTTCTCGCGACGGATCGACATCGTGATTGGTGAAACGCTCGAGCGCGATGGGTTTGCGTATACGGACCTAGCCGCGCAGCACGCCACCCGTGCGGCGTGAGACCTCGGCGACGATCGTTGTCGCGACCGCATCGATCTCTTCGTCGGTCATGGTCTTGTCACGCGGCTGCAGCGTGACGGCGATCGCGATCGACTTCTTGCCCGGATCGATGCCCTTGCCCTCGTAGACGTCGAACACCGTCACGTTGCTGATCAGCTTGCGATCGACGTTTTGCGCGGCGCGCACAAGATCGCCGGCCTTCACCTTGGCCTCGACCATGAACGCGAAGTCGCGCGTCACCGGCTGGAATGCGGACAGCTCGATCTGCGGCTTGGCACGCGTCGGTTTCGCCTTCGGCTCCGGGATGCGCTCAAGGATCACCTCGAATGCCATCAGCGGTCCCTCGGCATCGAGCGCCTCGAGCGCGCGCGGATGCAGTTCGCCGAAGTAGCCGAGCACATTCTGCGGCCCGATCTGGATCGTGCCGCTTCGCCCCGGATGCAGCCAACTCGGCCCGCCGGGCACCACTTGCAGTGCAGACGGCGGCGCGCCGGCCGCAACCAGCACAGCCATCGCATCGGCCTTCACGTCGAACACGTCGGCCTCGCCATCGATGTGCCAGTGGCGGCCGGACCCTTCGGGGCGCGCCCGCGCGCGGCGCACGCCCGACGCAGCCGTGAGCTGATCCTGCGGCTGGTCGCCCTTGAATATCTGCCCGACCTCGAACAGCGCAACGTCGGCGAATCCCCGATCCGCATTCTTCTGCGCGCTGGTCACAAGCCCCGGAATAAGGCTCGGCCGCATGTCGGAGAGATCGGCCGCGATCGGGTTGGCAAGCGCAAGCTCCGCCTGCCCGCCGCCGAACAGCTTCGCCTGCGCTTTGCCGATGAACGACCACGTCACCGCCTCGACCATGGCGCGGCTTGCCAGCGCGCGCTTGGCGCGGCGATTACGCACCTGCAGCGGCGTGAGGATCGGCTTGCGCGCATCCTCGCCGCGCGGAAACGGCGTCGGCGGCACCTTGTCGACGCCGACGATGCGCACGACCTCTTCGACAATGTCGGCCTTGCCCTCGATGTCGGGCCGCCATGACGGGATCGCGACCTTTACGGTGTTGCCCGAGCCGGCAACGAAGAACCCGAGCTTCTCCAGGATACGTCGCATGTCGGTAAGCGGCACGTCGAGACCGGAGAGGCGCTTGACCTCGGAGAGCGGAAATTCGATGACGCGGTCCTCGGCATGCGCCGAACCCGCGATGACGATCTCCGAGGGCGTGCCGCCGCAGAAGTCGAGCACCATCTGCGTGGCAAGCTCGAGCCCCGGCACCATGTAGTTCGGATCGACGCCGCGTTCGAAGCGGTAGCGCGCATCCGAGTTGATGTCGAGCTTGCGCCCGGTTTGCGCGATGTTGAGCGGATTCCACAGCGCCGATTCAATCAGCACGTCGGTGGTCGCAGCCGAGCAGCCGGTCTCCTCGCCGCCCATGATGCCGGCGAGCGACTCGACCGCTTTCTCGTCGGCGATGACACAGATCGAGTCATCGAGCTGATAGGCACGCCCGTCGAGCGCAAGCAGGCTTTCGTCGTTGCGGCCGCGGCGGACCGTAAGGTTGCCGTGCACCTTCGCGGCGTCGAACACGTGCAGCGGGCGCCCGCGGTCGAAGGTCATGAAGTTGGTGATGTCGACCAGCGCGTTGATCGGGCGTAAGCCGATCGCGATCAGGCGCTTCTGCAGCCATTCGGGCGAAGGCCCGTTCTTGAGGCCGCGCACGAGGCGCAGCGCAAAGCCGGGACACAACTCCGGCGATTCGATTTTCACTGCGACCGGGCAGGGGAACGCGCCCTTCACGGGCTTCGGCGCGGGATCGATGAATTTGCCCATGTCGGCCGCCGCGAGGTCGCGCGCGATGCCGTGCACGCCGGTGCAGTCCGGGCGATTGGGCGTGAGATTGATCTCGATCACCGGATCGTCGAGGCCGGCCCACTTAGCATAGCTCTCGCCGATCGGCGCATCGGCCGGCAGGTCGATGATGCCCTCGTGATCGTCGGACAACTCCATCTCGGCTTCGGAGACGAGCATGCCGCGGCTTTCGACGCCGCGGATGGTGCCGACGCCGAGCGTGATCTTCTTGCCCGGAATATAGGTGCCGGGGGCTGAGAACACGCCCTTCATGCCGGCGCGCGCGTTCGGCGCGCCGCATACGACCTGGATCGGATCGCCCGAGCCGGTGTCGACGATGCAGACGCGCAGCCGGTCCGCGTTCGGGTGCTGCTTCGCCTCGATCACGCGCGCGATGACGAAGGGACTGAGCGCCTTCGCCTTGTCCTCGATCGCCTCAACCTCCAGCCCGACCATGGTGAGCTTACCGGCGAGCTTTTCGAGCGGTTCGTCGGTGGCGAGATGCTCGCGCAGCCAGGAGAGGGTGAATTTCACGATGAAAGCCCTCCCGCCAAAGTCGGCAAGTCGAGCGGCCTGAATCCGTAGTGCGAGAGCCAGCGCACGTCGGCCTCGAAGAACTGGCGCAGGTCGGCGATCCCGTATTTCAGCATCGCGATGCGGTCGATCCCCATGCCCCAGGCAAAGCCCTGGTACTCGTCGGGATCGAGCCCGCAGTTGCGCAGCACGTTCGGGTGCACCATTCCGCAGCCGAGAATCTCCATCCAGTCCTCGCCTTCGCCGAAGCGCACTTCATCCTTGGTCTTGCGGCACTGGATATCGACTTCGAGCGAGGGCTCGGTGAACGGGAAGAACGACGGGCGGAAGCGCATCTTCACGTCGTCGACTTCGAAGAAGGCCTTGCAGAACTCGCGCAAAATCCACTTCATGTGGCCAAGATGCGAGCCCTTGTCGATGACGAGACCTTCCACCTGGTGGAACATCGGCGTGTGGGTCTGGTCGCTGTCGCTGCGATAGGTGCGTCCCGGAATGATCACGCGGATCGGCGGCTTCTGCGCCATCATGGTGCGGATCTGCACCGGCGAGGTATGCGTGCGCAGCAGCATGCGCGAGCCGTCGGCCTTCGGCGCGAAATAGAACGTGTCGTGCATCTCGCGCGCCGGATGCCCTTCGGGGAAATTCAGCTTGGTGAAGTTGAGATCATCCGTCTCGATGTCCGGACCCTCGGCGACCGCGAAGCCCATGTCGGCGAAGATCGTGGTGAGCTCCTCGATCACCTGGCTCACCGGATGAATGCGCCCGACTTCCGCCGGCGACTCGCGCACCGGCAGTGTCACATCCACAGTCTCGGTGTTGAGGCGTTCATCGAGCGCGGCGTTCTTCAAAGCCTCGCGGCGCGCCGCGATCGCGACTGTGACGCGATCCTTCAGTCCGTTGATCAGCGGGCCCTGCGCTTTGCGCTCATCCGGCGTCATCGCGCCGAGCGTCTTGAGCAGCGCCGAGACCGAGCCGCTCTTGCCGAGCGCTGAGACGCGCACGCTCTCAAGCGCGGCCTCATCGGAGGTGGCGGAAATTGCGCTGCCGATCTGCTGCTCCAGGATCGCGATGTCGCTCATTTAGGACTCCGGCAGCGCGGGCAGGTCGGTCGCGTGCGGTTTGCCGCCGGCTTGCGTGAGCATGCAGTGCACCTGGCCGCGATGGTGTGTCTGGTGATTGAACAGGTGTGTGAGCAGAAGCCACTTCGGCTTCGTGACTTCGCGCTGCTGCGCGCCCGAATACCAAGTGAGATCGTGCTCGAGCCATGATGGCTCAAGCGTGTTCGCCCAGCCGATCATCGTGTCGTCGAATGCCAAGCGCTCGCGTTTCAGCCGATCCCAATCCGGATACAGCGACACGGATTGCGGAATGCCAGCCTGCGGCTTTTCCACCTCGGATGAAAAGCGGCTCATCCAGATTTGATCGCCCCAGAGCAGGTGGTTGAGTGTCTTGTGGATCGAGCCGAAGAACGCACCGCGCTCGCGCCGCCGCTCCTCATCGGAGAGCGCGTCGGCGACGCCATAGAGATTGGCATTCTGCCAGCGATTGTAGCGCGCCATGCGCTGCACATAGGCGGGGTCGATCATCTCTGCCCTCGTGGCAGGGACCGCCTCAGTTCGAAGATGGCCGGTGCGGTCCCGGTGCCGTTACGCCGCCGCTGCAGTGTCCTGCGGCAGCGCGGCCTTGGCCTTCTCGACGATCGCCTGAAAGGCGGCCGGTTCGCGGATCGCGAGATCGGAGAGCACCTTGCGGTCGACCGTGATGCCCGATTTGGCGAGCCCGTCGATAAACCGGCTGTAGGTGAGGCCGAAGGGACGCACCGCGGCGTTGAGGCGCTGGATCCACAACGCGCGGAAGGTGCGCTTGCGCCGCTTGCGGTCGCGGAAGGCGTATTGATGGGCCTTCTCCACCGCCTGCTTGGCGATGCGGATCGTATTCTTGCGCCGGCCGTAATAGCCCTTGGCGGCTTTGAGGACTTTCTTGTGCTTGGCGTGCGAGGTGACGCCTCGTTTGACGCGAGCCATGGCTGATCTCCGTAATGAATTCGGTTTGAGCGGACTAGAGCATGATCCCGAAAAGTGGGTACCGGTTTTCGGAAAAGATCATGCTCCAACAAGACCTCTAAGCGTTCGGCAGCCAGTACTTCTTCACGCGCTCGCCATCGGTCTTGAACATCCCGGTGGTGCCGCGCAACTGGCGGATCTGCTTCTTGGTCCGCTTGATCATGCCGTGACGTTTGCCCCTTTGGGCGTACAGCACCTTGCCGGTGCCGGTTACCTTGAAGCGCTTTTTCGCGCCCGATTTGGTCTTCAACTTGGGCATTTGGCTCTCCTTTTGAGCCGGAAACGAGCCGAAGGCCCGGTTCACCGGCGTAAGCTCGAAAATCCGAGCATGTGCATGAGGCACTTTTCGCCGCCACGGCAGCCCTTTAGCCGGGCGGCGGAAGGCCGGGTTTATGGCAGAGCAAAAGCCGAAAAACAACCGTCCAGGGGGCGATTCTTGGGCTGCCGACGGCCGTTCCGGCGCGGCGCACAAATCGGCGATAACAACTCGTTAACCACCCGGTGTGACGCTTGCAATTCTGCGGGCATTGCCCGGTGGAACCGGCCCAAAAGCAAAGGGGTTATCGCGGCGCCGGGCAACTGATCCGCGAAGGGCGTCAACGGACGGAACGGAGACCAATCGCATCGGCAGGAGCGATCGATGTTTCCGCGGTGGTGCCGTTTGTCTTTTCTGACGCTGCTGGGGTTGATTTCGCTGCCTTCTCAAGGGCTTGCCAGCATCAATCAAGCCGGGGCGCTACTGACCCCCACGACGTTGACGGCAAAGACCTGCAGCGGCGCCTTCCGCTATGCGGCGCGGGTGGGCAACGACGACATCGTGGTCGTGAGCCCCGCCCAGATCTTCGCCGAGGATCGCCGCCTGACCCGCACCCGCTACACGTCTCGCGCGATGGCCGGC
>C688J18823_10003173_pt1 | contig 10383 bp, 7 predicted proteins | sample HopSoiMetagenom1_FD_18823 | JGI IMG/M metagenome (IMG submission 18823) | reverse complement strand
GAGGAGTACGGCGCGGCGGTGAGCTGGCGGAGCCGCGAGCTGGAGCGGCTGGGCGTGGACGTTCGCCTCTCGGCGGCCGCCGGCGGGGACGAGATCGCCGCGCTCGGGCCCGACGTCGTCGTCGTTGCGACCGGGTCGGTTCCGGTGCCGGCGGCGCCGGGCGTGCTCTCGCCGGCGGATCTGCTCGAGGGCACGAACCTTCCGGAAGGGCCGGCCGTCGTGATCGACGAGGAGCTGCACCACAAGGGCATGGGCACCGCCGCCCTGCTGGCGCGGGACGGCCGTGAGGTGACGCTGATCCCGGTCGGCGGCCCTGCGGGCGCGGAGTTGGGCGACGCCTTCGCCCTCCCGCCCGCGCAGGCGCAGCTCCGGTCGAGCGGCGTCAAGATCATCGAGGGCTGCGCGCTGGTGGAGGTCGGTGCCGGTCGGGTGGTCATCCGGCGCACGTTCGACGGTGCCGAGACGACGCTCGAAGCCGCTCTCGTCGTCGTGGCCGGCAGGCACCGTGCGCGCTCTGACCTCCTCGCAGAGCTCCGGGCCCGCGGGCTCTCGGCACGATCGGTGGGCGACGCGCGCGCCCCCAGGCAGGTCGCGGACGCGATCCGGGACGGATACGAGTCCGTGATCGCCGATACCTAGGCCAGCGGGTGTATATCTGATCACATTTTGTCCGCTGTGATCGGTTGGGAGCGGGTTTTCCCGTTGAAATGGCCTTTCCGGGCCATTCACCGGCTTGACAGCGGGCGCCCGTCCTGGGATAAGTCCACCCACACGAACGGCGTCCCGCCGGTTGCCCGAGATCCCAGGAGGCACTCCCCCCGATGACCGACTACCGCAAGTTCGACCCGATCCGGCGAAAGGCTGCACCCCTTCAGCTCGACCTGATCGAGGCCTACGCACAGGGGCGCCTCACCCGGCGGGACTTCGTCCGCCGCGGCACTGTCCTCGGACTCTCCCTGACGACGCTGGCCTCGGTGGTCGCGGCCTGCGGCGGCTCGACGTCATCGAACAGCAACTCGGCGCAGACCGGCGTGGGCGGGGGCGGCGTCTCGGGCGGCAGCAGCATCAAGCAGGGCGGCACGCTTCGGATCGCCAGCATCGCTCCGGCCAACCCGCTCGACCCGGTGGCGATGATCGACCTTGCGTCGTACGCCATCGTGGCCCAGCAGTACGAGTTCCTCACGTACTCCCTCGGCGACCTGCGGCTGACGCCGGGCATCGCCGAGTCGTGGGAGCCGAACGACGACGGATCGGTGTGGACGTTCAAGATCCGCGACGGCGTGATGTGGCAGGACGGCTCGCCGTTCAGCACCGACGACGTCGTCGCCACCTTCGAGCGCATGGTTGCCGCCGGGAACTCGGGGCTGAAGGGCGTGATCGAGTCCGGCTCGGTCACCTCGCCCGATCCGTCCACGGTGGTGTTCACGCTGACCGGCCCCAACGGCAACCTGCCCTACCTGGTGTCGTCCGACAACCCGCAGACGGTGATCACGCCCAAGGCGTTCGCGGCAGGGTCGCTGATCGACAAGTCGCCCAACGGCACGGGGCCGTGGAAGATGACCAGCTACGACGCCAAGACGGGTGCGTCGTTCGTCCGCAACGACGCCTGGTGGGGCGGCAAGACCAAGCTCGACTCCGTCAACTGGACGTTCTTCCAGGACCTCCAGCCGCAGGTGGTCGCACTGCAGTCGGGGGAGACCGACGCCATCGTCGAGTTCTCCGTCCTCGGCGGCGAGGGCCTGCTGAGCGATCCCAACGTGCACGTCATCAGGCTCAAGTCCGCCGCCCACAAGCAGATCTGGATGCGCGTCGACAAGGGCCAGTTCACCGACAAGCTCGTGCGCCAAGCCGTCGGCTACTCGATCGACCGCCAGGCCATCGTCCAGTCGCTGTTCAAGGGCAACGCGGATGTCGGGAACGACAGCCCGTTCGCACCCGTCTACCCGTATACCGACACGTCGGTGACGCAGCGCGAGCTGGACATCGAGAAGGCCAAGTCGCTGCTGTCGCAGGCCGGCGTCGACAAGCTCACGGCGACGCTGCACGCGGTCAAGCTGCAGGAGGCCCCCGACCTGGCCGTGCTGGTGAAGAACAGCGCCGCCCAGGCCGGCATCAACCTGAACGTCTCGGTCGAGGACACCACCACCTTCTACGGCAAGAGCTGGTGCCCGGCCGAGCCGGCCGACCCGCCGTGCTCCGGGGCCGCTGAGATCGGCATCGTCGACTACGGTCATCGCGGCACGCCGGACGTCTACCTGAACGCTTCGCTCAGCCCGAACGGAGCATGGAACTCGGCGCAGTACAACAGCGACGAGTACGCCCAGCTGTTCAAGAACTTCCAGGCGGCCGTGGGGGTCGACGCGCAGAAGACGGCGGCCAAGGCGATCGAGGAGCTCCTGCTCGAGGACTCGCCCACGCTGTTCCCGTACTTCTTCAACTACCTCTCAGCCCACACGAAGAAGTTCGCGGGGATCGAGGTGACGGCGATCGGCCACATGTTCCTCGGAAAGGCGGGACAGGTCGCCTGAGGCATACCGAGCGCGAGCCCGCTGCCTGAGGGGATAAGCGGCCAGACAACCCATGCTTCGCTTCATCGCCAGACGACTGGCTCTCGCAATCATCACGCTGCTGCTGCTGAGCCTGATCGTGTTCGCGATCTCGAACGTCCTGCCGCAGGACGTGGGCCGCTCGATCCTGGGCCCGTTCGCGTCGCAGGAGACCGTCGACGCGATGAACCACAAGCTCGGCACCGACCAGCCCAAGCTGGACCAGTATCTGCACCTGCTGAAGCAGATCGTGACGTTCGACTTCGGCGACTCCTTCCAGACTGGGCAGCCTGTCAGCGACCTGATCAAGACGACCCTGCAGAACTCGGCCAAGCTCGCCATCCTGGCCCTCGTGATCACCGTGCCGCTCGGCATCTTCGCGGGCACGCTGGCCGCTCTTCGCAGGGACACGATCGTCGACCGCGTGATTGTCATGTTCGGGCTCGCCGGGTCATCGCTGCCCGAGTTCGTGACCAGCACGTTCCTGGTCGTCCTGCTGGGCACGCAGCTCCACCTGCTGCCGCCGCTCGCCAACTGGCCGCCGGGCTCGAACATCTTCGAGCAGATCCATTACCTGCTGCTGCCGGCGCTGGCGCTGGTGCTGGTGTACTTCGGCTACATCGCCCGCATGGCGCGCGCGGGCATGATCGTCGCCCTTGAGTCGGACTACACCCGCACCGCGATGATGAAGGGGATCAGCCGGGGGACGGTCATCCGCCGCCACGTGCTGCGAAACGCGCTGCTGCCCACCATCGCCGTCGTCGCCACGTCGACCGGCTATCTGTTCGGCGGGCTGCTCGCGGTCGAGCTGATCTTCAACATCAACGGCCTGGGTAGGCTGCTGGTCACGGCTGCGAAGGCCAAGGACCTGCCCGTCCTCCAGGCCGGCGTACTGGTCATCGGCATCATCTACATGTTCGCGACGCTGATCGCCGACATCCTCATCTCCTGGCTCAACCCCCGGATCCGGCTGGGAAGCGAAGGCTGATGGGCGACCCGGCCCTGCTCGAGCCGCCCCCGCCCGGCGCCATCCAGGTCGACACGACGTCGGCCAGGAGCACGGCGCGCCGCGAGACCGTCCGGCTGCTGATGCGGCGTCCGGAGTTCCTGATCGGGATGGGCATCCTCCTGTTTTGGGTGACCTGCGCGATTTTCGGCGAGCGGTTGGCGCCGCACGATCCGCAGCTGCCGAATCCGCTGTTCAGCCATGCACCCCCCGGATCCGACAACTGGTCGTACGTGCTCGGCACCGACCGCTTCGGCCGCGACGTCCTCTCCCGCGTCATCGTCGGCGCGCGCGACGTGCTCATCGTCGCCCCCATTGCGGCGCTTCTCGGCGTCACCCTCGGTACCCTGCTCGGCTTGGTCATGGGCTACTACCGAGGCCTGCTGGACGACGTGTTGAGCCGGGTGGTCGAGGCGTTCCTCTCCCTTCCCGTGACGCTCGTCGCGCTCCTCACCCTGGTGATGCTCGGCTCCTCGACCAAGACGGTCGTCCTGGTGGTGGGCGTGCTGTTCGCGCCCATCGTCGCGCGCACCGTGCGCGCCGCCGTGCTGTCGGAACGCGAGCTGGACTACGTCCAGGCCGCAAAGCTGCGCGGCGAGAACGGGCCGATGATCATGACCCGCGAGATCCTGCCGAACATCACAGGGCCGATCATCGTCGAGCTGACCGTCCGCGTCGGCTACGCGATCTTCACGATCTCGACCCTATCCTTCCTGGGCGTGGGCATCCAGCCGCCGTCGCCCGACTGGGGCCTGCAGATCTCGGAGGAGTACTCGATGATCATCAACGGCTACTGGTGGACGGTGTTCTTCCCGTCGATCGCGATCGCAAGCGTCGTCATCGCCACCAACCTCGTTGCCGACGCCCTCCAGTCGGTGCTTCAGCGATGAGCGCCATGCCGCGCGAGGAGCAGCATGCCGCCCTCGAGGTCGAGGGGCTCGACGTGTCGTACATCGTGCGCGGCGTGCCCAGGGCCGTCCTGCGAGGGGTGTCGTTCACCGTTGCCCCGGGCGAGGCCTACGGCCTGGTCGGGGAGTCGGGCTGCGGCAAGTCGACCACCGCCTTCGCGGCGCTTCGCTACCTGCCGCGCAACGGGCGTATCACCGGCGGCCGCGCGGTGATCGACGGCACCGACGTCACGCATCTCTCCGCCGGACAGCTGCAGCGCCTGCGCGCCACCCGCGTCTCCATGGTGTACCAGGATCCCGGCGCGGCGCTCAATCCCACGCTGCGGATCGGCACCCAGGTCGAGGAGGCCTTCACGGTGCTCGGCCAGTCGAACGCCCGCGACAAGGCGATCGCGGCGCTCGACCGCGTGCGCATCGCCGATCCCCGCCGCGTGATGGAACGCTACCCGCACCAGCTGTCGGGAGGCATGCAGCAACGCGTCGTCATCGCGATGGCGCTCGCCTGTGACCCCCAGCTGCTCGTGCTGGACGAACCGACCACCGGGCTCGACGCCACGGTCGAGGCGGAGGTGCTCGACCTGGTGCAGAGCCTTCGTGTGGACACGGGCGCAGCGATCCTTCTCATCGCCCACAACCTGGGCGTGATCCGGCGGATGTGCGACCGGGTGGGCGTGATGTATGCCGGCAAGGTGGTCGAGGAGGGACCGGCCGTCGAGGTGTTCGACAACCCCAAGCATCCGTACACCGTGGGGCTGCTCCGCTGCCTGCCCCGGCGCGGGGCCCGCCGCGAGATCCGGCGGCTGCAGACGATCCCCGGGTTCCTGCCGCAGATCGGCGAGGACCTGCCGGCCTGCGTGTTCGTCGACCGCTGCCAGCTGGCCACCGAGGTGTGCCGCACCGACCCGCCGCCGCTGGTCGCAGTGGGCGATAGCCGCTACTCACGCTGCCACCACACCGACCGGATCGACGAGATCCCCGAGCCGGCTGTCGACCCGCAGGAGCTCCAAGTGACGCGGCAGGAGAAGGCGCCGGTGCTGTCGCTTCGCAACGTGTCCAAGACGTTCAAGCAGAGCGGCCAGCCGGTGTTCGCACTGGCTGACGTCGATCTCGACCTGCGAGCCGGCGAGACGCTGGGGCTGGTGGGCGAGTCCGGGTCGGGCAAGACGACGCTGGCGAAGACGGTGCTGGGCATTCACGCACCCGACGAGGGGGGCGCGGTCGTTCTCGACGGCACGGAGCTGGGCGGGGTGGTGACCCAGCGGAGCTCGGAGGCCAAGCGGGCGATCCAGATCGTCTTCCAGAACCCCGACTCGGCTCTCAACCGCAGCCACAGCGTCCGCTACATCATCACCCGGGCACTGAAGAAGCTGGCCGGGATCACCGGCCATGAGGCCGAGCGGAGGCTCGACTCGCTGGGCGAGCAGGTGCGCCTCACCCCGCGGCACTTCGACATGAAGCCGGCGCAGCTCTCCGGCGGCCTGAAGCAACGCGTCTCCATCGCCCGGGCGTTTGCCGGCGAACCGCGGATCGTCGTCTGCGACGAGCCGACGAGCGCCCTCGACGTGTCGGTGCAGGCGGCCATCCTGAACCTGCTGGCCGACCTCCAGCGCGACGAAGGGTCGAGCTACATCTTCATCTCGCACGACCTGAACGTCGTCCGCTACCTGTCCGACCGCATCGCCGTGCTGTACCTCGGCCGCGTGATGGAGCTCGGGCCGGCGGAGACCGTCTTCAACGGCCCGCACCATCCCTACACCGAGGCGCTGCTCTCCGCGGTGCCGAGCGTGGAGGGTCAGCCCAGCACGCGCATCCGCCTGGCGGGCGAGATCCCAAGCGCGTCGGCCCCGCCGGCCGGCTGCGTCTTCCACACTCGCTGCCCCAGGTTCATGGAGGGTGTGTGCGAGGTGGAGGTGCCACCCCTGGTGGAGGTCGAACCGGGCCACATGATGGCGTGTCACATACCGATCGACGAGCTTCGGGTGCTGCAGGCGCGGCCTCAGGAGATGGACGCCGGGGCGACGTGAGGCGGGCGCCGGCGCATGCCGCAGGGCCACGCCGACACGCCGACCCGATGACCAAGGCTGAGTACGCCTACACGGAGCTGCGCCGCCGGATCATCCAGGGAGAGATGGCGGGTGGGACCCGCCTTCGGCTCCGCGCGCTGGCGGGGGAGCTCAGCCTGAGCGAGATGCCGATCCGCGAGGCGCTGCGGCTACTGCAGCAGGACGGGCTGATCCGCTTCGAGAGCCACCGCGGCGCGACCGTCATGCCGGTATCGATCGAGCAGGTCATGGAGCGCCTCTCCATCCGCACATGGCTCGAGGTGCTTGCCGCCGCGCAGGCGGTGCCGCTCCACACCGCCGGCTCGCTCGCCGCGGCACGCTCGGCCCTCGGCCGAGCGGGCGATGCAGCGGCCGAGGGCGACTGGATGCGTTTCACCGCCGAGAACCGGCGGTTCCACGAGCTGGTCGAGGCGCCGGCCGACGAGCTTCTTCGCCAGACGATCGCGGCCGAGTGGGACCGGGTCTGGCAGGCGCGGCGGCAGTCGTCGCTCTTCGCCATCCTTCCCCGGCGGATGGCTCAGGCCCAGCGGGAGCACGAGGTCATCCTGGCGGCGCTCGCCGAACGGTCGCGCGAGAACGTCGTCGAGGCCATGACGGGGCACCGCGACCACACCCTCGCCGCCTGGCGGGAGGCGGTCTCTCGAACCTAGTCGGACGCGGTCGTGCTCACCACCGCACCGCCTCGCCGGCGCCGGGCAGGACGAGGTCACGCTCGAAGCGCACCTCGGACAGGTCGATCTCCGGCTCGCGGTCGAGGACGAGCTGGGTGATCAGACGGCCGCTCATCGGCCCCGCAGCGTTGCCGTAGATATGGCCGATGGCGGCGAACAGGCCCGGCTCGAGCTGGTCGATGATCGGTGCCGTGTCGGAGGTGAAGGGCAGCATCCCGGCCCATGTCCGGTCGATCGCCGCGCCCGACAGGCCGGGGAAGTCCTCGTTGATGCGGCGCGCTGCCGCGGCCACGCCGGCCAGGGTCGGGCGCATGTCGATCTCGGCGGGGTAGTCCATCGGGCAGCCGAACAGCACCGATCCGTCCGCCCGCTGAGCCACCAGCTCGAGCATCTCGATTGCGTCCTCGGACTCCCAGTCCTCGGTGAAGGCGGCGGCGTCCCAGCCCGGCAGCTCGCGGAACAGCGTGTACTGCTTGGCGGCGAGTGGGCCGTACATCGCCGGCTCGATCCGCTCGCTGATGGGGAAGGTGCTGATCACCGCAAGCCGCTCGCCTCCGACGGCGGCGGTGATGCCCGCGTCGCCGAGGAGCCGCTTCGCCCAGACGCCCGCGGCCACGACGACCGCGTCGCCCTCGACGACGCCGGCGGCCGTCTCGACCCCGGCCACCCGGTCGCCGTCGCGGCGAAGCCCCGTCACGGTGACGCCCTCGCGGATGGTCGCGCCGAGCTGCCGCGCGCCCTCCGCCAGCGAGCCGACCAGAAGCGGCGTGTTGATGTGGGCGTCCAGCGGGCAGTACGAACCGCCCAGCACGTCCGGCCGGATGGGAGGCGCCAGCCGCCGCACCTCGGCGCCGTCGACCAGCTCCATCTGCAGGCCGTGTGCCCGCCTCGCCTCGACGAACTGGGCGAACACCTCGCCCTGCTCCGGCGTCAGGAAGAACATCAACCCGCCGCTGGCACGAAGCTCGAACGGCAGCGGGAGCTCTTCCGCCAGCGTGTCGTACAGCCTGCGGCCGGCGAGCGAGACGTCGAGCGCGAAGCCGGGGTTGCGGCCGTGCAGCCAGACGAAGCCGGGGTTGCGGCCGGAGGCGCCGTAGGCGACGTGCTCCTGTTCCAGCAGCTCCACCTCGACGCCCTCTCGCGCGAGGAAGTAGGCGCAGGAGCAGCCCACGATGCCACCGCCGACGACGACCGCCCGCGTCACCGCGTCACCTCGTTTGGGTCGAGCATGTCGAGCACTTCCCGGGCCTCCACGGGGTCATGTGCGCTGTGCTGCTGGTAATAGCCGCGGCGGCTGATGCGGTACTGCCCGACGGCCCGCAGGTCGGCCAGCAGCTCCGCGGTCTTCACCGCCATCACGTTGGGGTTGATGATCGGTGCCGGGTCGCCCGGAAGCTGTCCCTCGATCATGGCCTTCTCGTAGCAGGCGGCGACGATCGTGCAGCCGAGCACCACCACCTCGGCCCGGTCGCGGTCGAGCACCTCCAGGCAGCGGGCCCGCGCGTCTTGCGCGACGGCGAGGGGGTCGCCCACCATGTCGTCGACGTACCAGTCGATGGCGCTCACCGACCGGCAGTTCGGCTCGGCGCCGTAGACGCGGATGCGGTCCTCGAGCTCCGGCACGGCCTTCCAGTGGTCGGTGACGACGCTGTAGCGGTGGCCGAAGGGCCGCGACAGCGCCACCGACGCCTCGAGAGGTCCGACCACGGGCATGTCGGTCAGCTCGCGTGCCTGTGTCAGCCCGGGGTCGTAGCAGCAGCCGATCACGAAGGCGTCGAAGCCGGCACGGTCGGCGGCGAGCACGGCGCGCAGCACCTCGACCTCGACCAGGTGCTTGGGGACGAAGTAGTCGAGGTTGCGCGGGCAGTTCGTGAGGTGCGCGATGTCGACCTCGGTCTCCGGCCGCAGGTACGGCTCCAGCGTGGAGCGGATCAGCTCGTCGTACCGGTCGGTCCCGAACGTGTTGAGGAAGCAGATTCTGGTCATCGTTATTTGATATCACATTTAGCCGAACCGGCAACCGGTGTCCGGCTCCGTGTCTGGCATCGAGTCGAGACAACCCGAGCGCCGATTGCGTGTGAGACGAGTGTGCCAGACTCGGTGCCGGCCACATGAATGCCCACCCCCGGCTCACCCTCCGCGGTAGGCTGCGGGCCCTGTGACCCTTGAGCGCGCCATGGCCGGCATCGTCGGCGATGCGAACGTGATGGCGCCTGCGCCACGCGAGTACCTGACCGAGGCGAGCGGCATCGAGGCCGGCCGCGCGGTTGCGGTCGTCCGGCCGGGCACCGCGCGGGAGGCCGAGGCCGTGGTCGCCTGGTGCTACGAGCACGACATCGCGATGGTGCCCCGCGGCGGCGGCAGCGGATACGCCGGCGGCACGCGGGCCGACGGCGGTGTGGTGATCGCGCTCGACCGGATGGTGCGGGTGCGGGCGTTTGACCCGCTCCAGTGGCGCATCCAGGTGGAGGCGGGCCTTCCCACCGCGGAGCTGCGGCGCATCGTCCGCGAGAGCGGCCTCTACTTTCCTCCCGATCCCGGAGCGGCCGAGCAGTCGCAGATCGGCGGCAACCTCGCCACCAATGCCGGCGGGCCGCACGCGTTCAAGTACGGCGTCACGGGCCGTTGGGTCACGGGGCTCGAGGGCGTGATCGCCCCCGGCCGGCTGGTGCAGATGGGCGGCGCCGTGCGAAAGGACGTGGCGGGGTACGACCTGAAGAGCCTGCTCATCGGGGCCGAGGGGACGCTCGGGCTGATCACAGCCGCCTGGCTGCGCCTGATTCCCGCACCCGAGGCCGCCCATCCCGTTGTCGCGTTCTACGCGACGGCCGACGCCGGTGGCCGGGCGATCGAGGCGGTCTACGGCAACGGGATCGAGGCCGCCGCCCTGGAGTACCTCGACGAGGGCGCGGTCGCCATCGCGGGACCGGCGTATCCGGGGCCGGCGCCGCCGGGGTTCATGGTCATCGCCGAAGCCGACGGCACTGCGGCGGAGGCCGCGCGGATCCGCGACGAGCTGGTGAGCGTGCTGGCGGAGGACGCGCTTCGCGTCGAAACGCCGGACGCACGCGACCTGTGGCGCTGGCGCGACGGCGTTTCGCTCGCCGTGATGGCCCGCAGGGGCGCAAAGCTCGCCGAGGACGTCGCCGTGCCCGTCGACCGGCTGACGGAGGCGATCGGCCTCACCGA
>C688J18823_10003172_pt1 | contig 10384 bp, 12 predicted proteins | sample HopSoiMetagenom1_FD_18823 | JGI IMG/M metagenome (IMG submission 18823) | reverse complement strand
GAGCTCCGCCGGCTCGGCGCGGCCGAGGTCGATGCACGGCGCGCGGCGGCCGAGGCCGCCGAGCGGCTGAGCGCAATCCAGATCGAGCGTGCGCGGATCGAGACCGAGGCAGACGAGGCCCGGCGGCGGCTGCACGCTGCTGCCGCAAATCCGGCCGAGGGGGACGACCGCGACGAGCTCGCCGACAGGGTCGAGAAGCTGGAGCGGCGCCGCGAGGCGCTTGGCCAGGTCAACCCGCTCGCGAAGGAGGAATACGACCAGGAGAAGGAGCGGCTCGTCGAGCTCCAGACCCAGCGTGAGGACCTCGAGCGGAGCCTGGAGGAGCTGGCGTCGCTCCGCGACGAGCTGCAGCAAACGGTCGAGCACCGCTTCGCGGAGACATTTGCGTCGGTCCAGCACAACTTCGCCGAGGTCGCGTCGACGTTGTTCCCCGGCGGCGAAGGGCGCCTGCGCCTGGCCGAGCCCGAGGACGGGGAGGATGCACTGCCGGGCATCGAAGTCGAGCTCCGCCCCGTCGGCAAGAAGGTCACGCGGCTGTCATTGCTCTCCGGCGGCGAGAAGGCCCTCGGCGCGATCTCGTTCCTGTTCGCGCTCTTCCTCGCGCGGCCGTGCCCGTTCTACCTCCTCGACGAGGTCGAGGCGGCGCTCGACGACACGAACATCGGTCGCTTCGTGGAGTTGCTGCGTCGCTACTCCGATCGCGCGCAGTTCATCGTGATCACGCACCAGAAGCGAACGATGGAGGCTGCCGACGTGCTCTACGGCGTGACGATGGGCGGCGACGGCGTCTCGCAGATCGTCTCGCGGCGGCTGCCGCGGCACGAGCAGGCGGTCATCGTCGCGTAGCTAGGGTTCGCGCCCGTGGCGCGGAGCTGGTCGGAGTTACTGGGGGAAGAGGACGCACGGCCGGAGCCGGAGGACCGGCGCGGCGGGATGTTCTCGCGGCTGCGCGACTCGCTGTCGAAGTCGCGGCGCGCGCTCACGCAGGAGCTCGCGTCCGCGGCGTTCGATCCGGGTGACGAGCTTGCGTGGGAGCGGCTCGAGGAGGCGCTGATCCGGGCCGACGTCGGCGTGCGCGCCACCGCAGAGCTCGTCCGCCGCCTCGAGGCGCGTGGCGAGATCGGCGACCTGAACGCCGCGCTCGCCGAGGAGGTCGCCGCGATGCTCGGCGATCCGCCGACGTTGAACGTGCACGCGGATCCCACCGTCGTTCTCGTCGTCGGCGTCAACGGCACGGGCAAGACGACGACGATCGGCAAGCTCGCGGAACGGCTCCGCCAGCACGGACACGTCGTCGTCCTCGCGGCCGCGGATACGTTTCGCGCCGCAGCCGAGGAGCAGCTCGACATCTGGGCGAAGCGCGCGAACGCGCGGTTCGTCGGCGCGGATCGCGGAACGGATCCCGCGAGCGTTGCGTACGACGCGATCGAGACGGCGACGCGGGACTCGGCCGACATCGTGATCGTCGACACGGCGGGGCGGCTGCATACGCAGGCGAACCTGATGGACGAGCTCGCGAAGGTTCGACGCGTGATCGCGAACAAGCTCGACGGCGCGCCGCACGAGACGCTGCTCGTCGTCGACGCGACGACCGGACAGAACGGCGTGCAGCAGGCGCGGTTGTTCGGCGAAGCGGTCGGCGTCACCGGCGTTGCGCTGACGAAGCTCGACGGCAGCGCGAAAGGAGGGATCGCGATCGCGATCTCCTACGAGCTCGGCCTGCCGGTGAAGCTGATCGGCGTCGGCGAGCAGCTCGACGACCTGCGGCCGTTCGACGCCGACGATTTCGCCCGCGCGCTTCTAGCTGCCTGACTCGCTTCTCTCGATCGCGAACGCGATGTTGACCGTCGTCCGGTATTCGCTGATGCGATCGTTCTCGACGAGCGCGCTCATCGACACGACGTCGGCGCCGGAGATGCCGCGCACCGTCTTCGCGGCTTCCTGCACCGCCGCGTCCGCGGCCTTCGCGAAGCTCTCGGCCGATGAGCCGATGATCGTGATGACCTTTGCGACCTGAGCCACTTTTCGCCTCCTAGGGTGTGAGGATCACGCGGTAGCCGCTGATCGGGTTGCTGCCCTTGACGTAGATCTCGGCGCGGTAGACGGACTCGCCGGACGCTCCTTTGTGCTTCTCCTCCCACGCGAACTCCCACGCTGCCTGGCGCGTCGGCTTCCAGCCCTCGTGATTCGGGTCGAGGTCGGCCTGCAGATCGGGCGGGCCGCCCTCGTCGCCGCCGTACTCCTTCGACTCGCTCATCGCGGTCCTCCTCGGTCGGGGTCGCCCGAGCCTAACGCGCTTCAGCGTGCGCGGCGAGGCGCTGCACCGCGATGCGGTTCCCCTTGCGCTCGTAGGCGCGGCGTGCGTCTACGACGAGCGCCGCCGCCTCACCGGCGCTGCCGCGGCTCCGCAGCAGCGTCGCCAGCGTCAGAGCCGTCCGCGCGTGCAGGTCGAGGAAGTCCGTTCGCTCCGCGAGCTCGACCGCCTCACGGCCGAGTTTCTCGGCCCGCTCGTCGTCGCCCGCATGTGCCGCGACGAGCGCGCGCGCCGAGCGCCAGACGGCCTGCGTCACGATGTCGGCGAGCGCGCCGGTCTGCTCGCTGATCAACGCGTACTCGTCCGCCTCGGCGAATCGCGCCTGCTCGGCGAGCGCGTGCGCGAGAAAGGCCGCGACCGTCGAGCGCGTCCCCCGCTCGCCCATCTGCTCGAGCGCGTCGTAGCCGCGCTGCAACTCCGCGACCGCGGCGTCCGTGTTTCCCGCGAGCGACTCGATCGTGGCGCCGACGAGACAGCGGCCGGCGCGGAGGTAGTTGAGGCCGAGCTCCTCGTGGAGCGCGTTCGAATCCGCATAAAGGCGGCGTGCCTCGTCGAACCCTCCCTCCATTGCGGTCAGGCTCGCGAGCGTGCTCATGATCGCGGCGTCGACCGCTCGGTCCCCTTGCGACTCGCTGCGGAGCGTGGTGCAGCGCCGAATCGCTTCCGGCACCGGCGTCGGGCCGTATTCGAGCGCCTGCGCGAGGAACGCGACGATCGTCAGGCTCTCGCGGGACCCGGCGCGTCGAGCATGTGTGAGCGCGCGCTCCAGGGCGTCCGCGCGAGCACCCCAGCGGCCGGCGATGACGTCGGCCTCGCTCCGCAGCCACCACGCCTTCGCGAGCCCGAACTCGTCGCCCAGCTCTTCGAGCAACGGAATTGCGTGCTCGGCCACGCGCACGATCTCCTCCGTCGAGCTCTCGGGATTCGTGAAAGCGCGAAAGAACTCCCGCTCGATCAACGTGCGCAGCTCGAGCCGCTTGTCACCGGCCGCCGCAGCGCGTGCGAGCGATTCGCTCAGCACCTCGTCGGCCCGGTCGAAGTCGCCTGCGCGCATCAACGCGCTGCCGAGCTCGGGCAATGCTTGCGCGCGGATCGGATGATCCTCGTCGAGCAGCGCCGTTGCGCGCGCAAGGAGGTTCACGGCCGCGGGCACGTCGCCGCGCGCGAACGCGCGGTGCCCTGCACTCCCGAGCAACTCACCCGCGCGATTCGCGATCCGCCGCGTCTCGTCGTCGGTGCGGAACAGCTGCTCGCGGTAGAGGTACGCCTGCTCGAGGTGGTAACCGATGATCTCCTCGAGCTCGACGGCGCGATCGCCCGCGTTCACAGCGACCCACTCGGCGAACCGCTCGTGGAGCGTCGCGCGCGTCTCCTTTGGGATTCCCGCGTACGCAGCGTCGCGGATCAGCGCGTGCGAGAACCGAAACGCGTCGTCCGTGCGCACGTTCGACCGGTGCGGACGCACGAGTTCCTTGCGCACGAGCGCCATCAGGCTGCTGTCGGCGGCGCCGCGCTCTTCGTCGGGCGTGAGCGCGAGGATCGCGTCGCGCCAGAACTCTCTTCCCGCGACGGCCGCACGCTCGATCACGGTGCGCTCTTGCGGCGGGAGCCGGTCGAGGCGCGCCGCGAGCAGCGCCTGGATCGTCGGCGGGAACGTGAACAGCGCCTCCTTGTCGGCACCTTCCGCGACCATTGCCGCCATCTGCTCGGCGTAGAGGGGGTTGCCGTCGGCCGCCTCGGCAATCCGCTGCTGCGCGTCGCCCGCCGAACCGAGACCGTCGAGCAGCTGCAGCGAGTCCGCGTGCGAGAGCGGTGCCAACGTCAGCGACGCCTCGGCCCCTCCGCCGCCGAGCCACGACGGGCGCGTGTCGAGGAACTCGGGACGCGCGACGCAGAGGACGAGGATCGGCGAATCGCGGATCCAGCCGGCGAGGTACTCGACCAGGTCGAGCATCGTCGGCTCCGCCCAGTGCACGTCCTCGAAGCACAGGATCAGCGGTCGGTCCCGCGCGAGCGCCTCGCAGACCTTCCGGAATGCCCAGTACGTCTCTTGCGTGCCGGGTGCACGGCCGCGCGCCGTCGCGCCGGCGAGACGCTGCACGACGAGGTCGCGCTCCTCCTCGTCCGGGATGAGCGCTTCGACCCCCGAGCTGCCGCCCAGGTCGCGAAGCATCTCGTAGATCGGCCAGAACGAGATGCCGTCGCCGTAGGCCAGGCACCGGCCGACCAGCACCGTCGCGTCGTCGCGCACGTCGTCGAGCAGCTCCGAGACGAGCCGGGACTTGCCGATCCCGGCCGGGCCGAGGAGCGTGAACAGCACGCACGTTCGCTCGCTGACCGACCGTTCGTACGCACGCCGCACCCGCGCGAGGTCGTCGACACGGCCGACGAGCGGCGTGTCGGTCCGGCGCGCGATCGCCGGCAGGCCCGGAATCGCGGCAAGCACGCGCCAGGCCGCGACCGGCGCCGCCTTTCCCTTCGCCACGATCGGGTCGGCCGGCTCGAGCAGCGCGATCCCGCGGACGAGCTGCTCGGTCTGCCCGCCGATCAGGATCTCCGCCGACCGTGCGGCCTCCTCGAGGCGCTTCGCCGTGTTGACGGCGTCGCCGGAGACGAACGCGTGCCCGGCGCTCGGGTCGCCGGCGACGACCTCGCCGGTGTTGATCCCGACGCGGATCCGCAACTGCTCGCCGCCGTCGCGGGGCCCGCTCGCATGCTCGCGGAGCTCGAGCGCCGCGCGCACGGCGCGAAGCGCGTCGTCCTCGTGCGCGGACGGCACGCCGAACACGCCCATCACCGCATCGCCGATGAATTTCTCGACCGTTCCGCCGTGACGCTCGATCACGGCGCGCGCGTCGTCGAACCAGCCCGTGATCACGCCGCGGAGCGCCTCGGGGTCGAGTCGCTCGCCGAGCTGCGTCGACCCGGCGACGTCGGCGAAGAGGATGGTGACCGTGCGGCGACTAACGGCCATGTCCGGAGTGTAGGACTGGCGTTCCCGGCGGCCTAGCCGGGCGGCCGGTAGCGGCGGGTAGCCTTCGGGGCCGTGTTCGACGCTCTCTCAGACAGGCTTCAGAGCGCCCTCGGCGATCTACGCGGCCGCGGCACGCTCGACGAGGAGGCGATCTCCCGCGCGATGCGGGAGATCCGGCTCGCCCTGCTCGAGGCCGACGTCAACTTCGAGGTGGTCAAGTCGTTCGTCGCGCAGGTGCGCGAGCGTGCGCTCGGCCAGGATGTGACGAAGAGCCTCACGCCGGGCCAGCAGGTCGTGAAGATCGTCCACGACGAGCTGACCGACCTGATGGGCGCGGGTGCATCCGGCCTCGCGTTCACCGCGCGCGGGCCGACGGTGATCCTCCTCGCCGGGCTCCAGGGATCGGGAAAGACGACCGCCGCGGGGAAGCTCGCGCTGCTGCTCCGCAAGGAAGGGCGGAACCCCGGCCTCGTCGCGGCCGACCTGCAACGGCCGGCGGCGATCGACCAGCTCGAGCAACTCGGCCGCCAGATCGAGGTGCCCGTCTACCGCGAGGACGGATCCGACCCGGTGACCGTCGTCAGGAACGGCGTCCGCTCGCTCGCCGACGGCGGTGCCGACACGATCATCCTCGACACCGCCGGGCGTCTGCACGTCGACGAGGTTCTGATGCTCGAGCTCGAGCGCGTGCGCGACGAGTCCCGGCCGACGAACGTGCTGCTCGTCGTCGACGCGATGACCGGGCAAGAGGCCGTGAACGTCGCACAGGCATTCCAGGAACGCGTCGCCTTCGACGGCGTGTTGATGACGAAGCTCGACGGCGACGCGCGCGGCGGCGCTGCGCTGTCGGTGAAGGCCGTCACGGGACGCCCGATCAAGCTCATCTCGGTCGGCGAGAAGCTCGACCAGCTCGAGTATTTCCATCCGGACCGGATGGCGTCGCGGATCCTCGGGATGGGCGATGTGCTCACGCTGATCGAGCGTGCGGAGGCCGCGGTCGAGGAGGACGAGCAGAAGGAGATGGAGGCGCGGATGCTCCAGGGCCAGTTCTCCTTCGACGACTTCCTGAAGAGCTACAAGATGATCCGCAAGATGGGGCCGCTCCAGGGCGTCCTCAAGCTGATCCCGGGTCTCGGCAACCAGCTCGAGGGGCTCGATCAGATCGACGACAGGCAGCTGGCGCGCGTCGAGGCGGTCATCCTCTCGATGACGCGCGGCGAACGCGCTCGCCCCGCGATGATCGACGGATCGCGCCGGCAGCGCATCGCGCGCGGCTCCGGGACGAGCGTCGAAGAAGTGAATCGGTTGCTCGAGGCGCGTAAGCAGATGGAGAAGCTGATGAAGGGCATGAGCCGCGGGAAGATGCCCGACTTCGGCGCGCTTGCCGGCGGCGCCGCGCCGGCGGCCGCCGACGCGCCGGCACGCCGCAAGGCGACAAAATCGAACAAGAAGAAGAAGCGATCGAGAGCCCGGAGGTAATCGAGTGGCAGTGAAGATGCGATTGACGCGGGTCGGTTCGAAGAAGAATCCGATCTACCGCGTCGTGGTGGCCGATTCGCGCTCGCCGCGCGACGGCAGGTTCATCGAGATCATCGGCCGGTACAACCCGCAGACGAACCCGTCGACGATCGAGCTCGACGAGGGGAAGGTGCGGGACTGGCTCGGCAAGGGCGCGCAACCGTCCGGCGCCGTCCAGAAGCTGTTGAAGGCGAAGAACATCGGGTGACCGCGGTCGGCCTGCTCGAGGATCTCACGCGTCAGCTCGTCGACGAGCCCGACGCGGTGCGTGTCGAGGAGGTCGACGAGGACGACGAGCTCGTCCTGCGGCTCCACGTCGCGGAGGCCGATCGCGGGAAGGTGATCGGGCGGCAGGGACGCATCGCGCGTGCCCTGCGGACGATCATCCGTGCCAGCGCTGCGCGCGAGCGGCGCCGCGTTCGGCTCGAGATCGTCGATTGACGCCGGCGTAGAAGGACGCGATGGAGCTCTTCGAACGTAGCTCACGCGAACGTGCGTGACTTCGTTCCGATCGGACGGGTCGGGAAGCCGCACGGCCTCGACGGGTCGTTCTTCGTCGAGCGTGCGAGCGACGACCCGGAGCGCTTCAAGGTGGGCGCGACGGTGTTCGCCGCGGGCGAGCCAGCGGAGGTCGTCGCGTCGAGACGAGCGCGCGGGCGGCCGGTGATCCGCCTCGACCGGCGCGTCGAACGCGGCGCCGAGCTCGCGGTCGACCGGGCGACGTTGCCGCCGGCCGCCGAAGGCGAGTACTACGTGTTCGAGCTCGTCGGCGCCGAGGTCGAGGAGGAAGGCGGCCGGATGCTCGGCCGTGTCGTGTCGGTCGACCCGTACGAGGCGAACGACGTCCTGGCGCTCGACACGGGGATCCAGCTGCCGATGGTCGAGGACTGCATCCTGGACGTCGATCTTGCGGCGCATCGCATCCGGATTGCGCGCGGCTTCGCGGGCGAGGGCTGAAGACCCGCCCGGTAACCTGGGTCGCCTCGCCCCGTGCAGCTCGACGTCTTCACCCTCGTTCCGCATGCGTTCGCCTGGCTCACCGAGCAGCGTCCCGTTGCGGCCGTCCTTGGCACGGAGCTCGATCTCCGACTCTTCTCGTACCGGGACACGACCCCGCTCCGCGCGGCGCAGGTCGACGACGAGCCGTACGGCGGCGGAGCGGGAATGGTCCTGCGCGTCGACGTCGTCGCGGCGGCGCTGGATGCCGCGTACGGCGGTCCGCCGGAGCATCGCGTCGTCGCGCTGACGCCGCAGGGACGGCAGCTGACCCAGGAGGTCGTCGAGGAGCTCGCGCTCGAGGAGCGGCTCACGCTCCTGTCGGCGCGATTCGAGGGCTTCGACGAGCGCGTCGTCCAGCATCTTGCGTCGGACGCGATCTCGATCGGGCCGTACGTCCTGTCGAACGGCGACCTGCCCGCGATGGTGCTCGTGGACGCGATCGCGCGCCGCTTGCCGGGTGCGATCAACGACGAGTCCGGCGCGTGGGAGAGCTTCAGCGCCGAGCTCGAAGGCGGGCTCGAGTACCCGCACTACACACGGCCGCCGGAGTTCAACGGGTGGCGCGTTCCCGACGTCCTCGTCTCCGGCGACCACGGGAAGATCGAGGCGTGGCGGCGCGAACAGAGCCGCANGCGGACGTTGCTGTGANCGACCACTANGCAACGCTCGGCGTNCGGCCNGACGCGACGCCGCAGGAGATCGAGGCCGCGTACCGGCGGATCGCGCTCGAGCGCGGNTGGGAAGACGGGTTCTGGCGCGACCTGCGCGACGCGTACGACGTCCTCTCGAATCCTGAAGAGCGTGCGCGCTACGACGCGTCGGCCAACGGCGACGCATCGGCAAACCAGCAGCGGCGGTCGAAGAATCCCGTCGACCGGCTTTTTCCCAATCTTCCGCACGGGTGGCGCGTCGCGATCGACTGGGTGGTCACGATCGCGGGCGCGGTCGCGATCGTGCTCGCGATCAAGGCCTGGATCGTCAACCCGTACCGGATCCCGTCGTCATCGATGGAGCCGACGCTGCACTGTGCCCGACCGGGGCAAGGCTGCGAATCGGGCACGTCCGACCGCGTGCTCGCGAACCGGTTCATCTACCACTTCCGCAATCCGCGGCGCGGCGAGATCGTCGTCTTCCACACGCCGGCGCTCGCAAAGGAGAAGTGCGGCGGCGGCGGCGGGACGTTCGTCAAGCGACTGATCGGCCTGCCGGGCGAGGCGTGGACCGAACGGAACGGCTTCGTGTACATCAACGGCGTCAAGCTGAACGAGCCCTACGTCCACGCGGATCGCCGCGACAACCAGAGTCTGACGTTGAGGGACCTCCCACCGATCCGGACGATGACGCGGATCCCGCCGAAGATGTACCTGATGATGGGTGACAACCGGGCGTCGTCCTGCGACTCGCGCGTCTGGGGCCTGGTGCCACGAAAGAACCTCATCGGCGAGGTGTTCGCGACATACTGGCCGCCGAGCCGCATCTCGTTCCACTGATCCGCGCAGCGCTGCTCGCCGGCGCCGTTCTCCTCGCTGCGGGATGCTCGTCGGACCGCGACGCGCGTGTCTTCCGCGTCCCGTCGTCGTCGATGGAGCCGACACTTCACTGCGCCCGCCCGCAGCCGGGATGTCAGGGGAAGAGCGTCGATCATGTCGCGGTCCGGCCGTACGGGGCCGATCATCCCGCGCGCGGCGACATCGTCGTCTTCCAGACGCCGCGGCGTGCGGCGGAGGTCTGCGGGTCGAGCGGCCTCTTCATCAAGCGCGTGATCGGGCNGCCCCACGAGCGCTGGTCGGAGCGTGCCGGCACGATCCTGATCGACGGTCGACCGCTCCGCGAGCCGTACATCCCGCGGGCGCACCGCGACTCGGAGTCGTATCCCGGTGGCAGGATCCCGCCGGGGGAATACCTGCTCCTCGGCGACAACCGCAGCTCGTCGTGCGACTCGCGCGTCTGGGGCCTCGTCCCGACGAAGAACCTCGTCGGCGCCGTCTTCGAGATCAAGCGCGGCTCGAAGCGAATCCACATTCGCTAGCATCTGCTCTCGGCCGCCGGCCTTCCTTCCTATGAGCAACATCATCGACAGCCTCGAGCGCGCCCAGCTGCGCGATGGGATCCCGCAATTCAAGGCGGGCGACACCGTCCGGGTGCACTTCAAGGTGATCGAGGGGCAGCGGCAGCGGATCCAGGTGTTCGAGGGAATCGTGCTCAAGCGCCAGGGCGCGGGGGCACGCGAGACGTTCACCGTGCGGAAGCAGTCGTTCGGCATCGGCGTCGAGCGAACGTTCCCGCTCCATTCGCCGAAGATCGACAAGATCGACGTCACGGCGATCGGCGACGTCAACCGCGCGAAGCTGTACTACCTCCGCGGCAAGGTCGGGCGCAAGGCGCGCGTCCGCGAGCTGCGACAGGACGCTCAGCGGCCGGCGAAGGCGCGTCCCGCGACCGAAGCCGCCGTCGCGCCCGAGGCCGACGCGCAGCAAGAGTCGGTCGCCGAGACGCCCTCCGAGTAGGCGGCTACCCGAACCTCGTACGGCGGGGACGCCGCCGCGAAGACTCGCGCCCGCCGCATTTCCGTGCCGCAC
>C688J18823_10003171_pt1 | contig 10385 bp, 10 predicted proteins | sample HopSoiMetagenom1_FD_18823 | JGI IMG/M metagenome (IMG submission 18823) | reverse complement strand
GACCATGGCCGAACGACGTGACGACGACATAGACATCGAAGAGCAGGCGGACGCTGTCGCCGACTTCGTCGAGGAACTTCTTACGCGGATGGACGTCGACGCGATCGCTGAGCCGTCAGAGCACGGTGGCCGGATGTACGTCGACATCCTCGACGGCGACGACGCCGATATGGCGCTCCTCATCGGGAAGCAAGGCGCCACCCTGGACGCGATGCAGGAGCTGGCCCGGCAGGTGGTCGGGCGCAGGCTCAATCAACGGATCCGCGTGCTCGTCGACGTGGGCGACTACCGCAAGCACCGAACCTCCGACGTCGAGGAGGAAGCTCGCTCGGCGGCCGAGACGGCCTTGGATTCGGGCGAAGAGCAGTCGCTTAAGCCCATGGACGCCCTCGACCGGAAGATCGCCCATGATGCGGTCGCTCAGATCGACGGTGTCCGTACTGAATCGCGCGGTGAAGACCCCGCCAGGTTTGTAGTCATCTTGCCCGAGTAGCGCGGCGCGAGAGTGACGGCAGGGGCTCCCTAAGATGTTTCACGTGAAACATGAGGCTTGGCTCCGAGACGCCGAATCGCTCGACGTCGCGCTCTCAGCCGAACAGATAACTCAGCTCGCCTCGTATGTGGAACTGCTCGAGCGTACCGCCGTTCCGCGCGGCATGATCGCTGCATCCGACGCAGACCGGCTGTGGCGGCGGCATGTCCTTGACGGGCTACGCGGCGCGCATCTGGTCCCGGCCGAGGGAACCGTGGCCGACCTCGGGAGCGGCGCCGGCATCCCGGGCCTGCCGCTCGCCGTGGCGGTCCCCACGTCNCGCTTCGTCTTGACCGAGACNCGTCGGCTCCGAGCGTCGTTCCTCGAGGCCGCGATCGACGANATCGGNCTAACGAACGTCAGCGTCGAACTGGGGAAGGCGGAGGACGTGCCGAAGCGCTTCCAAGCGTGCGTCGCAAGGGCGTTTGCNCCCCCCNTGGAGACGTGGACCACNGCGGAGCGGCTGCTCGCTCCGGGCGGTGTGCTCGTCTATTGGGCCGGGGAGAGCTTCGATGCGCGCCCCCTCGAAGCGCGCGGCATCGCGGTTCGGCTTTNCACCCACTCGGACCTTGCGCGGCGTGGCCCCCTCGTTATCATGGGGCCGCAGTGACCAAGTCCTCTTCTGGCCCTTCTCCGGCGTCTCCACCTTCGCGTTCGACCGCTACGAAGCCCCGAGGATCGTCCCGGAAACGGGTGACCGCGCCGGACACCCCGGGGGTCGCGCGGATCATCGCGATCGCGAACCAGAAGGGCGGCGTGGGTAAGTCGACGACCGCGGTGAGCTTGGGGGCGGCGTTGGCGGACCTCGGCTTTCGCATCTTGGTCGTCGATCTGGATCCGCAGGGGAATGCGTCGACAGGCATCGGGATCCGCCACGACGACCGAGAGGTCACGAGCTACGACGTGATCGTGGCGGAATCGCCAGTCACGGACGCGATCGTGCATTCAGCCATCAAAGGCCTTGACGCGATCACCTCGACGATCGACCTCGCTGGCGCAGAGATCGAGCTCGTCAGCCAGTTCTCTCGAGAGGGCCGCCTAAAGAGGGCCCTGGAGCCGGTCCGGGAGGGTTGGTATGACTTCATCTTCCTGGACTGCCCGCCCTCGCTCGGGCTCATCACGATCAACGCGTTGACCGCTGCAGAGGAACTGATCGTGCCGATCCAGTGCGAGTATTACGCGCTGGAGGGCCTCGGACAGCTTCTGCGGAACGTGAGCCTGGTTCAGCAGAACATCAATCAGGAGCTCCGCCTCACCGGAATCGTGATGACGATGTTCGACCCGCGGACCCGACTGTCGGAGCAGGTCGTTCAGGAAGTGCGCCGATTCTTCGGCGACCTGGTGTACGACAACATCATCCCCCGAACCGTACGACTATCCGAGGCGCCCGGCTTCGGCGTTCCGATCACCGTCTACGATCCGAAATCCAAGGGTGCCCACGCCTACCGCGAGCTCGCCCGGGAAGTAGCGCTCAGGCCCGTACCCGACGCGCCGATGCCGGCGTTTGATGATCTTCCGACAATCTCGGTTCCCGATTTCGCGAACGCGATGCCGGCGGCTGCCGAGGACGCCGACGAGCCCGTCGACGTCGACGAGCCCGCCGAGGTCGAAGAGGTCGACGAGGTCGACGAGGTCGAAGATGTCGAGCATGAGATACGCGACGTCGCCGCGGCCAACGCCGCAACCGCCGGGGTGAGAGAGCCCGCCGAACACGTTGCCGACGTCGCCGCGAACGACGACCGGCCTTCCGACGCGGCGGCGCAGACACGGCCGCAAGACGTGGAGCCGGCCGATGTGCCGCGCGTCGATCAAGCCGCCGACGCCCCTCCGCCCCCACCCGCGGCGTGGCCGTCGAACGAACGCCCGCGCGCCCAACCGGTGCCGGCGCAGGAGCCGACCGACGCGGAGGACGAGATCTGGGACGTGCCGGACCCCAGCAGCAAGGTCCGCCCTGCCCAGCCCGACGCCGCTTCGACCGAGCGCCGAGTCGTCGTCATCGACGAAGATGCGGAACTCGGTCGCGAGGCCGCAGTCCCGAAGCAAGGCGGCTCGGTGAACGAGCGACCCGAGTCGATCGGGGCGACGTTGCAGGATGATCAGGGCCAGCGCCGTCGCTGGCGTCTGTTCCGAAAGGGAGGCGAATGATGTCGAAGCGAGGCGGTCTCGGCAGGGGACTGTCGGCGCTCATCCCCGGTGCGCCTGAGGGGGCCGACGCCGCCAGCGGGTTCCTTGAGGTACCCGTCAACGCGATCGCGCCGAACCCGAAGCAGCCGCGGACCCATTTCGACGACGAGGCGCTCGCGGGGCTCGCGGCGTCGATCCGAGAGGTCGGCATCCTTCAGCCCCTCGTCGTTCGACACACCGCCGACGGACGCTACGAGGTCATCGCGGGGGAGCGGCGTCTCCGGGCCGCGAAGGCCGCTGGCCTACCGGTCGTCCCGGTCGTGTTGCGCGATTCCGGGGACGAGGAACTCCTCCGAGACGCTCTGATCGAGAACATCCACCGCGAGGACCTCAACCCGATCGAGCAGGCGGAGGCGTTCAAGGCGCTTCTCGGCGAGCTCGGCCTCAAGCAGGAAGAGCTCGCAGACCGGGTTGGTGTGTCGAGGTCACACATCGCGAACACGATCCGCCTGCTCGCGCTCCCGCTTGACGTTCAGCAGCTTCTCACCGACGACAAGATCGCGGCAGGCCATGCCCGCGCGCTCCTGTCGCTCGGCGATAAAGAAGCGATGTCGACGCTTGCGCTTCGTGTGTCCGCGCAGGACCTCTCGGTTCGCCAGACCGAGGAAGCGGTGCGCCGGTTCGTCGAAGCCCCCCGCGATGGCAAGCCGGCGGCGGTGAAGGCGGCACCGGAGACGGCGCCGACCGACGCCGCGCTTGCCGAGGTCGAGGAGATCCTGTCTGAACAGCTCGCGACGCGCGTGTCGATCCAGATGGGTGCGAAGCGCGGGCGCGTGATGATCGAGTTCGGTTCTACCGACGACCTGGAACGGATCGTGTCGGAGATCGTTGGGTCCGGGCCCGGGCTCGCGCCTGACTAGGGTTCGCGCGGGACGGGCGACGCCGTCACACCGAAGTTCGTCACGCCGTCCGCGACCTCTTGACGGATCTCGGTCGCGGCCTGGTCGGTCAATCCGCGCGCCAGCCCGAGCGACCACAGGCCGCACGTCTTCGGGTCATTAACCGCAACGGCAACAGCTTGCCGATCCCACAACCCCGTGATGGCGCGGATCTTCGGTTCTCCGGCGTGAGGAAGCGCGACATCGATGAGGGCTTCGGCGACGGGGGTGCACGACACGTCGTAGGTCACGGCCCCAACCTCCACCGTCCGTGGCAGGTTGCCGGCTGTAGTGTCGATCGACGGTGCCGGCGTGGTGGCGGTCGTGCCGCCTGTGCACGCGAACAGAGACAGAAGCGTTCCGACGAGGAGCAGCGCGCGAGCGGTCAAGCGGAGCTCGCGGCGTGTATGACGCTGTCGCACATCTGTGCGAACGAGAGACCAGCTGCTGCGCCCGCCATCGGAACGAGCGATGTATCGGTCATCCCGGGCGAGACGTTTGCTTCTAGAACCCACGGCCGGCCGCGTGCGTCGACGATCAGGTCGACGCGCCCGATCGACCGGATCGCCAGTCCGCGGAGCGCCTCGCCCGCTGCAGCCGACGCCGAAGCGGCCGTTCCGGGCTCGAGCCGGGCCGGCGCCCAATAGTCCGTCGCGCCGGCCGTGTACCGGGCGCCGTAGTCATACACGCCGTCCTTCGGGGCGACCTCGACGAGCGGCAAGAGCTCCAGCGGGTCGCCGATCGCGGCCGCCGCCACTTCCGTGCCGACCACCCGTTCCTCCACGATCGCGGCGTCGCTGTACGACAGCGCGGCCATCACGGCCCCTGCCAGATCTGCCGCACGTTCCACCACCGTCACCCCAAGAGCGGATCCGCTCCTCGACGGTTTCACGACGCACGGGAGTCCGATCCGCTCGAGCGCCGTCCCGAGCGATGCCCCCGCACCGAGATCGCGCAGAGCGGACCCCTCGATCACAACCCAATCCGGTGTCGGCACGTTCGCGCGACGAAGGACGTCCTTGGCCAGAACCTTGTCGAAGGTCAGCTCGCAGTCGAGGGCGCGTGTGCCGATGTAGGGAACCCGCTCGAGATCAAGCAACCGCTGGACGGTGCCGTCCTCTCCTTCCTTGCCGTGCAAGGCTAGCCAGCACAGCTGCGCAGGCCGTTCCCGAAGCGATTCCACAAGCTTGCGCTCGGCGGGATCCACGGTCCACGTGTCGTGGCCGAGCGAAGCGAGGGCGGCCGCGATGCGGTGCCCGCCGCGAAGCGACACGTCGCGCTCGGGGGTTCGTCCTCCGGCGACGATCGCGATCCGCACCGATCAGCTCCCGAGGCTCCGGAAGAGCTCCGTCTCGTCGTGGATCAGCGACCCTAGCCGGGCGATCCCCTCTCGGATGCGCTGCTCGGTCGGATAGCAGAAGGCGAGGCGCATCTGGTTCGAGCCGCGACCGTCCGGATAGAAGGCGGTTCCCGGGACGTAGGCGACCTGCCGCTCGACGGCCGCGGCGAGCAACGCCTTCGTATCGAGCCAGTCGGGCACCGTGACCCACACATAGAACCCTCCGCCGGGATGCGTCCAGGTCGCCTCGACGGCGAGGTGTTGCGTCAGCGCGTCAAGCATCGCGTCGCGCCGCGACCGGTAGGTCCCCACGAGTCGCGCGAGCGTTCCGCGCCACCGCGCATCGTCGGAGAACCAAAGCTCGGTCATCATCATCGTCAGGTTCGAGCTGCAGAGGTCCGCCGACTCCTTGGCGAGGACGAGTCGCTGCACCACGGACTGCTGGGCGAGAGCCCACCCGACCCGCACGCCCGGTGAGAAGGTCTTCGAAACGGTCCCGAGATAGATCACGTTCTCCGGGTCGAGGGTCCGCAGGCATGGCAGCGGTTCGCCTTCGAAGCGCAGCAAGCCATATGGGTTGTCTTCGACGATCGGGATCGACGCCTCGCGGCACAGCGCGACGAGCTGACGCCGGCGGTCGGCCGACATCGTCACCCCGGCCGGGTTCCCGAAGTTGGGGACCGTATACACGAACGTCGGCCGTTCTCCGCGCAGCAGCGCTTGCTCGAGCTGCTCGACGAGCATGCCGTCGTGGTCCATCTCGATCGGCAGGAAGCGCGGCTGGTAGGCGCCGAACGCGGTGAGCGCGCCGACGTACGCGGGTGCTTCGACAGCGATCGTGTCGCCCGGATCGATGAATAGCTTGCCGACGAGATCCAACGCCTGCTGCGCGCCGGTCGTGACCACAACGTCTTCAGGATCGGCGTCGATGTCCTCCTCGGCCATCAGCATCGCCAGGCGTGCGCGCAGCCCGATCGACCCCTGGCCACCGCCGTACTGCAGCGCGACGTCGCCGTGGTCGGTGAGGACCGTGCGGGCGACGTCGAGGACCTCGTCATCGGGCAGTGCCTGAACGAACGGCATGCCGCCCGCGAGCGACACGACTTCGGGCCGCGACGCGACGGCGAACAGGGCGCGCACCTCCGACGCGGTCATGCCGGCGGCGCGCGCAGCGTACCGGTCGACGAAGCGATCGATCGAGAATTCGGCCATCGAGGGTGCGGGTCGGGTCGGGAAGTGCCCCAGCGTAGCAGCGCTATACCGTTCGACTCGGCAACAGCAGCAGGGCGTTCACGGCCCGTGTTGGCGCCCAGCGGCTGCGCGGCGCGCAGGCCGCCCCACACTGACCTGCACGACGGCCAGGAGACCGAACAAGACGGTGATCCCCCACTCGGTCACGCGAGCGCTGGCAGCACGTCGCTGGTCATGAGATCCAGCATGTCGAGGTCGTCGTACAGCTCGTGATTCAGGAAGACGCGCTGTACGCCGACGTCTGCATACGCGCGCAACCGCTCGATGGCGCGCTCCGGCGTGCCGACGATGCAGTCGTGCTCGATGTCGGCCCGGTAGGAATCGAACGGACCGGCGCTGGGATCGAGCGCATGCGCGCGGCGCAATTTCTGCACGTAGGCGTCTTCGGTCGGCGCGACGAAGAACCACGTCATCAGCGATGTGACGAGCGCGCCGGGATCCCGACCCGCGGCCTCGACGCCGGCACGCGCACGCGCGAAGCGCGCGGCAACGTCGTCCGGCGTTCCACCGACGGTGTTGAACTCGTCGGCGTACCGCCCGACCAGCATCTGCATCCGCGCGCCGACGGTGGTGCCCCCGAGGATCAACGGGGGGCGAGGCTGCTGGACCGCCTTCGGCAGCTGATCGGCTCCGTCGAGCCGGTAGTGCGATCCCTCGAACGAGAACGAGTCCTCCGTCAGGAGCCCGTGCACGATCGGCACCTGTTCCTCGAGCAGCTGCCATCGCTTCTCCACGTCGTGGAAGGGGAGCCCGAAGCGAGTGTGCTCCTCCTCCCACCAGCCCGCGCCCATGCCGATCTCGACGCGTCCACCGCTGATGAGGTCGACGGTGAGCGCGCACCGTGCCAGGACCGCGGGCGGACGGAACGTGACGGGGGATACGAGGGTCCCCAGGCGAAGCGTCGACGTTCGCTCGGCGAGTGCGCCGAGCACCGTCCACGCATCGGTCGCGCCGACGCCCGACACGCCGCGAGCGCTGAAATAATGATCGGAGCGGAACAGCCCCTCGAGGCCGGCGAGCTCGGCGCGATCCGCGAGCGCACACCAGTCCGCCCAGTTGACGCCCTGCTGGCCCTCGATCATCAGGCACGCCCGCACGGCGCTAGCCTAGTCGCGATGGACGCCGCACCCGAGACGCGCTACCTCACCGAGGTCGAGCGTGGCACCCGTGCCGCGATCCTCGGCGTGATGCTCGGGCTCGCGTTGGCGGTGCTCGGCCGGCGGCGTTAACCCTCGAAGAACCGCCGCACGCCCTCGCCGATCGCACGGCCGATGCCGACGACGGCGTCGGGCGCCCGTAACAGCGCGGCTTCGGTCTCGTTCGAAGGAACGAGCGCTTCCACCTGCACCGCAGGCATCCTCGTCTCGCGCAACATCGCGATCGACAACCGCTGCAGCCGTCCTCGCACCCCACGTTCCCGCTCGAGCTCTTCGAGGATCATCTCGGCGAGGTGCCGCCCGGCGGGTGCGTACGTGATCTGCGAGCCGAAGTACGAGCACGTCGGGCCGCTCGACTCCGGCGACCCCTCGCCGAGATGCAGCGAAACGACCGCTACGGCCCCCATGTCGTTGGCCTCGGCGGCGCGTGCCGAGGCTGCTTCGTCTTCGACGCGGATCACGTGCGGCTCGGCTCCGATCCGCACGAGCTCCGCCGCGAGCGCTCGTGCGAGCGCTTGCCGGACGTCACCCGGCGCCGTCGGCGGCCCCCCGCCGGCGTCGATCGCGATCACCGCGCCACGGACCTTGCGTTGGATCGCTCGGAGCTGTTCAGTCTCTCGGACGAGGCCGCGGCCGAGGACATCGTCGAGCGGTCGCATCCGCTCCAGCGTCGCCAGCGTGTGCAGCCCGGCAACTCCGTCGGGATCATCGCCGACGTTTCGTTGGAAGTCGCGGACGGCAGCCTCGGTCTCGGGTCCGTACATGCCGTCTTGCTTGCCGGGATCGAACCCGAGTGCGTCGAGTTTGCGCTGCAGCGCACGCACGTCGTCTCCCCGCAGGTAGGGCCCGTGGACGAACAGCGTTCGGTCGCCGAGCCGGAACCCCGCCTCGACGAGCTGGCCCCACGTGTCCGGGCCGACGAGCCCGTCGACATGGAGATGGCGCTCGGCCTGGAAGGCGCGCACGGCCTCGTCCGTGGCGGGCCCGAACGTGCCGCGCTCGCTGGGAGGGAGTTCGTGGCCGAGATCGGTCAGCCGCAGTTGGATGTCGACGATCTCGGGGCCGTCGTCGCCCCGCCGGTAGATCCGCACCGATGCAGTGTGCGCCCGGCCTGATGCGCCGGCAACGAACTCAGGCGAGATGCGAGCTGAGATCCCGAAGGATCGCGTCCTTCGGCTTCGCACCGATCACGCGTGCGACCTCCTGGCCGTCCTTGAACAAGATCAGCGAGGGGATCGACATCACGCCGTAGGTTCGTGTTGCCTCGGGGTTCTCGTCGATGTTGAGCTTGGCGACCTTCAGTCCCTCGCCGCGCTCGTTCCCGATCTCCTCGACGACGGGCGACACCATGTGGCAGGGAACGCACCATTCCGCCCAGAAGTCCACCAGGACGGGAGTCTCAGACGCGAGGACCGTCGCCTGGAAGTCCGCATCGCCGACCGAACCGATGTTCGCCATGTTCTGTGCTCCTTCAGATGTCACGCCTTGACCGCCGTGCGACTACGGCGCCACCAGGTTCCCAGAACGTACCGTTCACCAGAGACATTCCCAGGACGCCCGGCGTTACGCCGGCTCTGCGTCCTCGGTGAGGAACCGCTCGGCGTCGATGGCGGCCTTGCACCCCTGCCCCGCCGCGGTCACGGCCTGCCGATAGGTGTGGTCGGTGACGTCGCCAGCTGCGAAGACGCCGGGCACGTCGGTGGCGGTGGACGGTTCCTGCACGCGCAGGTACCCGTCGTCATCGACAGGCAGCTGCTCGCGGAACAGCGCCGTCGTCGGGTCGTGACCGATCGCCATGAACACGCCGTCGGCGGCGATAGTGCGCGTCTGACCCGTCACGACGTCGCGCGCAATCGCGCCGGTCACCGCGTCGTCGCCGACGATCTCGTCCAGCACCGTGTTCCACAGCACCTCGATCCTTTCGTTCGCGAACACACGGTCCTGCATCACCTTGGATGCGCGGAACGCATCGCGCCGGTGCACGATCGTGACCTTCGAGGCGAACTTCGTGAGGAACGTCGCCTCCTCCATCGCCGTGTCGCCGCCGCCCACGACGAGCAACTCCCGATCGCGGAAGAAGAACCCGTCGCAGGTCGCGCACGCGCTCACGCCCCGGCCGCGGAGCTTCTCCTCGCCGGGGATACCGAGCCAGCGAGCCGTGGCGCCCGTCGCCACGATCACGGTTCTCGCGCGCCACGCCTGGTCGCCCGCCTTCACGAGGAACGGCCGCGACGATAGATCGACCTGCGTGACGTGCACGGCGAGGATCTCGGCTCCGAAGCGCTGCGCCTGCTTCTCCATCTGGTCCATCAGCTCGGGACCCAAGATCCCGTCGGCGAACCCGGGATAGTTCTCCACGTCGGTCGTGAGCATCAGTTGGCCGCCGGCGTCGAGCCCCTTCAGGACGAGCGGTTCCAGATCGGCGCGCGCCGCGTACAGCGCGGCCGTGAAACCGGCCGGGCCGGAGCCGATCACGATCACGTTGCGGACGTCCTCGGGCATCGTGCGCATCCTCCCATAGGGCGCAAACGCCGGCCTATTCCGACGTCAGAGCTTCGCGGTCGTCTGGCCGAGCGGTTGGCACCCGCCCACCGAGGCAACGCTCAGCTGCAGGAGCGTCGGAGGAAGCTCGGCGCCGGGACCGATGAGATAGACCCCAAGGTACGCCGGCTGGCCCGCATAGGTCGCGCGGATCACCCGTGACAACGTTCCCGCCGGAGAGCCGAAGGCTTTGTTCAGACAGGCCGTCGCCTTGGGGAGCAGCGCAGCGTTCGTCGCAGCGTTGCCCGCGGCGGGGATCGGCGGCACGCTCGACGCGCCTGCGTCGAGCGCCTCTCCGCTAGGGTTCGGGGCCGCGAAGCCGACGCTCGGCGCAAGCGCCCGGCTGAACTGCGTCACCACGCCGGGCAAGGCTTCGAAGCTGTAGTCGGCGTGCTGGATCTCGACCGCCGTCGCCTGTGGATAGGCCGTCGCACCGGCCGACGCGCCCGCCGCCTCCTTCGAGGCGCTCGTCGAGCCCTGCCCGAGCCTGGGCGCGACGACGA
>C688J18823_10003170_pt1 | contig 10387 bp, 4 predicted proteins | sample HopSoiMetagenom1_FD_18823 | JGI IMG/M metagenome (IMG submission 18823) | reverse complement strand
CCGCATTCGCGGCGGCCGGCGATCCGATGGCGCTCGTGGCGCGGTACTTCGCGGCGAACACGCGCTTCGATCAGAACGATGTGGCGGGCGCACGTCGCGAGCTCGATGCGCTGCTCGCCGAGGTGAATGGGCATGCGTCGTATCGCGCGCTTGGGGCACAGGTACGGTGGGAGCTCGCGCTCTGCGCGATGAACGATGACGATTGGGAGAGAGCACTGCCGCTGCTGCACGAATCGGCACAGGCGTTCGCGGAGCTCGGCGAGCGCAGCAACCGCGGCTTCATCGAGACGCTGCTCGCCGACGTGCTGGTTTGTCTCGGACGTCCGGCGGCCGGATGGGCGGCGCGCATCCGCTCGTTCGAAGCGTTGAGCGCGGACGGCTGGGGCGACCGCCTCGCGGTGAGCATCGGCGGCGCCGTGCGGATGGAACTGCGCGGGGGACGCACGGGCGCGGCGCGGGCGCTGTCGTCGATCGAGCGCGACGCATTGCGCGCGTCGGGCAACGACGCATCACTTGCGAATGCGCTCATGCGCGCGGCCGTGCTCGACGCGCGGCTCGACCACGATGATCCGGCCCTGGACGATGCACGCGAGGCTGCGACGGCCGCGGCGCGTCTGCGCGATCCCGAGATGCGCACGCGTGCGCTCGTCGATGTCGAGCTCGCACGCGGAGCGGCGCTGCTGCGCCGCGATCCTCGCGCCGCCGCCGACGCACTCGCCCGCGCCATCGACGGATATGCGGGCACGGAGGCGCCGCTGTTTCTGCCGGAGTCGCATCTGCTGCGCGCGCGGGCCCTGCTGCGTCTTCGCGATGACAGCGCGGCATTGCGCGAGGTCGAGCGCGGCCTCGCCGCGTACGAGCGTCACCGCTTCCGCTTCTCGAGCACGGTCGGCGGCACCGGCGTCTACGATGCCGGACCGGCCCTGTATCGCGAGGCCATTCGTCTGTATCTCGATCGCGGCGACACGGCGGCTGCATTCGCGGCGAACGAGCGCGCGCTGCAACAGCTCGCCGCGGATACGCCGGCCGCCGGACTCGATGCCGTGCAGCGCCGCCTCACCGGCAGCGGTGTGATGCTCCTCTCGCTGGCGATCCTCGACGACGAGCTCGCGGCGTTCGCCGTAACCGAGCACGGGATGGAAGTCCGGCGGCAATGTCTGCGCGACCTCGACCTCGCCCGCCTCGGCGCGAGCGCACGCGACGGCGATCCCGCCGCGGCCGGCGCGCTGTACGACCTGCTGATTCGTCCCGCGGAGCCGCAGCTCGCGCAGGCATCGCAGCTCATCGTCGTCGCGTCCGCGCCGCTCGACGAGATTCCGTTCGCCGCGCTCCATGACTCGCGGTCGAACCGGCGTCTGATCGAACGGTTGCCGGTGGCGATGGCGCCGAGCGCGAGCGCATTGCGCCGCGAAACGCCGGCGCCGGCGCGGACCATCGTGGCGGTCGGTGCCGGCTCCGGCGGCGCGGCACTGCCGGCCAGCCGCGCGGAGCTCGCTCAGGTCACGCGCATTTATCCGCACGCGCTGGACGCAGGCGGTGCGCACGCGACATTCGCCTCGCTCCTCGGCGCGGACGCGGACGTGATTCACGTGTCCGGTCACACGGAGCGCAGCGGCCCCGCCGGCGAGGCGACGCTCGTCTTCGCGGACGAACAGGTCTCTTCGCGCCGCATCGCGGCCGCTTCGCTGCAACACGGGCCGGTGGTGGTACTCGCCGCGTGCGAGACGTTGCGCGCGATCCATTCGCCGCGCGTGCGCACGCTCAGCCTCGCCGCCGGATTCCTGGCCGCGGGCGCCGCCGACATCATCGGCACGCTCGCGCCGATTCCCGACGCCGATGCGCAGGCGATCTTCGAGCGCGTGCATCGCCATCTCGCCGCCGGACGCACGGCCGCCGACGCGCTCAGGCTCGCGCAGCTCGAGTCTCTGGCGGCCGAGGGGGGAGGAGCGCGCAATGCGTGGCGCTCCGTCGCATTACTCACGCGCCGGATTTCAGCTTCGAAGGAGGAGTCGCCATGAGTCACGTCACCGTTCACTTCGTCGGCATCTGCACGCACATTTCCCAATCGACGGTACCCGAGCTCCCCGCACAGCAGCGGGTGGTGCTCGTCAACGCGCGCGGCGTGGAAGCAGTGCGCGAGACGGTAATCCTGCCGCATGACGCCACGCTGACGATCGGCACCGAGGTGATCCCGTTGCGCGGCTGCACAGTGCGGCTGGTGGCGGCGAATTCGCCGTCAGATGGGCCTGTCCTCGATGACACCTTCAAGGACCTGCCGAATCTCACGCATCTCATGGAAGGAATGGGCGACCTTGGCAGTCCTTCGGTTGACGTGGTGCTGAATCGGAGCCCGGAGCACAGCGCGTGCTACTTCGACATCGGTTTCGGGACGCTCAGCGCCTGCCGCGAGCCGAAAGGAGCCGCCGCCGCGACGCTCGACGTCGATAGTCCGGAGCCGGTCTCGCTGGAGATCACACCGTGGGACGGCTCGATGGCCGTCCAGTCCTATTCGCTCGATGACGGCTCCGTCGTGCTGGTCGCCAATACCGACTTACAAGCCGCGAATGATGATGAGCGCCGGCGCGTCGACTTTCTGCTGCACTACACCACGGCCACGAAGATGCCGCATGCGCCGCAGGTGCCGCAGGCAATCGCGCTGCCGCCGTGCCCTTTCACCCATGCGCATCTGACCGTCGGCGCCGGCTGTTCGAATTCGAACTATCCGTAGACTGTGTCGGACGTCGTGTGTCGCGAGTTCTCCGGGAGCGCGATGCTCGTGCGTGGAGGCGCGACGTTCGACCGGACGCTGGTTCTGTCATCTCCCGCGGCTGCAGCAATCGCCGCGAGGAGGATGTAGATGTGTGGCGCCGCCGACTCGGCGGCGGTCGCTGGCGAGATCACCGGCGAGGTCGCCGGCGCCACACGCTGTTTCTTTCCCGTGATCGTTTGCCCACGGAGATGAGCGTGATGATCCGCAACCGGAACTTGCGCAAAGAGCGACGGGGGGCAGCGGCGTCTCGGAGTTGGACGCAGCCGCCGCCCGACTGAGCCTTTCTCGGCACGCGATTCGCGCACGCGTAGGACATCACTCCGGTCGAGTTCTCGGCCGGCGCGAACAGCGGACGAATCGCCGCGTATTACGCGCGTCCCGATGGCGCACGCACGCGCTACTTCGCCCACGTCACTCGAATGTGGCGCCGTACTTCGCAGCGCAACACTATCCGTGAAGCGACTCACTCCTTCCGGGCGCGCACTTCGATCTGTCCGTCGCGCTCGCGAACGTCGAACAGCCGTTCGGGAAACACGGCCGGTCCGTCGAGGACTTTTCCGTCCTGCACACAGAATCGCGAGCCGTGCCACGGGCAGCGGATGCTGTCGCCTTCCAGCGTTCCTTCGGACAGCGGTCCGCCGAGGTGGGTGCAGGTGTCGCGGAGGGCGAAGAGGTTGCTGCCTTGCCGAATCAGGACGATGGACACGCCGTTCGCCATGCCTTTGGTCGGCTTGTTCTCCGCGAGCTTGGTCGATGCGAGCACCGGCGTGAATTTCTCCGGCTCTTCCTTGTCGGCAGTGGCGGTGTGGTCGACACCGATCTGCTCTCCGTACGTGAGATGTCCTCCCAGAAATCCGGCGGACATGGCGACGGTGTAGGCGATGATCGAAATGCCGATGGCCTTCGGACGCGATCGTTTTCGCAGCAGCAGCGACAGCGCGTAGAGTCCTGTCGCGGCCACATTCATGATGCCGTGCGTGATGCCGATGCGCTTCGCCGCCGCGTCCGTTTCCGACCAGTCGGTGAGGCCGGATGCAGCCGCGCTGACGGCGGCGATCAAACCAACGGCAATCGCCTTGTCCGCGATCGCGCCGTTGTCATCGCCCCCTGCCACTTCGATCGCGTCGAAAATCGCGGCGACTGTCCACGCTCCGAGTGGGATCTCGATGAGCGCCGGATGCAGCGGATGCCCCAGCGCACTGCCGTGGAGAAAATTCTTCGCGTCGCGTCCAGCCTGTCCGGCGCTGTCGAAGAGTTTGCGGACTGTTTCTTGTAGCGGTGTCGCAATGCCATCGAGCCACTGCTGCTCGCCGACTGTGCGGGCAATCTGTTCTGCACCCATGCGCGAGGGCGGTGCAAAAACGAATCCGGCGACTCACTGCATACGCCTGGACCTCGCGCGCAGCAGTAGCAGCCCCACGAGCAGCGCAACGATGCTCGTGATATCCGCGGCCCAGCGGAGCGGCGTCCGGACGAATTCCGCCGCGAGGCGGTGCTGGCCGGGGGCGACGGCGACGCGCATGCGGCCGGTCGGGGAGGGCGGATCGGGCGTCGCTTCTATGTCATCGACCGAGATTCGCCAGCCGGGAAAATAGGCGATCGGCAGCTCGAGCGTGCAGTCGCTCGTTGCCTGCACGGTTGCGGTCAGACTGATCGGACCGCGGCTCACCACGCGCGGCGTGCACGTGCCGCGCTGGACCGCGATCGTGCCGCCGTTCCAGGCCGGACGCTCGGTCACCCAGCGCGGCTCGAACGTCTCGAACGTCCCGGCGACCGCTCCGCGCGCGGCGATCTGCCGCGGCGTCCAGAGCGCCGGATCGAGGCTCAGGTAGGACGCCGGCGCCGCGTGCGGCAGCGCCGTCAGCACGATCGCCGCGATCGCCGCGGCATACGCCAGCCGCTGCCACTCCACATCGAGACTCGGCAGCGCGAGCACGATCGCGGAGGTGAGCAGCGCAAGACAGAAGCAGGCCGGGGCGAGCAGGCGCCACGGAAATGCGACGTACTGCAGATGCGGGATCGCGTCCCACAGCGGATGCGCCCGCGCCGTCATCAGGAAGCAGAGCACGAACGTCGCCGCGCCGAAGAACGCGATCCATTCCTTCCAGCGCTTCGAGCCGGACCGCGCCACCGCGATCGCGGCAATCGCGGCGATGAGAAGGGACGGCCAGCCGAGGCTGAACGGCATCAGGTCCTGATCGCCCGGCACCGACGGCCCATAGCCCCACGTGTTGGCGAAAAACTGCGCCGGCGCGACGAAGTGATTCGAGTAGCTGAGCACTCCCTCCCGCAGCCGTTCCGTGTGCGCGTCCTTTGCCTCGATCCCGTTCGGCAGCCAGACCGCGGCGGCGAGGAGCATCCCCAGCATCGCCGTGAGAATCTGCGTCGCGAGCAGCCCGACGCTGCGCTCGCGCCACGCCAGGAACAGCAGGAACGCGCCGAGCAGCGGCGAGAAAAGCAGTGCCGCCGGCGTGTGGGCGAACCAGATCGCGGCATACGCCGCGGCGCCGAGCACGAGATAGTGCCTCTGGCGTGACTGCGCGTGCCTGGCGAAGCCGTACAGCACGAGCGGATAGAACGGGAACGCCGAAAACTCGGCGAATGCGGTCCGTACGTACAGGTCGACGAGAAAGTACGGCGCATAGACGTACGCGATCGCCGCCAGCGCGCCGCCGGCCGGTCCGAAGTACCAGCGGGCGAGCAGGAACATCGCCGCCGCCGCCGCGAAGATCAGCACGACGCAGACGGCATTCATCGCCGGCACGAATGCCACTCCCGCCAGATGAAACGCCTCGGTCAGGTAGTAGAACAACGGCGGATTGAGGAGGAAGAGCGGCTCCCCCTGGCCGCTGTCGAGGTCCGGCGCCCAGCGCGGCAGGAGGATGCCGTGACGGATGTTCTCGTGGAACTCGACGACGCGCGGCAGGTACTGCAAGGCGTCGTGACCGTTCGGCTGCGCGGAGCCGAGGAACGGCGCGGCGACAGGGAGCACCAGCGCGGCGGCCAGGAGTGCGTAGGGGAGCGTGGCGCTCGACGGAACAGGCTTCGCTTCGACGCGCTCCTCGAGCCGTTGCAGGAGCCCTTTGCGCTCGGCGAACAACGCGCCGATGAAAAACGGGAGCGCGAGCATCAGCAGCAGCGGACGCGCGACGCCCGGCTCGTACTGCATCGCGATGACGTGCCGCCCGCGCGGCAAAGGGACGCCGATGAAGCCGGGCGAGACCATGACCGTCGGATGCGCGGTGCCGTCGACCGTCGCGCGCCAGTTCGGGTGATACGTCATCTTGAACAGCGCCACGCACGGACCGCTGACGTCGACATCGGCGCGATACGAGTCGCCGCTTCCGCTCTGCCCGATGACCGTGCCGCACGCGACGGCGGGCGGAACTTGCGCAAGCGTGGCCAGCTCGCCGAGGCGCGGACGCGCGAGCTGCGGCGCGGCCGACTCGTAGTCGAGCGCGAGGTGCGCGTCGACCGCGGGCCAGCCGCTCTGCAGCCACGCGTCGTTGACGTCGTAGAACGTCCGCCGATCGACATAGATCGATCGCGGCACCTGGACCAGCGCGAACGTGCCCGACGGCGGCGCCTGCAGGACGCGAAACGGGCCGTGGCTCGCCGTCTCGCGCAGGAACGCCGGCAGCGGCCTGCCCGTCTCGGCGATGACCGAGCGGACGTCGAACAGCCGGTAGTGCTCCGGGCGGTTCTCGTCGAACCGCACCATCACGTCGGCCGGCAGCGCCATGGCGTGATAGAGGAACGCGACCGCCGGCACGTGCGCCTCGCTGAGGAAGGCGTAGAGCGGCACGTAGCCGATGCGCAGCTGTGCGCCCCACGATGCGGCGAGACCGGGATAGGCGCGTCCGCCGAGGCTGCGCGCGGCGTCGACGGTGCGTTGCAGCGCGTCGCGATAGGTCTCGTATGCGGCGAGATTCGCCCGGCCCCACTCCTTACCTTCGCGCAGGAAGCTCCGGCGCTCGGCGACGGCAGGCCAGAGGAGCAGGGCGGTCAATCCGATGGCGACCGTTGTCGTCCAGCGTGTCCATAAGCGCGCCAGGCCGATGCCGGCAAGCAGGAGGAGAAACCATTGCGCGCCGCCGATGAAGCGGTGCAGTTGGGCCGCGTCGCTGAGGCCGAGGATCTTGTAGAGCGGTCCCCATGAAGCGCGGCCGCAGAAAAGGAAGATCCAGAGCGCCGCGCCGGCGATGGAAAAGAGCGCCGTGAACCGGGCAAGATCATCGCGGCGCTGCTTCCACGCGGCGATCGCGCCGGCCAGCGCGAGGAACGTCAAAACCGGCAGCCGGCCGTCATCGAGGAGATCGCCGGTTGCGGTCAGCCCGAGGACCTGCGCGGCGCCGAAGGAGTCCCACTTCCAGAGCGGCTCCCATCGGCTCCGGTTGATGAACGGACCGTCCGTGATGATCGGGAGGAGCTGGAACGCAGCCAGACCGATGCTCATCGCCGCGATCCACAGCAGTCGTACGAAACGCCTCCGCGCCGGCGCGTCGCCGGGCAGCGCTGCGACGAGCACCAGGGTCGCCGCAGCCATGTATCCGTAGATGAAGTGCGAGAGAAAGGTGAGCGCAAGCAGCAGGCCGGCCGCCCAGACGATGCGGCCGCGACGAATGGCACGGCAGCCGGCGCCGATCGCCAGTACGAAGAAGTGCATCGCCACCAGCTGCGTGTAGAGACCGTTGCCGCGCCAGATGTAGCTGCCGTATTCGATGCCGTAGAGGTTCGGCGATGCGACCAGCGGCGCGAGGATCGCGACGGCGGCGGCGGTCATCGGCGGCATCGGCAGCCATCGGCAGGCGATGTACGCGGTGAGGGGAAAGAGGGCGAGCAACGCCCAGCGGAGGAATGCGAAGAGGACGTCGAGCGGAAACTGGCGGAAGGTGAGGAGATGCGCGGCCACGGCGAGCCAGTGCGCCAACGGCTGGTAGTCGCGGAGGACGGGGTAGCCGAAGCTCCACTCCGGCATCCAGAAGTCGAGCGCGGGCTGCGCGGCGAGGCGATCGACGATCGTGAAGTGGAAGACGGTGTCGTTGAGGTTGACCAGACCGATCGTGAGCTCCGGGGCGAGAGCGACGGCGTTGACGACCACCACCGCCGCGACGATCGCGCGGCTCAGCCAGCGTTCGCGCTTCGCATTCATCGAGCAGGCTTTATACGACAGGAGCCGCTCCGAAGAGCGGCTCCCGATCGTTGCGAGTGAATGACGGCGTCAGAAGGCGGTCGCCGTGACGACGCGACTTCCGGCTCTGGCAGTGGCGGGCGTTCCCTCGCCGCGGAGTGAGATGGTGTAGGTGCCGGCCGGCACGTTCCGCATGGCGAATACCGGGATGTTGGTCCAGACGTTCGGCATGCTCGTGTAGCCGGGAGGGCCGATGCGCTCATCGTTGAGATAGATGTAGACGAAGGCCTCCTTGCCTGTGATGACGTTGACGTTGCCCTGCACGGAGATGGTGCCGGCATGCTCGAGGGTGATGGTGAAGGTGGTGCCGGGGATGACCGCCAGCGTGCCGAGCGCCACCGAAGTCGTCGCCTCGGCCCAGTTCCCGCGGACGCTGGACGGACCCTGAGGACCGGCCACACCCGGGACGCCCTGCGGACCTTGCGGACCGGCAGGACCCTGAGGACCGGCGGGACCAAGCTGCCCGGCCGGACCAGCGGGACCGGACGGACCGCGAGGCCCGATATCCCCCGCCGGGCCGGACGGACCGGCAATGCCCTGCGGCCCGGCAGGACCGACCGAACCAGCCGGCCCTTGCGGACCGGACGGCCCCACGGGACCGATGTCGCCACGCGGACCGGGCGGCCCGGCAATGCCCTGCGGACCTGCAGATCCGGTGGGACCGGCAGGACCAGCCGGGCCCTCAGGGCCGGCCGGACCGGTGAGACCGATCGGACCGGTCGCGCCGGCCGGACCGGTAAAGCCGATGGGACCGATCGGACCAGCGGGACCACTCGGGCCTGCGGGGCCGGCCGGGCCGAGGGGGCCAGTCGGACCGGCGGGACCTGCGAGGCCTGTTGCACCCGTGGCACCTGCGGGACCGGTGAGGCCGATGGGGCCCGCGGGACCAGTGAGACCAATCGGGCCAGCCGGACCTGCGGGGCCAGCAACGCCAGTTGCGCCGGTGGCACCGGCAGGGCCGGTGAGGCCAATGGGACCTGCGGGACCGCTGGGACCACTCGGGCCAGCGGCGCCGGTGAGACCAATCGGACCACTCGGACCAGCCGGACCAGCGACGCCGGTTGCGCCCGTGGCGCCAGCCGGGCCGGTGAGACCGATCGGGCCGGCGGGACCAGCGGGGCCAGTGAGACCGATCGGACCGGTGGCACCTGCGGGGCCGGTCAGGCCGATGGGGCCCGCGGGGCCAGCAATGCCAGTGGCGCCAGTTGCACCGGCAGGGCCGGTGAGGCCAATGGGGCCACTCGGGCCAGCTGGACCAGCAACGCCCGCTGCGCCAGTGGCGCCAGCCAGGCCGGTGAGACCGATGGGGCCTGCGGGACCGGTCAAGCCGATGGGGCCCGCGGGACCTGCAACGCCCGTGGCGCCGGTGGCACCGGCGGGGCCTGTGAGACCGATTGCGCCAGTAGCACCTGCGGGACCAGTGAGGCCGATGGGGCCTGCGGGACCGCTGGGACCACTCGGGCCTGCAGGGCCTGTGAGACCGATCGGACCACTCGGGCCAGCCGGACCAGCGACGCCGGTTGCGCCAGTGGCGCCAGCCGGGCCCGTGAGACCGATCGGGCCCGCGGGACCCGCGGGGCCAGTGAGACCAATCGGACCGGTGGCACCTGCGGGGCCGGTCAGGCCGATGGGGCCTGTGGGACCTGCGGGACCAGCAACGCCTGTTGCGCCGGTGGCACCGGCAGGGCCGGTGAGGCCAATCGGGCCTGCGGGACCGCTGGGACCACTCGGGCCAGCGGCGCCGGTGAGACCAATCGGACCACTCGGACCTGCGGGACCAGTGAGACCAATCGGGCCCGCGGGACCGCTGGGACCAGCGACGCCCGTTGCGCCCGTGGCACCGGCGGGGCCTGTCAGACCAATCGGACCGGCCGGACCGCCCGGACCGCTTGGACCGCTTGGACCAGCGGGACCGGTGAGACCGATCGGGCCGGTAGCACCCGCGGGACCAGTCAAACCAATCGGACCAGCCGGACCAGCGACGCCCGTTGCGCCAGTGGCCCCCACCGGACCGGTCAGACCAATCGGACCGGCAGGACCGCCCGGACCACTTGGTCCAGCGGGGCCGGTGAGACCGATCGGACCAGTAGCGCCCGCGGGGCCAGTCAGACCAATTGGACCAGCAGGACCGGTGAGACCAACAGGGCCGGTAGCGCCCGCGGGGCCAGTCAGACCAATCGGACCAGCGGGACCACTGGGACCACTCGGGCCAGCCGGACCAGAGATACCTGTTGCGCCAGTGGCACCCACGGGGCCGGTGAGACCGATTGGGCCAGTAGCACCGGCGGGACCAGTCAAACCAATGGGACCAGCCGGACCAGAGATACCTGTTACCCCAGTGGCACCCACGGGCCCGGTGAGACCGATCGGACCAGTAGCACCCGCGGGACCAGTCAGACCAATCGGACCAGCGGGCCCGCCGGGAC
>C688J18823_10003169_pt1 | contig 10389 bp, 13 predicted proteins | sample HopSoiMetagenom1_FD_18823 | JGI IMG/M metagenome (IMG submission 18823) | reverse complement strand
TGAGCTCTGCGCGGCTGCCGCCGCCGCAGCGGCGGCGAGGTTCGGATCCGGCGGGATGACGGACACCCGATCCTCGATCGGCGCCGCCTGGGCCGGCCGCGCGGGCGGCGGCACGTTCGAGTAATTGACCACGCCGCGCGCGTCGACCCACTTGTAGGTCTGCGCATGAAGCGGCGCNGTGGCGGTGAGTGCCAGCACGAGCATCAGGGCGCGCATGGCGGCAATCATACGCCGCCGTCATCCAAAGTAGGCCTGGTGCACCTCGGCGTTCTGCGCGAGCTCCGCCGCGGTGCCCGACGCCACCACCTTCCCCTGGGAGAGCACATAGCCGGCGTGGGCGATGGCGAGCGTCTGCCGCACGTTCTGCTCGACCAGCAGGACCGTGATGCCCATCTCGTTCGCGCGCCGGATCACCGCAAAGTTTTCCTTCACGAGAAGCGGCGACAGGCCCAACGACGGTTCGTCGACGAGCAGGAGCTTGGGTTCGGACATCAGCCCGCGCCCGATCGATACCATCGCCTGCTCGCCACCCGACATGGTGCCGGCCAGCTGGTCGAGCCGCTCCTTGAGGCGCGGGAAGATGCCGAATACTTTTTCCAGGCGCGCCGCGTAAGCCTTCTCGCGGTAGGCGCCCAGGCGCAGGTTCTCGTGCACGGTCAGCTTCGGGAAGATGCGCCGGCCTTCGGGAATGCAGGCGATGCCGCGGGCGACGATGGCATGCGTCGGGAGGCGGGCGATGTCCTCGCCGTCGAACACGATGCGGCCTTTGCGCGCCGGCGTAAGGCCAAGGATGGCGCGGATCAGCGTCGATTTGCCCGAGCCGTTCGAGCCGAGGATGCAGGTGATGCGGCCGGGCTCGACGCTGAGCGACACGTCCTGCAGCACGTCGGCGCGGTCGTACCCAACGCTGATGTTCTCGATGGCGAGCATCAGTCGGTCCCCAGGTACGCCGTCTGCACTTCCTTGTCCGCCGCGATGGCAGCGTAGGGCCCTTCNGCGATCTTGCGGCCGTAGTTCAGGACCGCGCAGCGGCTNGACACNCGCTCGATGACNTTCATCTCGTGCTCGATGATCACGATCGAGAGGCCGGCGAGGCGCTCGCGCACGAGGAGGATGTCGTCCATCAGCTCGCGAGTCTCCTCGTGCGTCATGCCGGCGGAGGGCTCGTCGAGCAGAAGCAGGCGCGGCTCGGAGACGAGCGCGCGGCAGATCTCGATGCGCCGGCGCTCGATCATGGAAAGGCCGGCCACCGGGTCGAACAGGCGCGCCACCAGGGCCTTGCTGAAGGTGCCGACCAGCGCGCGCGCCTTCTCCACGTTCGCTTCCAGCTCGCGCCGCAGCCGGGCGCGCTGGAAGAGGTTGAACCACAGGCCGTGGTGCAGCAGGCGATGGTTGCCGATCATGATGTTGTCGAACACCGAGAGGGGCAGCGCCAGGCGCGAGCGCTGGAAGGTGCGCGTGATGCCGGCGCCGTAGATGCGCTGCGGCTTCATCGCCGTCAGCTCGTCGTCCGCGAAGCGGGCGCTGCCGCTTGCGCGATAGAGGCCCGTGATGGCGTTGAAGAACGTGGTTTTGCCCGAGCCGTTGGGCCCGATCAGGCCGAGGATCTCGCCTTGAGCGAGCTCGAGATCCAGGCGATCGAGCGCGACCAGCCCGCCGAAGCGCACAGAAAGGCCGGTGCACTTCAGGATCAAGAGAAGTACTCCCGCGCGCGCCGCGGGATCAGCCCCTGCGGGCGCACCATCAGGATCAGGATCACCAGCACCGCATAAAGGAGGAAGCGGTATTCCTGCAGCGCCTGCAGCTTCTCCGGCAGCACCAGCATGATCGCCGCGGCAAGCGCCACGCCCCACAGGTTGCCCATGCCGCCGAGCAGCACGATCGACACCATGATCAGCGAGTCGGCGAAGGTGAAGCTGTTCGGCGCCACGAATCCGGTCATCATCGCGTACGCCGCGCCCGCCACGCCGGCGAAGAAGTTGCCGAAGGTGAAGGCGAGGATCTTCCACCGCGCGACGTCGATGCCGAACACCGCGCACGCCGTTTCATCGAGCCTCACGGCATCGAGATTCAGCCCGACCCACGAGCGCTCCAGGCGCCGCACCATCACGAACGCCGCCGCGGCGAGCGCGAGGCCCATCACCACGTAGTTCGTATAGAACGAGATCTCGCCGATCGAAGCGTTCAGGTCCCAGCCGAAGAGGTTCATGCCTTTCACCTGCAGGCCCTGCGGCCCGCCGAGCGCGTCGTTCACCTCGACGAATTGCCGGAACAGGATCCCGAAGGCGACGGTGATCAGCGCGGCGTAATGGCCTCGCGTGCGCAGGATCGGCAGGATCAGCACCGAGCCGAGCAGCGCGGCGAGCAGGCCGCCGATCGCGAGCACGATCACGTGGGGCAGATGCGGCCCCAGCATCGCGGAGGTGTAGCCGCCCACCCCGAGGAACGCCGCGCCGGCAAAGTTCACTACCCCCGCATAGCCGAACTGCACGGTGAGACCCAGGCACGCCACCGTGTAGAAGAGCACCGTGGCGAGCATCAGCATCGCGAAGTTCTCCTCCCGGAATAGCCACACGATCGCCGCGAGCGCGACGGCGATGGCGATGCGACCGGCCACCTTGTTGCCTTCCAGCGACCGGGAGGCCTCTGCGATCCAGCCGAAGCGCCCGAGGATCGGCACACCAATGCCAGCGATCGCGACAAGGCCGAGCACCGCGACCTGCGACTCGGCATGGAGGAAGAAGTAGCTGTAGACGGCGATGACCGCGACGCCGATAACGCCTGGCATTAGTTTCACGGGTCGTGAGCCGCAGGCGAGCGGGGGGTTTTATTACTAGAAAGCGAAACCCCCCGGCGCTTCGCGCCACCCCCCTTATCAGGGGGGCGACCCAAGAACCAAAAGCAAAGCGTCATACGCGCTCCGCCGTGCGCTCGGCGATGAGGCCGGTCGGCCGCCAGGCCATGAATCCGATCACGACGGCGAAAGCGAAGACATCCTTATAGGCGCTCGGCAGGCCCGGGAAGATCGCCGGCAGCGTTACGGCGCCGATCGTCTGCAGCGCCGCGAAGAGGAAGCCGCCGAGGATCGCGCCGTAGATGTTGCCGAGCCCGCCGACGACTGCCGCGGAGAATCCGATTACGCCGAGGAGGAGACCGATCGAGAAGTTGATCTCGTTGTAGTAAAGCCCGTTCATGACGCCGGCGAGGGCGGCGAGTGCGGAGCCGAGCGCGAAGGTGAGGAGCACCACGCGGTCGAAGTGGATGCCCATGATGCGCGCCGTCTCGGCGTCCTGCGCGACCGCGCGGATCGCGAGGCCGAGGCGCGTACGCGTGATGACGAAATGAACGCCCGCGATGGCGGCGATGCCGCCGAGGAGCAGGAGCAGGTTGTCGACGCGCAGGTTGAAGGTGCCGAGCGCAATCGAGTCCTGCGGCAGGAGCCGCGGGAAGGGCTTCGGATTCGCGCCCTGCGGGTAGAAGAGTCGCACGCACTCGCGCAACGCGGCGCCGAGCATCAGCGTGAGGAGCAGGATGTTGAGGGGCGGCGCGCTTCGCAGCGGCAGCACGAGGTATTTCGCGATCAGGGCGCCGAGCAGCGCCATCGCGGCCGTGGCGACCAGCACTATCGCGACCAGTTGCACCCATGGCGACGCGATGCCCACGGTTTGGACGCCGATGAACGTCGCCAGGCCGGCGAAGGCGCCCACCGTCAATACGTCGCCGTGCGAGAACTGGATGATGTCCAGCACGCCGAAGAAAAGCGTGAAGCCAACGGCCACCATGGCGTAGATCACGCCTAGCATGAGGCCGTTGGCGACGTACTGGCCGAGGAGGCCGACGTCCACTCGTTAGTGCAGCTTGCGCTTGCCTTTGCCGTACTCGCTGTCTTCCCAGATCATCCACTTGCCGTCCTGGGCGACGTACTTGGAAATCAGCGGCACCACGTTCTGGCCGTGGTCGTCGAAGGTGATCTTGCCGATGATCGAGTCCTTGTCCTTCACCTTGGCGAGCTCGGCGATGACGCGCTTGCGGTCGGGTCCCACCTTCTCGATGGTGTCCATCAGCAGGCTCGCTGCGGCGTACGCGAAAGGCCCATAGGCCTCGGGGCCCTGGTCGTATTTCGCCTGCGCGTACTTGCCGGTGAAGAACAGTCCGCCCGGCAGCTTTTCCCACGGCGCGCCTTCGATGAAGGAGAGGCTGCCTTCCGCGAGCTTGTTGCCCAGGCCCTCGATGTACGAGTCCGACTTGATGCCCGAAGTGCCCTGGAACACGGCGTTGATGCCCAGGCGCTCCATCTGCGAGCGGATGCGCACGCCGATCGGCGTCAGGCCGCCGAAGTAGATCACCTCGGGCTTCAACTCCTTCGCCTTGGTGAGCTCGGCGGTGAAGTCCTGCTGGTCGGCGGTGACCCCGAAGCGGCCGACGACCTGGCCGCCGTATTTGGTGAGGTACTCGGTGAAGTACTTGTCGTGCGCCTTGCCGTAGTCGGTGGTGTCGTGGATCACCACCCAGCGCTTGAAGCCCTGGCCGGTCATGAACTTCGCCGCGACGTCGTTCTGGTTGATCATCGTGCCGTTCACCCGGTGCACCTCGGCGTACTTGTTGCGGTACGTGATGTCGGGCAGCACCGCGCCCCACACCACGATCGGAAAGCCGAACTTGTGGTACGTGTCCACCGTCGCGATCGCGGTCACCGAGCAATAGTGCGTGACGCCGGCGACGATCGATTTGTCGGCGGCCGCCTTGGTCGCGGCCTGCACCGCCGTGTTCGGCTTGCACTCGTCGTCGAGGCTGACGAGCTCGTACTTGTATTTGGCTTTCGCGTCCTCGTTGCGCAAGCGCACCGCGAGGTCGGCCGAATTCCTGCCGCCGATGCCGTTCGCCGACACGCCGCCCGTAAGCGGGCCGATGAACACCAGCTTGACCGTCTGCTTTTGCTGCGCGAACGCATGGCCTGAAAGCGCCAGCGCGGCCGCGCACAGGATTGCTTTTATTTGCATTGTTTCCCCCTAGGTTTTGACGAAGAGTGTGACCAGCGGATCGCGTCCCCTTTGCGCGCTCCAGTGGCCGTGCAGCTTGGCGTCGAACGGCGCGCCTTCCGGCAGCGTGTCGGCCGAAAAGAAATGCTCGCCGGCGCGGAAGGTGCGCGAGCCGTCGCGCACGCCGATCTCCATCTCCCCGCGCAGGATGAAGACCCACTGCGGCTTCGGCGTGCAGTGCCATTCGCTCTTGAAGCCGACCGGGCTGTGGCGCAGCTGGTAGCCCGAACAGGAGAACACCCGGGAGAGCGCCGCCTGCGGCGTGCCTTCGTTCAGCGCGATCGGCTCTTCGCGGAATTTCGCTTTGCCGTCCTTGTCGGTGAAGAGAATCACCTTCGTGAAGCTCATAGGGTCCTGTACTTCTCGATCGCCTTGGAATGCAAAGCCATTCCGTGTCCCGGCCGGTCGGCAATGCGGATCACGCCGTCCTTGCACTCCGGAACCTGCTCGAAGAGATCCGGCGGCGCCCAGTCCATGAATTCGACGAGGAAGCCGTTCGAGAGCGCGCCGACGACGTGGATGGAGATCTCGTGGATGAGGTGTGGGCTGAGCATGGCGCCATAGGCAGCGCCGAGCTTGCCGATGCGAAGCGTTTCGGTGAAGCCGTTCGCCCGGCAGACGTCGGGCATCAGGAATTTCACCGCCTTGCGATCGAGCAGCTGCTTGAACTCCCAGCGGGTGTAGTGGTTCTCGCCCGCGGCGATCGGGATGCGGATCGAGCGGGCCACCTCCTCGTAGCCGTCGATATCGTCGGCAAGCACGGGCTCCTCGTACCAGAGGAGGTCGAGCTCCTCGAGCAGGCGTGCCTGCGCGATGTTGCCGAGCACGTCGCGTCCCTGGTTCACGTCCACCATCATGCGCACGCCGGAGCCGAGCGCCTTCTTCACCGCGGCGACGCGGCTCGCGTTCACCGCCGGGTCGGGATGGTGGATCTTCATCTTGTAGTACTTGCAGCCAAGGGCGGCGTATTTCTGCGCTTCGTTCACCAGTTCGTCGATCGAGTACTTCGCCCAGCCGCCGCTGCCGTAGGCCGGAATGCGGTCGTTGGCCGCGCCCCAAAGCTTGTAGAGCGGCTGCTTCGCGACCTTGCCGACGATGTCCCACAGGCCGATGTCCAGGGCCGACAGGGCATAGCCCGCCGTGCCGAGCTTTCGCACGCCCATGTCGACGCGGAACATCTTTTCCCAGAGCCGCTCGACGAAAGTCGGGTCTTCGCCGATGAGCGCCGGCTTCAGGCGAGTCTCGAGGTAGGTGTGGACCGCCTCGGCGCCGCCGCCGTTGAAGGAGAGGCTGTAGCCGAGTCCGCGGATGCCTTCATCGGTGGAAATTTGGGCGACCACGATCTTGTGGTGCGGGTACTGCAGCGCCATCGGCTTGGGCGTGGGTACGGTGAGGACGCAGGTGTCGATCGCGGTGATTTTCATGGTCGGCAAATGCTACAACGGCCCGGCCCTTGCAGCGCCCACCGGGCCAAAGGAGATCCTCATGAAAGCACTGCTCATCCTCGCTGCAACCCTCGCCCTCGCGCTCGCCGGCTGCCATCGCGACGACAACGCCTCGAAGTCCTCCGCCGCCGGCGGTTCCTCGATGCAGACGCCCAAAGGCGGCGTCACCGGCCAGGGCAGCGAAGGCTCGACCGACGACCGCAGCGCGCCCAAGCGCCCCGCCAGCAAATAGCCGATTGGCTGTAGGCTGCGGGGCAGAGGAGGGTGCCCCGCATGAGAACGCTGTTCGTCGCCTTGACGGCGCTCGTCGCCGCCTGTTCGCAGAATCCGTCGCAGGTTCTGGCGCAGACGCCGACCTTTCGCGTCGATCCCGCCTGGCCGAAACCGCTGCCCGAGGAAAACGGCGTGCAGCTCGTCGTGGGCCAGGTGGCCGGCATCGCGGTCGACGACCGCAACGGCCACGTCTGGATCATCCACCGACCCGGCACGCTGCTCGCCGATGAATGGAATCCGAAGGACGCGCGACCGGTGACGCATCGCTGCTGCAAGTCGCTGCCGGCGGTGGCCGAGTTCGATGCCGCCGGGAACTACCTGCGCGGCTGGACGGGAAGCGGCGGGGAGTGGCCGAAGAGCGAACATGGCATCTACATCGACCCGGAAGGCAACGTCTGGATTGCCGGCAACGGCGACGAGGACAACCAGATCCTCAAGTTCACCCCGGACGGCAAATTCCTCATGCAGATCGGACGTGCCGGTAAGTCGGAGGGCTCCAACAGTCGCACGCAGCTCGGCCGGCCGGCGCATATGCTGATGGATCCGAAGACGCAGGAGCTCTACGTCGCCGACGGCTACGGCAACAAGCGCGTGGTGGTGTTCGACGCGAGCACCGGCGCGTACAAGCGCCATTGGGGCGCGTACGGCGCGATGCCGAGCGACGACAAGCAGCCGCCGTACGATCCGAACCAGGCGCTATCCAAGCAGTTCGGCAATCCGGTGCACTGCGTGCGCCTCTCGAACGACGGCAAGGTCTACGTCTGCGACCGCGCGAACAGCCGCATCCAGGTATTCGAGCCGGGCGGCAAGTACCTCGCCGAGTTCCGCGTCGAGCCGCTTACGCGCGCCAATGGTTCGGTCTGGGACATGGTTCTTTCGCACGATGCGGCGCAGAAATATCTCTACGTCGCCGATGGTGCGAATGGACGCATCTATGTCTTGAACCGCGCCGACGGCGCTCTGGTCTCGAGCTTCGGCCGCACCGGCCGGATGGCGGGCGAGTTCAAGTGGGTGCACAACATCGCCATCGACCGGCAGGGGAACCTCTACACATCGGAAGTCGGCTTTGGACGACGTATTCAGAAGTTCAACCTCGTGTCGTTCTAGGCTCTACGTCAAATTAAGGCGGACGCCACTCGCCCTCTTTGCACGCGCGTGTATAAAGGAAGCATGAAAGCCTGCGAAATTTTTCACGTACCTCAAAAGAAGGGCTTCCGCTGGAAGTGGCGGCACACGGACGCCGATGGGCGCATCGTCGAATCCGACGAGAGCTACCAGCTGTATTACGAATGCTTCGCCGCGGCGCGCGAGGCCGGCTTTGAGCCGCGTCCTGCGCGCGTGCCCGCAGCCGCCTAACTAATTTCTTTCCGCACCATCGCCGCACCCTCGGCGAGCGCGCGCAATTTGCCGAAGGCGGTTGCGCGCGGGAGATATTTCATCCCGCAGTCGGGCGCGAGCACGAGCTTCTCCGCCGGCACGAACTTGAGCGCCGCACGGATGCGCTCGGCCACCTGCGCCGGCGTCTCGATGGTCTCGGTGCCGAGGTCGATCACGCCGACCATCACGCTCTTTGGTGCGAGCTGCTTCGCCACCGCGAGATCCAGGCGCGGCTGCGCCGCCTCGATGGAGATTTGACGGGCGCGGCATTCGGCAAGCTGGCCGAGAAAGGTGTAGCCGGCGGGCTTGTCCTTCACGGCGGCGGCGTAGCCGAAGCACAGATGCACGACCGTCGTGCCCTCGATGCCTTCGAGCGCGCGGTTGATCGCCTTCACGCCATAGCGCGCAGCGCGGTCCGCGCGCGCCTGCAGCCACGGTTCGTCCAGCTGGATCACGTCCGCGCCCGCGCGCTTGAGGTCCTTGATCTCGTCATTCACGGCAGCGGCGTACGCGAGGGCGAGGGCTTCTTCGTCCTTGTAATAGTCGTCCTGCGCCTGCTGCGTCATGGTGAACGGGCCGGGAAGCGTGATCTTGATCGCGCGCTGCGTGTTGGCGCGCAGGAACTGGACGTCGCGCACCTCGATCGGAAATTTTCTCTTGATGGGCCCGGCGACGCGCGGCACCACGGACTTCGCCCCGGTGCGGTTGATGGTGGTGCCCGGGTTCTCGATGTCGATGCCCTCGAGCGCCGTGGCGAAGCGGTTCGAGTAGCTTTCGCGGCGCATCTCGCCGTCGGTAATGATGTCGATGCCGGCCGCCTCCATGTCGCGGATCGCGAGCAGCGTGGCGTCGTCCTGTGCCTGCTCGAGGAATTCGGGGGCGACGCGCCAGATCTCCGGGGCGCGCACGCGCGGGACTTTTGAGCCGAGCTTGGCGCGGTCAATGAGCCAATGCGGCTGGGGATAGCTGCCGACGACGGTGGTAGTGAGGAGCGGGTCCATCGCATGATGGTACAGCGGGCATCCAGCTTGCAGGCTCTACATACCCTTTACCCGGAGCACACGATGAGACTGCTTACCCTGATCGCCGCCGTATCGCTGGCCTTCGCCGCGGGCTGCGATCGCAATGAATCGAAGGCTCCGTCACCAAAAACCGACACTACGTCGTCGGTTCCTTCGGCGGCGGCAGGTTCTTCCACGACACCATCCAATACTGCAGCGCCGACCAGCGCTGAAAAGCGCGAAGGCTCGAACCCCACGCAGGGGCAAGTCGATCCCAAGCACGCCGACCAGCACCGCGACTTCCAGCAGAGCGGCGACCAGGCCGGACCGAAGAGCTCGGACACCGCACCGACGATGAAAAACTAGGCAGCGGGATTGCTGCGTAATATTCGCGGCCCGATCCTTGCTGCCTCTTTGCCGTATCCCAACCACGGAGGCCACATGAAAGTTTCTACTCTTGCTCTCGCAATTTCCCTCGCATTCGGCGGCGCGATGATCGCCGGCTGCAACAAGTCCGACAACGGCGGCGCTTCGCGCGGCCCGGCCGGATCCAGCTCGTCGTCCGCGACCACGCCCTCGGGCTCGGGCGCGACCAGCTCGCCGAGCACCTCGCCTTCTTCCTCGAGCTCCGCTTCGGGCACGACCGCCTCGCCCTCGACGCCTTCGGGCTCGAGCTCCTCGTCGACCTCGGTCGACGTGCAGAAGAAGGACAACGCGAGCGGCGGCTCCTCGTCCTCGTCCAGCGCCGCGCCGTCCAGCAGCTCCCCGAGCGGCTCCGCGGGCGCCGGCTCGAGCAGCGACTCCTCGTCGGGCTCCAGCTCCGCGCAGCCGTCCTCGGGCTCGAGCTCCAGCCCGTCGGGCGCGAGCTCCAGCTCGTCCGCTCAGCCGTCCTCGGGCGGCAGCTCCTCGAGCACGGACTCGACCACGCAGTCGAAGTAACGCGCAGTACGCAGCAAGAGAAGGCCGCCGGGATCCGGCGGCCTTTTTGTTTTCAGGTGACGGCGACGGTCATCGAGCCGATGCGCTCGACAGTGGCGACCATAGTGTCGCCGGGCTTCACCGGGCCGACGCCTTGCGGCGTGCCGCTGAGGATCACATCGCCGGGATGCAGCGTGTAGAACGCGCTGCCCCACTCGACGAGCTGGGCGACGGAGAGGATGAGATCGCTCGTGTGCGCGTCCTGCTTCACCTGGCCGTTCACCGTGATCTTCACGCCAAGCTGGCCGGCATCGGGCACTTCGTCGCGCGTCACGA
>C688J18823_10003167_pt1 | contig 10391 bp, 10 predicted proteins | sample HopSoiMetagenom1_FD_18823 | JGI IMG/M metagenome (IMG submission 18823) | reverse complement strand
GATGACGTGCCGGCCCACAAGGCCGCGCTCCTCGCCGGCGCGGGCCGCGGCGGCCCGGACGAAGTCCGGCAGCCCGGCGAGATCGGCCTCGCCCTCGAGCACGAGCGTATAGGCCTTCTCGTCGGCCAAGATGTTCTGCGAGAACTGCGTGCCGAGCGTCGCGAGGCGCTCGAGGATCGTCGCAAGGCGCGCCTTCGCCTCCGGCTCGAGCTGCGCACCGGCGCGGACGAAATGCGTGTGGTAGCGGTCGAGGACGCGCGCCTCTTCGGCGTCGAGGCCGAGCGCGTCGCGCCGGTCGAACAGCGCCGCGACGCGCCGGTACAGCGCCGCGTTCATGTAGATCGCGCTGCGATGGCGGGACAGCCGCGGCGCGATCTCGCGCTCGATCGCCTGGAGTGCGTCGGTGCTGTCGCTGCCGGCGAGGTTGAAGAACACCGCCGCGACCCGGCGAAGCTCGCGGCCGCCGCGCTCCATTGCCTCGACGGTGTTGGCGAAGCTCGGTGCCGCGGCATCGCCGGCGATCGCCTCGATCTCGCCGATATGCGCCTCGAGCGCCCGGTCGAAGGCCGGCCGATAATGCTCCGGCGCGATGCGCTCGAAAGGCGGCAGCCCGAATGGCGTCGTCCAGGGAGCGAAGAAGGGATTAGCCGGGGCCGTCGANGCGTCCGTCATGATGTCTCGCGATTGAATGAGGCCCAATGGCGAATAGCGAATAGGCGCGGCCGGCGCCACTACGCCATTGCCACCGGCTAATCGGCCTCGCTCGGCACCGCTTCCGGCGCGAGCGCTGCCGCGCCGGATCCGAGATGGCGGTTCAGGAACATCGCCGTGCGCTGGGCGGCGTCGAGCTGGGCGGCGCCGTGAAATCCGTGCGCCTGGTCCGGGTAGACATGCACCTCGTGCGGGGCGCCGAGGCGCTGCAGCAGCGCTTCGAGCGCATGCGCGTTCGCGACCGGCACGATCGCATCGCGGGCGCCGTGCAGGACGAGCGTCGGCGGCAGCCGGCTCGCCTTCTCCGGCAGCGTCTCGGGCAGGAAGCCGAAATAGTCGACGAGCGCCCGGACGCGCCGGTCGGCGGCCGCGAGCGTCACGCCGAGCGCGCCGCCGAGCGAGGTCCCGACGATGCCGATCCGGCGCGCATCGACGCCGGGCTGGCGCTCGACGAAATCGAGCGCGTCGCCGACGGTCTCGCGCCAGCGCGGGAAGTTGCGGCCGATCGTCGAGTGATAGGCGCGCGCCTGTCCGGTGCGGTCGAGATAGTGCGGCAGGAAGACGTGATAGCCCGCCGAGGCGAGCACCTGCGCGCCGAGGCGGTAGCGGTCGTCGCCACGGGTGAAGCCGTCGGCGCCGTGGAGGAGCAGGATCGCCGGGCGGCGCCCGCCGCCGGCGGCGTCGAAACGCTCGACCGCGATCCGCGTCCCGCCGCTCGTGAAGCCCAGATCCTCGCCCGCCGCCATGCCTCGTTCTCCCAGGAAGGCCGGCAGTGCGAGCGCGGCCGAAGCGAAGACGACCCACGGTTTCGCCTGCAAGGAATGCTCCAGATGGGGAAGCGATCGTCCGGAGCATGGAAACCGTGCGCCCGCCGGGATCGTTCCATCCCCGAGCCGCTACAGCTGCTCGATCGCCTGCGCCCGGATGACGATCACGTCCTGGCGGAAGCGGCGCTCGAGCTCCGCCCGGTAGGCGCTCCACCAGCCGCGGTCGAGCGCGTCGGCCATGACCTCGAAGATGACGATCTCGTCATGGCTGATCTTGCCGTCCTCGGTCCACAGGCCCTCGGCCGGGGCGCTGGTGAATGCCGTGAGCCCGCCGAAGCGCCCGGAGAGTTCTGCCCGCACGAGCCGGTACGGTTCCGGCGGGAAGTGGTTGCCGTCGTTGTCGTAGAGCGGGAGGAGGAGCTGGACGAGGTGCATGGCCGGGAACGAACGGGAGCGCCGCGCGGTTTCGCAGCATGCGCGCGATCCTTGGTCTTGCCGGCCTCGCCCTGGTGCTTTCGGCATCGGTCGCGGCCTTCGCCGAAGTGCCGCTGCCGCCGCCGCGGCCGGAGGGGATCGTCGAGGAGGCGGCCCCGACCGGCGACGTTCCGCTGCCGCCGGTGAGGCCGCACGGAATCGAGAACGAACGCCCTCCCGCGGACGGCGCGGCGGCGGCGGGCGCCGCGACCCAACCGGAAGGCGAGGACAGCGCCGCCTGCATCGAGCGCCTGGCGAAGGCAGGCGTCCGCGCCGAGCCGATGTCGGCGATCGAGAACGGCGCCTGCGGCGCCAGGCACCCGCTGCGCCTCATCGGGCTCCCGGCCGGGCTCGAGGTCTCGCCGCCGGCGATCGTCACCTGCGCGGTCGCGGAGGCGCTGGCGAAATGGGTCGAGGGGGTGTCGGCGGAAGCCGAACGGCACCTGTCGCGCCCGCCGGCCAAGATCCTGATCGGCACCTCCTACGAGTGCCGCGGCCAGAATCGCCAGGCGGGGGCGAAGCTTTCCGAGCACGCCTTCGCGAACGGCGTCGACGTGATGGGCTTCGCGTTCCGCGCCCGCCCGACGATCGCGATCGCGCCGCGCGCGGGAGAGGCCCCCGAGGCGCTGTTCCAGGCGGCGGTGCGCCAGAAGGCGTGCGCCTATTTCAGCACCGTGCTCGGGCCGGGCTCGGACGCGGCGCACGCCAATCACCTCCATCTCGACATGCGCGCGCGCCGTCCGGGCTCCGGCATCTGCCAGTAGCCGGAGGAACGCTAAGGCGTGCTCGGGCTTTCCTACGCGACGCTCGGCGGCGGCGCCGAGGCCTGAGAGGTTCACCATGCGCTTCTTGTCGACGGCCCTGACGATGCTGCTCCTCACGGCGCTCGGCGCGGCGCCTGCCGCCGCGAAGGCGGCAAAACCTGCGACCCTCGACCTCAAGGCCGTCAACGAGGCGCAGTTCTCGGAGAAGCGCGGCAAGGGCATCAGCCCGGCGATCCTCAAGGCGCAGATCCTGCTCGACCGGGCGCACTTCTCGCCCGGCACGATCGACGGGCGGGGCGGCGAGAACTTCGACAAGGCGGTCGCGGCCTTCGCCGAGGCGCAGGGGCTCAAGGACGACGGGCTGACGAAGGAGCTGTTCGACAAGCTCGCCGCGACCTCGACCGAGCCGGTCGTGCAGGAATACGCCATCTCGGCCGAGGACGTGAAAGGCCCATTCGTCCCGAATATCCCGGCCAAGATGGAGGACATGGCGAGCCTCGAACGGCTCGGCTACCGCAACGAGGTCGAGGCGCTGGCCGAGAAATTCCACATGGACGAGGGGCTGCTCAAGGCCCTCAACCCGGGAAAGCCCTTCGGCAAGGCGGGCACCGCGATCCTCGTCGCCAACGTGAAGAACGACAAGCCGGGCGCGAAGGCGGGAAAGCTCGTCGTGCGAAAGTCCGAGCACGCGCTCCATGCGGTCGACAAGGACGGCAAGCTCGTCGCCTTCTACCCGGCCTCGATCGGCTCGGAGGAGAAGCCGGCGCCGAGCGGCAGCTACAAGGTCGAGCGCGTGGCGCAGAACCCGAGCTACACCTACAATCCGAAATACAAGTTCAAGGGCGTGAAGTCCGACAAGCCGTTCACGATCAAGCCGGGGCCGAACAACCCGGTCGGCGCGGTCTGGATCGACCTTTCGCTCGAGAGCTACGGCATCCACGGCACGCCCGAGCCCTCGAAGGTCGGCAAGACCTACTCGCATGGCTGCGTGCGTCTCACGAACTGGGACGTGAAGCAGCTCTCGGCCATGGTCGAGAAGGGTACGCCGGTCGAGTTCGTGGATTAGCGCCCGAGGTCTCGCGGCTCGACCTTCCGGCGCAGCGGCAGGAAGCGGAACACCAGGCCCGCTCCGACCATCACCATGAAGACGCGGATGATGTGGTGGGCGGCGACGAACGCCACCTCGATCCTGAGCGCCAGCGCGACGAGGCTCATCTCGGCGAGGCCTCCCGGCGAATAGGCGAGGATCAGCGGGATCGCGCCATAGGACGACAGGCGGCTCATCCCGAACCCGAAGCCGAGCGTGATGGCGACGAGGATCACGGTCGAGCCGAGCGAGAGCATGAGGATGCGCAGGATCTCGCGCGGCGGCGTGCCGAAGGAAGCGGCAGCCGATCGTCGTGCCGAGCACGAGCTGCGCCGCGATCACGATCTCCTGCGGCGGCTTGAAGTCCGACAGGCCGATAATGTGGACGAGGGCGCTGACCAGCATCGGCCCAAGCAGATATTTCGCCGGCACGCGCAGAAGATCGCCGACGATTGCGCCGGCGATCGCGGTCGCTACGAGCCAGAGCTCGCCATACCAGGGCGTGTCGAGGATCGAGACGCCGAACGGCGGCCGGGCGCCGAGGCGCACGCCTTCGAGCCACTGCACGATGAAGGGCAGCGTCATGACGATGAGGAGGATGCGGGCCGAGTGGATGAGGGCGATCGTGCGCGCGTTGCCGCCGCGCTCCTCGCCGAGGAGCACCATCTCGACGAGCCCGCCGGGCATGCCGGAGAAATAAGCCGTGACGCGGTCGAAACCCGCGACGACCCGGAAGTAGGTCACGCAGGCAAATCCGCACACGGCGATGAAGGCGACAAGCCCGAGGATGGTCGGGATCCAGCTCGGCAGCTGGGCGACGACCGCCGGGGTGAAGCCCGCCCCGAGGAGCACGCCGATCACCATCGTCATCGGCGGCCGCACCACCGCCGGCGCCGCGATCGGGGCGCGGAACAGCGCCGCGACGGTGCACACCGTCATCGGACCGAGCATCCAGGGCAGGGGCAGCCGCAGGTAGGCGAAGGTCCACCCGCCGGCGGCGCCGAGCGCCAGCGCGGCGATGAAGCGCCGATAGGGGAAGCGCGACGGCGACAGCGCCCAGAGCCCGTCGCGAAGGTCGCCGATGAGGTCGCGCATGCCGAGGGGCTACCTTCCCCGGCCGGCTAGAGCGCGATGACTTCGCTTCGAGTCGTCATCCCGCTCTCCCTCTTTGTTTGAGCATGATCTTTTTCCGAAAACCGGTAGCCACTTTTCGGGATCGTGCTTTAGCGGATTCTCACAAAGCCGACGCGCAATTCCCCTCCCCCCTTGTGGGGGAGGACCGACTCGGCCGAAGGCCGAGCGAGGAGGGGGGCGCCGGGCATAGGGCTCCCGGTCGGAGCCGGCCCGCCCTGCATCAGCCGCAGGGGCAAGGCCGAAGCGATCCGTCGGGCCCGGCCCCTGCGGCTGACGGACTTTGAGTCCCTCGTCGGTAAAGTGCTCCATGCCCGGCGACCCCCTTCTCGCTCGGCCCGCAATTGTGGGAATGCCGTAGCCCCGCAAGGGGAGGGGGAGAGCGCGTCGGCCAGCTCGGAGCCTCGCCTGATTCAGTCCGGGCGGATCCCGCGCTAGAGCGACGGCTCTGCCGCACGATTGCGGCAACCCTCCCATGGATGGATCGATGGATCCATGGAAGGATTTCCATGGCGTCGATCCAACACGCTTGCATGATCGATCCACGGGCGGCCATCACCGGCGTTGATATCGGCTCTTCTTCAACGTTGGTGATGCTTCGGCCGCGTCCGATCGGCGGCGCGAATACAACCGGCCGGCTCAGCGGTAGCCGAAACGCGCCTTGGTGGCGGCGATCATCCGGACTGATTCGGCGTCGCGCCCGGCGCCGCAGGCCGAGGCGGCCTGGTCGATCTCGGCCGTGATCCGCGCGTGCACCGCCTTGGCGACGTGACCCGTCGCAAGGTCGTTGTCCATGACGGCGCGGTAGCGCGAGACCTCGCCCGAGCAGCCGCTGCCCGTCGGCAGCGCGAAGCCCGACGGCGTCACGCCCGACGCCGAGGCGGCGGGGGCCGTCGGCGGCGCGGTAGTCTGCGTGCACGCCGCGGCGGCAAGGAGGGCGGCCGCGGCGAGCGCGGCGCGGAGGCGGTGGGGCATCGGCACGTCCCGGTCAGTCGATCTCGAAGACATTGCCGGATTCGGAGATCGGCGTCGCCCGGATCACCAGGTACTCGTCGATGAGCTCGACGCTGAGATTGAGGCTCTGCCCCTGGCGGCGGCTGGCGACCGTCGCGACGGCGGCGCGGCCGGGCAGGCGGTCGATCAGGCAGTCCCAGACGTCGTCGCGGGCAAACACCGCCGTCGAGCGCAGGAGCAGGTTGCCGGTGGCGTGCTCGGCGATGCCGGTGATCTGGCTCGCCTCATGGTTCTGGGCCACGATCCAGGCATCGACGATCCGGCCGCGGTCGTCCTTGATCGGCGTCGCGATCAGCGTGCTCGACAGCGAGTGATCGAAGGCCGCCCGGAAGATCGCCGACTTGTCGGCGAGGAGGTGGCAGAAGACGAGGAGCGCGACCCGCTGGTCCTTGCGCCCGAGCCGCAGCGGCAGGCACAGCCGGCCCCAGAGCACGACCTCGTGCATGAAGTCGGCGAAGGAATGGAAATAGGCCGGCGTGAACTCGTTGCAGCTGCGGTCGTAGACCGAGAGCACGTTCGCCCGGATGCGGGTGCGCAGCTGCGACATGGCCATGCCCTGCATCGAGAAGCCGATGCGGTCGCGCAGCGCCTTGCCGTGGTGCAGGTAGACGTAGTCCGGGTCGCTCTTGAGGAACAGGATCGAGCTGTCGGCGAACTCGTCGGGGTCGTGCCAGAAATCGGCGAGCGTTGGGTCGCGATCGTCCTTGATCTGCACCCAGCGCGCCATCAGCGCCTGGACGCCAGGGTTCGAGACCACGCTCGGCACGGTTTCGCCGAACCAGCTCTTGACCTGGTAGTCCATGATATGATTGAGGCGGGTTGCCCAGTCGGCCATGCGCAATCAGCTTTTCGTTCGCGCCCGGACAACACTTGTCAGGGCCCCCGCGTTATGGATACAAGGTCTTACCGTCTCGATAAAGTAGCAGACGTGTGAAGAGGATCTGGGCCGGAATGGCTTACGGCTCCGCTTGCGCCCCGAATGCGACGCCGCCCGCGGCGGCCTTCGCGCGCGCGCTCCTCCTCGGCCTCCTTCTTATCCGCCCCTGAGGGCCGGCCGGGCGCACGCCTGGGCACTCAGGGGTCGCCATCCGGTTTTTCGAGCCCTGAGCGCCCCGACGAGCGGCGCCGAGAAGGATTGAGAGCGATGACCATTCAACCGAGCCCCGGGTCCGACAAGGACCGCGTCCTGATCTTCGACACCACGCTGCGCGACGGCGAGCAGTGCCCCGGCGCCACCATGACGCTCGAGGAGAAGATCGAGATCGCCGGCCTCCTCGACGAGATGGGGGTCGACATCATCGAAGCGGGCTTTCCGATCGCCTCGAACGGCGACTTCGAGGCCGTGACCGAGATCGCGAAGCGCGTCGAGAAGGCGACCGTCGCCGGCCTCGCCCGGGCCGGCATGAAGGACATCGACCGGGCCGGCGAGGCGGTGCGCCAGGCGAAGAAGCCCCGCATCCACACCTTCCTGTCCACCTCGCCGGTGCACATGAAGTACAAGCTGCAGAAGGAGCCGGACGAGGTCCTGGAGATGGTCATCGCCTCGGTGACGCGGGCCCGCAACCTCGTCGAGGACGTCGAGTGGTCGGCCGAGGACGGCACCCGGACCGAGCACGACTTCCTGTGCCGGTGCGTCGAGGCGGCGATCAAGGCCGGGGCTACGACGATCAACATCCCCGACACCGTCGGCTATACGGTGCCGGAGGAGTATTTCGCGCTGATCAAGATGCTGCGCGAGCGGGTGCCGAACGCCGGCCAGGCGATCTTCTCGGTGCACTGCCACAACGACCTCGGCATGGCGGTCGCGAACTCGCTCGCCGGGGTCGCCGCCGGCGCGCGGCAGATCGAGTGCACCGTCAACGGCATCGGCGAGCGCGCCGGCAACGCCGCCCTCGAGGAGCTCGTCATGGCGATCAGGACCCGCCGCGACGTGCTGCCGTTCCACACCGGCATCGACACGGCGATGCTGATGCGGGCCTCGAAGGTGGTCGCCAACGCGACCTCCTTCCCGGTCCAGTACAACAAGGCGATCGTCGGCCGGAACGCCTTCGCCCACGAGAGCGGCATCCACCAGGACGGGATGCTGAAGCATACCCAGACCTACGAGATCATGACGCCGGAATCGGTCGGCGTGTCGAAGACCTCGCTCGTCATGGGCAAGCATTCCGGACGCAACGCCTTCCGGTCGAAGCTCGAGGAGATGGGCTACCGCCTGTCGGACAACCAGTTCGAGGACGCTTTCGTGCGCTTCAAGGATCTGGCTGATCGAAAGAAGCACGTCTATGACGAGGACATCGAGGCGCTCGTCGACGAACGCATGGCGACCGCGCATGATCGCATCAAGCTCGTCTCGCTCACGGTCATCGCCGGCACGCGCGGGCCGCAGCGGGCGACCATGCGCCTCGACGTCGGCGGCACCCCGATGCTGGAGGAGGCCGAGGGCAACGGCCCGGTCGACGCCGTGTTCAACGCCATCAAGGCGATCGTTCCGCACGAGGCGGTGCTCGAGCTCTATCAGGTCCACGCGGTGACGCAGGGGACGGATGCCCAGGCCGAGGTGTCGGTCCGCCTATCCGCGGATGGCCGCAGCGTGACCGCCCGCGGTGCCGACCCGGACACGCTCGTCGCTTCGGCGAAAGCCTATCTTGCGGCGCTGAACAAGCTGATCGCCCGCGGCGAGCGCATGCACGCCCAGCACGCGGCGGAATAGACGGGCTTACTGCAGTCCGACGGATGGCGTCCGGGTCTCGCTCGGGCCCGGACGCGCCGCGGCGAGCACGGTTCTGATCTCGTGCAGCACGGCGTGGCCGACCTTCGGCCAGCGCAGGATCTCGGAATCGGCGACCTCGGAGAGCCGCTCCAAGGCCTCCCAGTCGGTGTAGCGCTGCGCCTTCAGCACGTTGCGGGCGCGCGTCGAGAGCGGCAGGCGCGCCAGGATGTCGTCGTTGCTTTCGGGGCTCGCCGCGGCTGATGTCGCGGGCGGCTCCGGCAACGGCATCCAATGGCTCGGGCGGACGCTGAAGTTGCGGAAGTTTCCCCGCGCGCCCGAGATCAGCGCCAGCGCGGTCGCGACCGTGACCCAGCCGACCTCCATCGCGTCGCCGGGCGTGCCGAGCCAAGCCGCGATGGTGACGTTCTGCCCGAACACCGACTGGAGCCACTCGTAGCCCCAGAGCTGAAGGTTATCCATCACCGTCACGAGAACCGGCGTGCCGTCCTTCGGAGCGGTTTCGATCGGTAGCCAACCTGATCCGGACTGCTTCGGCACGATGGCGCTCCTGCTGAACGGGGAAATGCGCGCGACCGTCTCTCCTACACCCCTCGCCGACGACCTCAAGTGCCTTCTCATGCGCAAAGCCCAAGGGGACGGCGCAGCTTCGCCTCAATCGCGACGCCAGCCGTCATGCGGCGGCCGGGGTTCGTGCCTCGGGTGGACAGTGCACCGGCGCTTTGATAAGTGCACCGCTCCCGGCAGACTCCGGAACGTGCCGCGTTCGCCTGAACGGCGCGGGTGTGTAGCTCAGTTGGTAGAGCAGCTGACTCTTAATCAGCGGGTCCAAGGTTCGAATCCTTGCACACCCACCAACAAAATCAAATACTTAAGACGACTATGGGCAAATGCTGCTTCCCAGAAATCACGATTGGGAAGCACATGGGAAGCACGTGGGGGGTGTTAGGCTCCACGCTTCGCGACAGTCGTTCGAGAATAGGCACCGTGATGCGGCAAAGGTTGAAGGCGAGCTCGCGGGGGGCTCCTCCGCGCCTGGCCAAAGACGGCGGAGCGCAATGTGGTCTACTCGCGCACATCGGCATCATCCGACCGATCATGCCGCCCGGCGGCCAGCCCGCGCTCCGTCGCGGGCAGGCAACCTCGAGCTGGTCGATGAACCGGGATGCATGACCAAACCCATACAGTGCACCTAGCTGCCGGGCTGCGGCACGATCCGCAGGTATGGCCGGGGCGACTTCCAGCCCTCGGGGTAAATGCGCTTCGCCTCGTCGTCAGTGACCGAGCCGGCGATGATCACGTCTTCTCCGTGCTTCCAGTTCACAGGCGTCGCAACCCGATGCTTGGCGGTGAGCTGCAGCGAGTCGATCACCCGGATGACCTCGTCGAAGTTCCGGCCCGTCGTCATCGGATAGACCAGGATGAGCTTGATCTTTTTGTCGGGTCCGATGACGAAGACGTTGCGGACGGTCTGGTTGTCCGCCGGGGTACGCCCGTCCGAGGTGCCGCTGACGCTCGCGGGTAACATGCCGTAGAGCTTCGAGACCTTGAGCTCCGGGTCCCCGATCATCGGGTAGTTGGGCGCGAAGCCTTGCGTCTCCTCAATGTCCTGCGCCCACTTGCCGTGGTGGTCGACCGGATCGACGCTCAAACCGACGATCTTCACGTTGCGCCTGTCGAACTCGGGCTTGATGCGGGCCATGTAGCCGAGCTCG
>C688J18823_10003166_pt1 | contig 10393 bp, 13 predicted proteins | sample HopSoiMetagenom1_FD_18823 | JGI IMG/M metagenome (IMG submission 18823) | reverse complement strand
GGCGAGGACCGGATCGAGGGCGGTGCCGGCAGCGATCGGTTGACCGGCGGCGCCGGCGCCGACCTGTTCGCATTCCTGCAGGCGTCCGACAGCGTCCCCTATGCCGCGCGGTCGGACGGCAACAAGCTGACCCCGGACGTGATCACCGATTTCACCTCGGGAGTCGACAAGATCAGTCTTGAGGATATCGATGCGATCGACGGCGGCGACCGCTTCGATGCCTTCACCTGGCTCGGCACCGGCGCCTTCACCCATCATGCCGGCGAGGTCCGCTACGACCTCGCCGACGGCCGCGCCAACATTTACGCCGACACCAACGGCGACGGGCTCGCCGACATGCAGATCGTCGCCATGACGACGACCCTCACCGCCACCGACTTCATCTTCTAGCGCATCGACAATAGCCTGAGCGGACTTTCGATCAGCCTCTTCAGGTCCTGCATGAAATTGGCAGCGTCCCAGCCGTCGACGACTCGGTGGTCGCAGGAGAGCGAGAGGTTCATCATCTTCCTGAGCTCGAGCTCGCCCTCGACGACGACAGGCATCTCCTTGACCTTGTTGACCGCGACGATCGCGACCTCGGGCCGGTTGATCACCGGCGTCGAGACGAGGCCGCCCATCGGCCCGAGGCTGGAGATGGTGATGGTCGAGCCGCTGAGCTCCTCGCGCGCAGCCTTGCCGGTACGCGCGGCCTCGGCGAGGCGGAGGATCTCGGCGGCGAGGCTCCAGACGTCGCGGCTTCCGGCATCGCGAATCACCGGCACCATCAGCCCGTTCGGAGTCTGCGTCGCCATTCCCATGTGAACCGCTCCGGACCGCCTGATCACTTGCGCCTCGTCGTCGTAGGTGGCGTTGATCTGCGGATAATCGGCAAGCGTCCTCGCCATCGCGACGATCAGGAAGGGAAGCATCGTGAGCTTGGGATTGGCGCCCCGGTCCTGGTTCATCATCGCCCGGGTCTGCTCGAGCGCGGTGACATCATATTCCTCGACCAGGGTGAAGTGGGGGATTCGTCGCTTGGCCTCCTGCATATTCTCGGCGATCTTCCGCCTGAGCCCGACGACCTTCACGACCTCGTCCTCGCGCCTTGCGACGCCGGTCCGGAACGGCTCTGCGCCATTGTACAGCAGGTAGGCGTCGAGGTCGGCGTGCCGCACCCTGTTCCCTGAATGTTTGACCCGCGCGAGGTCGATGCCGATGTCGCGCGCCCGCTGCCGCACTGCCGGGGAGGCCAGCGCCTTCGGCCTTTCCGAGGGCTCCTGTTTGCGCCACTCGCCTTCCCGGCGATCCTCCGCGACGGGCAGCTCCTCGTTCCGGCGCTCGCCGGTGGTCCGCCGCTCGGCCGCTTCGACGTCGGTCGCCGGCACCACCTGCTCGAGCGAGGCGGGCACCTCGGCCATGCCGTCCGCCAACGGCTCCTCTTCCCCCGCCGGCGCGGCTCCGCCTTCGGTCTCGATCACGACCAGCACCGAGCCGATCGGGATCATGTCGCCGACCTCGCCGGCGACTTCCAGCACCTTCCCCGCCACCGGCGATTCCATCTCGACCGTAGCCTTGTCGGTCATCAGGTCGGCGATTTGCTGGTCCTCCGCGACACTTTCGCCAACTTTGACGTGCCAAGCGACGATCTCCGCTTCCGCGATCCCCTCACCGATGTCGGGCAGCTTGAATTCATAGCGGGCCATGGCTCGTCAGTCCTCCAATACCTTGCGGAGCGCTTCGCCCAGACGGGCCGGGCCCGGGAAATAGGTCCATTCCATCGAATGGGGATAAGGCGTGTCGTAGCCGGTGACCCGCACCACCGGCGCCTCGAGATGAAAGAAGCAGCGCTCCTGGACAAGCGCGGCCAGCTCGGCGCCGAACCCGGCGGTCCGGGTCGCCTCATGGAGCACGACGCAGCGCCCGGTCTTCTCGACCGACCGCTCGATCGCTTCGACGTCGACCGGAACGATCGTCCGAAGGTCGATCACCTCCGCGTCGATCGCTTCGGCCTCGGCGGTCGCGATCGCGACGTGGACCATGGTGCCGTAGGCAAGGATGGTCACCGCATCCCCTGCCCGCGCCACCGCCGCCTTGCCGATTGGCACGATGTAGTGATCGTCGGGCACCTCGGCGGCCGGATGCTTGGCCCAGGGCGTCACCGGCCGCTCGTAAAAGCCGTCGAAGGGGCCGTTGTAGATGCGCTTGGGCTCGAACAAGACGACCGGATCCGGATCCTCGATCGCGGCGATCAGAAGGCCCTTGGCGTCGTAGGGGTTGGACGGGATCACGGTCTTGATTCCCGGCATGTGGGCGAAGAAGGCCTCGGGCGACTGGCTGTGGGTCTGCCCGCCGAAAATGCCGCCGCCATAGGGCGAGCGGATCACGATCGGGACCGACCATTCGCCGGCGGTGCGGTAGCGGATTCGACCGGCTTCGGAGAAAATCTGGTCGAAACCGGGGAAGATGTAATCGGCGAACTGGATTTCGGCGACCGGTTTGAGGCCGTAGAGACCCATTCCAATCGCAGCGGCAACGATGCCGCCCTCGGCGATCGGCGAGTCGAACACGCGGTTCTTGCCATATTTCTTCTGGAGACCGGCGGTGACCCGAAAGACTCCGCCGAAATAGCCGACGTCCTCGCCGAACACGACGATGTCCGGGTCGCGCGCCATCATCACATGATGCGCGCTGTTGAGCGCCTCGATCATGTTCATCACGCTCACTTGCGGCGCGCCCCCGCTTCGGCCCTGGCGGCATCGCGCTGCTCGGCGAGGTGCCGGGGCATCTCGGCGAATACGTCGTCGAACATGGAATCGACATCGTCATAATGGCCGTTGCCGAGCGTGCCCCGGCTCTCCGCTTGCTTCTGCGCGGCGCGGACTTCGGCGGCGAGATCCTCCTCGAGCGCCTTGTGGCGCGCCTCGTCCCACTCGCCGAGGCCGATCAGGTGGGCCTTGAGCCGCCCGACCGGATCGCCGAGCGGCCAACTCGCGCCGGCATCCCGGGGCCGGTAGGCGCTTGGATCGTCCGAGGTCGAGTGGCCTTCGACCCGGTAGGTGAACAATTCGATCAGCGTCGGGCCGAGGTTCGAGCGGGCGCGGTCCGCCGCCCAGCGAGTCGCCGCATAGACCGCCAGTGCATCGTTGCCGTCGACCCGCAACCCGGCGATCCCGTAACCGACCGCGCGTGCCGCGAAGGTGGTGAGCTCGCCCCCGGCGATGCCCGAGAATGTCGAGATCGCCCATTGGTTGTTGACCACGTTGAGGATCACCGGCGCCCGGTAGACGCCGGCGAAGGTGACGGCGTTGTGGAAGTCGCCCTCGGCGGTGGCGCCGTCGCCGATCCAGCCGGCGGCGATCCGGCTGTCGCCCTTGATCGCGCTCGCCATCGCCCAGCCGACCGCCTGCGGATATTGAGTGGCGAGGTTGCCGGAGATCGAGAAGAAGCCTTTGGCCCGGTCCGAATACATGATCGGCAGCTGGCGCCCTTTGAGCTTGTCGCCCCTGTTCGAATAGATTTGGCACATCATCTCGACGAGCGGATAATCGCGCGCGATCAGCAGCCCTTGCTGGCGATAGGTCGGGAAGCACATGTCCTCGGCATCGAGAGCGTGCGCCGCCGCCACCGCAACCGCCTCCTCGCCGGTGGATTTCATGTAGAAGCTGGTCTTGCCCTGGCGCTGCGCGCGGTACATGCGATCGTCGAAGATTCGGACCAGGACCATGTCGCGCAGCATCCGGCGAAGCTTGTCGGGATCGAGCCGCGGGTCCCACGGACCGACCGCGGCCCCCTCGTCGTCGAGCACCCGAACCAAAGTGAAGCAAAGCGGATGGGTTTCCGCCGGCGTCGCGGCGACGTCGGGCCGGCCGACGCTGCCGGCAGCGGGAATCGCAATTCCGCTATGGTCGACGGCTTCGCCGGGGCGTGCGTCGGGCTCCGGAACGTGAAGGGAAAGCGCCTGCCTGTTGGGGCGCTTGCTGGTGTCGACCATCCTCTTCCTGTTTTGCTTCTGGATTCGGCGCTGGCCGTAATCGATTTCAGGAGCGGTTGCACCCCTTTAGCGCGCGGCCGGACGGCGGCGCCGGATCCGGCTGAATCTCATCCGCTTCGGACCGTCAGCCGGCGCGCAACTGGACTCTCGATCCCGATTACGTCACCCTTATTTGACGGGAGCTGCGGACAAGCAGGGGGAGGACGGCGGCGCATGGGCAATGATCAGGTCGATCCCGAAATCGTGACGCCGGTCGAGGCGCTGCCTTTTCCCTTCCGTCTCATCACCAGCGCCTGGCTCACCGGGCTGGTGGCGCGGCTGCTGGCCTGGCGCCGCAAGCCGGTGAAGCTCGGCGGCATCGTCCTGTTCCCGCGCCATTCGGACTGTCTGACAATCCTCTCGCGCGACGAATATTTCTCGCTGGAGCCGGTCTACAAGGCCAAGCTCACCGCCGTGAACGAGGGCCCGTTCATCCTTGGCATGGATCGCTCGCCGATCCATGCCAGGGAGCGCAAGGCGCTATACGACGCACTCAACGCCGTCGATCTCGAATGGCTGAGAAGCGAAGCCCAGGCCGACCTCGCCTCGCGCCTCGCCGCGATTCCGTCGGGCGGCGAGATCGACGTGGTCGGCGGTTATGCGCGCCTGGTCGCGGCGGCCACCTCGCAGCGCCTGTTCGGGATCAACGGCTCCAACGATTCGATGTTCATGGAGGCGACCCGGTCGATCTTCGGCTATTCGTTCGGCGGCGACGACAAGAAATCCCGCGATCGCGCGGTCAAGGCGGGACATTATATGGCCCGCTGGTTCCGCGACGAGATCGCCCGGCGCCGCGCCGCCGGCACATTCGGCGAGGACATGATGGGCAGGCTGATGGAACAGGCCGAGCTGGACGACGACGGCGTCCGCCGGACGCTCGGCGGAATGCTGGTCGGAAGCGTCGACACGACCGCCACCTGCGTCGCCAAGATCGTCAGGACGCTGGGCAAGGACGGCGCCCTCGCCGCTCAGGTGCGCTCGGACGTCGACGACCCCGAGCGGATGGACGGCTGGTGCAACGAGCTGCTTCGGCGCTGGCCGCACAATCCGTTCATTCCCCGCAAAGTGATCCGCGAGACCGAGCTTGGCGGACGGGCGCTCAAGCCCGGCCAGTCCGCCTTCGCCATGACCCAGGCGGCGATGCTCGATCCGGATGCGTTTCCGGAGCCCGCAAAGCTGCGGCCGGACCGGGATCCAAACCTCTACATGCATTTGGGCCACGGCATTCATCCCTGCGCCGGGCTGGTCGTCAACCGCTTCCAGATCCCGCTGCTGGTGGGGGGGCTGCTTCGCCGCGGCCTCGCCGGGGTCGGGCCGATCAAATGGGCCGCCGCCTTCCCGCACCGGATGATGGCCAGGCTCGGCTGAGGACAGATTGCATGGGCAGACTCGCCCTTCTCGCGACGCTGCTGCTCGGCGCCCTGCTCGCTGCCGGTCCCGCCGCCGCGGCCGGGACTCAGCCGATTGTCTATGTGATGCGCCATCTCAGCACGCCCGCCGGCCAGAGCGATCCCGACCTGCTTCCGGCAGGAGCGGCCGCCGCCCAGGCGCTGGCTGGCCGGTTCGGCGCGGAAGCGCCCCGGGCGATCTACGTCACCGATTATCGCCGGACCCGGCAGAGCGTCGCGCCGCTGGCGGCACGGCTCGGGCTGACTCCGCTCCTCTACGATCCGAGCGACACAGCGGGCCTGGTCGCCCGGCTGCGCGCCGAGCCCGGGCCGGTGCTCGTCGTCGGCCACAGCAACACCGTGCCCGACATCATCGCCGCGCTCGGCGGCACCCGGCCAGCGCCGCTCGCGCACGAAGATTTCGGCGACATCTGGCGAGTCGGCCCCGATGGGGCGACGATCCGAATGCGGATAGAAGCACGACAGTAGACCGGTTTGGGTTCAGCCGATCGACTCGCCGGTCAGCCCGCGTCGCTGCAATCCCAGGAAGACGGGCAGTTGAAAAGTCATAACAATAGGCATTGTTTTCCTGAGCGATTATTTGCAACTTGACTAGCTCTGCTTTTCCTGCGCTTCCTTGAAGCAAGGCGGGCTTTTCGAGATCGCCAGTAAGGGGGGTGCCGCACTTGAGCAGGATATTCCTGACAGGGCTGGCCGGTCTGGGCCTTGTCGGCGCCGTGGTCGCCGCTTGGGCGAGCGAAACCATCAGCTACAGGTACGACGCGCGCGGCCGGCTGGTGCGGGTGGTTCGGAGCGGCGGCATCAACACCAACGTCACCGCCAATTACAGCTACGACAAGGCCGACAACCGGACCAGCGTCAACGTCGTCTCGCCCAACGCGCCGCCGCAATGAGACGGACGCGGCGCGGCCTCCGCTTTTGGCGGTCGCTGCCATGCCCTGCAGCCATCGTGGGCCTGGTCCTCGCCGGCCTCGCCGCGCCGGCCCTGGGCCAAGCCACCTCGACCAACATCGCGCCGCCGCCCGAGCGATTCGCGGTCGCCCCCGGCGGCGTCGACATGCGCTCGGGCCGCTACGCCTACAGCCAGACCGACCTCTCGATCGGCGGCGAGGACGGGCTTGCGCTGACCCGCTCGCTCGCCCAGCCGGTCGCCGGCCACGCAAATCCCTTCGCCAATTTCTCGCACAATTGGGAGATCATGCTGAGCGAGAAGCAGATCGATCTCGCCCATGGCGACTTCACCCACAGCGCCGGCCATGCCGACTATGTTTCACACTGAGCCAGTCGCCTCAAACACGGGGATTCCTGGATTGGGAGACATCAGTATTCCTGATCGACTTGGTATCCCTAATTACCAAGGTTTTGGAACCAATGTGAATGCAGTGGAAATTAAGGATGGGACGGTGCAAATTAGGCCCATCAATCACGAGAACACCACCGGACTTCGGGATCGTGCTCGTGACTTCCAGGCCCGTCGTACGACGGAGAGGGTAAGGATGATGGGCCGGTGACCGAGCGGCGTCACTTTATCTTGATATTGGTCGGCGCGCTTGGTTCGGCGTGCGTCGGTACGCCGGCAACCCGCGAGCCGGCCTTTGTTCGGCCCGATGCCTTCATCGGCCGAAGCGCGCGCGTGTGCGGATATATGATCGATAGTGCCAATATCGTGGAGAGCCCGCATCGCGAGGAGTGGGATCGGCGGGGGGGACTGTCGATAAAGGAGCGCGGTCCCGTCGATCCATTCTACCGAGGACGCTTGTGCGTCGAGGGCAGCATTTCCTTCATGGGATGCGAGACCGGTCCCGTGATATGCACCGATGCGGCGTTCGACTACGCCATTACGATCACGCGACGCCTGGATACGGGCCATTCAGCTGATGTCAGGACGCCGGCGACTGAAGAAGCCTCGCGGACACAGCGGAATTCGAATCCCGAGCAGCAAACGCTGGAGCGAAGGCAGAGACCTAGATGAAGGCTTAGAGGTCGATGCAGGCGGCCAGCGATTCGAGCTTTCGGACGCGCTCCTTCAGATCCGCCATCTCGATCAGCTCGCCGGCCGGGCTGCGGCGCTCGCGCCGGACGCTGCTTCCGGCAAGCTCGAGCCGCTTGACGTCGAGCCAGCCCTGCCAGCCGCGAAGCCCGGCGAAGGTGGCGATGCCGAGGCCGGCCAGGCCGAAGCTTGCCAGGGTCAGCATGATCGTCGGGTCGCTCATCTCTTCCTCCCTGAACAGATGAAATTGTTGATCCTCAGCGCAGCTCCTCGATCTCGCGGGCGAGCTTGCTGTTCGAGCTGGTGACGTAGGTCTCGATCGCCTGCATCCTCAAATCGAGGTCGCGCATCCGCTCGCGCGACTGCTCGCGCCCGCGGACCGGCGTGTAGACCGATTCTCGGCGCGGCTGGCCGACCAAGGCGGCGATTCCGTAGGCGATCAGAGTCCAGGGGAAGGCCCCAAGGATCGTCACCGCCACCAGCGCGATCCGGATGAGGGTCGCGTCGACCCCGGTGCGGTTGGCGATGCCGGCGCAGACCCCGGCGAGCTTGCCGTTGGCGCGATCGACCTCGAACCTCTTGCCACCCATGTTCATTTCGTCCTCCCTGAATCCCGGCCTTGCCCGGCCGGCGCAAAAGTCTGTTCCCGGTCCGCGCCGCGGCGCGGGCTATCGAGCTGATCGGCGAGGGCGCGTTCCAGCACCTCGAGCCGGCGGTCCATGAGATCCACGATCCGCCACAATTCGTCGGCCTCGGCCGGCTCCGCCTCGCGCTTCGGACGGCGAGACGGCCTCACCATCAAATAGACGATGAAGGCGGCGATCAGGGTCGCGAGGATGCTGCCGACGATGGCCGCGGTCTCGACGATGCGGCCGATGTCGGCGCCGCTCACGGAAATGCTCATGCCGCCATCCTCCGCGCCTTCATCGCCTCGAGCTCGGCATCGACCCGCTCGGCGACCTTCAATTCGGCGATCTCCTCCGCGAGCGTGCGCGGCGGCGCGGCAAGCATCAGCGCTTCGGCATGGCCTTCGGCGAGATCCGCCTCGCGCTCGAGCAGCTCGAAATTGGAGAAGGCGTCCTCGACCCGCGGGCCGGCATACATCTCGCGCAGCCGCACCTGGTTGTAGGCGGTTTCGAAGCGGGTCGAGATCGCGCTCTGGCGAGCACGCGCCTCGCGCAGCTTGCCCTGAAGCTTGGCGATGTCGCCTTCCGACGCGCGAAGCGCCGAGTCGATCAGGGCGATCTCGCCGCCAAGCTCCTCGGCGAGCTCGGTCAGCTTCTCCTTCTCGATCAAGGCCAAGCGGGCGAGGTCGTCGCGACCCTTGCTCAGCGCCAGCTCGGCGCGCTCGGTCCAGCTGTCCTGCAGCTGCGCGACCTGCTCGACCTGGCGGCGCTTCTCCTTTTGGTCCGCGATCAGGCGGGCGGCGGCGGCGCGCACCTCGACCAGAGTCTCCTCCATCTCGAGGATGATCACCCGGATCGTCTTGGCCGGATCGTCCGACCGGTTGGTCAGGTCGATGACGTTGGCGGCGATGATGTCGCGGGTGCGGGAGAAGATGCTCATGGGGTTACGCTCCAAGCGGCATTTGGGGTTGGCGGCGGTCGGGGGGCGAGCCAGGGGGTGGGCTGCCGTCCCGGCCGCCGCCGGCGGATCAGGCGTGGGCCTGAGCCGAAGTCTGGATCTGGCTGGGGGTCGCGTGGACCGGACCGACCGAGGCGCCGACGAAGGCGGTCGAGAGGACGAGGGCGCCGATCATGGCGGTGACCGTCTGCGGCAAGGTGTTGAAGTTGATCATCGTGGGTCTCCCTGAAATCGCTTTGTGAACTGATGCCCACAAGGATTGCAGGAGCCGTGCCAAACCGGTTTTTCCGCAGAAATCCGCGGATTTCTTGAATGAGGGGCCGACGCTGCTGCTTTGTTGGAGACCGCTAGTTGGCGAGATTTCCCAATTCTTGGGGCGGATACGGATAGAAATCCGACTTGCGGCGGCGCAATCCGCAATCGCGCCGGGTCAGCTCGAGCAGCCGCGCGCCGGCCATGAACACGGCGCCGGTGCAGGCGGCGAACAGGAGCCAGCCGCTTTTGCCCGGATAGAGGTCGAGATAGCGGATGCCGCGGTCGACCGCGCCGAGCCCGAGCGCGTAGATCACCGCCATCGCCTCGAAGCGGTTCTTGATGACGAACAATCTGCCGATGCGCCCCAACATGCGCTCACCGCAGCAAGAAGCGGGCCAGGGGCGGAAATGCGCGCCTGTCGAGGGTTAACGCGTAACCATTTGTAAACCATGCCGACAGCCGCCGCCGCCCAAGTCCAAAACGGACGCACTCGCGGTTCGCATGGTTCGTGACTTCTCTATGCATTAGCGAAAGCCGGCGAGCCCGGCTCGGGAGGTGCGCATGGCGACGAATGGGGACTATGATTATATCGTGATCGGCGGCGGCGCCGCAGGCTCGATCGTCGCCGCCCGGGCCGCCGCCGCCGGACACGACGTGCTGCTGCTCGAATTGGGCGCGTCGGTCGACCCCTCCAACCAAAATGTGTGGGACCCGACGCGCTGGCATGCCCTGCTCGACGATCCCGCTTTCGAAATGGGTTATCTGTCCGTTCCCCAGACGAGGCTCGCCGGCCGCGCGATGTCGCTGCTCCAAAGCCGTGGCCTCGGCGGCTGCCAGATCCACAATGCGATGGTCTATGTCCGGGGCGGCCGCGCGACCTACGATCACTGGGCCAATGCGCTCGGCTGCAAGGGCTGGGACTATGACAGCCTCGTGCCGCATTTCGAGGACGTCGAGCGGACAATGGGCATCGTCACCGCGGACTGCTCGGACGAGCTCAGCCAGTCCGTCAGCGAGTCCCTGGCGGCACTCGGCTATCCACCGAACCCGGACTATAATGGCGGTCCAAGCGACTATGGCCGCGTCTGCTACCAATTCGCGATCGAGCAGCGCAACGGCTCGCTACGCCGCACAACCAGCTTC
>C688J18823_10003165_pt1 | contig 10394 bp, 10 predicted proteins | sample HopSoiMetagenom1_FD_18823 | JGI IMG/M metagenome (IMG submission 18823) | reverse complement strand
CGCCGAGCGCAAGCTCGCTGGTCGGCCGCTCGCCCAGCATGAACCAGCTGCGCCAGACCATCGAGCGTGCGGCCAAGGCCAACAGCCGCATCCTGATCGTCGGTCCCGCCGGCGCCGGCAAGGAACTGACCGCCCGCACGTTGCACACGGCCTCGGGCCGCGCCGACGGCCCCTTCGTCGTCATCAACGCCGCTGCGATCACGCCCGAGCGGATGGAGCACGAGCTGTTCGGCATCGAGCAGTCCAACGGCGAGCACGCGCGCAAGCCCGGCGCGCTCGAAGAGGCCCATGGCGGCACGCTGTTCATCGACGAAATCGCGGACATGCCGCGCGAGACCCAGAACAAGATCTTGCGCGTGCTGGTCGAGCAGTCGTTCCAGCGCGTCGGCGGCAACGGCAAGGTCCAGGTCGACGTCCGCATCATCTCCTCCACCGCGCGCAATCTGGAAGAGGAGATCGCGGCCGGCCATTTCCGCGAGGATCTCTATCATCGGCTCTCGGTGGTGCCGATCCGCGTGCCCGCATTGTCGGAGCGGCGTGAGGACATTCCGGAATTGATCGACTATTTCATGGAGCAGATCTCCGCGGGCAGCGGCCTGCCCAAGCGGCAGATCGGCCAGGACGCGATGGCGGTGCTGCAGTCGCATGTCTGGCCGGGCAATGTGCGCCAGCTCCGCAACAACGTTGAGAGAGTCATGATTCTGGCCGCGGGCGGGCCGGAGGTCATCATCACTGCCGACATGCTGCCGCAGGATGTCGGCTCCATGGTGCCGGCGATGCCGACCAGCAACAATGGCGAGCACATCATGGGCCTGCCGCTGCGCGAAGCGCGCGAAGTGTTCGAGCGCGACTATTTGATTGCACAGATCAGCCGTTTCTCAGGAAATATTTCTCGCACGGCCGAGTTTGTTGGCATGGAACGCTCGGCACTGCACCGGAAGTTGAAGGCGCTCGGCGTCGGCTAACGCTGCGACGTCGTTGGAATAGGCGAGGAAAATCATCGATTTCCGTAGTTTTTCGGGGCAATACGGCGTGGGCTGCCGCGTGAAGCGGCTTGCCTAATAAGCCTACCTGTCCTCTAATCGAACCGCTGTCCCTCCGAGGGGGATCTCATGAGGGACGGCACCGGACGAGGACCCCGGATTTTCAAAAGAGGGCCGCAACCGGCGCAATAAAAAGAAACTCAAAGCGAGAAAAAAACAATGGCGGCAGACCGCGCACAAAACCTGCAGGACACCTTCCTTAATCACGTTCGCAAAACCAAAACGCCACTGACGATCTTTCTGGTCAACGGAGTGAAGCTCCAGGGCATCGTGACCTGGTTCGACAATTTCTGTTTGCTGCTTCGGCGCGACGGTCACTCGCAGCTCGTCTACAAGCATGCGATCTCGACCATCATGCCGGGCGCTCCGATCCAGCTGTTCGAAGGCGGCGAGGACCAGCCGGCTTGAGAGTGATCTGATTGGAACCCCGGAATTTCGACGGGGATGCCGACCGTCCGCGGTCGGCAGGGGATAAGCAGACGGGGCGGGTGCTTGTCATCGGTCCCTATTTGCGGGTGCGCGCAGGCAATGCCGACGCGCAATCGGAAGCTCATGTCCTGCGTGACGCGGAAGCCCGGCTCGACGAAGCTGCCGGCCTCGCGCGCGCGATCGATCTCGTCGTTGCCGATGCCATCATCGCGCCGATCAACCAGATCCGCCCTGCGACCTATATCGGCAAGGGCAAGGTCGAGGAGATCGCTGCGCTCGCCAAGAGCCTCGACGTCGAGCTCGTGGTGATGGATTGCGCGCTTGCGCCGATCCAGCAGCGCAATCTCGAGAAGGAGCTGCAGGCAAAGGTGCTCGACCGCACCGGGCTCATTTTGGAAATCTTCGGCCGCCGCGCCAAGACCAAGGAAGGCTCGCTCCAGGTCGAGCTCGCGCATCTCAACTATCAACGTTCGCGCCTGGTGCGCTCATGGACCCATCTCGAACGCCAGCGCGGCGGCTTTGGATTCATGGGCGGTCCCGGCGAGACCCAGATCGAAGCCGACCGCCGCCTGATCCAGGAGCGCATCTCCAAGCTCGAGGGCGAGCTGAAGAAGGTGCAGGCCACACGCCGCCTGCATCGCGCAGGCCGCCAGCGCGTGCCGTACCGCGTCGTGGCGCTGGTCGGCTACACCAATGCCGGCAAGTCGACGCTGTTCAACCGCCTGACCCGCGCCGACGTGCAGGCCGCCGACATGCTGTTCGCCACGCTGGATCCGACCCTGCGNGCGCTCACCNTGCCGCATGGCGGCAAGGCGATGCTGTCGGACACCGTCGGTTTCATCTCCAATTTGCCGACGCAGCTCGTCGCCGCCTTCCGCGCCACGCTGGAGGAGGTGCTGGAAGCCGACGTCATCCTGCATGTGCGCGACATCTCGCACGACGACGCCGAGGCGCAGCAGAGCGACGTCGACGCCGTGCTGCGCCAGCTCGGCATCAATCCCGATGATTCAGGCCGCATCATCGAGGTCTGGAACAAGATCGACCGTTATGGTCCCGAACAGCGCGAAGAGCTTTTGAACATCGCGGCGCGCAGGCCGGAGGATCATCCGGCGATGCTGGTGTCGGCCGTGTCGGGCGAGGGGGTCGACGCACTGCTCGCCGCGATCGAGGAGCGCTTGGCTGCCAAGCGCATCACGCTCGACCTCTCCATCGATGCCTCCGACGGCGCCGGCATCAGCTGGCTGCATCGGAATTCCGAAGTGCTGGCGAAAGAGCTGCACGACGGCCGCTTCGACATGACGGTCCGGGTGGACGAGACCAAGCGGGATATCGTGGTGAACCGGTTTGACGCCGTGCCGCGACTGTCGGCATAACAGGTGTCGTCCCGGCGAAGGCCGGGACCCATACCGCGTGATCCATCGAGGCAGGGCGGTCTTCATACCGACGAACATTTTCACTCCAAGCCTTCGCCCAACTCCTCCCTGTGGTTATGGGTCCCGGCCTTCGCCGGGACGACGACGGAGTTAGCCGCGCGCCTGGTTGCTTTTCTCGGCCGGTGCGGCGCTTTTCTCCTCGCTTTTCGCCGCGTTCCACAACGCGTCCATCTCGGCGAGCGACGCCTGCTCCAGCGTGCGGCCCTGCGCCTCCAGCGCCCGCTCGATGAACCCAAACCGCCGCTCGAACTTCGCGTTGGTCGTGCGGAGCGCGGCTTCCGGATCGGCATCGACATGGCGGGCGAGATTGACCAGCGCGAACATCAGGTCGCCGGTCTCTTCCGCTAGGCCCTCGCTGTCGTCGCGGTCGAGCGCGGCCTCGATCTCGTCGGCTTCCTCGCGGATTTTTGCCAGCACCGCGCGCGGATCGTTCCAGTCGAAGCCGACAGTGGAGGCCTTGCGCTGCAGCTCCATGGCGCGCGTCAGCGCGGGCTGGCCGGCCTTCACGCCTGACAGCAGCGATTTGTGCGACGACGCTTCCTGCGGCGGCCGGCGCGCAGCGCGCTCGGCTTTCTCCTCCGCCTTGATGCGGTCCCAGACCTCCTTGACGTGGGAGGAGGCGAGGTTGCCCTCCTTGTCGGCGAAAACGTGAGGATGGCGCCGGATCATTTTTCGCGTGATGGCCTCGACGACATCTCCAAACGCGAACGCGTTCTGCTCAGACGCCATCTGGGCGTGGAAGACGACCTGGAGCAGCAGGTCGCCGAGCTCCTCGCAGAGATCGTCGAGATCGCCGCGGCTGATGGCCTCGACCACCTCATAGGCTTCCTCGATCGTATAGGGCGCGATGGTCGCAAAATTCTGCTCGAGGTCCCAGGGGCAGCCTGTCACCGGTGTGCGCAGCGCCGCCATGATCTCGATCAGGCGGGAAATGTCGCGGGAAGGGGTCATTGCGGGGCAGTCTCCTGGCTCCCAAGCCTTATGCCAAAAGCGAGCTCCCGTTCCCAGCGCAGCGCGGCGGAACAGGGTGATTTCCACCGGTTGGCGGGCCGGATTGGCGAGCAGCGTGCGCAATGCTAAAGCGCGGGCCATGAGCGACGTATTTTCATCCGAAACCGCATTGGTGCTGTTCTCCGGCGGCCAGGATTCCACCACCTGCCTTGCCTGGGCGCTGAACCGGTTTGCGCGCGTGGAGACGCTGGGGTTCGATTACGGCCAGCGCCACGCCATCGAGCTTGCCTGCCGTGACCGACTGTTCGACGGCATCAAGGATCTGCGCGCGGATTGGGCTTCCAGGCTTGGCGAGAGCCACACGCTGTCGATCCCAACGCTCGCGGCCGTATCCGAGACGGCGCTGACGCGCGACGTCGCGATCGCGATGGGCGCCGACGGCCTGCCGAACACGTTCGTGCCCGGCCGCAATCTGGTGTTCTTGACATTCGCCGCGGCACTGGCCTACCGGCGCGGCATCAGTCACATCGTCGGCGGCATGTGCGAGACCGACTATTCCGGTTATCCCGATTGCCGCGACGACACCATTCGCGCGATGCAGGCCGCGCTGTCGCTCGGCATGGCCCGCAAGTTCGAGCTGCACACACCGCTGATGTGGATCGACAAGGCCGCGACGTGGAAGCTCGCCCATGAGCTCGGCGGCGACGGGCTGGTCGATCTCATCCGCGAGCAGTCGCACACCTGCTATCTCGGCGAACGCGGCGCGCAGCATGATTGGGGATACGGCTGCGGCGAGTGCCCTGCGTGCAGCCTGCGGGCAAAGGGGTGGCGGGAGTACGTGGCGGGCCGGTGAGGTGCCTCACTCCGCCGTCATTGAGAGGAGCTCTTGCGACGAAGCAATCCAGACTGCCTCTGCTGAGGGATTCTGGATTCGCTACGTTCGCAATGATGGGTGTGCGCGATCTTACCGAAAATCCTCCGCCTTCAGCTCGATCGGCTTGCCGTGCGGGGTGCGATCTGCCGCGTGATCCCAGGCGTCGCGGTAGCGATGCAGCGTCTCCGCAGACGCAACGCCCTTGCGCGCGACGAGACCTTCCAGCGTGGCGAGCCAATGGAGATAGTAGGTCTCGCCAGTATCGGGATCGCCGGCCGCCTGCGCGCGCTTGATCTCGGAGGCCAGGGCTGCCGCCCATTCGGGCCAGGTGAACACGCCGCGCTCGTGCAGCGTCAGCGCCATCGCGAAGGCGTGCGCTTCCCAGGGCGCGCGGAACACGGGGCCGTCATCGTCGCGCGGAATGCTCGGGATGGCTGCCGTCGCGGCAGCAGCAGCCGTGCTGCTCATCACGCCGGGTCCAGATACGGCTCGAACGCATCGATCGAGACTTTCGAGGTCGGATCGCCGTCCGCGCCCCAGAGATCGCGGCCCTCGAATACCACCGTGTAGAGCCATTGCGGATTCTCGCCGAGCTCCATCGCCGCCGAGTCCGGAAATACGTGGCAGCCATGGTTGAGCTCGACGACGCCGACATGGCCGCGCACGTAGCGCGGCAGCCGCGTGTGGGTCGCCGGATGAATGTTCTTCGTACGGACCTTGTCACCGATCTTGAATTTCGCCGGTGCCGGGGCAGGGCGGGCGAACTTGCCGCGCACCATGATGCGCTCGACCTGGCCGAGATCGAACTTGCCGTGCTTGAGCGCCTTGGCCGGCTGCATCGCGTGGCCGGCGGCGACTTCCTCCCGGGTGAGATAGCCTTTCTCGATCAGCATCTCCTCGAGCCCGAGAAACCATTTCTTGTAATAGGAGCTCGACAGGTACACGTGCGGCGGAATCGTCTCGCGATAGAAGCGCGAGGTGTCGATGTTGAAGGCGCCGGCTGCGCCCATCGCGCGCACCATGGCGAGAACACGCGACTCCCATTCCTCGTGGAACACCGGCTCGTTGGGCTCGGGCTCGACCTTGCCGAAGCCGTCCATGCCGCCCATGTCGTGCACGCCGTTCATGACGGCGCTCCGGGCGCTTTGGGAAAGCCGGTGCCGATCATGGAATCGCGCGTGACCAGCTCGGCGAGCTGCTCCTCGCTCCAGCCGTCGGTCCCCGCGGGGCGCATCGGCAGCACAAGAAAGCGCGTTTCGGCGGTCGAATCCCATACCCGGATTTCAACGTCCTTGGCGACCTGCACGCCGAAATCGGCGAGCACGCCGCGCGGGTCCTTCACCGCGCGGGAGCGATAGGGCGCGGCCTTGTACCAGACCGGCGGCAGCCCCAGCATTTCCCAGGGGTAGCAGGAGCACAGCGTGCACACGACCATGTTGTGACGCTGCGGCGTGTTCTCGACCACGACGAGGTGGTCGCCGACGCGGCTGACATGGCCGAGCGTGCCGATCGCCTTCGAGCCGTCCTCCAGCAGTGCCGTCTTGAAAGCCGGATCGCTCCAGGCCTTGGCGACGACGCGCGCGCCGTTATGGGGACCGATCCGGGTCTCATAGGCCTGGATGATGGCGTCGAGCGCGGCCGGCTCGACATAGCCTTTTTCGGTCAGGATCGTCTCGAGCGCGCGCACGCGCAGCTCGGTCTCCGACAGCTCGGAATGGTCGTGATCGTGGTGATGATGATGGTCGCTCATAGGGCGAAGATAGTCCCAGAATCCGGGCGTTGTCGAGGCGAAGACTCTGCTAACATCGCACCATGGGCTGGGCTGCAAGAACTGGGATAACCGCCGCAATCGCGGCTCTTGGCGCATTCGCGGCGCAGGATGCGCGCGCCGCGAATGGCGCCTATGCGGTCGATGCCGCCGACATTTCCGAGGTCGGCTCCTGCAAGGTGGAGAGCTGGCTGTCGACGGCTTCCAACACGGATTTTTCGGCGGTCGCCAATCCCTCCTGTGTCGTCGATCCCTTCAGGCCGATCGAGCTGAGCCTGCAGACCATCCGGGCTCGGAGCGATGGCGACTGGAGCACGACGGTCGCTCCAAAAGCCAAGACGAATTTCGTCCCGACCGGAATAGGCCGGTGGGGATTGTCGGCCTATGGCGGCGGATCGTTCGACGCGGCGACCGGCGAGGCGCTATCCGCCTTTGCCGTCATCCCCGCGACCTTCCGCCTGTCCGAGACCATGCGCATCAACGTCAATGGCGGCTGGCTCTGGGATCGCGCGGTGGATCGCCATTACCTGACCTACGGCATCGGCTTCGATTGGAAATTCACCGACACCCTGCAATGGACGATCGAGGCGTATGGGCAGGCCGGCGCGTCCGAGGTCGCAAGCGTCGTGCAACCGCGTTTCCAGACCGGCGTCCGCTACCGGCCGAACGAGATCTTCTCCGTCGATGTGATCTACGGCCGCAACATCACCGGCGAAAATGCCAACTGGATCACCATCGGGACCACGGTCCGGTTTCCGATCCATGGAAGCGAACCCGAACATCGGCGTACCGGGCATCTGTGAGCGCCAGGAAGACCAAGACCAGGGGAGTTTGCGTTGCCTGATTATGTGAAGATCGAGAAGGGCATCGGGCCGGAGGGGCGGATTGCGGTGGTGCGGTTCGACCGCGGCGACGGCATCAATGCGCTATCGCCAGAGGCGTTACGCCAGCTCACCGCGGCCGCGCGCAGTTTCGAGGATGACGCCGCAACCTCTGTCGTGGTGCTGACAGGCAGCGCGGCTGCGTTCAGCGCCGGCTTCGACCTCAAGGATGCCGAAGGCCGCGCGCGCAAGGACATGGACCTCGGCACGCTGCGGCGGCATCTCAAGCTCGGACCGCGCCTGACCCACGCCTGGCAGGAGATGGAGCAGATCACGATCGCCGCCATCGAGGGCTTTTGCGTCGGCGGCGGCGTGGCGCTCGCCGTCGCGCTCGACTTCCGCGTCATGGGACGCGATGCCCATCTGCGCGTGCCCGAGATCGGGCTCGGCATGAACATGAGCTGGCAAAGCATTCCGCGCATGCTGCATCTGATCGGCCCGGCTCGCACCAAGCAGGCGGTGATCCTGGCCGATCAGCGCATCAGCGCGGATGAAGCCTATGAGTGGGGCCTGGTCGAGCAGGTGGTCGATCCCGGCCATGCGTTCGATGCCGCGATGGAGCTTGCGCGCAAGGTGGCAGCGCAGCCGCCGCTCTCCGTTGCCATGACGAAACTCACGGTCAACCGGCTGGCGCATGCGCTGGATAATCTCGCCAGCCACATGGACGTCGACCAGTTCGCCCTGGCAAGCCTTAGCGAGGACCACAAGGAGGGCGTCGAGGCGTTCCTGACGCGACGCAAACCGAAGTTCAGAGGGCGGTAGAAGCAGGCTCGGGCCATTGATTGCGCCGCGGACTATCCGTATACGCGGCGCTGGGACAAAATAGGCCCGATCAACGGGCCGGCAGACGACAACGACGATCGAGGGGGAGGGCCCATGGCCACTAGCTCGCAGGCGCCTGAGGCGAAAGGGTTTCGCTGGAAGCTGATCGCGCCGCTCGCGGTGTGGCTGGTGATCTATCTGTGGCCGGTGCCGGCAGGGCTCAACGTCAATCAGTGGCACTATTTTGCCGTCTTCGCGGCCGTCATCACCGGGCTCATCCTGGAATCGATGCCGGTCGGCGCGGTCGGCCTGATCGGGCTGACGGTTGCCGGCGTCGGCGGTTATATCGATCCCGATCCGACCAAGTCGCTGCGCTGGATGCTGGCGGGCTTTGCCGAGAGCACGGTGTGGCTGATCGTCGGCGCCTTCGTGTTCTCGATCGGGTACCGCAAAAGCCAGCTGGGCCGGCGTATTGCGCTCGTGCTGGTGCAAAAGCTCGGCACCAACACGCTCGGTCTCGGCTATGCAGTGGCGATGTCGGACTTTTTGCTGGCGCCGGCGACACCGTCCAACACCGCGCGCAGCGGCGGCATCGTCTATCCCATCATCAGCAACATCCCGCGCATCTACGGCTCCGAGCCAGGACCGACCGCCGGCAAGATCGGCACCTACGTGATGTGGACCGCGTTCGCGTCGACCGCCGTCACCAGCTCATTGTTTTTCACCGCGCTCGCGCCCAATGCAGCGGCGCTCGCCATCGCCAAGAAGACCGTCGGAATCGAGGTCAGCTGGGCGCAGTGGTTCATCGGCTTTGCGCCGCTCGGCCTCCTCCTGATGGTGCTGGTCCCGCTGCTCAGCTACGCGGTCTGCCGCCCCGAGGTGAAGAGCAGCCCGGAAATTTCCGAATGGGCATCGAAGGAGCTCGCGGAGATGGGCCCGATGTCGCGCAATGAGTGGATCATGCTGGCGCTGATCCTGCTCGCGATGTTCCTGTGGATCGCGGGCTCGAGCCCGGACATCCGCGTGCCGCTTCTGGGCTCGAATTTCGTCAACGCCACCACCGTCGTGTTCATCGTGATCTCGCTGATGCTGGTGACGGGCGTGATCGAGTTTGCCGACATCGTCGCCGAGAAGGGCGCCTGGGAGGTGTTCTTCTATTTCACCTCGCTGCTGACGCTGGCTTCGGGCCTCAACGAGATCGGCTTCATCAAATGGTTCGCGACCGAATATTGCAAAGCCGCTCGCCGGGCTGTCGCCGTCGACCGCAATGCTCCTGCTGGTCGCACTGTTCTTCTGGATCCACTATTTCTTCTCGAGCATCACCTCGCATGCCGCCGCCGTGCTGCCCGTGGTGCTCGCGGTCGGATCCGGCATCCCCGACCTGCCGGTTACGACGCTCGCCATGCTCTGCATGTATTCGCTCGGCCTGATGGGGGTGATCTCACCTTACGCGACCGGGCCGGCGCCGATGTATTTCGGCAGTGGCTATATCGGCAAGGGTCAGTTCTGGGGTTTTGGGCTGATTTTCGGGGTGCTCTATTTCGCNGGGCTCCTGCTGATCGTATGGCCCTGGTTGCGGGTCACCTGAGCCGGGGCGAGGGCCAAGACGGCGGCAGATGAATTTTCTTCAGTGGGGAGAAATTTGGAAAACTTCGTCCAACTCCCCACAAATATCTGACATTGCCAGAGAGACCTGAAAGGGCGATGGTGCCTGCTGCGGTGCAGCGCGCTCCAGCTGAGTCCTCATCGCGGTTTCACTCTCCGTCGCTTGATGCGACCGGTTCCCGGATGCCCCAGAGGCAAGCGGAACTATTGTGCATGAAGGCCGCCTCCATGAACGTCCACCCGTCGCTCGCGATCGGACAGCCGATCGAAAAACCTGACGCGATCTCAGGTCACGCGATCTCGCCTGCCGCGACTGCGCCTGACGCGATGGTCCGCTTCGAAGGCATCTCGAAAACCTATCCGGCCTATCGCGGCAAGCCCGGCGTCAATGCCCTGCAAAACATCGACTTCGCGATCCCGCGCGGTTCGATCACCGGCGTCATCGGCCGCTCCGGCGCCGGCAAATCGAGCCTGGTCCGGCTCATTAACGGCCTGGAGAGGCCGACCACGGGCCGCGTCATCGTCGATAACAGAGATATCTCGGCGCTCGCGGGCCGAGACTTGCGGCTGGCGCAGCGCTCGATCGGCATGATCTTCCAGCACTTCAACCTGCTGTCCTCGCGCACCGCGGCCACCAATATAGCGCTG
>C688J18823_10003163_pt1 | contig 10397 bp, 9 predicted proteins | sample HopSoiMetagenom1_FD_18823 | JGI IMG/M metagenome (IMG submission 18823) | reverse complement strand
GCTAACTTAGCAGTCCAATTAAAAGTGCTTGAAATGGATAAGAATCGAACCAAGGATGAATTGGAAATAGGCTATGGGGATGTTAGTGTCGTGGCTATGGCAACGATTTTTAAGAAAATCAAATTTGAGACACATGAAAACATTGGTTCAGGTCCGATATCTCTGCCAGAACAAGAATTGCATACAAGTGCAGCGTGGATCTCATTAGATAGAGATAGAAGTGGTCTCAGTGAAGATAGACTTGATCAAGGATTAATGGGCATGGCCCATGCGTTAAAACATATTGCTCCGCTGTTTGTGATGTGTGACTCACAGGATATTCATGTGGTTCCGCAAGTGAAAGCGGCTCATAATGAGAAGCCGACGATCTTTTTCTATGATCGATATCCCGGTGGAATTGGTTTGAGTGAAAAAATTTATGAGGGGATTGAAACGGTACTTATGGAGACAAAACAAATGGTTTCGAACTGTCCATGTGAACAAGGGTGCCCATCTTGTATTGGGGCTGATCCTACTACAGAGACAGTTAAACAGGATGTATTAAAGTTACTTTTATTATTTCAATCTGCTCCACACTTCTAGGTAATATGATGTCGATAAAAAATAAATTAGATCGGTTGAAACTACATTTACATCATGAACAAGCAAAAACACAATTGGATGAAAGACCTCTAGAAACATTAACTAAGACAGTGGATCCTTTTATGGATGTATGGAGTAAAGAAGGAGTAGTCCCTTATTATGTAGATGGCGACTTCTGCCTTGTGAGAGAAAAAACCTATCCGCTTGATATGCTCCATGGTAAATATCGTTTTTTGGATTTCAGACAAGCAGTAAAGGCTTGGAACGACAGTCAGTTAAATCATCCGTTATCTGCTTCAGGGTATCGGCCTGAAGATTTATTTTTCTTTGATACAGAGACAACAGGTCTTGGCGGTGGAACCGGGAATACCATTTTCTTACTTGGTCACGCAAGTATAACCGACAAAGAAATTGTCTTAAAACAACATATTCTGCCCCGTCCAGGGTCTGAAATACCGCTATATAAGAGTTTTCTAGAAAGTGTGGATTATTCCCATATGGTAACATATAACGGTAAAGCTTTCGATTGGCCGCAAGTGAAAACAAGACACACGCTGATTAGGGAGCAAGTACCTAAGTTACCTCCATTTGGACATTTTGATCTTTATCACGCGGCGAGAAGAATTTGGAAACATCGACTTGAACGCTTAAAGCTCTCAATTGTCGAAAAAGAAGTATTGGGAATAGAACGAAAAGATGATATCCCTGGCTTTTTAGCGCCCATGATCTATTTTGATTATGTCGAACGAAAAAATCCAGAAGGAATGCTTGGAATCTTGAAGCATAATGAAATCGATATATTATCGCTCATTACTTTGTATACGCATTTGTCCTTTCAGCTTCTTGGTTTAGATAAGCAGCAAACAACGAAAGAAACGTATGAAGTTGCACGTTGGTATTCGTATCTTGGAGAAACAGAAGTGGCTGAAAAAGTGTTTACTGAGTTGTCAGCGGGAACAGATGAAGAAGCCATAAAGGCAAAGCATGCACTTGCTTTTCGGTCGAAGAGGNATAAAGATTGGAAATGTGCTGTTTTTTTGTGGGAAGAAGTTCTTCAAGAAGGAGAACCCATGATGCAAATAGAAGCATGCATTGAATTAGCTAAAATCTATGAACATAAGTTAAGGAAATACATGAAAGCCATCCAATATACTGAAAAGGCTATAGAGATTCAAACAAAGGAAAAAAAGGATAAACAATTAGTGGATTTAGAAAAAAGATTCACACGTTTACACAAAAAACAAGCCTCTTTAAAAGAATAAATATGTCTGAAATGTGTCGTTTGTATTTAATTGAACAGGAACTTTTAATTCCTTATTGTCTCAATCACATTATGATTGTAAAATGATAAATTGTATGGAGTTCATATGGAATAAATTTGTGAGGCGGGTAATAATGTATAAAGCAATTCTGTATCTCTTTTTTGTGATTATTTGTTTAACTGCAATCGTTTTTACAAGTTTAAAAGATAGTTTCTACGCATTTCTTTAAGAATTTGATTTCTGAAGATCAAGCAAATAGATAATTTCTTAATTTAGGTATATTCATTAGTACAAGAATCCTTCTTTAATCATAGGTTGTTAATGTAAAGTAATTTATGATGAAAGGAGATTATTCTATGTATTGTCGACCTAAGAAAGTTTTACCAGCAATTGTATGTCCGACTAAATGCTGTGTGAATCATAATTTTGAAAATGTCGTGCAACCAGTCATTCATCCTTCACACACCACTAATGTCAATCACACAAATATTCAGCAACAACACTTTTTCCCACATACAGAGTCTGTGGTGAATGAAGTGACACAGCAAAATCTTGGACCTGCACCCTATCCTATGCCTTATCCAGCACCAGGAATGGGAATGGGACCAGGGGGATATCCAGGTTCTGTAGCCGGTGCTATGTCAGGCCCAGGATATCCAGCACCAGGAATGGGAATGGGACCAGGAGGATATCCAGGTTCTGTAGCCGGTGCTATGTCAGGCCCAGGAATGGGGATGGGACCAAAAGGAAGACGTTTTTGGAGATAATTGATAACAAGGGCTTCCTAGGCCCTTGTTTCTTGATATCATTAATTTTTTTTCATGTGCCTTCATTTTGTATCTTTTGAGGCAAAATAAGCGCGAAGAATAAGGAGGGTTCATTGGCTAAGGTTGTAACAGTATCAGGATATAAAGCATTTGAACTGGGGATTTTCAAGCAGAGTCATCCGTCCATAACTTACATAAAAAAGGCAATCCGCAAAAGTTTGGAGGGCTTGGTTGAGGAAGGTGTAGAATGGGTTGTCATATCTGGAGCACTGGGTACGGAACTATGGGCAGCCGAGGTCGTATATGATATGCAGGAAAGAGATGGTATAGATCTCAAAGTAGCTGTCATTACACCGTTTCTTAATCAAGAGGAAAAATGGAGCGAGCAAAATAAGGAATGGTATGAGTCGGTACTTGCGCAAGCAGATTTCATCGATTCTGTCTCTCGTAAGCCATATGAGAAACCGTGGCAATTGCGATTGAAGAATCAATTTTTTATTGAAAAAAGTGATGTTCTTCTTCTATTTTATGATGTTGAAAAGGAAGGTAGTCCTAAATTTCTTTTGGAATATGCAAAAAAATATCAAAAAGAACAGGATTATGAGATACGGTTTATTCAATTTTATGACCTTCAAGTGATTGTAGAAGAGGAACAATGGCAGAATGAAGAATATTAATTCTCATAAAGTCTCATATATAGCAAAAGAAAATTGACAAATTGGCTTATTTTTGAAAAAATATGATAAGATCATGGGGAATTATTGAGGTGAAAAATGATGCTTTCTGACAAAGTAAAGCTAACGGCCAAGGATATTCTAGAAAAAGAATTTAAAACAGGCATGCGTGGTTATAAACCGGAAGATGTTGATAAGTTTCTTGATTTCGTTATTAAAGATTATGAAACTTTCCATCAGGAAATTGAAGAATTACAGCAGGAGAATATGCGCTTGAAAAAACAAGTTGAAGATGCTTCAAGACGCCCGACTCCAACNGTTCAAAGTGCTGGAACAACCAATTTTGATATTTTGAAACGATTATCCAATCTAGAAAAACATGTATTTGGAAGTAAATTGTATGAGTAGCAATAATTTCTATTGCTATTAAACGAAAAAGTAACTATAATATATTCTATGCTCATTAATAACGTTCGGGTAATCGCTGCATGGTTTACCATGTAGAGGAAAGTCCATGCTCACACAGGCTGAGATGCGTGTAGTGTTCGTGCTTGGTGAAGTCATAAGCCAAGGCAACTGGTGCCTAAACTGGTTGACGGCAGGGAAAATACCTAAGTTCTTTATGGATATGGTATGAATACTTTGAAAGTGCCACAGTGACGTAGCCTTTTCAGAAATGAAAAGGGTGGAACGAGGTAAACCCCACGAGTGAGAAACCCAAATTATGGTAGGGGCACTTTCTCCAAGGAAATGAACGAGGAGAAGGACAGATGAAATATCTCTGTAGATAGATGATTACCACCTGAGTACAAGACTAAGAGTCGTTTGTAGTACAATGGAACAAAACATGGCTTACAGACCGTTATTAATGACTAATGAATGAAAATGTCTGCTCTCCATCTAGGAGAGCTTTTCTTTTATTTGGGTAATGAAGAAACAAGTTAGAGTCAAAAGAAGATTTTACTTTCTTGAATAGATATTTATTTGATAAACTACAATAGATAATGTATCACAAAAAAAGGTGGAAAAAAGTTACAAGATGATAAGGGTGAAAAAATGGCAAATTATGAATTGATCGCAACAGCTGCGATGGGACTTGAAGCACTTGTCGCAAATGAAGTGCGATCGTTAGGATATGAATGTACAGTAGAAAATGGTCGTATTACCTTCATAGGGGATGAAAATGCAATTGCTAGAAGTAATCTATGGTTAAGAACTGCAGATCGAGTAAAACTAAAGGTGGCGGAATTTAAGGCGACAAGTTTTGATGAACTTTTTGAAAAAACAAAAGCTCTCCCTTGGGAGAATTTCTTGCCTGAAAATGCTGAATTTCCTGTGACGGGTAAATCAGTGAAATCCCAACTTTTTAGTATATCTGACTGTCAAGCTATTGTGAAAAAGGCTATTGTTGAACGATTGAAACAACATTACAAAAGAGTGGATTGGTTTGAGGAAAACGGACCGCTATTCAAAATTCAAGTTGCACTCCATAAAGATATGGCTTTATTAACCATTGATACAAGTGGCACGGGACTACATAAACGAGGATATCGAGTGGGGCAGGGGGAAGCTCCAATAAAGGAAACTTTAGGTGCTGCACTCGTTTTATTGACAAACTGGACACCGGACAGACCATTTGTCGACCCTTTTTGTGGATCTGGAACATTACCAATTGAAGCTGCATTAATTGGGCAAAATATTGCCCCTGGTTATAATCGTGAATTTGTCTCAGAAGGATGGGATTGGATTTCCGCAAAGGCTTGGAGTGATGCTAGGATTGAAGCAGAGGACCTGGCAAAATATGATCAGCCTTTAGATATAACGGGATCAGATATCGACCATCGTCTAGTGAAAATCTCGGAAGAAAATGCAAATGAAGCAGGCTTTGGTGATTTGATTTCGTTTAAACAAATGCAAGTAAAAGATTTTACGACAAGAAAAGATTATGGCGTCATCGTGGGGAATCCTCCATATGGTGAACGTTTAGGTGAAAAAGATGAAGTTCAGAAAATGTATCGAGAGATGGGACAAGCTTTCGCGGATCTTGATACGTGGTCCATTTATATGTTAACTTCTGAAGAGCACTTTGAATCTTTGTATGGGAAAAGGGCGACAAAGAAACGTAAACTGTTCAATGGGTTTATTCGTACGGATTACTATCAATACTGGGGGAGAAGACCACCTCGTGAAAAATAATTAGCGATGCGAAAGCATCGTTTTTTTTGTTTTGTTTTTTAGTCGATCGTATTGATCAATGAAAATTATAATAGGAACTATTGTTTAGTAACTCTCAAAAAAGGTTCTTTTCATTGGGTATTTGTTGTTCCCTTTTATCATCTTCATAATAATATGAACTAAGTAAATGGATCGATTATGAATGGAGGGAGCATATTGTACGAGTTCTATAGTTTAGTTATTATCCCTATCATCCTTGGAATCGTAGAAGTATTAAAAAGATCCGGTTTACCAATTAAGTACTCTCCACTAGCATCACTCTTGTTAGGCTTCTTTTTTGGTGTTTTTTTCATAGATTCCTTTAAAGAAGGGATGATTGTGGGAATGATGGTGGGACTCTCTGCAACTGGTTTATATAGTGGAGGTAAAAACCTCATGGAATTAAATAAAAATAATGATCCTAAATAAACTTCCATTTATATATCTTTTTGAAGCATGGGGTTGAAAACAATAAAACCAAAATTATATTTTGAATCTTAAAGTAAAAACATGTATTTCCATTCGTCCGTTTGTTATAATAAAATAGTTGTCAAAAAGCGTCTTTCACCTGAAAGACGCTTTCATTAATTAGTATATAATTTTAAAGTTAAGTCAACCATTGTAAGGATTATGGTGCTTTTGATACGGAGGAATTCACATGCAAAATCGTATGCCTTTTGAAATAACGAAAACAGAATCTTTTTTTGATAAATTAGGGGAATGGATTGGGGATGTTTTTTATGACTTACTTCCAGAAGCTGGTTTTGAATTAAGAGATGAACAAGTGTATATGGCTTTTCAGCTTGAAAAAGCCTTTAAAGAAAAAAAAATCATGTTTGCTGAGGCGGGAGTGGGGACGGGTAAAACGATTGTCTATCTTTTGTATGCGATCTGCTATGCTCGCTATACAAATCAACCTGCCATCATTGCTTGTGCAGACGAAACGTTAATCGAGCAGCTTGTAAAAAAAGAAGGCGATATTGCAAAACTCGAAAAAGCATTAAATCTAAACATGGATGTGAGATTAGCGAAGTCGAGAGATCAATATCTTTGTTTAAATAAATTAGACAAGCTTATGCTTACGAGTGATGAAGAGCATTTTCTTTCTGTCCATGATCGACTACCTGATTTTATTCATGGTGGAGGGTCCATGCAGTCTTTTGAACGATATGGAGACCGTAAAGATTATCCTGAACTAACGGATGAACATTGGGGTGAAATTGGTTGGGACTCACTACAGGATTGTTTTACTTGTGAAAATCGACATCGCTGTGGTCAAACGCTGCATCGAGACTGGTATCGACATGCGGGTGATTTCATTATTTGTTCCCATGACTTTTATATGGAACATATTTGGACGAAAGAATCTCGAAAAAGAGAAGGACAATTGCCATTGTTACCGGAACATTCTTGTGTTGTTTTTGATGAAGGGCATTTACTTGAATATGCAAGTCAAAAAGCACTTACTTATCGGTTTAGCGAACAACTACTTGAAAGTCTTTTAACCAAGTTATTAGCTAATGACGTTCGAGAAAAAACACTTTATATTATTGAAGATGCGATCACACAAAATGAACAATTCTTTTATGAATTAAAAAATGCATCTTTTTCTCATGAAGGATCAGATAAACTGACAATCGAAAAAACAGCTGCAGTAAAATCGTCTGGGAAACAATTGCTAGAGTTTATCTCTTCACTTGAAGAGGAGCTTGTTTTAGAAAGTGAAATGTTTACAATCAACGAGTATGAGCTCCGTATTGTTGAAGAGTATTTGGAACAAATATCCTATTCCTTATCATTATTCTTAAAAGAATTAAACGGGATTACATGGCTTGAGGATCGGAAGGGAGAACGTACTTTAGTCATAATGCCGAGACTTGTGCAGGAAATTATGAAAGAAGAAGTGTTCTCAAATAAGAAACCGTATATTTTCTCTTCAGCTACTCTTTCAGAAAACAAGTCATTTTCTTACATAGCCAACTCGTTAGGGATTGAAGAGTATCTTTCTTTTACTGTGGCATCCCCATTTGATTATGATGAGAACATGACGATAAAAATGCCCGCTTTTTCGAATCATGAATTAGGAAAGAAATTAGACTATACACTTGAACAAATTAAGAAAACAAATGGGCGTGTATTAGTTCTATTTACGAAACAAAGTGATTTAACTGCATTTAAGCAGTTCTGTGAAGGAAAACTATCCATTCCCATTTATTTCGAAGGTGACTCAGAAATTAGCACTCTTGTGTCCCTTTTTCAAAATGAAGAGGAGTCTGTTCTTTGTTCCGTTCATTTATGGGAAGGTTTAGATGTGCCTGGAAGGTCCTTGGAAAATGTAATTATCTTTTCATTGCCTTTTCCACCAAATGATCCAGTATTTACAGCTAAAAGAGAATCAACTCTTGATCCAGTTTCTGAAGTGGATTTACCCTATATGTTGCTACGCTTACGCCAAGGAATTGGTCGTTTAATTCGAACTCAAGAAGATAGGGGAACTGTACATATTTTAATGAATAGCGAAGAAAATAAACATGTAATCGAAGCGGTACGTTCCGTATTACCAACTGAAGTTTCAAGTTAACCTTAGGATTCATTCGGTTTATCAACACGATCGACAACTGAGCCTTATCAAAGTTTTTCTTCTTTATTTGTATGATTGATGTTTTTTCTTTTACAGGTGTGCGGATGATCACTATATTATTATGTGAGAAACGTTAAACTAGGTTTATCAAGAAATGGGAGGAAAAAACACATGAGTACATTTACAGCAACTGTGATGGTACCTGATTATCCGCCACGGGAAAAACATGTTGTGATCTTTAATACTTTTGATTCTTTACAATCAGGAGAGACGATGCAAATTATAAATGATCACGATCCAAAACCACTTTATTATCAATTTATGGCAGAAAGAACAGATCAATTTTCATGGGAATATCTTGAAGAAGGCCCAGAGACATGGAAAGTGGCAATAAGTAAAAAATAAAAGCTAACCACTTTTATACAAAGTGATTAATTATTGAATTAAGCAAGATGCCTTTTTGGTGAATTGTTATTCTTGAAAGTTATGGTAACAGTCTTAGACTGTTGCCTTTTCCCTTTTCCCTATGGTTGATTATTGGTTTGGTCTTTGTTTGTCCTTCTTTACATATAGTGAAGGAGGGGGAGGGAAGCGCTTGAAAACAAATTGGGGTGCCGCTATTCAAATAGCAGCCGTGTATGTGGGAACGGTTGTCGGTGCTGGCTTTGCTACAGGCAGGGAAATTGTCGAGTTTTTTACCAGATTTGGCTTTATTGGCTTGATTGGTATGTTAATGTCTGGTTATATTTTAATCTTTTTAGGGTCTAAGTTAATGGTGATATCTGCTCGAATCAAAGCAGAATCCTATGAAGAGTTTAATGAATATTTATTTGGAAAGTCACTTGGAAAAGGGATCAACCTATTGGTGTTATTTATGCTGTTAGGTGTTTGTGGTGTTATGCTAGCAGGTGCAGGAGCAATTTTTGAAGAACAATTAGGTCTGTCTAAAACGAGTGGTATTGTGATCACAATTGTTTTGTCGATTATCGTTATGGTAGTAGGCATTAAAGGACTTTTTGCTGTAAATACGTTTGTTGTTCCACTTATGATTACGTTTAGCTTTATATTAATGGGTTTGTCCTTGAGGCTTCCCAATTTTATGGACCAATTATTGTATATTCCTAATGTCACAGATGGCTGGAAGGCAGTGATTTCCCCTTTTTCATATACAGCTTTAAATTTGGGACTTGCACAAGCGGTTTTAGTGCCTGTAGCAACAGAAGTAAAAGATGAACGAATCATTAAATTGGGCGGAATACTAGGTGGTGTAGCATTGACCATCATTCTTATAGCCGGTCATTTTACTTTGATCATGTTGCCAAACTTTGCTTCATATGAAATACCAATGGCCATCATTATGAAAAACTTAGCATCCAGTTTATATTGGATTTTTGTATTAGTTATTTATGGAGAGATTTTCACAACTGTCATTGGGAATGTATTTGGATTAGAAAAGCAAATAAAAAAATATATATCGCTACCAAAGATGGTTACGGTCTCGGGAATATTTGCGATATCATACCTTTTAAGTTTATTTGAATATAGCCGTCTTCTATCTTACTTATATCCAATTTTTGGATACATTAGTCTAGTATTTATTGTACTGTTATGGATGAAACCTATGAATGATATAAAAAAATGAAGGGGCAAGGAATATTCTCCTAGAACCTTCATTTTTCTATTATCATTACTCTTCTATTTTAATTGTTTTTGCCATTTGTATGAATGCATCACGATAATCAGGTTGATCTTTTGTAAAAAGTGTCAATTTAATGATGGAATCTTTTTGGTCGATTAAATAGGCCGTTACAACCTCACCATTATTATTTGATGCTTCCATAATGGTTGTATTTTGTAAAAATGCATCATTTGGTGGGTCTAACGTTTGTACCGTTTCATTGACAACTTGGAGTTGAAGTAATGTATTTGCTTTTAAAGAATCTCGATCGGTATCAGCAGGTAAAATTTCGATTCGCATTGAGTTTGAATCATCTTCTGAAAGGAAAAGTAAATCTTTATATGGTTCTTCTGCTGTTAATTCAAAATTAGGTAAAATATATAATGAAAAGTTTTGATTATCGCTCTTTACTAATTGTGCTGATTCATTTTTTGTTTCTCCATTTAAGCTGTATTCAATTGCTTGCTCTGCTGTGCGTGTTTTTATAGAGTCTTGCTCATTGTTTGTTGTTTCTTCATTTTGATCAGGAGTTGGTTCAATATCATTCTCTTTTTCTGTTCCGGATTCGTTATTTGTCTCTTTTTCGTCTAACTCAGGTTCATTTTGAGGATCATTTTGGTCGTTCGTTTGTTCTGAATT
>C688J18823_10003162_pt1 | contig 10402 bp, 10 predicted proteins | sample HopSoiMetagenom1_FD_18823 | JGI IMG/M metagenome (IMG submission 18823) | reverse complement strand
GCGGCGGGGGCGGGTAGGTGCCGGGGCTGGTGGGGGGCGGGACGGCGTCACCTGCGGCCGGCGGCGGGACCGGGTCACCGCCGACCGGGGGCGGCGGCGGGGGAGGCGTCGGCTCGCCTTCAGGAGGAGTGGGACCGGCCGGAGGCTCGGTGCTGCTCATGCAGGGGCTCCATTCATGGGTGGGTGCAACGCCGATCCGGCGTAGTGGCGCGGGCCGGGTTGCGATCGGGCCGAAGATAGTCCTTTCGCGGTGCCGGGGACAGCACCCAGCCGTGCCACGACCCCCGGCGCGTCGGCTGGTTCGTACGCCGGGGGATCCCGCGCCAGACTGGGGCCGTGAGCAACCTGGAGGACCGGCCCGACGAGCTCGTCTGCGATCAGCCCGCCACCGGCGCCCGCGGTCGGATCGAGGTGATGACCCCCAGGGAGGTGCCCCTGGGTGGCCCCCGGGCCATGACCGTGCGGCGTACCCTCCCGCAGCGCGAACGCTCGCTGATCGGGGCCTGGTGCTTCCTCGACCACTACGGTCCCGACGACGTCGCAGACAGTGGCGGGATGCTCGTGGCCCCGCACCCGCACACCGGGCTGCAGACGGTGTCCTGGCTGTTCACCGGCGAGATCGAGCACCGCGACTCGGCCGGCCACCACGCGATGGTGCGGCCCGGCGAGCTCAACCTGATGACCGCGGGCCACGCCATCAGCCACTCGGAGGTGTCCACGCCGCTGACGACCGTGCTGCACGGCGCGCAGCTCTGGGTGGCGCTGCCGGCCTCGGCGCGTGACGTCGAGCCGACGTTCGAGCACTTCGCGCCCACGCCGGTGACCGGCCAGGGGTGGGAGGCGCGGGTGTTCCTGGGCTCGCTGCTCGGCTCCTCGTCGCCGGTCTCCACCGCCACCCCGCTGCTGGGTGCCGAGCTGCTGCTCGGCGCCGGCACCGAGCTGCACCTCGACGTGGACCCCGGCTTCGAGCACGGCGTGCTGGTCGACACCGGGATCGTGTCCGTGGGCGACGTCGAGACCAAGCAGCACGAGCTCGCCTACCTGCCCCCGGGCTCGCAACGGCTCACCGTCGAGGCGTTGGCGGACGCGCGAGTCCTGCTGCTGGGCGGACCGCCGTTCGGCGAGGCGATCGTCATGTGGTGGAACTTCGTCGGCCGCAGCCACGACGAGATCGTCGGCTTCCGCGAGGAGTGGATGGCGCAGCTGTCCGACGGGGGCTACGTCGACGGGCGGTTCGGCGTGCCCACGGGCAACGCGCTGGCTGCGATCCCAGCGCCGGCCCTGCCGAACGCGCGGCTGCGGGAGCGTCGCTGATGGGACCGCTGGTGGGCGAGGACGGCGTGGCCCGCTGCCCCTGGGGTGGCGGCCCGGGCGTGATGCGCGACTACCACGACATCGAGTGGGGCAACCGGGTGCGCGGCGAGGCGGCGTACCTCGAACGGCTGACCCTCGAGGCCTTCCAGTCCGGGCTGTCCTGGTCGACGATCCTCAACAAGCGCGAGGCGTTCCGCGAGGTCTTCCACGGCTTCGACGCGGACCGCATCGCTGCGTTCGACGAGGCCGACGAGGCCCGGCTGATGCAGGAGGCCCGCATCGTCCGCAACCGCGCCAAGATCTCGGCCGCGGTCGTCAACGCCCGGGCCACCGTGGCGCTGCGGGACGCCGAGGGTCTCGAGGCGCTGGTGCTGTCGTTCGCACCCGACGACCCGCCCGCGCCCCGGACCACCGAGGAGATGCAGACGACCTCGGCCGAGTCGCTGGCGCTGTCGAAGGCGCTCAAGAAGCGCGGGTTCGCGTTCGTCGGGCCCACGACGATGTTCGCGCTCATGGAGGCGATCGGGATCTTCGACCCGCATCTGGTGGGTTGCTTCCGGAGGGGCGCTGGTTGAGGCTTCGACGCCGGTGGCTGAGGTGCGAGGAGCGCTAGCGACGAGCCTCGAAGCCTCCGCAGCGGACGCTGGTGTGGACCGGATCGAGTTCCAGCCTCGGCCTGCGAGGCTTCGACACGGCCGGTCGCGACCTCGTTCCTCGGTCGCGCGGCCTGCTCAACCACCGTCAGTCGGGCTCGTCCTCGTACCTCGGACGTTCCCGACTAGTCGGCCTGAGCCACCAGCCCGGCGGACTCGACGCCGGCCAGCGCGGCCTCCTCGTCGTGCTCGGAGGTGTCGCCGGAGACGCCGACCGCGCCGAGCAGGGTGCCGTCCGCCGCCTTGACCAGTACGCCGCCCGGCACCGGCACCAGCGCGCCGATCGAGTGGTTGACCGCGGCGACGAAGTAGGGCTGCTGTTGGGCGCGCTCCATCAGGGACCGCGAGCCCATGCCCATCGACACCGCGCCGTGCGCCTTGCCGAAGGCGACCTCGAACCGCTTGTTCGACGAGCCGTCCTCGCGCTCGGCGGCGACCACGTGGCCGCCGGCGTCGAGGACGACGACGGTCAGCGGCTTGAACGACGCGTTGCTCCCGGCGGCCAGGGTGCCCTCGATGATCGCGCGGGCCTGGGAGAGGGAGAGGGTCACGACTCGTCGCCCTTCAGGATCCGCCGGTGCCGGTGCAGGATCGGCTCGGTGTAGCCCGAGGGCTGGCTGAGCCCCTCGAAGACCAGGTCGTGCGCCGCCCGGAACGCCTCGCCGTCGTAGGACGGGCCCATCGGCCGGTAGCCGGGGTCGGAGCCCTGCTGCTCGTCCACGACGTCGGCCATCCGCCGGAACGCCGCCTCGACCTCGTCCGCGGTGACCACGCGGTGGTGCAGCCAGTTGGCGACGTGCTGGGAGGAGATCCGGCAGGTGGCTCGGTCCTCCATCAGGGCGGTGCCGTGGATGTCCGGCACCTTCGAGCAGCCGATGCCGTCGTCGATCCAGCGCTTCACGTAGCCGAGGATCCCCTGGAGGTTGTTCTCGATCTCGGCCGTCCTGTCCTCGTCACTCCACGACGGCGGATCGGCCAGAGGGACGGTCAGCAGCTGCTCGATCGTCGTACGACGCCCGCCGGCGAGCTCCGTCTGTCGGGCCGCCACGTCGACCCGGTGGTAGTGCAGCGCGTGCAGCGTGGCCGCGGTCGGCGACGGCACCCAGGCACACGAGGCGCCGGCCTGCGGGTGGACGATCTTCTCCTTGAGCATCGCGGCCATCTCGTCGGGCATCGCCCACATGCCCTTGCCGATCTGGGCCTTGCCCTGGAGGCCGCAGGCCAGGCCGATGTCGACGTTCTGGTCCTCGTAGGCCTTGATCCACTCCGTCGACTTCATGTCGCCCTTGCGGATCATCGGCCCGCCCAGCATCGAGGTGTGCAGCTCGTCGCCGGTCCGGTCGAGGAAGCCGGTGTTGATGAAGGCCACCCGGCCGCGGGCGGCGTGGATGCAGGCCTTGAGGTTGGCGGAGGTCCGCCGCTCCTCGTCCATGATCCCGAGCTTGATCGTGCCCCGGCGCAGCCCGAACAGGTCCTCGACGGCCGCGAACAGGTCGTCGGTGAACCGCACCTCGTCGGGGCCGTGCATCTTCGGCTTCACGGCGTACATCGAGCCGGTGCGGGAGTTGGCCAGCTGCCCGCGGCCCTGGATGTCGACCAGGCTGCACAGCGCGGTCAGGACCGCGTCGAGGATGCCCTCGGGAACCTCGTGGCCGTCACCGTCCAGGATCGCGTCGCTGGTCATCAGGTGGCCCACCTGGCGCACGAACAGCAGCGACCGGCCGGGCAGGATCACCTGGCCGGAGGGGCCGTCGTAGAGCCGGTCCGGCTCGAGCTCGCGCGTGAAGGTGGAGCCGCCCTTGGAGACCTCGGCGGTGAGCGTGCCCTGGTTGAGCAGGAGCCAGTTGCGGTAGGCCGCCACCTTGTCCTCGGCGTCGACCGCGGCGATGGAGTCCTCGAGGTCCATGATCGTCGACACCGCGGCCTCGACGAGGAGGTCCTTCACACCGGCGCCGTCGCCCTTGCCGATGCTGTCCTCGCGGTCGACCTGGATCTCGACGTGCAGCCCGTGGTGGACCAGCAGCACCCCCTCCGGGTCGGCCGGGTCCCCGCGGTGGCCGACGTACTGGCCGGGGTCCTTCAGCCCGGACTCCGCGTCCTCGAGCCTGACGGTGAGCGTGCCGCCCTCGACGGAGTAGCCGGTGGCGTCCGCATGGCTGCCCTGCGCGAGCGGGAAGTGGTCGTCGAGGAACGCCCGCGCGGTGGCGATCACGGCCGCGCCGCGCTTCGGGTTGTAAGCGCCTCGGCGCTCCTGGCCGTCGTCCTCTGGCAGCGCGTCAGTGCCGTAGAGGGCGTCGTACAGCGAGCCCCAGCGCGCGTTGGCCGCGTTGGCCGCGAACCGCGCGTTGAGCACTGGTACGACGAGCTGCGGGCCGGCCTGGACGGCGACTTCGTCGTCCACGTCCCCGGTCTCGATCCGGAAGTCGGCCGGCTCCTCGACCAGGTAACCGAGGTCGCGCAGCAGCTGGAGGTACTCCGCCTCGTCGCGAACCGGCCCGGGATGGGCTGTGTGCCACTCGTCGAGCTGCCTCTGCAGCTCCTCGCGGCGGGCCAGCAGGTCGCGGTTGCGAGGCCCGAACTCGTCGAGGATCTGCTCGACACCGCTCCAGAACTTGTCCTCGTCGAGGCCCGAGCCGGGCAGCGCCTCGTCGCGGACGAACTCGTGCAGCACCCCCGCGATCTGGAGCCTTCCGACGGTCACTCTGCCGGTTGCTGGGTCTGCCACGATCTGTCCCTCCTTGGCGTCGTCACCGCTAACGAGTCAGTCTTGCCTACATGACTGTGGACGCACAGGTCGACCTCGGGCCCCTGGTGGACGAGCTCGGTGACGACGTGGTCGTGACCGACGCGGAGCGGACGGAGAAGTACCGCTGGGACCGGGCCAACGACCCGGACGCGGGCACACCGCTCGCGGTGGTGCGTCCCGCGTCGACCGAGGACGTCTCGGCGGCGGTGCGGTTCGCAGCCGCGCGCGGCATCCCCGTCGTGCCGCGCGGGGCGGGCAGCGGGCTGTCCGGCGGCGCGTCCGCGGTGGACGGCTGCCTCATCGTCTGCACCGAGCGGATGACCGCCATCGACGTCGACCCGGTGACCCGGACCGCGGTGGTGCAGCCCGGGCTGATGAACGCCCAGGTCAAGGCGGCCGCTGCGGAGCACGACCTGTGGTACCCGCCCGACCCCTCGTCGTACGAGATCTGCTCGATCGGCGGCAACATCGCGACCAACGCGGGCGGGCTGTGCTGCGTGAAGTACGGCGTCACGACCGACTACGTGCTGGGCCTGACCGTCGTGCTGGCCGACGGCACCGCGGTCCGCTTGGGCGGGCCCCGGGTCAAGGACGTGGCCGGGCTGTCGCTCACCAAGCTGTTCGTGGGCTCGGAGGGGACCCTCGGGATCATCACCGAGATCGTGCTGCGGCTGGTCCCCAAGCAGCGGCCACCGGCCACCCTGGTGGCCACCTTCGCCACGCTGGACGACGCCACCGACACGGTGCTCGCGATCACTCGCCGCATGCGCCCGTCGATGCTGGAGTTCATGGACCAGCCGACCATCAACGCGGTCGAGGACATGACCAAGATGGGCCTGGACCGCTCCGCCGCCGCGATGCTGGTCATCCAGTCCGACGAGCCCGCCGGCCACGCGGCCGCGGAGTGCGAGCTGATCGCCTCGCTCTGCGAGGAGAACCACGCCACCGAGGTGTTCTCCACCGACGACCCCGACGAGGGCGAGGCGTTCGTGGTCGCCCGGCGCAACGCGATCCCTGCCGTCGAGCGCACCGGCACGCTGCTGCTCGAGGACGTCGGCGTCCCGTTGCCGCAGCTCGGCGCCCTGGTCGACGGCATCGCGAAGATCTCCGCGGACCGCGACGTGACGATCGCCGTCATCGCCCACGCGGGCGACGGGAACACCCACCCGCTGATCGTCTTCGACCCGGCCGACACCGACATGGCCGAGCGGGCCCGGACGGCGTACGGCGAGGTGATGGAGCTGGCCATGTCGCTCGGCGGCACGATCACCGGCGAGCACGGCGTCGGCCGGCTCAAGCGACCCTGGCTGGCCGACTACCTCGGCCCGGACGCGCTGGCGCTCAACCAGAAGATCAAGGACGCGCTGGACCCCCAGGGCATCCTGAACCCCGGCGCTGTGTTCTGAGCCGCCTCGCTGGCTTCGAGGCTCGTCGCTGGCGCTCCTCACACCTCAGCCACCGTTGGGCCGCGTTCCCGGTGGGTGCGTGAGCTGCGGTGGTTTCGAGGCTCGGCCGTGGACGGCCTCGCACCTCGACCACCACAGGTCGCTAGATTCATGCGCCGTGAGCGACAACCGCATCCATGCCTTCGGTGACGACGCTCTCGGGACCCGCGACGCGGTGGGGCTGGTCGAGGCGCTGCACGCGGGGGAGGTGTCGATCCCCGAGGTGGTCGAGGCCGCGATCGCGCGGGCGCAGCGGGTGCAACCGGAGCTGAACGGGATCGCCCACGAGACCTTCGACCGGGCCCGGGAGGAGGCGCGCGAGCCTCGACCGGGCTTCTTCGCCGGCGTACCGACCTGGATCAAGGACAACGTCGACGTGGCCGGGCTGCCCACCATGAACGGCACGGACGCCTGGGCGCCGGTCCCGGCCGAGAAGGACGGCGACTTCGCGCGGATGTACCTCGCCACGGGCCTGGTGCCTCTCGGGAAGAGCCAGCTGAGCGAGTTCGGCTTCTCACCGAGCGCCGAGCACCCCCGGATCGGCCCGGTGCGGTGCCCGTGGGACACCCGGCACCCGGCGGGGGCGAGCTCGGCCGGGTCGGCGGCCATGGTGGCCGCCGGCGTGGTGCCGATCGCGCACGCCAACGACGGCGGCGGCTCGATCCGGATCCCGGCCAGCGTGAACGGCCTGGTCGGGCTCAAGCCCACCCGCGACCGGCTCGCCCAGGACGCGGTGATGCGCCAGATGCCGGTCCGGATCATCAGCGACGGCGTGGTCACGCGGAGCGTCCGGGACACGGCGGCGTTCTTCCGCGAGGCCGAGAAGGTCTACCGCGCCCTGCACCTCCCGCCGATCGGCGACCTGACCCGGCCGGGCCGGGGCCGGCTCCGGATCGGCGTACACACCGAGGGCGTCGCCCGGGGCGCGACCCCGGAGGTCACCGAGCTCACCCTCAAGGTGGCCGCCGTGCTCGAGGAGCTAGGCCATCGGGTGGAGCACGTGGACGCTCCCCTGGAGGGGTCCTTCCCCGACGACTTCCTCCTCTATTGGTCGAGCATGGCCCTCTTCCTCAAGCGCACCGGCCGGAGGCTGCACGGACGATCCTGGACCCCCGCCAACCTCGACAACATCAGCCACGGACTGGCCCGGCACGCCCGCCGCAACCTGCACCGCATGCCCGGCGCGATCCGCCGACTGCGCCGGAGCCGGTTGGCTGCGGCCGGGTTCTTCGAGAAGTACGACGTCGCGCTCACCCCGACGCTGGCCGCCCGGACCCCGGAGCTCGGCTGGCTCGACCCGACCCAGGACTACGAGCTGGTCATGGACCGGATCCTCGACTGGGTGGCGTTCACGCCGCTGCAGAACGCCACCGGCGACCCGGCCATCTCGCTGCCCCTGGCCACCACCGCCGACGGGCTGCCACAGGGGATGATGTTCGGCGCCGGGGCCGGCCGCGAGGCAACCCTGATCGAGCTCGCCTACGAGCTCGAGGAGGCCCTGCCGTTCGCCCGGATCGACGGCCGGATCACGATTTAGCCACACCGCTCAGGCTGTGTAGAGTTCTCCGTCGGTGTCACCCACCGGCCCCTTTAGCTCAGTCGGCAGAGCGTCTCCATGGTAAGGAGAAGGTCTACGGTTCGATTCCGTAAAGGGGCTCTGGCACGAGCCGGGCCGTGATGGCGTGCGTCAGTACGCTGGATGGTGAGGCCGTGTCCCCCGTGGCGGGGTAGCTCAGGTGGTTAGAGCACACGGCTCATAATCGTGGTGTCGCGGGTTCGAATCCCGCCCCCGCTACTACCCAGCTTCGACGTAACACCGACAAGAGGACTCACCGTGGCCAGCAAGAGCAGCGACGTTCGCCCCAAGATCACGCTCGCGTGCACCGAGTGCAAGGAGCGCAACTACATCACCAAGAAGAACCGGCGCAACGACCCCGACCGGCTCGAGATGAAGAAGTACTGCCCCCGCGAGCGCCGGCACACGCTGCACCGCGAGACCCGCTGACCCCAGTCGTTCCTCATCGACCCGCCCGTTCTGCACGGGCGGGTCGACGTCTATGTTGAGGACCATGGCCGTGGACCAGTCGCTCGTGGGCCGCAGCTTCCCGCCGACCACGCCGTACGCCGTGACCGAGGACAACGTCCGCGCGTTCGTCGAGGCCACCGGAGCGTCGTATGACGGCGGCCCGGCACCGGCCACGTTCCCGATCGTCATGGCCTTCGGGGCGATGAACGCCTTCCTCGAGGTCGAGCAGCTCGACCTCTACCGCATCGTCCATGGGGAGCAGCGGTTCGCCTACGAGCGGCCGGTCGTCCCGGGTGACGTGCTGACCGCGACGCTCAGCGTGGCCAGCCTGCGCCAGATCGGCGGCGCCGACATCATCGGCACCATCAGCGAGATCACCGACGCGTCGGGTGCGCTGGTGTGCACCGGCGCCGCCACCCTCGTGCACCGGGGGCCGGACGCATGAGCCTGGACCCGAGGACCTTCACCGTCACCCGGGCCGACCTGGTCGCGTACGCCCGGGCCAGCGGCGACCACAACCCGATCCACCAGGACGAGGAGGTGGCCCGCAGCGTCGGGCTGCCCGGCGTGATCGCGCACGGCATGTACACCATGGCCCTGGCCGCCCGCGCGGTCGCGGACTGGTACCCCGGCGCCGAGCTGGTCTCGTTCGGCTGCAAGTTCACCGCTCCGGTCGTCGTACCCGCGCAGGGCGGCGTCGAGATCGTGGTGGCCGGCGAGGCCAAGGACCCCGAGGACGGTCTGACCACGGTCGCGCTGACGGTGACCTCGGGCGGGCAGAAGGTGCTGGGCATGCCGAAGGCCGTGGTCCGCGCCCCCGCTCATGGCTGAGCTGCTCAAGGACCACACCACCCTGCGGCTCGGCGGTCCGGCACGGGAGTGGGTGCGCGCCACGAGCGAGGCCGAGCTGGTCGAGGCGCTCTCGACGGTCCAGGGGCCGATCCTGGTCCTCGGTGGCGGCAGCAACCTCGTCGTGGCCGATGCCGGCTTCGACGGCACGGTGGTCGAGGTGGCGACCCGCGGCGTACGCGCGGACGTCGAGGGCGACGACCCCACCTGCGGCGGGGCAGTGGTGACCGTCGCGGCCGGCGAGAGCTGGGACGAGCTCGTGGCCCAGGCGGTCGAGCGGGGCTGGCTCGGTGTCGAGGCGCTGGCCGGCATCCCCGGCCTGGTCGGGGCGACCCCCATCCAGAACGTCGGCGCCTACGGCCAGGAGGTCGCGCAGACCATCGCCCGGGTGCGGGTCTGGGACCGCGTGCTCAAGGGCGTGCGGACATTCGCCAACGCCGACTGCGGGTTCGGCTACCGGACGTCGAGGTTCAAGGCCGACCCGGAGCGGCACGTGGTCCTCGACGTGGCCTTCCAGCTGCGGCAGGGCAACCTCGGCGCCCCGGTGCAGTACGCCGAGCTCGCCCGGGTCCTCGGCGTCGAGCTCGGCCAGCGCGCCCCGCTGACGCAGGTGCGCGCGGCCGTGCTCGACCTGCGTCGCAGCAAGGGGATGGTGCTCGACGCCGACGACCACGACACGTGGAGCGCAGGCTCGTTCTTCACCAACCCGGTGGTCGCCGAGGCCGAGGTGCCCGCGGGTGCCCCGACGTGGCCCCAGCCCGACGGCCGGGTGAAGGTTCCGGCCGCGTGGCTGATCGAGCAGTCCGGCTTCCACAAGGGGTTCGGCGCCGGTGCAGTCGGGCTCTCGACCAAGCACACCCTCGCGATCACCAACCGCGGCGGGGCCACCACCGAGGAGCTGCTGGCCCTGGCCCGACAGCTCCGCGACGGGGTCGAGGCGGCGCACGGGATCCGGCTGGTCAACGAGCCGGTGCTGGTGGGCTGCTCGCTCTAGACGAGCGACGGGTCGGCGTACCCGATCCAGGCCGCCAGCGCGACGAAGCCGGCGACCACCAGCGCGCCCAGGAACGTCATCACGATACCCATCCACATCCCCGTCTGGGCGGCCGCGAGGTTGCCGTAGACGCCCGGATGCCGCTCGATGTCGCGCTTGGCGTGGGCGCCGGCCACCCACGCGAACGGCGCGCAGAAGACCCCCGGCAGAGTGATGCAGCAGAACGGCGTCAGCAGCAGCGAGGCGATCGCGATGATCCCGAGGGTCAGTGCGGTGGTGCCGCCCTTGTGGGTCAGCGAGCCGGGGTACGGCGCGCCGTACGCCGGCGTCCAGCCGTAGGCGTACGGCGTCGTCGTTGGAGGAGGGCCGTAGGGC
>C688J18823_10003161_pt1 | contig 10403 bp, 6 predicted proteins | sample HopSoiMetagenom1_FD_18823 | JGI IMG/M metagenome (IMG submission 18823) | reverse complement strand
GGGTGTGCAACGCTACATCGCGTTGAGCAACACCGATCCGCTCGCCGTCGACACGCTGGCGGGCGCCGTCCAGCCGCAGGACGGCTCCATCCAGGTCAGCATGCTGGACGCCCTGCGCATGGTGTCCCTCGATTTCCACGTCGCCCGCATGCTCGGGCTGGGGTATCTCGACCGCGACCTCGCGAGCGACTCGGACGAGCTCATCTACCTCGGCCTGTACGACACCGAGGGCGCGCTCGACGACTCCAACGCCGCGCGGCTGGTGCGTCACTATTACATGGGTATCCCGACCCGGCCGGTCGATCACCGCCTGCCCGACGCGCCGCTCCTGAAGGAGGTCGCCTACGGCCTGACCGTCGACAACGGGGAGCCGCAGCCGTCCCTGCTCACCGATCCGCAAGGGTATACGCCGGACGGCCTCGCGCGCTATGTCGATCTGTCCCTCCAGCCGGAGGATGACATCGCGTCTCTCGGACCATTCTTCGTCCCGCCGGTCGAATTCAATGCCACCGACAAGACCTCCAGCGTGCTCTACGGCGTCGAGTACCGCAAGCAGGGCGAGGCCGCATGGCGCACGCCGGAGATCGCGCACGACGCCGCGTACAAGGATCTCGACAGCCCGCCGCAATTCGAAACGGTGCCGCTGCCGAACAATCACGATTCCACCCAGCCGATCCTGCGCCATGAGGAGCGGGAGAACGGCATCCACGAGTACGGTGGCTACGGCATCAACTGGTTCTCCCGCGTGTCTCCGGTGGGAAACGTCGTGGCCACAGACGCCACCCTCCTCGAGAAGGCCGCCCGGCTGTCGCCGCCCGCGAATTTTGCCGTGCAGCTCATTCAACCCGAGTCGCCGCTCATGCTCACCGCGGCCGCCGAGCAGGCCGCGCTGAAAAACCTGGCTGGGCCGGACAAGACGCTGGTCCGCGTCACGTTCGATTACTTCCACGTGCATGATATCAACTACGGGTTTGCCGACACCGTGGAGCTGTTCTTTCGTTCGGAGATGCCGCGCAACGTGGTGGGAGCGGTCAAATCGGTGATCGACGATCCGGCCGACGGCCGCAACGCCATCCTCCGCACCGAGGCCTACACCGTGAACAGCCAGGGCACGGCCATCGCTCCGGCGCTCGCTCCGGAGCTCTTCGCCAACTTTGTGGGTGGCATGCTCAGTTGCCAGCAGGAGAGCTACGTCATCACCGCCGTGTCCGACTCGGCCGTGGCGGGCGAAGGTCCGGTCTTCACGGTGCAGAAAAACGTGAAAGGAAACCCTTCCGATCCCGGCTCCTCGGGGGCCTTCGTGACCGTGCAGGAGTACGTCAAGCCGGACCTGGCCTCGGCCAACGCCCAGGTGATCTTCATGGCCGTGGAGAACATGGCCGACGCGGGCTCCTGGGGCACGTCGAACCCGCTGGCGAGAACGGTTGCCATCGGCGACAGCTCATGGACGACGCACCAGGAGACGTACGTGCAGGATGGGGACACGGTCACGGTCAACCTGCGCGGTGTGCTGTCGACGGCCACCGTAACGCCGGAGCCCCCGTCGGCGCCCGAGCCGGGACTCTACCGGATCGAGTTTCAAACCTATGTGATGCCCCACCATCCGCAGATCGACGAGACCGATCCGGTGGAATGGTACAAGGGCGTGGTCCGCATTCCGAGACACAACGACCCGAACGGCCCGAAGAAGGTCCTCGACGTGCTTCTCGTGGAGCACATCGGCGACGGCCAGCCGCTCGTGCTGCACGCCTTCGACGACGACCCGGCCGATCCAATCGTCACCGGCATCACACCGGTGACCGTCAACTATTACCCGGGATACAAGGTCTACCTGCACGCGGACACGGGGCACGGCTTCGGGGAGAGCACGATTCTGCCGGCGGCCGGCGAAGGGAGCCGCAAGACGTGGCTCGGGGCCCGCTCGCGCGACACCGCGCAGCAGGTCGTCTCGGCGGTCGGGATCCCGGCGCCGATCGTGGCGCTCGAATTCGTCGAGCCGCTCGCGCCTGGCATGCCCAGCGGCGGCGACTTCGCGACGTGGCCGGACTTCTATTTCAAGTCGTCCTATACGTTCAAGATCGATTTCGCCCCGAACCATAAACCGTTCGCCGCGGCGATGTATCGCGCCAACGACGAGGCCATCCTGCGCGCCTTGTACAAGGACGATACCTACGACGCCGTCCGGCAGCAGCTCGGGCTCCTCGGCGAGGACGATCCCTATGCCGCCGATCGCTGGCGGAACCTGCTCGGCTTCGACTACATCTACGACGTCCCCGGTCCCGATCATCCGTACTTCGATCCCACCCATTCGAGCCCGAACGGAACGTTCAGAAAGTTCCCTGCCGAGGATGGATACGCGTTTCCCAATCCCGATCAAGGAGGCCCGCTGAACGGAAGCGCTCCGGGCAGCGTCTTGGCCGATCTGCGGTCAGCCGTCCTCGGCGCGTTCACGGCGCTCACCGAGATGCCGCTGATCTACGACCTCATCAAGGGGCCTTCCTACGTACCCGTCCCCAAGGCGCAGAGCATCCGCAACGCGCAGGGGGACCTGCTGCCGCCCAATGATCCGGCGTTCGACATGGCACCGATGGCGAAGCGGACCGGCAACGGATTCGAGATTCAATTCACGGACTTCACGCTCGACGGAACCGGCAACAACATTTTTTTCTACTACGGCCGCGAGATCGGCAACCGGGGACGCCTGGGCGATCCCGGCTCCATCGCCGGGCCGGTGCAATTGATCAACACGCGCCCGCCCGATGCGCCCGCGGTGAAGCGGATGTACGTCCAGGAGCCGAATCCGCTCGCCGACCTCGGTCCCGGCGTCAATTTCGAGGTCAACGCGTACCCCGCCGTGCAAAAGGTGAGGCGCGTGCTCATCTACCGGGCCACCGATCCCGCCGATGCGCTCTCGGTGCGCACGATGCAACTGGTGAAGACCGTCGACCTCGACGCGATCCACCAGATCGGCAACCTGAGCCTCGCGTTGTCGGACGATTTCGAGAGCGGGTTCGTGCCGTATGGCGATCCCCTGTTCTACCGTCTCGTGGCGCTCCGCAAGGTGAGGAAGCCCGGCGGCGGAACGGATTGGGCCCCCTCGCAACCCTCGAAGGTCCTCCTGACCACGATGATCGACACGATCAACCCGGAAGCGCCCGAGATCACCTTCACCTCGGGCGGCCTTTCCGGAAGCCCGGCGACCTTGACCGGGGTCGTGCTGGCATGGCCCACGACGGTGTACAACGGCACCTACTATTTGGACAAGATGAGCAGCGCCGGCAATTGGCTGACCATCTATCGCCTCAAGACCAACCAGGGTGTCACCGTCGACCTGGCGGCCACCGACCTCGGAACGAACGTCCTCCCCAAGGAAAATGCCGACGAAGATCTGCCGGTGTACAACCGTTTCCGCGTGCGGGTGGAGAATTCCTCAGGCCTCTTCAACCTGAGTGACAAGGTGCTCACGATCTGATTCGAAGGATGTAGCTTTATCGAGGAGATACACGAGCTGGGCCACCGTATTCAAGCCGGATGGTTGCTACATCGGGTACTGCGGTGTCTATCCTCTTGTCGGGGAGGCCGGTCCGATTCCAGGCGAGGGCGCGCTGGCGTTCACTCTGGCCCCGGCCCGCTGGGGACGTGGCCTGGCCACCGAGGCCGCGCGCGCCTTTGTCGACTTCGGGTTCCGCGAGCTCCATCTGCGCCGGATCGTGGCCAGCGTCCAGGTCGACAACGCGGCTTCCGTCCGGGTGATCGAAAAGCTGGGATTCGCGTTGTGGCGGCTCGAAAAGGTCAATCATCGATCCTTCTATCATTTCGAGATCCGCAACCCTCAATCTGTTTCTTGACTTGGACTGTATTTGTGTCATAGTTAAGCCTTGTCTGCTCAGGATGTTGTCACCAAGGAGACGCCATGAGGTACTTCGCGTTCGTAGCCGGAGCCGTCTGCTCGTTGTTCCTTCTCACGCCGACGGCGGCGTTTTCCCAACAGATCGAGGACAGTGCCGCTCCAGACGGCCGGCCGATCCTGGAAGTGACATTCCCGGCCGGGCACGCTCCTCGCGTCGCTGACGGAGCCTGGACCGATCGCGTCATCGGCATCCCGGGGGAGAGCGCCGGGAAGGCCGCGCCGCGCTTGGCGCTGCCCTCTTTTTCGAGCAGCATCGTCGCGCGTGGCAAGCATTACAAATTCACGATGGTGGGCGGCAACCCGTTCCTGCGCAACGCCAAGAAGGTGACGGTTCCCGTGCAGCTCATACCCGTCCGGGTCGAGTTTTCCGACGGGACGGTCCTGGACCCTGCCGTTGCGAGCTCCGGTTGCGCGGGCAACGGCATGCCCTTGGCCTGGGCCCTGCAGTCGCCGATCTTCCAGGACGCCGATTATGGGGAGGGCGGCCGCCAATTCGCCGAGGAGATGCGGCGTCTTGAATTCTGGTCCTATACGGGTCCGAGGCGCCTCAACCCCGGCTACAGCGTACGCCTGTCGGTCAGCGCGAACGTCAGCATACGCATCACCTTGCCAGGGGGCTATCAGACCCAAGCGGCCCCTTGCGGGCGCAGAGGATCGATCGACTTCGAGACCTGGAACCTGGTGCTCCAGCAAATCATACCCCTACTGAGCAGGGCCGGAATCACCCCCGACATCTTCCCGATCCTCCTCTTCCTCAATGTGGCGATCGACGCCGGCGACGCGGGCCTGTTGGCCGGCTATCACTCCTGGGCCAACGCGGGCGGTGTCCAGACCTACGGGGTCGCCATGTATGACACCACGCAGAGCCTTCCGGGCTCGCAGGACGTCGCCGTGCTCTCGCGCGAGATCGCCGCGTGGCTTGACGATCCGCTGGCCAACAACCCGACACCCTCCTGGGGGCATCTCGGCCAGGTCAATGGCTGCCGGGCGAATCTCGAGGTCGGCGACCCGCTGGCGGGCGGCGCTCCGTTCGAGGTCGAGATGCCCAACGGCTTTACCTATCACCTCCAGGAGACCGCGTTCTTCTCCTGGTTCTACAACCAGGTGCCGTCGCTGGGGATCAACGGCTGGTACTCCTCGAACGGCTCGTTCACCCGGCCCGCGGACCTCTGCCGGTAGTGAGTCCCCAGGAGGCGGGCGATCGAGTCGCTATCTCTTCTTGAAGCCCGGCCCGCGGTCTCCGGGAGCTCCAGCGGCCCGGAAACCCTGGCTCGGCCCCCATCGTAGAGGAGAGCGGAAGGAGAGCCTCATGACCGATATCGCCACCACTCGCCCACCGGAACTTCCCGTCTCCTCGTGGCGGCGGATCTTTCTCGGCCCTCACGGCCTGCGGGCTGGCTGGAGCCTGCTGATCTTCGTGCTTCTCTGCGAGCTCCCGAGCGCCTTGGCCGGATTGGCTCTCCAGCGCGCCGGCACCCTCCCCGAGCATCCGGCATGGAGCCCCGGGCTCCTCTTCGCCTTTGAGGCGTTCTCCTTTGTCCTCGTGCTGATCGCCATCGCGCTCATGAGTTGGATCGAGGGGCGGACGCTCGCTACCTATGGCTTACCCCTTCGCGAAGCGTTCGGGCGGAGCTTCTGGACGGGCTCCCTGTGGGGGATCCTCAGCATTTCGGCGGTGGTCGGGATGATGGCGCTGGCCGGAGGGTACTCCGTCTCCGGGCTGGCGGTCCACGGCGGCGAGGCGGTGAAAGGGGCTGTCCTCTGGGCCCTCGCGACCCTCGCGATCGGCCTCTATGAGGAGAGCTACTTCCGGGGATACTCGCTCTTCACGCTCAGCCGGGGGATGGGGTTCTGGGCCGGCGCCGTCCTCCTCTCCTTCGTCTTCGGGGGTCTGCACTACTTCCTCAAGCCGCGCGAGACCTGGATGGACCTGCTCAGCGTCACCCTAATCGGACTGTTCTTCTGTCTCACCGTCCGGCGTACCGGCAGCGTCTGGTGGGCGGTCGGCTGGCACTTCACTTATAACTTCGGGTCGCTCTTCATCGTTGGTGGGCCGAACACGGGCAATCAGGGGAATCCGGTGCCGGGCCACCTCCTGGCCTCGACATTCCACGGCCCGGACTGGCTCACCGGCGGCCCCATGGGCCCCGAGGCCAGCGTTTTCATCTTTCCGGTGATCGCCATCCTTTTCTGGGCGTTCCACCGTCGCCATCCGGAGGCGTGCTTCCCGAGAGCATGAGCCGGTCGCCGGTCGTTCAGATGGCTTTCTTTCCGATCCAGTTCTCGACCCAATAGAAAAGCCCTTGGTACCGGCCGGGCCGTCTGCTCCGGCCGCCGCAACGGATCGACCAGCACCGGCATTCCCTTCGAAGACATACCACCTCCCAAAAGTCTGACTCAAGCTTGGCACCCCGGTGAGGGTTTCCCCCCCGCCCGAGCGTTCCTTGTTCCGGATCAACCCCCCTTCGGGGGTTCTTGGATAGGAAAGGAGTGTCTCGGATGCAGGATCGCAAGATAGAGGGGAGCTTGGAGACGGTGACCCGGCGCCGGCTGCTGCAGGTGATGGGCGCGGGAGGGGCGGCGGTGGCGCTGGGGGCGCGGCCGGGGATCGCGCACGAGGACGGCCATTCCGAACAGCCGGAGATGCGGACGCGGCTGACGAAACGTTTCGGTATCGAGCATCCGTTCGTGGGCGCCGGCATGGGGTTCGTGGCCCTGCCGGAGCTGGTGGCGGCGGTGTCGGAGGCCGGCGGTCTGGGCGTGCTCGGGGTGGCTCCGGAGCCCCCTCCTGTGTTCGCCGAGCGCATCGCGCAGATCCGCGCGCTCACCACGCGGCCCTTTGGAGTGGATTTCTTCCTCGCCACCTCGCCGACCCTGGGACCGACCACCGTCGACGCTCACATCGACATCGCGGCCGCATCCAAGGTCGATCTGGTGGTCTTCCATTTCGGAATCCCCACCGCCGCCTGGGTGTCGACGCTCAAGGCCGCGGGCATTCAAATCTGGATCCAGGTCCCCTCTCCTGAGCAGGCGCGGGCCGCGCTCGCCGCCGGCGCGGACGGGCTGGTGGTTCAGGGCAGGGAGGCGGGCGGGCACAATCACAGCACGACGCCGCTCCACGATCTTCTCCGGGAGGTCCGGCACGAGGTGGGGGAGGACGTGCTGCTGCTGGCCGCCGGAGGCATTGCCACGGGCGCCGACGTGGTCACCGCGCTGGCCCACGGAGCGGACGGCGTCTGGGTGGGCACGCGGCTCGTCGCCTCCACCGAGGCCTATGCAAACCCCGAGTGGAAGCGCCGCCTCACCCAGTCGCGGCGTCAGGACACGGTGATCACCACCCTGTTCGGGCCGGAGCTCCCCTGCCAGCCCTACCGGGTGCTGCGCAATCCGGCCGTGGACGCCGCGATCGGCCAGCAGGACGAGATCTGCGGCCTGCCCCCGACGGGCGCTCCCATCGGCACGACCGTGCTGTTCCCCGGTACCTCGTTCGAGACGCCGGGCGTGCCCATGCCCACCTTCAGCGCCCTGCCGCCGACGCCGGACACCACGGGAGATTTCGACGCCATGGGCATGCCGGCCGGAGAGAGCGTCCAGCACATTCGCGACATCAAGCCCGCGGCCCGGATCGTCGCGGACATGATGCACGAGGCGCGATCGATCATCGGCCGCAGGCTGGGGTGACGCGTCTGAAACGTTTTCCTGCAAGGGGTCACTTCCTGGTATCGTCGCCGGATCGCCCACCGGACGACCGGCGACGTCGTAGAACAGGAGAAGAAGTTGAAGACGAAGAAGCTCGGTCTGTTGTTGGTTCCCGCGGTCTCCGCCGCCCTGCTCGCGCTCGGCTGCGGGGACGATCCCGCTTCGGGAGCCCGGTCGCGGGCCTGCGTCGACGCCCAGGGCAGGCGTGTCGCCGACAACCTGTGCAATGATCGCAACAACGGCTCCTCCGGCTATCACTGGTATCACATCGCTCATGGCGGCTCGTTCAGCTCGGCGTCCGAATCGCATGGCGCCGCGAGCTCGCCCCACCCGTCCGGCATCAGCCGCGGCGGATTCGGGAGCTCGGCGCATGCCTCCGCCCATGCCGGAGGATGACGATGGAACGGATCCCCATCGCGCCCCGTCCCAGGTGGCGGGAGACCGTGGAGGCCCTCGGCCTGGTCTGGCATACCGCCAACGGTCAGCCGTACTGGAACGAGGCCGCCTACTATCGATTCACCGCCGGCGAGATCGACGAGATCGAGACCGCGACGGCGGAGCTGCAGCGGCTCTGCCTCGCGGCCGGCCAATACATCATCGACCGCAAGCTCTTCCCCAGGCTCGGCATACCGCCCTGGGTCGTGCCGCTCATCGAGCGGGCCTGGGAGGAGGAGCCGCCGGCCCTGTTCCACGGGCGGTTCGACCTGGGGTATGACGGGCAGGGGCCGCCGAAGCTCTTCGAGTACAACTGCGACACGCCTACCGCGCTCTTCGAGGCCGCCGTGGTGCAGTGGGACTGGCTCGAAGCGGTGCGGCCGCTCGGACCGGAAAGTGATCAATTCAACAGCCTGCACGAACGGCTGGTCGCGAAATGGCGGGACCTCTCGCCGTATCTCCGCAGCCAGGTGGTGCATTTCACCCATGTGGACGACGACGCCGGCGAAGATACCATCACGGTGACGTACCTCCGGGATACCGCCGTACAGGCCGGCCTCACCACCGTGCCGATCCTCATCGATCACGTGGGATGGGACGCCGGCCGGCACCGGTTCGTGGACGTGGACTGCTCACCGATCGACGTGCTTTTCCACCTGTATCCATGGGAGTGGCTCGTCCACGAGGAATTCGGTCCGCGCATCGCCGAATGCTACGGCGCGATGCAATGGATCGAGCCGATCTGGAAGATGCTGTGGAGCAACAAGGCCCTCCTCGCGGTGCTCTGGGAGATGGCTCCCGGCCACCCCAACCTGCTGCCGGCGTCCTTCGAGCCGCCGCGAGACGGGAGCTACATCCGCAAGCCTCTGCTCGCGCGGGAAGGCGCCAACGTGACCGTGGTGAAGGACGGCAGGGTGATCGCGGAGACCGGCGGAGAGTACGGCGAGGAGGGATTCATCTACCAGGCTCTCTACGATCTTCCGGATTTCGACGGCAACCTGCCGGTCCTCGGAAGCTGGATCGTCGACGGCGAGCCCGCCGGCTTAGGGGTCCGCGAAGGCGGGCTCGTGACGGGCAACCTGGGCCGCTTCGTGCCGCATGCGTTCGTGAGATAGCCTCCGCCTCCGGCTCCCTGGCATCGTACTTGCTGAAAAATCGTCCGGGGTGAAGTGTGCCATCCTGTCAGGGTCTCTCGTTCCAGCGCTTCTACACCGATCCAGGGGCGGACCCGTTCGCCTCCGTCTCCTGGGAGAGGCGGGAGGAGGGAGAGGTCCCGGCCGGCTGGTCGGACGCCGCCGCCCACATCGTCGCCGCGAAATACTTTCGCAAGCTTCCCGGAGGGCCGCGGGAGACCAGCGTGCGGCAGATGGTGGGCCGGGTCGCGGGCACCGTCGTCCGCTGGGGCCGCGAGGGCGGGTACTTCGCGAGCGAGGAGGACGCCGAGGCGTTCGCGGCGGAGCTGACCCACATCCTGATCCACCAGATCGCCGCCTTCAACTCGCCGGTCTGGTTCAACGCCGGCGTCGAGGAGCGTCCGCAGTGCGCCGGGACCTTCATTTTGTCGGTCGCGGATTCGATGGAATCGATCCTGGAGCTCGCCCGCGCCGAGGGCCTGCTGTTCAAGCACGGGGCCGGCACCGGGACCAATCTCTCCTCCCTGCGCGCGGCAGGAGAGCCGATCTCGGCGGGCGGACGGGCGGCGGGCCCGGTCTCCTTCATGCGCGGCCTCGACTCCCTGGCCGGCGCGCTGCGCTGCGGCGGCAAGACCCGCCGGGCCGCCAAGATGGCCCTGCTGGACGTCGATCATCCCGACATCCTGGAATTCATCCGCTGCAAGGCCGTGGAGGAGCGCAAGGCCTGGTCCCTGGTCGACGCGGGATACGACGGCGGCTTCGACGCGGCGGCCGGCGCCTACGACACGGTCGGCTTTCAGAGCTCGAACCACTCGGTGCGGGCGTCCAACGAGTTTCTGCACGCGGTCGTAACCGGCCGGACGTGGACGACCCGGACCGTGGGCGACGGCGGGGACGCGGGGACCTGGCCCGCGCGGGAGTTGCTGCGCCAGATGGCCGAGGCCGCTTGGGCTTGCGGCGATCCGGGGGTGCAATATGACACCACGATCAACGCGTGGAACCCTTGCCCCGCGTCCGGCCGCATCCGCGCCAGCAACTCCTGCAGCGAGTTTCTGTTCCTGGACGACACGGCCTGCCCGCTCGCCTCGATCAATCTGATGCGGCTGCGCCGTGCCGACGGCAGCTTCGACGCCGCGGCCTGCCGGCACGTCTGCGAGGTGATGACCGCGGCGCTGGAGATGACGGCCGACGCCGGCGGGTATCCGAGCGCCGAGGTGGGGGAGCGC
>C688J18823_10003160_pt1 | contig 10404 bp, 8 predicted proteins | sample HopSoiMetagenom1_FD_18823 | JGI IMG/M metagenome (IMG submission 18823) | reverse complement strand
GATCGTGATCAAGCAGACGATCCTCGACATCACCGTTTCCGAGCACGAGCTCGTCGCGATCGTGCATGTGCACCAGGAGGTGTCGCGCTTTCGGGAGATCGAAGGTGTACTGCGGAAAATCGAGACGAGCGTCACGCAGCGCGAAACGTGGGTGAAGCAGGACGGCGAGTGGAAGCTGCAGTTCGTCGATGAGGTGAAGGATCAGAAGACGCTGGTGGATGGGAAACCGATCGTGAGGAACTGATTGCGGCGGCTTGCCGACGCGTCTACCTTTCCTGGCGCAGCTCAAAAAGCCGAGAGGATTGAACGCAGAACGCAGAACGCAGAACGCAGAGTGAGAAATGAGAAGGGCCCGCCGATTCTCAATTCTGCGTTCAATCCCTGAATAATACGCGGCAGCAAGCTGCCGCACTCCAAACATGAAGGACTTCATCCCGATCACGTGTCCGTACTGCGGCGAGCCCGCGGAGCTCGACGTCGAAGACGGCGGTTGGAGCCGGCAGTCGTACGTGCAGGACTGCCCCGTGTGTTGTCAGCCGTGGCAGGTGGAGCTCACGCGCGATGAGTACGGCGACTGGAGCGCGAGCGTGAAGACGAGCGACGAGTGAGCTGCCCGCTCACTTTTCCTTCGCGAACAGATCGACCACGATGTCGGGCCGCCGATGTCCGAGCTGCACGCCGGTGTAACGCGCTTCGTAGTGCATGCCGAGGCGTTGCGTGACGCGGACGGATGCGTCGTTGCCCGGATCGATGACCGCGACGACGCGGTTGCGTCCGAGGGTTTCGAGCACGTGATGCATGGCGGCGGCGCCGCCTTCCGTTGCGTAGCCGCGGCCCCACACATCGCGTGCGAGCCACCAGCCGATCTCCAGATCGCCGGTCGTGCCGAGCGGTTGCGTGCCGCAGACGCCGACCAGGCGATCCGTCGATTTCTCAACCAGCGCGCCGATGCAGACGCCGAACTGCTCGACCTGCCGCTGCTGGCGGCCGAGCCATTCGTCGATCTCCGATTCCGCATACGGCAACCCGCCGTGCACGTAACGCATCACCTCCGGATCCTGGGTGAAGGAGATGAATGCGGGACGGTCGGCGGGTTGCCAGGGACGGATGAGAAGCCGCTCAGTCTCGAGAAGGAACATTTACTTCGTCTTGTCCTTCTTCGGCTTCTTCGTCTCTTTGCGGCGGGAGTTGTTTCCTTTCGCCATGATCGATACCTCCTGGCGAAATGGTAAACGAATGTGAGAGTGATAGAGGAGAGCGGAGTGACAGAGGGGAGCGGAGTGGCTCTCACTCCTTCCCTCTATCACTCACTCCCTCTATCACTTTCTTCTATCTCCGCACATCGCGCACGAGCGAAATGCTGTTCGCCATCCAGTTCGCATTTCCGAGGTCCTGCGCCTGGATTTCGATCACGTCGCCGCGCTCGAGGCCGGAGATCGGCTGCATCGCGCCGCTGACGTTCACGCGCGCGTTCGGGTCGTACTGCACCGTGATCACCGAGTTGCGGTTGCCGCCGTTCGGGAGGAAGCCCGAGACGTAGCTCGTCTGCTCCATGGTGATCGTGTGGCTGTACGTATCGATCGAGCGCACCGTGCCGCGCAGCGTGGCGTAGTTGTTGTTGTACACGCCGCTGCCGCTGCCGCTGCTGCTGGTCATGCTCCGCGTCACGTCGATGTTCTGCGCGACGAGACGTCCGCCGCCGATGTCACGGGTGTAGATCGTGACCTGATCGCCCGCTTCGAGATCGCCCGGCTGATACGAACGGTTGTTGAACATCACCACCGTGTTCGGGTCGTAGTCGATGACCATGTTCGATCCGGTGCCGCGATCGAGCTCGATCGTGCGGCGCGTGGTGTCGACATAGCGCACCGTGCCGTTGTAGCTGTTCGATGCGTAGACGCCGCCGTTCGACGTGCCGTTCGGGTTCGCGTTGTAGGTGACGGTCACCGTGTCGGCGATGAGGTCGTTGCCCGACTGCCGCACGCGCACATCGATCTGGTCGCCACGATCGAGATTCTCCGGACGATAGCTCTGTCCGTTGTAATTCACGGTCGTGTTGCGGTCGAAGTAGACCCGGACCGAATTGACTCCATATCCGCCGCCGCTCGAGAGGTTCGTACCGCTCGTATTCATCAGCATGATGGAGCTGTTGTTGAGATCGACGGCGTCGACGGTGCCGTGGATCGTGCGTGAGGAATTGTCGTTACCGCCAAAGATGTCCGAGGTTGAGCCGCAGCTCGCCAGCATCACCAGAAACGTGGCGGCCACGGCAAGTAGTAGGTTCTTTCTCATCATGAGCTTGTCTCCTGTTACCCCACTGAAGACAGTTCATGACCTAGGCCAGTTTCGCCTCCAGTTCGGCCCAGCGCGCATAAAGTCGATCGACTTCTTTCTGCGCTTCGCTGAGCTCGCTGAATCGCTGCGTCAACGCCGCCGCATCGCTCGCAATCGATGGATCTTCGACGCGCCTCTTCGCCGCGTGGAGTTTCTCTTCAGCGGCGAGAACCGCGCTCTCCATGGAGTCGAATTCGCGCTGTTCGAGGTAGCCGAGTTTCTTCTTCGGCGAGCCGAGAGCTTGCCCTACGCTGCTCGGTGTAGGACGAGCTCTCAGCTTGTCCTCCTGCGCGCTTTCCCACTGCGAGTAATCCGCGAAATACTCCGCGCCCCCCTTCCCATCCAGCGCGAGCAACTGCGTCGACACGCGATCGAGCAGGTAGCGGTCGTGCGTGACGAGCACCAGCGCGCCGGGAAAATCGAGCAGCGATTCTTCGAGCACGTCGAGCGTCGGGATGTCGAGATCGTTCGTCGGCTCGTCGAGCACCAGCAGGTCCGCCGGCTGCAGCATCAGCCGCGCGAGGACGATGCGCGCCTTCTCGCCGCCGGACAATCGCGATACCGCGGTCTCCAGCTGCTCGGTGCGAAAGAGAAATCGCTTCGCCCATGACGCGACGTGCATCGAGCGATCGCGATAAAGCACCGAATCGCCTTCCGTCGCGAGCGCGCGCTTGAGCGTCATGTTCGGATCGAGCGACTGGCGGTTCTGTTCGAAGTAGACGACGCGCAGCTGCTCGGCGCGCTCGATCGTGCCGGCGTCGGGCTGCAGCTCGCCGACGATCGTCCGCAGCAGCGTCGTCTTGCCCGAGCCGTTCGGTCCGAGGACACCGAGGCGTGTGCCGGGTGTCAGCAGAATATCGAGATCGCGGAAGAGCTCACCGCCAGCGTCATCGCGAGCGTCGTCGAGCGACCTGGGGGGCGGGAGGCGCGATTCACGTGCCGCCTCCCGAGCCCCAGATCCCTCGACTCCGCTCGGGATGACGACGCGACGTCGCAATCCCTTCGCGGACCAGAGCCGCTTCGTCTTTCGATCCGATGCGGTGAAGTCGATCTTCGCCGCCGATTGCTCGCGCGTACGCGACCGGCTCTCTTCCAGTTCTCCCATCAACTTGCCGGCGGATTGAATGCGCGACTTCGCCTTCGTCGTGCGCGCTTTCGGTCCGCGGCGCAGCCATTCCACTTCGCGCCGCACGAGATTGGCCAGCGTCTCCTGGTACGCCGCTTCGTTGCGCAGCAGCTCGTCGCGCTTTTCGAGGAAGTCGGTGTAGCTGCCGTCGCTTTGAAAGAGGCCGTCCGGATAGACGCGATTGAGCTCGAGCATCCGCTTCGCCACGTTATCCAGAAAATACCGGTCATGACTGACCACGATGAACGCCTCGGGCTCCGATCGCAGCAGCGACTCGAGCCAGAGGATCGCTTCGACGTCGAGGTGATTCGTCGGCTCGTCGAGCAGCAGCACGTCGGGCTCGCGCACGAGCTCGCGCGCGATCGCCAGGCGCTTGCGCCAGCCGCCGGAGAGGATGTCGGTCTGCTGCGTGCGGTCCATGAATCCCGCTTTGCCGAGGGCCTGCGCGATGCGCGAGGTGCGCTCGTAGTCTTCGAGCGTTTCGTCGTGCGCGATCGCGTCGTGCAACACGTCTTCGATCGTGCGGCCCGGCGCGAAGACCGGATCCTGCGGCACGTAGCCGACGCGCACGCTTTTGCGCAGCGCGCGATTGCCGGAGTCGGGCTCGTCGGCGCCGGCGAGGATTTTGAGGAGTGTCGATTTGCCGGAGCCGTTCGGCCCGACCAGTCCGACGTGATCGCCTTCGAAAAGTGAGAACGAAAGATTTTCGAAGAGCGGGCGCGCGCCGAACGATTTGGTGAGCGATTCCGCGGTCAGGAGGACGGGTGGCATGTGCCGGCCAACATACCGCAGGCGGCGTGTTTCGCGGCACCGCCGGAGTAGCGGCGCACGACCGGCACTTCGAGCGCGCGCAATGCATCGCGGAACGCAGCGAGCTCGCGATCGCCCGGCGGACGGAAACCGTCGGGCCGCGCGTCGTTGACGTCGATTAAGTTGATGCGCAGCGGCAGATCGCCGAAGTGCGTCTGCAACGCTTCGACTTCATCGAGTCCGGTATTGATGCCGCCGAGCATCACCCACGCGATGGTCACCCGTCCGCCGTTCACGCGCTGATACGCGCGCACCGCGTCCGCAACCTCGGCAACGGGCCACGCACCGGCAACCGGTAACAATGTTTTGCGTCGCTCATCGATCGCCGATGTAAGCGAGATGATCAATCGATACGGATGCCGCTCGCGTGCATAGCGCTTGATCATCGGGACGAGTCCGACGGTGGAGATGGTGATCGCTTTCGCTGCGATGCGGCCGCCACACGGATGCGAGAGGATCTGCGCCGCTTTGATCACGGATGGGTAGTTGTGCAGCGGTTCGCCCTGCCCCTGGAACACCGCGCCGGTGACCGGTGCCTCGGCTTCATCGCGCACGGCGATGAATTGCGCGACGATCTCCCACGCTTCGAGGTTGCGCGTGAGTCCCATGCGCCCGGTCGCGCAAAACGTGCAGCCCATCGCGCAGCCCGCCTGACTCGACAGGCAGATCGTGAATTTCTGATTTTCGAGCGGGATGCGGACCGCCTCCGCAAGTGCGCCGTCATGCAGCCGGAACAAGTACTTCACGAAACCGTCGGACGGATCGGTGGCACGCTCGACGATCTCAGGTTTTGTACTGGTACAAAGTTGTTCCACAGCCTGTTCCACGACGCGCGGCACCGGGCGGGAGGTGGAGTGACCGAAAGTGCACGCGAGGACGCGGCGCGCTTCGGAGTCACGCACGGCAACGCCGTGAGCGCGAAGGTGCGACGTAAGATCATCAGGAAGAAAGCCGTACAGGTTCATGGAGTGCGGCAGCTTGCTGCCGCCCCAGAGTATCCTTCAAATATGCGCGGGCGGTTCCTCCTGCTCCTCGTGTTCCTCGCACTCGCGACGCACGCGAGCGAGCGCGGACTGCCGCTCGTCCGCTCCTTCACCCCCGAGGAGTTCCACGCCGGCGCGCAGAATTTCGCCATCGCGCAGGACGGCCGCGGGGTGCTCTGGTTCGGCAATCTCAAAGGCGCCATGTCGTTCGACGGCGCGTGGTGGGATGTCGTCGAGCTGCCCAACCACTCCGCCGTCTTCGCGCTCGCGGCCGATTCGCGCGGACGCATCATCGCGGGCGGCGTCGGCTCGATCGGCATCATCGAGAACGGGCAATTCCACGAGCTGAAAACCGCTCGTCCGATCGGAGACGTGACTGCGATCTGCCGCGACGGCAACGGCTTCGTCGCCATCACCGACCGCACGAAGGGCTGCCGCGCCGAATCGTATCCGTCGATCGACTGGATCAAGGGCAAGCTCGTGATCGGCGCGGTGCGGCTGCACGATGGCCGGCTCGCCATCGCGACCGCGGAAGACGGCGTCGCGATCCTCACGCGCGATGGACAACTCGATCAGATCCTCGATCACGCGGCGGGCGTTCCGGACGACGTCCTGCGCGCCGCATTCGTCGATCGCGAAGGCTCGCTCTGGCTCGCCGCGGCCGACGGCTCGGTGGTGCAGATCGATCTCTCCTCGCCGCTCACCGTGTGGGACTCGCGCCTCGGCATCCGCGGCGCCGCGCGGCAGGTCTTCCGCTGGAACAACCGCATCTACATCACGAACTCGCATGGCCTCTTCGCCATCGATCGCGAGCGCGCGCCGGTGCGCCGCGTGTGGGGCAGCAACGCCTCATGGTTCATGCTCGAAGTGCCGGAGGGCGTGCTCGTCTCGACCTCGAATGGCATCTTCCTCATCGATCGCAACGAGCACTCCACGCTGATCGCCGGCACCGAGCGCACCGGCGGCTACGGAATGATCCGCCCCTCTTTCGATCCGTCGCGCGTCTACTTCGGTTCGCGCGCCGGCCTCGGCGTACTGCGCCGCGACGCGAGCGGTTGGAAGCTGGAGCGGATGATCGACGGTGCACCGCCGTACGTGCGCGATTTCGTGGAAGAGAACGGCGTCATCTGGGCATCGACGACATTCAACGGCGCCCTGCGCATGAGTGTAGGGCAAGCTCTCAGCCTGCCGGGACTACCGGGACAAGCTGAGAGCTTGTCCTACACGCTCACGCGTTTGGGCAACGGCGAAACATTCGTCACGCGGATCGATGGGCACGTCGTCTTCAACTTCAACCTCGGCGAGCACACGATGCGCGTTGACGGCGCGCGCCTCGTTCCCGAGCCGCGCATCGAGCGCCTGCAGATGCACGGCCACTACTTCCGCATCGAGCAGGATGCGCGCGGCAATCTCTGGGCGAACACCATTCCGCCGCGGATGTTCCGCCGCCTGCCGAACGGCGACTGGGCACCCGAGGGCGATCCGCTGCAACGCATCGCGGTGACGGACATCCAGTCGATCACCTGCGAGCCCGACGGCGTGATCTGGCTCGGCACGAATCGCGGCATGTTCCGCTGGGACGCGAACGCCGTCACCGCGCCGCAATCACAGCCCGCGCCGCTGATCCATCGCAGCATCGCATCGCGGCGCCGTTTGCGCATCGAGTTCGCGCCTGTGTCGTATCGCTCGGGCGTTTTGTACCAGTACAAACTGGAGCCGAACGACTCCGACTGGAGCGCGTGGAGCAACGAGACGTTCGTCGACTTCACCAATCTCGCGGGCGGCGATTACACCCTCCGCGTTCGTGCGCGGGCACCGGAGGGAGCGGTCAGTCCGGAGACGCGGTGGACGTTCAACGTGCAACCGCCGTGGTACGCGACGCGCACCGCGCTCGCGCTCTGGGTCGTCGCACTCGCGGCGATCATCATGCTCATCGTTCGAATCCGGACAAGTGCTTTACACCGTCAAGCGGAAACGCTGCGCGAGCGCATCGCCGAACGCACGCAGGCGCTGAACGAAAAGAACGAGCTGCTGCTGCAGGCCAATGCGCGGCTCGAACGGCTGTCGTTCTTCGACGAGCTCACCGGCATCGCCAACCGCCGCTACTTCCAGCGGCTGATCGGCGAGGACTGGCAGATTGCCATGCGCGACCGCAGCTCGCTCGCGCTGATCATGATCGACCTCGATCATTTCAAGGAGCTGAACGACACGCGCGGCCATCGCGCCGGCGATGAGTCGCTCGAGCGCATCGGCGGCTTCCTCGGCTCGATGATCCGCCGCAGCGGCGACGTCGCGGCACGCTACGGCGGCGAGGAGTTTGCGGTGCTGCTCGTCGGCGCGGTGGAAGCGGATGCGGTGCAGATCGCGGAGCGGCTGCGCGCCGGCATCGCGGACCTCGGAATTCCTTACGACGACAGCGGCTCGCGATTCCTCACCGCGAGCTGCGGCGTCGCGTCGATGGTGCCGTCGGCGCGCGCGGTGCCCGACACGCTGATCGAGACGGCGGACCAGGCGCTATACGCGGCGAAGAACGCGGGGAGGAATTGCGTGAAGGTGGCCGCTCACCACGACGCGATGGTCAGCTCGAGCATGAACCTGACGTGACCCTCGCGCGGGACGCGTCCGTTCGGCGTCATCACCCTGATCGACGTGAACTCGCCGCTCGACATCAGACGCGACATCAGCGTCGTCGCGGAGTCGATGCTCGGCGCTTCGAAGTCGGCATCGACCATCGCCTCGCTGCGCATGCGGATGGCGAGCACTTCGACGCCGGACGGCAGTGACGTCATCAGCGCGCGCTTCGCGTCGGCGGGCAGCCCCGAGCTCGCAACACGGTCGCGGCTCGACAGCACGTTGACCGCTTGCGGCACGCGCTCGTGATCGCCGGTCGCGGCCATCGTTTTCTTCGTGAAATTCGCCAGCACGTCGATGGTCCGTCCCGAAGTCACGGTTGCTTTTGCTTTGAGCGACTTCGTGCCGCAGGTGACCGCGAGGTCGTACATGCCGGCGCCGAGGTCGTACGCACCGGCGACCGAATCGATCAGCTGCACTTCGGTGCCGCCGATCATCGCGATGCAGTTCGGGTTCGCCGGCGTGACCTTGATCTCGACGCCGCCCTTGCGGCTCATCGTGCGCAGCGCGAGCGATGACACGAGCACCGTCGTCATCTGCCGGTTCGTCACGCGCACGCGCTGCGACGACGTCGCCATCCCCATCTGGAAGCGCACATCGTGATCGCCGACCGGAATGGTGTCGATCAGCAGTCCCGAGTTCTCCACGTCCGTCACGCCGCGCTGCACGCCGTCGACATACACGACGATGCCCGGCTCGGTGCGGACATAGATGCTGCCGAACTCGCCGAGAACGGTCGACGTGACCAGCAGGATGGAGAGGAGAAGACCCACGAAGAGACATTATCATCACGAAACGACCGCATGCGAATCGCCCATTTATCAGCCGAAGTGACTCCTTTCGCGAAGAGCGGAGGGCTCGGCGATGTCGTCGGCGCGCTGCCGAAAGCGCAGGCCGCGCTCGGGCATGACGTCACGGTGTGGATGCCGTTTTACCGGCAGGTGCGCGACAAAGCGCGCGATGCGGAAACGGTCATGGACGGCGTGCTGCGATCGACGCTGCCCGGATCGGACGTGCCGGTCTACTTCATCGTCAATGACGAGTACTTCGACCGCAAACACATCTACAGTCCGAACGCGTCGGGCTACGACGACGGCATCCTGCGCTACTCGTATTTCGTGCGCGCGGTGTTCAACGCCATGCGCACGCTGTGGAACACGCCGCAGATCGTGCACGCGCACGACTGGCACGCGGCGCTCGCGCCGATGGCGCTGGCGTGGAACCGCGAGTGGATCTTCAACGACACGAAGTCGGTGCTGACAATCCATAACCTCGCGTACCAGGGCATCTACGCGCCGTCGATGTACAGCGCGCTCGGCCTGCCGCTCGAGATGTTTCCGCAAGTCGAGTTCGACGGCGCGATCAATCTGATGAAGGGCGCCATCGTCGCGGCGGATGCGATCACCGCAGTGTCGCCGACGTTCGCGCGCGAGATCACGACTGCGTCGGGCGGGTTCGGACTGGATGGCATTCTGCGGATGCGCAGCGATCGCCTGCTCGGCATCGTGAACGGCATCGATCCGCTGGTGTGGAATCCGTCGACCGATTCGAAGATCGCGGTGCAATACGACGCGTCGTCGATCGAAGCGAAGCTGGAGAATCGCCGCGCGCTGCTCGAATCCCTCGGCATGGACGCGAGCGATCGCGGCTTCGTCGTCGGCGTGATCGGCCGGCTCACATCACAGAAGGGGTTCGATCTGTTGTTCCCGGTGCTCGGCGATCTGATCGGTGCAGGCGTGCGCTTCGTGATGCTCGGGTCGGGCGAGCCGGCGCTCGAAGCGCAGATGCATCAGTTCTCGGGCGGCGGACGCTTCTGGGCGTATGTCGGATTCGAGGACGATCTCGCGCATCGGATCGAAGCGGGCGCGGACGCGTTCCTGATGCCGTCGCGCTTCGAGCCGTGCGGACTGAATCAGCTGTATTCGCTCGCGTACGGCACGCCGCCGATCGTGCGCCGCACGGGCGGACTGGCGGACACGGTGACCGGCTACGATGGTACGAATCGTACGGTTGCGACGGGTTTCACGTTCGAGGACGCGACTCCGTCCGCATTGCGCGATACGGTGCTCTGGGCCCAACGCTGCTATCACGACCCGGTGCTCTGGACGCAGCTCGCGCTCAACGGCATGGCGCAGGACTACTCGTGGAAGCACTCCGCCGAGTTGTACTGCGAGGTCTACCGCCGGATCCTCGGTGACTTCTGACGGAGTGCGGCGGCCATGCCGCCGCTCTGTTACGCGCGGCCATGCCGCGCGGGTGACGAGCGGCATGGCCGCGTGTCGGCAATCTGTCATCTTCTCTCGCGCGGATCTGTTGCCGTACATTCGCGCGTCGGTCGGGTTCGCTTCGGCGTTGCACTGCTCGTAATTACGGCGAAAGCGATCAAATACTTCCGCGTGTGACCAACGATCACGGTCTGATGGAGTGCGGCGGCCATGCCGCCGCTCTGTTACGCGCGGCCATGCCGCGCGTCGGTCGGCGAGCGGCATGGCCGCTCTTGCAGGGATGCAGCGGCGGCAT
>C688J18823_10003159_pt1 | contig 10406 bp, 10 predicted proteins | sample HopSoiMetagenom1_FD_18823 | JGI IMG/M metagenome (IMG submission 18823) | reverse complement strand
CCGAACATGCGGCGGCTGGTCCAGCGCAAAGACGGTCGACCGGGCATGCCACCGGCGGCTCCGGTCACCACGGCGTTTCGGCTCGATGCTTCAACCATTGTAGATCTCCTGACTGGGACGGCCGATAGCGCTCATGCGATGGACCAACCCCCGTCGATCGGCAGTGTTGCGCCCGTGATATCCTGCGCGGCAGGGCTGCACAGGAACGCCGCCATCGCGCCGACGGCTTCCAGCGCGACGAACCGTCCGGTCGGCTGGCGGGTCGCCAGATAGTCGCTGGTGGTTTCGTCGACGCTGCGGCCTTCGCGGGCCGCGATGTCAGCGATCTTTCCCTGGATTGCCGGTGTCGGCAGCGTGCCGGGACACAGCGCGTTGCAGGTAATGCCGGTCCTTGCCGTTTCCATCGCAACCGCGCGGGTCACGCCGAGGATGGCCGTTTTGGTGGTCACGTAATCGATGCGATCGGTGACCGCGCGGGTCGAATAGATCGAAGCCATATTGATGATGCGGCCCCAGCCTCGCGCTTTCATGCCGGGCAAGGCGAGACGGATCAGGTGGAACGGGGCCGACAGATTAACGGCGAGCGCTTCGTCCCACCGTTCCGGCGGGAAATTTTCGACCGGAGAAAAATGCCGGACCACCGCATTGTTCACCAGGATGTCGACCGCGCCGATGCGCCCGAGCAGGTCCGCCATCATGGCCTCGATAGCGGTGCGCTGCGACAGGTCGGCCGCGATGCTGACGACCTCGACGCCAAACCGCGTGCGAAGATTGTCTCGCGTCTGCGCCGGTTCGACCAAATCGTGCAGGACAATGTTGGCGCCTGCGCCGGCAAGGCTTTCGGCCACGGCCAGGCCCAAGCCTGCCGTTGCCCCGGTCACGAGAGCCCATTTGCCCTTCAACATCGTTTCAGGCCCCGGTTATTTCTTGTCCAACTCAGCAAACACTTCCTTGGCGTTACGGAAAGCGTCCACGCCGGCCGGCACGCCGCAATAGATCGCGACCTGCATGAAGACCTCGCGTATTTCCTCGCGCGTCGCGCCGTTGGTCAGTGCGCCCCGCACATGGGTCTTGAGTTCCTGCGGTCGGTTGAGCGCGCACAGCATCGCAAGGTTGAGAAAGCTGCGGGTCTTGTGCGAAAGGCCGTCGCGGCCCCAGACGTAGCCCCAGCAATATTCTGTCGTGAGGTCCTGCATCGGCCGGTTGAAGTCGTCGGCCGATGCGATCGCCTTGTCGACAAACTCGTTTCCCAGCACGCTCTTGCGGATCTGGAGGCCTCGATCGTATGTCGCCTTGTCCATGTCGGTTTCCAATCTTCAGCTAGTTTTTGGGCCAGAACGGCTGGGACAGCGCCAGTTGCGGCGGGAATACCGTGACGGGAACGCCGGCTTGCCACTGCACGATGGTCATCCCGGCGCCGACGCGGCGGCCCTTTTCGTCGAACTTGATTTCGCCGAGCGGGTAATATTTGGAGGGACCGGCATCCATGGTGCGTAGCGCGTCGGCGACGGCAACGCGATCAGCCTTGCCGGCCTTCTCGAGCGCGTCCTTGATCACCCACATGTCGCCATAGGTGGAGATCGCGTTTTGCGTCATCCAGGGTTCCTTGTAGCGGGTCTTGAGTTCGGCGATCAGCGCCTCGTGGCCCTTGGCGCCCCAGCTCGCGACGCAGGTCAGCAGGCCCTGCAGCAATTCGGGGCTCACGGTCTGCAGCATGTCGGGTTCGGCGATTGCAATGCCGAACGAGATGGTTGGAATCTTGCCTTGTCCGAGCCCGAACTCGTTCATTTTCTCGAGCAGCAGCTTGGCGTCGGAAATCACCGTCGGCAGGAAGAACAGAAGGTCCGGTTTCGCCGATCGAACTTTTTGAACCAGCGAGGTGGCGTCGGCCAGCGGCGGGGTGAAGGTCTCATCGACGATCAGTTGCAGCCCGTTTTCGGCCAGCAGGCCGTCCCGCATCGCCTTTGCCGAGGACACCGATGCCGCGGTGTTGTCGGTGACGATCGCGACCGTCTTGGGTTTTTTGCCGGATGCGGTTTCCGCCAGCTTCACGATCTGGGGCAGGGCCTGTTTTGCCTGCGACCCCGCAGTAGCCGATGTCTGGAACACATATTTGAAGCCGCGATCGGTGATCAGGTCGGAGTAGGAAAGGGTGAGAACCGGGAGATTGGCGCGCTCGGTGACTTCGGTGACCGCCAGCGTGAATGAACTCAAATAGGCGCCGCTCGCGGCCACCAGGTCGGTTTCCTGCGCGACCATGCGTTGCGCGGCGTTCTTGGCTTTCTCGGTGGTATCGCCGGAATCGAGCACGACCAGCTTGAGCTTGGCGCCGCCGAGCGACTTGATGCCGCCTTGCGCGTTGATGTGGTCCACCGCCATCTCGGCGCCTTCGCGCATGACTGTGCCTGGGCGGGCATAGAGGCCGGAGACCGGCACCAGCAATCCGACTTTCACTTCGGAAGGCTGTTGCGCCCAGGCGCGGTTAGCAATCAGACCGGCGGATGCGCCGGCAAGCAGGCTACGCCGCGTCAATGCGGCCCGGGTGTTTTTTGTCATGACAATTCCTCCCTGAAATTTTGAGACGATGGTGGGTCAGGACTTCTTCGGCCAGAACGGGGACGATTGCGCGAGGTCGGACGGGTAGACCGTGACCGGCACGCCGTTCTGCCACTGCACGATGACGACGCCGGCGCCGACCCGCCGGCCCTTGTCGTCGAACTTCAATTGGCCGCCGGGATAGTATTTCGCAGGGCCACCATCCATGGTGCGAAAGGCCTCGGCGACGGCGAGGCGGTCGGCCTTGCCCGCCTTTTCGAGCGCGGCCTTCATCAGCCACATGTCGCCATAGGTCGAGATGACGTTCTGCGTCGCCCANGGCTCTTTGTACTTGGCCTTCAGTTCGGCGATGATGTCCTCATGNCCNTTGCAGCCCCANTTGGCAACGATGGTCATGATGCCCTGGACGACCTCCGGCGTGACGCTTTGCAGCATGTCCGGNTCGGCAATGGTGATGCTAAAGGACACGGTCGGAATCTTGCCTTGTCCGAGGCCGAATTCGTTGATCTTCTCCAGGCCGAGCTTGGCGTCGGAGATCGCGTTCGGCATGAACAGCAGCAGGTCGGGCCTTGCCGACCTGACCTTCTGGATCAGGGGCGTGGCGTCGGCGAGCGGCGGCGTCCAGACTTCCTCGACGACGAGCTGAAGGCCCTCCTGCGCGAGCAGCTTCTCCTTCAGCGCCTTGGCGGTCGCGACCGAGGTCGCCGTGTTATCCATCAGCATCGCGACTGTCTTCGGCCTCTTGCCGGAGGCGTTTTCCGCAAGCTTCATCAGTTCGGGCAAGCCGAGTTGAGATTGCACGCTGGCGGGCGCCGCGGTCTGGAAAATGAACTTGAAGCCGCGATCGGTCAGCAGGTCCGAATAGGACAGCGTCAGCACCGGCAGTTGCGCGCGTTCCGTCACCTCGGTCACCGCCAGCGTGAACGAGCTCAGATAGGAGCCAGTCGCCGCCACCAGATCGGTCTCCTGGGCGACCATGCGCTGCGCCGCATTCTTGGCCTTCTCCGTGGTGTCGCCGCAATCGATCACGACGAGCTTCATCTTGGCGCCGCCGAGCGACTTGATGCCGCCTTGCGCGTTGATGTGCTCGATACCCATCTCGGCGCCCATCTTCATCACCTGGCCTGGACGGGTGTAGATTCCCGAGAGGGGGACGATCAGGCCGACCTTGACCTCGGCTGGTTGCTGTGCGCGCGCCACCGTCGACAATCCGATGGCAGCGGCACCTGAGAGCACCGTTCGTCGCGTCAGCGACGTCTTCGAGATTTTGTCGGATGCCTTGTCCTGGCCCATTTTTGTTCTCCCAATGGTGTTGTTTATCGTTGGTTACATGCCGAGATAGGCCTTGCGGATGCGGTCGTCCGCCCGCAAGGTTTGGTTGTTGCCTTCGAGCGCGACGCGGCCGGCTTCGAGCACGTAGCCGTGGTCGGCGGATTCAAGCGCTTCCGCCACGCGCTGTTCGACCAGCAGGATCGTCAGCTTCGATTGACGGCGGATTTCGATCAGCCGTTCGAAGATGAAATCGGCGGTGGTGGGCGCCAGGCCCATCGAGGGCTCGTCCAGCATCAGGAGTTTGGGCGAGGAGGCGAGCCCGCGGCCGATCGCCAGCATCTGCTGCTGTCCGCCCGACAGCGTACCGGCAAACTGGCCGCGGCGCTCGGCCAGGATCGGCAGCCATTCGAAGATGCGTTGAATGTTGTGTTTCCAGTCGCGCTGGCCGGCTTCCGTCATCGCGCCCATTTCGAGGTTTTCCATCACCGTGAGCGACGGAAAAACCTGACGGCCTTCCGGGACGTGGGCGATGCCGAGATGGGCGCGTTGAGCGGGCCGGATCGACAGCAGGTCGTGGCTTTCGAAGGTGATCGTGCCCGCGCTTGGGCGCACGATGCCGGAAATCGTCTTGAATAGCGTGGTCTTGCCGGCGCCGTTCGGTCCGACGATCGCGACGAACTGGCCTTCGTCAACCTTGATCGAGACCCCGTTCAAAACGGGAATGGCCGAATAGCCCGATGTCAGCCCTTCAATGCGGAGCATGGGCCATCCACTTCTTGCCGAGATAGGCCTCGATGACGCGGCTGTCGCGCGTCACCGCTTCCGGTTCGCCTTCGACGATCACGGCGCCATGGTCGAGTACCAGGAAGCTGTCGACCAGGCGGACCATCGCCTGCATGGTGTGCTCGATGATCGCGATCGTCATGCCGTCGCGGGCAAGCCGCTGGATCACCGCCACGACTTCATTGGCTTCGTCATGCCCGAGGCCAGCGAGCGTCTCGTCGAGCAACAGGATGCGCGGCTGCCCGGCCAGCGCCCGGGCGAGTTCCATCAGCCGTAATTCCTTGGTCGTGAGTTCGCCGGCGATGCGGTCGGCGATCCCGGACAGGCCGACGCGGGCAATCGCATCAGCCGCCAGTTGCCTTGCCTCGGCATCGGTCTTGGCGCGGACATAGGCCCCGACGACGACGTTGTCCGAGATCGACATGCGCAGGAACGGGCGCATGATCTGGAAGGTGCGGCCAATGCCGGCCTCGCAGAGTTCATGCGGCTTGCGGCCGGACATCTCGCGCCCGTCGAGCAGGATTTGGCCGGTGCCAGGCCGCAGGAATCCGTTCAGCAGGTTGAACAGCGTGGTCTTGCCGGCGCCGTTGGGGCCGATGATGCCGAGGATCTCGTTTTGCCGCAGCTTGAAGCTGACATCCTGCACGGCCTTCAATCCACCGAAGGCGCGCGACAGGTTACGCACTTCGAGGACGACATCGCCCGTCCCGGCGGACCGCTTGGGTCGCAGGGGCACGAGTTCGGCGGAGGTGCCGCTCGCGACATTCGGTGTGCCCGGGCTAGCCGTAACCGGCGCCGCCGATCGCTTGCGCCAAAAATCGCGTATTTTCCAGAACAGGCCTTCCGGCGCGAGCAGGATGACGCAGATGATGGCGAGCCCGTAAATCACGCCCTGAATGCCGGGAAAGCGCGAGCCCGCTTCGGCGTTGAGCGTCTCGGCCAACGGGATCAGGATCACCGATCCGATCACCGGACCCCAGACCGTTCCGACGCCGCCGAACATCGCGACCGTCAGTGCCTGTGCCGACACCAGCATGCCGAATACGGATTGCGGGGTCACCACCAGCAGCACGACCGCGTAAAATCCGCCAATGGCCCCGGCGATGGCGCCGCTGAGGGTGACGGCGCGAAGTTTCCAGGCCAGCGTATTGATTCCCGCGGCTTCTGCGGCGGCCTCGTTCTGTTTGATCGCGAGCAGCGCCATACCGAAGCGCGAACGTTCGACCGCTCGCGTCAGCAGGATTGTTCCGAACATCATCGCCAGCGCCAGCAGTGTGTAGAGGCGGTGATCGGCGAATTGCATATAGGCGGCCGCATTATCGCGCTTGATCGGCAGCGTGACTTCCTGAAGGCCGAGCCATTCGAACACGTAAAGAATGGCGAGCGGGTAGGCGAGCATCGCCAGCGCGAAGTAGTGGCCCTGCAGGCGGAAGGTCGGAAACCCGATCAGCAGTCCGGCGACGCCGCCGAGGATGGCCGCAATCGGGATCATGATCCACGGCGACAGGTCGAAATGGATCTGGCCGAGCACGACGGCATAGGCACCGACGCCGAAGAAGGCGGCGTGACCGAACGAGATCAGTCCGGTGTAGCCGCTGAGCAGGTTCCACGACAGGCCAAAGATCGCCCAGACTGGAACAAGCGTCATGACAAGCTGATAGTAGGAATTGGTCACGCTCAGCGACACCACGGCATAGAGCGCGGTGAAGACGATGATGGGCAGCAGCGAGCGCCATTCGCGCATGGTCATGTCCTCTCGACCATGCGTCCGAAGAAACCCTGCGGGCGAAAGAAGATGATCAGGAGAAACACGACGAAGATCGCGGCGTTCTGCAATTGCGTCGGTAGGATCAGCGTCGACATCTGCTGGACCAGGCCGATCGTCATGCCGCCCCAGAAGGCGCCGATGATGCTGCCCATGCCGCCGAGCACGACGCCGGCATACATGACGATGACGTATTCGACGCCGACAAAGGGATGAAACGGATAGTTGGTGGCGAGCAGGCCGCCGGCGATCGCGGTTATACCGGTGCCGAGCGCGAAGGCGATGCGGTGCGCACGGTCGACGTCGATCCCCATATAGGTCGCCGCGGTGGGATTGTCGGCGGCAGCCCGCAGCGATTTTCCGATCCGCGACCGCGTTATCATCAGCGTCAGCAGGATCATGGTGACCAGCGAAACCACGGCGTCGATCCCGCGCGCCTTGTTGACGAAGACGCTGATGTCAGAGAACAGCGGTCCGAGTTCCCAGGCCGAACTCGACAGCGGCGTCCGGATCGAGGCCAAGACCGAGCCGAATACGAGCAGGCCGCCATTCTGCAGGATCAGCGCGATCCCCAGCGTCAGAATGAGCTGGGCATAGTGACCCTCGCCCTCGAGCGAGGAGGTGCGGGTGCCCGATACGCGCGAGATCAGGGTCAGGTGGACGAAGTAGCCGAACACAGCCAGCACTGGACCGGCCAGCACGATTGCGACGAATGGCCCAAAAGTGTTGCCGAACGTGGCCTGCACGCCGAATGCGGTAAAGAAATAGAACGCCGCGTACATGCCGAGCATCATGAAATCGCCCTGGGCGAAATTGATCACCCGCATGACGCCGAAGATCAGTCCGAGCCCGACGCACATCAGGCCGTAGACCGCGCCGATCAGGAGACCGGCGGACAGCGCTTGCAGAAAACCTTCCAGCGCCTGGGTCACCGGAGACCTCGCGCGGCGAGGGAGGATATGGCCCCGTCGGCCGTCTCCAGCTTGAACATCGTTTCCCCCATTTTTGGTTTGTCGTTGTCGTTCATGATGCCGGCCGTAGCCGTTGCGCTATCGGTTGAAGCCCGCACCGGGCAGCGAGAACACGGCTGTCCGGAAGTGACTCACAGCTATCCACCAGTTCTTCCAGATCCCGCGCGCGGTCGCCGATGACGCTGGAAGCCGCCTGTCGAAAGCGGGCGCGGATTTCCTCTGGCGTGGCGGCAATGACATTGTCGAGGCGCTGATGGATGGTCTTTCCGTCGCGCAGGCCAACAAGGACCTCGGCCCCCTGGTTGGCCGGGAACGCGGCGGTGAGATCAGGGGCGCTTTTCAGATCGGTCCGTTCGACGAGTCGGAGAATCCTGGGATCGCCGACATCAGCGTAATTTTTCTCCTCGAGCGTACCGCGCGCGAGTACGGCAGCGACGCTGAAGGGAATGCTCATCTTGGCTTGCAGGGCGTTGTGAAATGGCCCTTTGGAGTCGCAGCCGGGGTAGCGGGCCGCCGCCTCAGGGACACGGATCGAGACCGTGGCGATGTCTTCCGATGTCCCGAGTTCGCGCGCGGCGCGCAAGGCTGTCTGCGCCGCAGTCTGCGCAAAATTGCAGGCGGGCGCCGGCTTGTTGTAGACGGCCATGATTTCCGGCTCTGCGCCAGAAAATAACTTGATTTCGGTCGGGGCAGGCTGGCGGCGGAAAGCGGCGAACAATCCGGCCTCGCCCTCAAGGATCGTTTCCGAAGCGCGCGCGCCGGCTTCGGCCAGTTCGATCGCGGCAATCGCATTGCGTGCCGCAAAACCGGGATGGAAATACATCTCGGAACCGCCGGCGCGCGGCCATTCGTTCAGGCCGGACGATGTGTTGGCGGCAATAGCGATCGCGCTGGTTGCGGCATCTTCGCTAACGCCGAGCGCATAACTTCCCGCTAACGCTGCGCCCAGCGGCGCAACAAGGCCGGTCGGCCGGTAGAGGCGGGCGAGGTCGGCGTTGAAGAGCGCGCGGCCGACCTGTGCGCCGGTCTCGTAACCGATGATAGCGGCGGCAAGGAATGTCGCGCCGGACAGCGGTGCTCGTTCCGACAGCGCCAGCAGCGTCGGCCAGATCACCACGCCATGGTGGCAGATGCTGGCGGCGTGCATGTCTTCGCGCACCAGGCCGTGGCCCATGGTGGCGTTGGCAAAAGCCGCATCGCCCGGCGAGGCGAGGGTGCGGGTGCCGATGACGGTCGCGCCGTCTCTGACCTCGCGCGCGATGCCGATCGCCTGGCGGCTCCATGGGTGGTTCCTCGCCTCGAAGGTACAGGAAAGAAAATCCAGCAGGCAGATTTTCGCCTTGGCAATGACATCGGCATCAAAACGGCCGAGGTCGACGGCAAGCGCGGTGCGTGCCAGCGCTCGCGCCAACGACACCTCGTTTGATCCGGTCGACCCGATTGTCATGGCAGTTTTCCTTGGCAATCGCCCCTCGTGCGTCGGATCTAGCCGCGCATTTCCACGCCGGCCCATTCCTCCAGCACTTTGGCGATTGAGGTGAAATCGGATGACGCGCCGTATTTGGCGTTGGTGATGGCGAGCATCTGCCGGACAACCGCGCCGCAGACCATCGGGACGCCCATGGCCTCGGCTTCATCGACGCAGAGCCGCACATCCTTGTAGGAGAGGCCGGTGGTAAACCCGAAATCGAAGGTGCCGGGAAGCACGGCGCGGGGGAATTTGTCTTCCGAGGCGCTGTTGCGCCCGCTGCTGGCGTTAATGATGTCGATCAGCACCTTGGCGTTGACGCCGCCCTTGACGCCCATCGCTACCGCTTCGGAGGTGATCACCAGCGCTGCGGCCGCCATCAGGTTGTTGGCAAGCTTTGCCGTCTGCGCCGTGCCTGGCTGGTCGCCGGTGTAGAACAGTTTTCCAAAATGCTTCAGGATCGGCTCGATCCGGTCATAGGTCGGCTTCGGGCAGGACACCATCACCGCGAGCGTGCCGTTCACCGCGCCCTTGATGCCGCCGCTGACCGGCGCATCGACCAGGGTAATGTTGCGCGCTTCAAATCCCTTCGCGATCAGTTTTGCGGCGCCGGGTCCGGTGGTCGACAGGTCGATCAGGACCGTGGCGCGGTTGCCGGCAACGATTCCATCAGGCCCCAGCGCGACCGCCTTGACGATGTCAGGTGTCGGCAGGCTGGCGAGCACGATATCCGCACTCGATGCGACTTCGGCCGGCGATTTTGCAAGCCGCGCGCCCCGCGCCACCAGCGCCTTGGTCGCCTCTGCTTGCGAATCGTAGATGCAGAGCGAATAGCCGGCGTCGAGCAGGCGCCCTGCCATCGGTCCGCCCATACGGCCCGTGCCGACAAAGCCGATTGTTTCTGCTGCCATGGTTCGCTCCCTGTCGCGCCGCAAGCACGGGCGCTTGTTGTTCTTGTCGCGCCGGGGGTTCCCCCGGTCGCGTTTCGCCGAATTTTAAGATTGTCAGTCAATCTGTCAAGCATAAGATTCCTGTCGACAGGCCATGTCGCGCCGGAATAGGGTCGGAAAAACAAGATCCGAGGAATTCGCTCAGTGCGGCAAGATGAAGCGCAAGGCGCCGGCACGACGTTCGCCGATTTCGTCGCCGCCACGGCATGGGCGGATGTCGCCACGCAAGATCACGAAGCGAAACGCTCGATCCTGAATTTTTTCGCGACCGCGCTAGGATCCTCGAACGACCCGGCTGTCATCGCCGCGTTGCGTACTTTATTGCCGTTCAGCGGCGCCGCGACGTCGGCGGTCATCGGCCGTCCGGAGCGGCTTGATGCAATGAGCGCATCGTTCCTCAACGCGATATCGGCCAATCTGCTCGATTTCGACGATACCCATCTGGACACCATTATCCATCCGGCGGCGCCCGTTGCGGCGCCGGTGCTGGCATTGGCGCAAGCCCGGGGATTTTCGGGGCGGGCCGTTCTCACGGCGTTCATTCTCGGCGTGGAGGTGGAATGCCGTGTCGGCAACGCGGTATCTCCGGGACATTATGCACGTGGCTGGCACATCACCTCGACCTGCGGCGTGTTCGGTGC
>C688J18823_10003158_pt1 | contig 10407 bp, 10 predicted proteins | sample HopSoiMetagenom1_FD_18823 | JGI IMG/M metagenome (IMG submission 18823) | reverse complement strand
CGTGGCGCGCGTGCATTACGGCTGGCGCGTGACCGGCTTCGCCGCGCAGCACGACCACGTCGAGGTGCAGGCGGAGCCGGCCGCCGGCGGCGCCCGGCACGCCGTGCGCTGCGAATACCTGGTCGGCGCCGACGGCGCTCGCAGCCTGGTGCGCCAGGCGATGGGNTGGCGCTATGGCGGCGAGACCGGCGTGGTGCGCGACTTCGTCGGCGGNCGCATGTATGCCGTGTATTGCCGGATCCCCGATTTCTATCGCACCGTACCGCATCCTCCAGCGTGGATGAACGTCAGCTTCAATCCCGAGCGCCGCTCGTTCATGCCGGCGGTCGACGGGCAAGGCGAATTCGCCTTCCACACGCAGCTCAAGCCGCACGAGGAGGAAGCGCGCATCGACGCGGCCGCGGCCGCGGCCATGGTGCGCCAGGCGATCGGCGCACCGCTCGCCGTCGAGGTGCTCGCGCGCGACACGTGGACCGCCGGCCACGCGCTGGTCGCGGAGCGCTACGGCGAGGGCCGGATCTTCATCGGCGGCGACGCCGCGCACCTCTTCACGCCGACCGGCGGCCTCGGCTACAACACCGCGGTCGAAGACGCGGTCAATCTCGGCTGGAAGCTGGCCGCGGTGCTCAAGGGCCGCGCCGCTCCACGACTGCTGGGGAGCTACGAGGTAGAGCGCAAGCCGCTCGCGGCGCGCAACACGACCTACGCCAAGCGCTTCGCCGATTCGCTCGGCAACTTCCAGCCGGTGGCGGAGATCGAGGATGACACGCCGGCCGGCGCGGCCGCGCGCGNCCACGCCGGCCGCTACCTGGAAGCGCATGGCCGCGCCGAGTTCAACATTCCGGGCATCACCTTCGGCGGCCGTTACGACGGCTCGCCGGCGATCGTCGGCGACGGCAGCGCGCCGCCGCCGGAAGCGGCCAACACGTACGCGCCGAGCGCCTGCCCGGGCGGCCGGCCGCCGCACGCGTGGCTGGACGACGGACGCTCGCTCTTCGATCTCTTCGGCCTCGACTGGACGCTCGTCTGTTTTGGCGAAACGGCGATCGAAGCTGAACGCGCGCGTCAGGAAGACCTGCAGCTGGTGAAGCTGCCGAGCGCTGCCCTGCGCACGCTCTATGGCGCGCCCTTCGCGCTCATCCGGCCCGACCAGATCGTCGCCTGGCGCGGCAACGATGCCCAGGCGGGGTTGCACGCATTAGAGTACCTGCGTGGCTGAGCACCACCCGACCCACGAGCACCACGGGCACCACCCGCATCACGCGCATGCGCACGCACCGCGCGCCGGGGCGACGCTCGGCGTAGCCGCGCTCCTCACCGTCGCCTATGCGATGGTCGAAGGCGTCGGCGGCTGGTGGACCGGATCGCTGGCGCTGCTCTCGGACGCCGGCCACATGCTGACCGACGGCGCGGCGCTCGGCCTCGGCGCGCTCGCTGCGTGGATGGCGCGCCGGCCGCCGTCGCAACGTCATTCCTACGGCCTCGGCCGCGCGGAAGTGGTGGCGGCGTTGATCAATGCGGCGGCGATGCTGCTGATCATCGTCGCGCTCGCCTACGAGGCGATCGTCCGCCTGCGCGAGCCGGCGCCGGTCGCCGGCGGCGCCGCTGCACTGATTGCCGCCGCCGGGCTGGCGCTCAACCTGTGGGTGATGCGGCGCCTCGCGCCGCATCAGCACGACATGAACACGCGCGCGGCGCGACTGCACGTGATCGGCGACGTGCTGGGCTCGATCGCCGCCCTCGCCGCCGGCGCGCTGATCGCCGCCACCGGCTGGACGCGCATCGACCCGCTCGCCTCGCTCGTCATCTGCGGGCTCATCGCCATGTCCAGCGTGCGGCTGCTGCGCGAAAGCGTGCACGCCCTGATGGAAGGCGTGCCCGCCGGCATGTCAGTCGAGGCAATCGGCGGCGAGATGGCGCGCGTCGACGGCGTGCTCTCGGTGCATGACCTGCACGTGTGGACGCTTTCCGGAAGCCGCACCGCGCTCTCCGCGCACATCGTGGTGGGCAGCCTCGGCCACTGGGAACGCACGCGGGCCGAGCTGCAGACGCGGCTGCACCAGCGCTTCGGCATCGACCACGTGACGCTGCAGCCCGAGACGGCGACGCGGCCGCTCGTGCGCCACTGAAACGGTGATGTTCGGATCGCGCTTTTTGATCCCGCGCGGTTCCATACGCGGCTCCTCTGCGTTGGTGTAACCTTTCAAGGCAGTAGGGTCGTACAACTATCGGGGGAATTGCCATGGAAAGAGCGACAGACAAGCTGGCGCACGATCTGCGCGCCGTCATGACCAACGCGGAGGAGCTTCTCAGGGCGACGGCCGGGGCACCTGGCGCCGAGATCGAGAAGCTGCGCGAGCGGGCCGAGGAATCGCTGCGCGTGGCGCGCGAAAGCCTGAAGGAGGCCGGCATCGAGCTCGAGGAGCAGGTGCGACGCCATCCGTGGGCCGCGCTCGGCATCGCCGCCGGCATTGGCCTGCTGCTCGGCACGCTGCTCAGCCGCAAGTAGAGTGACCCTGGTCGAGTCGGCGCAGGCGCTGGTCGCGAACACGCTCGCGCTCGCGCGCACGCGCCTCGAGCTCTTCGGCACCGAGCTGCAGGAGGAGCTGACGCGGCTCTTCCTGGCGCTGTTGTGCGCGGTCGCCGTGCTCTTCCTGGCGATCGTCGGCGCGGTGTTCGCCGCCTTCGCCGTGATCGTCGGTCTAGGCGAGGAGCAACGCGTGGTGGCCGCCACTGTGATTGCGGTTGTGTTCTTCGGGCTGGCGGCCGCGGCCGCCTGGAGCACGCGGCGAGTGCTGCAAGCGAAGCCCCATGTGTTCCACGAAAGTCTGCGGGAGCTCGAGCGCGACTACCAGTCGCTCAAGCCATGATCGCCAAGATGCTCGCCTTGCGGGAGCGGCGCCTGGAGCTCGTAGCGCGCTCGGCGCTCGAGCGCGCAAACCTCGCGGCGACGTTCTCGCCGCTCTACGGCAAATTGCGCACTGCGGACCGCATCGCGACTTCCTTGCGTTCGCATCCGGTGGCGGCCGCAATCGCGGGCGCCGGCGCCTTTCTCTTCGACGCGCGGGCGCTCCTGCGCTGGGGGACGCGCGTGGCGGTGCTCTATCCCCTCCTTCGCAGCGCGGCGCGTCGCCTGTAGCGCGCGTCCGTCGACTGCGGCCTTGCGTCCCTTAACTCCGGGACGCCGCGAAGAGATCCCAGGAGGCGATGAACAGCGCCGCGACCAGCGGTCCGATGACGAAGCCGTTCGGGCCGAAGACCGCAAGCCCGCCGAGCGTCGAAATCAGCACTACATAATCCGGCATCTTCGTGTCCTTGCCGACCAGGATGGGGCGCACCACGTTATCGACCAGCCCGATGACAAAGATGCCGTAGAGGATCAGCACCACGGCGCTCCACCCAGCGCCGGTGGCTAGGAAATAGAGCGCCACCGGCAGCCACACGAGCGCCGTGCCCACCGCGGGAAGAAGCGAAAGGAAGGCCATCACCACTGCCCACAAGAGCGGCGCGTGTACGCCAAGCACCCAGAAAATGAACCCGCCCAATGCGCCCTGCAGGATCGCGATGACCACGTTGCCCTTCACCGTAGCGCGCACGACGACGGCGAACTTCGACAAGAGCGCACGCTGGCGGTCGGCGCGCAGCGGCACCGCGGCACGCAGGCGGGCGTAAAGGCCTTCGCCATCGCGCAGCAGGAAGAAAAGCAGATAGAGCATCACCGCCAGGCTGACGAGGAACTCGAGGGCGTTCTGGCCGATATTGATCGCCTGTCGGGCGAGGAACTGGCTCGCCTGCGCGGCGCTCGCCGACAAGCGGCTCTGTAGCGAGCCGACATCGTCCAGCCCGACTCGCTCCAACGCGCTGCGCGCCCACGACGGCAGCGCATCGAGCATTTGTCGGAAGTACCGGCCGAAGCTCACCTCGCCCGAGCGAACCCGCTCATAGACGCCCGATGCTTCACCGGCGAGCGAGGCGGCGAGGAAGATCAGCGGCACGATCACCATCGCCACGACGATGGCGAGCGTCGCCGTGGCCGCGAGGGTTCCGCTATTTCGCAGCCCGCGCTTCAGGCGCCGGAAGAGCGGCGCGAACAGGATGGCGAACACCGTCGCCCAAAGGATCGCGCCGAAGAACGGCCAGATGATGACCGCGAACGCCGCCGACACCAGGAGGAGCAGCCAGACGAAGCCGCGTTCCTCTATGGATTCGACACGATCGTCGCGGCTCTCATGCACCGGTGCGGCGCTTGCCTTTCATCGCGAACAGTACAGAATGTGCGCCGCTCATGCTGACGATTATCGGTCTCTCGGGCAGCACGCGCCGCGGCTCGTTCAACTCGTCGCTGCTGCGGGCCGCAGCGGCATCGATGCCCGAAGGCGCGGAGCTGCGCATCGAGTCGATCGCCGCTATCCCGCTTTATAACGGCGACGAGGAGACCGAGCACGGCATCCCGGCGCCGGTGGCGCGCCTGAAGGATGCCATCGCTGCCGCCGCGGGCCTCTTGCTGGTGACCCCGGAGTACAACAACAGCATCCCCGGGGTCGCGAAGAACGCCATCGACTGGCTCACCCGGCCGGCAAGCGACGTACCGCGCGTGTTCCGCGACAAGCCGGTCGCCATTGCCGGCGCGTCGCCCGGCGGCTTCGGCACGCTTCTTTCGCAGAACGCCTGGCTTCCCGTGTTCCGCACGCTCGGCGCCGACCTTTGGTCGGGGCGGCCTGCTGGTCTCGCGCGCGGGAAGTGTTTTCGACGCGAGCGGCGCGATCACCGACCCGACGATCCAGGACAACCTACGCAAGTTCATGGCGGGCTTCGTCGCCCACATCAAGGTACGCGCATAACGCAACCCAAGGAGACCCGCATGGCGCTGAACGACGCTTTCTACGCAACCTGGGCCCCGCGCGCGCAGGCGCTGCTGCGCATCGTCGCGGCCTACCTCTTCCTCAGCCACGGGACGTCCAAGCTGTTCGGGATGCCGCACGTCGCGATGTTCGACAAACTGCAGGTGTTCTCGCTCATCGGCACCGCCGGCATCATCGAGCTGGTCGGCGGGGTACTGCTGCTGATCGGCCTCTTCACGCGCCCGGCCGCCTTCGTCCTGTGCGGCGAGATGGCCTTCGCCTATTTCATCGGCCACGCCAGCCAGGGCTTCGTGCTCGTGCCGATGCTGAACCGCGGCGAGTTGGCCGTCCTTTACTGCTTCGTATTCCTGTTCTTCGCCGCCGCCGGCGCCGGTGCCTGGAGCGTCGACACTGTGCGCACGCGCCGACCGGCCATGGCGTAAGCCGGCTATTTGCGAATCAGAGCGTCGATCTTTTAGGCCTGCGCCGCGGATTTCACCGCTGCGGCGATGCTGTTGGCCGCCGACTCGATCGCGTCGCGCGGCTCGCCTTCGACCATCACGCGCAGCACCGGCTCGGTGCCCGAGGGCCGCAGCAGCACGCGGCCGCGGCCGTTCAGCGCGCGCTCGGCCTCGTCCTGCGCCCTCTTTATGGCCGCATGTTTCTTCCAATCAAAGCCCTTGGGGACGGCGACGTTGAGCAGCACCTGCGGATACATCACGAGTTCCTCGGTGAGCTCGTGCAGCGTCCTCCCCGACTCCCGCATGGCGTCCAGCACCTGCAGCGCCGAGACGATGCCGTCGCCGGTGGTGTGCTTGTCGAGGCAGATGATATGGCCTGAGTTCTCGCCGCCGAGCTCCCAGCCCTTGTCGCGCATCAGCTCGAGCACATAGCGATCGCCGACACGCGCGCGGCCGAAAGCTGCCCCGAGCCGCGCCATCGCCTTCTCGAAGGCGAGGTTGGTCATGAGCGTGCCGGCCACGCCCTTCAGCGTCTTCTTGGCGGCGCGGTGGCGCGCAACGACGAACAGCAGCTGGTCTCCGTCATAGGCGCGGCCTTCGGCGTCCACCATCACGACCCGGTCGGCGTCGCCGTCGAGCGCGACGCCAAGATGCGCCTGGTTGTCGCTCACCGCGCGCTGCAGGGCGCCGGGCTTGGTGGCACCGAGGTTTTCATTGATGTTGAAGCCATCGGGCTTGACGCCCATCGCCACCACGTCGGCGCCGAGCTCGTGAAATACGTGCGGCGCGATGTTGTAGGCCGCGCCGTGCGCGCAGTCGACGACCAGCTTGAGCCCCTTGAGATCCAGCTCATTGGGGAAGGTTGACTTGCAGAACTCGATGTAGCGGCCACCCGCGTCCTCGCGCCGGCGGACCTTGCCGAGCTGCGCGGAAGCGTTGCAGCCCATCGCCTTTTCCATCTCCGCTTCGATCGCCGCTTCCGTTTCGTCGGGCAGCTTGAAGCCGTCGGCCGAGAAGAACTTGATGCCGTTGTCGGCGTAGGGATTGTGCGAGGCGCTGATGACGACGCCGGCCGAGAGCCGCAACGCGCGCGTCAGATACGCGACCGCGGGCGTCGGCACCGGGCCGCACATGTGCACATCGACGCCGGCGGCCGAGAAGCCCGCTTCCAGCGCCGACTCGATCATGTAGCCCGAGATGCGCGTGTCCTTGCCGATGACCACCGCCGGGTCCTTGCTCTGGCCCGACAGCACCCTGCCCGCGGCATAGCCCAGGCGCAGCACGAACTCGGGCGTCATCGGGCTCTCGCCTACGGTGCCGCGTACGCCGTCGGTGCCGAAGTATTTGCGACTCATGCGTTTCTTACTGCCTCCCAGACCGCGATGACATCACGGGTTTCCTTAACATCGTGCACTCTGAGTATAGTCGCGCCGCCCAGCAGGGCGAGGAGCGCCATCGCCAGGCTTCCGGCGAGCCGCTCATCAACCGGCCGGCCGGTGAGCCGGCCCAGGGTCGACTTGCGCGAAAGTCCGGCCAGCAATGGCACCCCGAGGCTCGTCAGCTCATTCAGGTGCTTGAGCAGCGTCAGGTTGTGGCCTGCGTTCTTGCCGAAGCCGAAGCCCGGATCGATCACCAGGCGCTCGCGCGCGATGCCGGCCGCCTCGGCGGCAGCGACGCGGCCGCGCAGGAACTCCCTCACCTCGGCCACCACGTCATCGTAGTGCGGCTCGTATTGCATGGTCGCCGGCTCGCCTTTCATGTGCATGAGACAGACGGCGCAGGCGCTGTCACGCACCGCCTCGAACGCCTCCGGCGCGCCTAGCGCCTGCACGTCATTGATCATCGCGGCGCCGGCCGCGAGCGCCGCGCGCATCACCGCGGGGCGGCGGGTATCGACCGAAACGCAGAGGTCGGCGAGCGCTTCGAGTACCGGCGCGATGCGGGCGAGCTCCTCTTCTTCGGACACCGGCGCAGCGCCCGGCCGTGTCGATTCGCCGCCGATGTCGATGATGTGCGCGCCCTCCTCGGCCAGCTTGCGCGCCTGTGCGATGGCCGCGCGCCGATCGAGGAACTGCCCGCCGTCGGAGAACGAATCCGGCGTGATGTTCACCACGCCCATGATGAGCGGCTGATCGAGCGGAAAGGAAAATCTGCCGCAGCGGAGCACTGCGGCGGATTGTACGGGTGAGAGAACGTCGCCCCCGCGAAGGCGGGGGCCCCGTTCAATCAAAAACTGGGTTCCCGCTTTCGCGGGAACGACGATCGGAGGCCTAAGCCGAAGCCGCCGGCGCCGTCGCGCCCTCGGTGCCGGCATCGCCGGCCGGCGGCTTGGTCGTCTGCGAGGCGGGGGGCTTCGGCGGACGCGGCGGCTTGCCGGCCATGATGTCGTTGATCTGGTCGGCGTCGATCGTCTCCCACTCGAGCAGCGCCTTGGTCATTGCCTCTACCTTGTCGCGGTTGTCCTCGAGCAGCTTCCTCGCCATCCGGTACTGCGTGTCGATGATATGGCGGATCTCGGAGTCGACCTTCTGCATGGTCGATTCGGACACGTTCTTGTGCGTCTGAATCGAGCGTCCGAGGAAGATCTCGCCCTCGTTCTCGCCGTAGACCATCGTGCCGAGCTCGTCCGACATGCCCCACTGCGTCACCATGCGGCGGGCAATCTCGGTGGCGCGCTCGAAGTCGTTCGCGGCGCCGGTCGTCATCTGCTTCATGAAGAGCTCTTCGGAAATGCGTCCACCGAACAGTACCGCGATCATGTTGAGCAGCCGATCGCGGTCCTGGCTGTAGCGGTCCTCGGTCGGCAGCTGCATGGTCACGCCGAGCGCGCGGCCGCGCGGGATGATCGTCACCTTGTGCACCGGATCGGTCTTCGGCAATAGCTTCGCCACCACCGCGTGGCCGGACTCGTGGTACGCGGTATTGCGCCGCTCTTCCTCGGGCATGACCATCGAGCGGCGCTCGGCGCCCATGATGATCTTGTCCTTGGCGCGCTCGAAGTCGTCCATGTCCACGAGGCGCTTGTTAAACCGCGCGGCAAAGAGCGCCGCTTCGTTCACCAGGTTGGCGAGATCCGCGCCGGAGAAGCCCGGCGTGCCGCGCGCGATGATGTCCGGCTTCACGTCCGGCGCGAGCGGTACCTTGCGCATGTGCACCTTCAGAATTTCTTCGCGCCCGCGGATATCCGGCAGCGGCACCACCACCTGCCGGTCGAAGCGGCCCGGGCGCAGCAGCGCCGGGTCTAGCACGTCGGGGCGGTTGGTCGCGGCGATGACGATCACGCCCATCGTCGCTTCGAACCCGTCCATCTCGACGAGCAGCTGGTTCAGCGTCTGCTCGCGCTCGTCGTTGCCGCCGCCGAGGCCGGCGCCGCGCTGGCGGCCGACCGCGTCGATCTCGTCGATGAAGACGATGCACGGCGCGTGCTTCTTCGCCTGCTCGAACATGTCACGCACGCGCGCCGCGCCCACGCCGACGAACATCTCGACGAAGTCGGAGCCCGAGATCGAGAAGAACGGCACCTTGGCTTCGCCCGCAATCGCGCGCGCGAGGAGCGTCTTGCCGGTACCGGGCGAGCCGACCATCAGTACGCCGCGCGGAATGCGGCCGCCCAGCTTCTGGAACTTGGACGGGTCGCGCAGGAAGTCGACCAGCTCCGCCACCTCCTCCTTCGCCTCCTCGCAGCCCGCGACGTCGCCAAAGGTCACCGTGTTGGTGGACTCATCGAGCATCCGCGCGCGCGACTTGCCGAAGCTGAACGCGCCGCCGCGGCCGCCGCCCTGCATCTGGCGCATGAAGAAGATCCACACGCCGATGAGGAGCAGCATCGGGAACCAGGAGACGAAGATGTTCATGAGGAGCGACGGCTCCTCTTCGGGCTTGGCCTCGACCTTGACTCCGTACTTGAGCAGGTCGGACACCAGCCAGATGTCGCCCGGGGAGTAGCTCGTCACCCGCTTGCCGTCGACCGTCTGCGCCTTGAGCTGGCGGCCCTCGATGGTCACCTTGGAGATGCGGCCGGACTTCACCTCCTCCAGGAACTGCGAATACTCCATCGGCGCCTGGGCGGTCTGGCGGTTGTTGAACTGGTTGAACACGGTCATCAGAACCAGCCCGATGACGAGCCAGATGACCAGGTTCTTAAGCATGTTGTTCAATGACTTACTCCTGTTTTCGGCGACGACTGCGGATGATCGATCTTACGCCGGTTTGCCGGGAAAGTCCGATTGAAAACCTCTGGCAACCACATAGGTTTCCCGCGATTCGCCGCGCGAAGCGGCGGGCTTTACGACTTTCACATTGCCAAACTCATGTTTCATACGATGCAGGACCTCATCGAACGTCTCGCCGTGGAACGCTTTCAGCACGAATAGTCCGTCCTTTTTGAGGGCCTTTTGACAGAAATCGAGCGCCGCGTGCGTCAGCTCGGCCAGGCGCGCCTGGTCGACGTTCGGTATGCCCGACAGGTTCGGCGCCAGATCGGAAAGAACGACGTTGGCGCGCGCGCCCGCGAGCGCCTCGAGGAGGTGTGCCTGTCGGAAATCGCCTTTCAGCACCGTAACGCCTGAGATGGGGGCAATGTCGAGGAGATCAACAGCAATCACCTTGCCGCCCGGCTGGACCTTCGCGGCTGCGACCTGTGACCAGCTTCCCGGCGCCGCGCCGAGATCGACGACCATCCCGCCCGGCCGAAAAAGCCGCTCGCGTTCGTCTAGCTCGAGAATTTTGTACGCGGCTCGCGAGCGATAGCCCTGTTCGCGCGCCTTGCGTACGTAAGGATCAGTGACGTGCCGCCGCAGCCACTGCTTGTTCGATTTGGCCACGGCTCATACTAGGCTCGATTTTTCGCGGCGAGCGTGCTGATGAGGCCATCGATGCCGCGGTTGCGCACTTCCTCGGTGAATGTGGTGCGGTAGGTCGCCACGAGACTGACACCAGCGACGCGGACGTCGTAGACCTTCCAGCCCGATTCGGTCTTGGCGAGGTCGTACTCGATCAGAATTGCCTCCGCCCCCGCCTGCCGGATGCGCGAGCGTACGGTGACATCGGTGTCGCCGGCGGCGCGCAGCGGCAGAACCTCGATCGCCTGGTCGCGATAGTTCGCG